>Ga0137379_10002583_pt1 | contig 16871 bp, 20 predicted proteins | sample SagtaG_18_FD_104812 | JGI IMG/M metagenome (GOLD analysis project Ga0137379, IMG submission 104812) | Vadose zone soil microbial communities from Sagehorn Ranch, Mendocino, California, USA - Sage2_L_80_16 metaG | ecosystem: Environmental > Terrestrial > Soil > Vadose zone | place: USA...
AACCCTCACCACCATTCTTGACCTGCTCGGACTGTTGCTCATCGCGGCCGGTCTCACCTACGGGATGTGGCTGCAGATCGGACCATGGGCGCTGATCCTCGGCGGTGTGGCCGTGCTGATCGGGTCGTGGCTGGCCGCCCGCGGTGACGGGCCGTGAGCCTGTTCGGCCGCCGCGAGTCCCGCAACGTGGACTGGTGGGGCGCCGGCTTCGAGGGTCCGCCACTGTCCGGCCGGGTGGTCACCCCCGAGTCGGCGGTATACCTGGCGCCGGTGTTCGCGGCGATCCGGCACCTCGTCGACTATGCGGCCACATCGGACCTGGACGCGTACCGGGACAACGGGGACGGGACCCGCGCCGAGGTCGCACTGCCGCAGTTCCTCCGCATGCAGGACGCCCCCGGGAAGGCCGGCCTGGGCCAGTTCATCGGGCAGGCCATGTACGGCGTGGTGGCGCACGGGAACGCTGTCGGCTGGAAGGTCGACGTCGACGCCTACGGCAACCCCACCGACGTCGCGTGGCTAAAGCGCACCCAGTACGCCTATGACCTGGTCGCCAAGCGGTGGCTGGTCGGCGGCGCGCCGGTCGACGCCTCACGCATCGTCCACGTCCCGTGGATCGTCCCCCCCGGTGAGGTGCTGGGCCTGTCCCCGATCGAGCACTACCGCTCCATCGTCTCGGCGGGGCTGTCGGCGCAGGAGTACTCCGACCTGCGGCGTGGGGGCGGTATCCCGCCGGCGATCTTGAAGAACACCGCCACGACATTCTCGTCGGAGGACGCCGACACGATGAAGCGCCGCGCGGTGGCCTCCTTCGCCGACGGCAAGCCGCTCGTGACCGGCTCCGACTGGGACTTCAGCATGGTCTCCATCCCGCCGAACCAGGCGCTGTTCATCGAGACCATGAAGATGTCCGCCAACCAGATCGCGGCCATCTACGGTCTGGAGCCTCGCGAGGTCGGGGGTAACCCGCCCGCGGGCAGCGACACCCTGAAGTACGTCAACGACGAGTCCCTGGCGCTGAACAGGGCGCAGAACGCCCGCCCCTACCTGGTGCGCCTCTCCGACGCCCTGTCCCGGCTGATGCCCTTGAAGCAGTACGTCGGCTTCGACCTGAACACCGCGACCGCCGTGGACATGAAGACCCGTTTCGAGATCTACCAGATCGAGCGGGCGCTGGGCACCATGTCCCGCAACGAGATCCGCGCCGCGGAGGACCGCCCCCCGATCCCTGGCGGCGACGACTACACCCCAGCGGCGCCCGGCCCGACCCCGCCCCCCAGTACGCCCAACCGGGCAGCGAAACACACCGAAGGAGATACCCCGTGACCGGTGACCTCGAGCGCCGATACACGCCGGTTCGGGTGGAGATCCGAGCCGGTGCGGAAGGCGCCATGATGATCGGCGGCTATGCCGCCAAGTTCAACCGCATGTCCCAGAACCTGGGCGGCTTCGTGGAGCGCATCGACCCCGCGTTCTTCAACAAGTCCCGCGGCGACGGATGGCCCGGCGTTATCGCCCGCTACAACCACGACGACAACATGCTGCTGGGCACCACCGGGGCCGGAACGCTGCGGCTCGGGGTCGACGAGGTCGGCCTGAGCTACGAGGTCGACCCGCCGCAGGCCCGCGCGGACGTGTACGAGCTGGTGCAGCGCGGCGACGTGAGGCAGTCCTCGTTCGCGTTCGAGATGTTCGAGGACGACTGGGCCACCACCGACCAGGGCTTCCCGATGCGGACCCTGCTGTCCGGGAGACTTCACGACGTGGCGCCGGTGAACACCCCGGCGTATGAGGACACGTCCGTGGGCCTGCGGTCATTGGCCGCGAGGTTCGAGGCCCCGCTGGAGGAGGTCCGCAAGCTCGCGCAGGCCAACGACCTGATCCGGTTCTTCAAGCGCACCGACGCCCCGACGGTGGGCCGGTCCTCATACGCGGCGCTCGCCAAGAGTCTGTCCCTCGACCCGGATGTCACTCTCTGACATCCGTTCTATCCGCTGAACCAGGCAGGGCGACTCCCACTCGGTTCGGCGTAGTTCACCGCAGTTCCATCCGGCAGGGCGACCCCACCGGGACTCACCACCGCTGTCCGAGTCCCGTGAAAGGGGATCCGTCATGTCGTCGATCGCAGATCAGCTCATGGAGCGCCGTGCGGCGCTCATCGTCAAGGCCCAGGAGGTCGCCCAGCTGGGCGTCACCGAGGCCCGCGACCTGACCGTGGAGGAGCAGACCTCCTTCGACAGGATGATCGCCGAGGCCGGCACCATCCTGGAGCGCGCGAAGTCCCTGCACGAGGGCGAGAAGAACGCCAACGCGCTGGAGACCTCCTTCCGCAAGGCCACCGGCCGCGAGCTGCGGGACGAACCCGGTCCCCGCGAGTCCGAGTTCGGCAAGTGGGCCCGCGAGGCCCGCATCGGTGACTTCTACGAGATCGTCCCCGTGTTCGGGGCCGAGAAGCGGGCCATCCAGACCAGGGGTCAGGAAGTCCGCGCCATGTCCGCCACCCTGGGCGCCGGACCCGACTCGGTGTACGCGCAACTGTGGCAGTACGCGGTCGCCGGTTCGCAGCTCCTGCAGTCGGGCGCGGACATCATCAACACCAGCGACGGGAACAGCCTGCCGCTGCCGGTCGCCACGGCGCACGCGACGACGGGCTCCACGCCCGCTGTCGTGGCCGCGAACGCCGCGCTGACGGCCTCGGACGCCACCCTGGCCACGGTCAACCTGACCGTGAACAAGTACGGCTACCTGACCCTCGTCCCGTCCGAACTCGTGTCGGACACGACCTTCGACCTGGAGGGCTACATCGCCCAGTCCGCCGGGCGTGACCTGGCCCGCACCATCGGCGCCATCGGCGCGGCCGCTGTGATCGCCGGGTTCACCACCGCCGGCGTCACCGGACCGGTCGGCACCACGGTGTCGCTGGGCAACCAGGCCACCGCCGGGCAGGGCTCGGACCTGCTGTTCCAGCTGTTCCACTCGGTGCTGCCGGAGTACCGCACGAACGCGGCCTGGCTGATGGCCGACCCCACGGCGTCGCTGATCCGCCAACTCAAGGCCTCCACGACCGGCATCTCGGTGTGGCAGCCCGCGCTGACCGCCGGGGATCCGGACATGCTCGTCGGCAAGCCCACGTACATCGTCCCGCAGCTCCCCGCGATGGCAGCGAACGCCAAGCCCATCTACTTCGGTGAGATGACGGCGCTGAAGATCCGCCTCGCGGGCGGAATTCGCTTCGAGAGAAGCAACGAATACGCCTTTGGCAATGACCAGGTGGCGTATCGGGCAGTTATTCGTTGCGGCGCCGTGACCGTGGACCCAAACGCGGTCAAGTTCCTCGCAAACAGCGCCACGTAGGTCCCGACAACAGTTATGGCCAACCTGCTGTGGTATCCTATCTGTATGGGATACGCAGCCGGAGAACGGAAGAAGAAGCCAGCGCCTGGACTCGACCCCCGCGTGTGTGTCACGTGTGGGGTCGAGTTCCAGCCCTACCGATCGAGCCAGATCTACTGCTCGAAGAAATGTTCCGACAACGGGCCACAAGCCACGGCCACACGGCAGGCATATCTCGCCCGCCCGGAGATCAAGGAGCGAACGCAGGCCCGCCGACGGGTCTCGACCGCTCCAGATCCAGAATTGATTCGCCTGTATAACTTGCGCCAGGCCATGCATAGATACGGAACCACTCTCGACTGGTTCCAGGCGAAGCTCGCGGAGCAGCAAGGTGCCTGCACTCTCTGCGGGCATGTCCCACCGCCGAATGGGATCAAGTCTGCGGCGAGGCTGCATGTCGACCATGATCATGTGACGGGCGCACTGCGGGACTTGCTCTGTACCCGCTGCAATCAGGGACTCGGCTATTTCCGTGATGACCCGTTTCTGCTCCGCGCAGCCGCCGACTACATCGAACGTCACCGTAGGTGAAAGGAACAGGCATGAAGGTGCGTGTCGTCAACCAGCCGTCGGGCCTGCTCAACGGTCACGCATGGCCGGAGGCTGGGCAGGAGATCGACCTTCCGGACGTGGTCGCGGAGGGAATGGCCGCGGCGGGTGCCGTCGAGATCGTCAAGGCCGCGAAGACGGCGGCCAGCAAGCCCGAGGACAAGGTCGAGAAGCGCCCGGCCCCGACCGCCAAGGTCGAGACCCGCAAGCCCTAGTTTTCTCACCGCTCGATGCCCCAACCGGGGCTCGCTCCAAACCAACGCCCCGGGAGGGCATCGCTATGGCCCGCTACGCCGTGCAAGCCAAGTCGCAGAGCGCACAGCTCTCCGGCGTCAACTCGACCACCACCGTCAACGGCTACATCGGCTATCTCGGGGCCTCGGCCACGGCCGGGTTCCGGCTGCGCCGCGTCGGCGCGTCGTGCATCTTCTCCGGGGCGATCACCTCGCAGCAGATCCAGCTCGGTGTCTACAACCAGACCGTCGCCCCGTCCGGCACAGGCCTGGTCGCCGCGGTGAAGGGCGCGCCGTTCGAGATCTGGACGCCGGCGGACCCGACCGTCGGGGTGATCGTCACGAACGCCATCACGATCGGCACCACCGGCCCGACACTGACCACGGCCACGGGCCCGCTGAAGACGATCACGTTCAACTCGCAGACCTGGGTCGACTACCCGATCGAGGCCTACGAGGAAGTTGTGTGCAACCTGGGCACCGCGAACGGGATCGCGTTCGTGAACCTCGCCGGAACCCTGCCGACGGGCTGCCAGATCGTGCTCGACGTCGAGTATGAGGTCTAGTTCGGCGCTGATCGGACCGGAGGACCACGCGGAGTGAGGTAGTCGATGGCTGCCGTCACCGCCACCGTCGGCACCACCGCCGACACCAGCAACGTCACTACCTACACGACGGCATCGTTCACCCCGACTGCGGGAACCCTCCTCGTCGTCCTGGTCAGCTCGACGGGGTCGGTCGCCACCGCCCCTACGGTGACCGCCTCGGCGAACAGCATGACGTTCACCTTGGGCTCAACTACGGCCAACTACGGCGTCGGCGGCATCCACACCCTCTACGCGTTCGTCTCCAACCAGTTAGTGCCGTCGAGCCCGGCAGCGATGACGGTGACTTTCACTTGCACGGCGGACGCCTCGACCGGTGTGGTCCTGTTCACCGCTGCCGTGTCCGGCATGACGAACACCGGTTCTGCTGCGATTCGGCAGATGGCAGCCGAGAACGCCCAGGTCTCCCCGAACACCCCGACGGTCACGTTCGGGTCGGCTTGTTTGACCGGCAACCCGGTGGTCGGCATCACCAGCCAGGTCTCAGTCAACAACCCGGGGGCACCAGCCTCGTGGACCGAGCGCGGCTTTCTCACCATCGCGACTCCGACGTCCGGGTCCGAGTACGCCAGCATCGACTCCGGGTTCACCTCCGCCACGGTCACCTGGGGTGGGGCATCCTCCGGTAACCACGGCAGCCTTGCCCTGGAGCTCGACGCGTCCAGCGGTGCCACAGTCACGGTGCCGCCCTCGAACACTGTCGCCCGTGCCCGGCTGGTGCCGCAGGTCAGGGCATTCGTCGCGCTGGCCGCGCCTGCGACTGCGGTCCCAGTCGTGAACCGCGCCCGGCGGGTCAGTCCGGCGCCGGTAAGACGTGCGCGGGGCAAGACGCCGGTCCCGATCATCGCCCCACCGGTGAACAACTGGCGGCCTTGGCAGTCCAGCCCCAGCGTGTGGCGGCTGTTCAAGTCCAACGCTGCGACCGGTGCTCCCCTCCCACCCGTCGCCGTGCCAGTCAACAACTGGACCGCGCCCGTCACGACTCAGGCGAAGCGCCGCTGGCTGCCCGCCCGTAAAGCCCGGTCCACGCAGCCGGTCCCGCCGACAGTCGTCCCGGTCCCCATTGAGGTCCGGCGCCCCCGACTCATGCCGCGCCGCGCGCGCACGACACCGCCGGTCCCGTCAATCGCAGTGCCGTTGAACAACTGGACCCCGGCTATCCCGGCCAGGTCACAGCGGCGCTGGCTGGGAATGCGGCGGGGCAAGACTTCCGGGGTCATCCCGCCCGTTGTCGCCCCGGCGAACAACTGGTCGGCGGCCATCGGGACGCATGCCCGGTTCCGCTGGGTGTCCCCCCGGCGCGGACGCATCTCGACCGTGGTGCCGCCTGTCACTGTTCCGGTCAACAACTGGAGCCCGATCGGGTCACGCAGCAGGCGGCGCTGGCAGCCCGCCCCGAGGCCCAAGAGCGCCCAGCCGGTCCCGCCGACTGTCGTACCGACGGTGCTGCCCCCGCACCGCCGTGCGGTCCTTCTATCCCGCCGGGGTCGTTCAGCGGTCGTTGTGTTGCCGACGCTCCTACCGCCCACGTTGCCTCCGGCACCCACCCGACGACAACGGCCACCGCTCCGCCGGGTCATCCGCCGGGCCTTCGAGTTCCTGTATCTCGTCAGCCCGGCCGTGGTAGTCACGCCCGGCAACATGCAGGCCGGTTCCGCGCAGGCCCCCGGGATGGAACCCACCCAGGTCAACCAGCCGCAGATGTGGGGGACCGGGTGAGCATCAAGTCCTCCATGCTTCCCGGTGGTGCGCTGGACATCCCACCGGCCACCTATCTTGCACAGGCGCAGGCCGACGCCTCATCCCGGTATGCGCGGGTGATGTCCCAACTCGACGTGTTCGGCCACTCCTACACCACCAACGGGGCATCGGCCCCGCCGTACCTGTGGCAGAACTGTCTGGCCCGGATCCTCGGCATCGGCGTCGGGTCTGTTGCCGCCATCACCGGCGTCACCAACGCGTCCGGGATCATCACCTACACGGCGACCAACAACTTCGCGGCCGGGCAGATCGTGAACATCACCGGTGTCGTGTGCAGCCCGGCCTCGCCCAACGGCTACAACATCGCCGACGTGATCGCCTCCGCCACCTCCACGACCTTCACGATCGCCGCCCCCGGGACCGGCACGTACGCCTCCGGCGGCACGGCCCGGCTGGTGTCCGGGCTTACCAACTACGGGGTTTCGGGGTCGCAGCTGTGCAAGGGCAACGGCCTCGGCCAGGGCGGATATGCGGCCACCCTGCAGGCGATCAGCCCCACCGGGACCAGGGACCTGTCCTTCGTCGCATACTCCCCGAACCTGGGAATGACCGCATTCATCACCGGCCTGAACGATGCAGGCGACGCGGTCACCGGCAACGGCGCCAACATCGCTGCCCTCGTCCCGGCGTGGAAGCACGCCATGCGCACCGTCATCTCCCGCACCCAGGTCTCCAGCCTGTACGAATCGCCGGACGCTACCTATATCACTCTGGGCGGCACCGGGTGGGCTACGTTCGGCAGCACCAACCAGAACTCCGGTCCCGGCTACTCCCAAAGCTCGAGCACCGGTGTGACCGTGACCATCGCGGTCCCGTCCGGTTGGCTTGGCGGCACGCTGGTGCTCGGGTTCGTCACCAACCGGGTCGGCGGCGCAACCCCGGCCTCGACCGTGACCCTGACCGTGGACTCGACACCTACCGCTCCCGTCGGGTTCGGGTCGGCCACGTTCAGCACCGACCAGGTGAACCTGGTCGCCACCGGCACGCAGGGCGGACTGGTCGCCCGGCTGCCTCTCACGGCCGGGGCGCACACCGTCGTCGCCACCGGGTCGGCCGGTGGGCTGGCCTTCGACTATCTGGCTGTGGAAGCGAACACTCCGCGCCCGGTCCTGTTCGCCAACATCGCCAAGACGCCAGCCTCAACGTCGACCACGCGGACAAGCATCGACGCGCTGAACGCCGCTACCCAGACGGTCCTCGCCGAGTTCGGGACCTGGGCGGTCTACGTCGACATCGACTCGCTGCTGGGCCTGAACAACGCCTACTTCGCGGACCAGACGCACCCCAACGACATCGGCCACGCGCTGATCGCGCAGGCGATGGCCACAGCCATCAACGGGCTGTCCCTGACCACTCGCGCTTACCTGTAGGGGGTTCGGTGGCAACCACGTTCTACGACCTGGGCGACGTGAACCGGGTCTCCGTGGTCGTCACCGACAGCACCGGCATCCCAGCGAATGCCGGGGCCGTGGTCCTGACCGTCACCGCCCCCGACGGCACCACCTCGACCCCGGCCGTCTCCAACCCGTCCACCGGCAACTACCAGGCTGACATCACCATCACCCAGTACGGGCACTGGGGCCTGTCCTGGGTCGCCACCGGAGCCAACGCCTCCGCGTTCACCGACTCCTTCAACGCCCAAGCCTGGACATCGCTGGTCTCCCTCGCGGAGATAAAGACTCACCTGGGTATCACGTCGACGACGAACGACGAGGAGCTGCGTGGCTTCGCCGTCGACGCCACCGCCGCCGTCGAGTCCTACACCTACCGGCACTGGGTCAAGGGCGCCGGGCAGACAGTGCTCATCTCCGGCGGCACCGGGCCAGCCATCCTGCTCCCCATCGACACCGCATCGGTCACCACGGTCGTCGAGCAGGGCGTCACACTCACGTCGGGCACCGACTACGTGTTCGACCCGAAGGGCAGTGTGCTGCAGCGGATCTGGTCCCCGTTCTATGGCCGGTACTGGTATCCGGGCACCCTCAACATCTCCGTGACCTACGTGACCGGCGGCGCGACCGTCCCGTCCGATGTCCGCCGCGGAGCCCTCGAGCTGATCCGGCACCTGTGGGAGACCCAGCGCGGCGGACAGACCCCGATCCTGGGGGCCGGTGGCGTGACCGAGTGGGATCCGCGGTCCGCGTACTCGATGCCGATGCGGGTCAAGGAGCTACTTGACCCGCATGTGCTGTCCGGGTTCGCGTGAGCGCCCCGGCCGCCTTCGACTACGTCGACGGTGTGTACGCGACCCTGCTGGCGATGGCCTCGACGACGTGGACCGTCTACAACGGCAACAGCCCGGCCGGGGACGTCCCGCAGACCTACATCGTGGTCGGGGCTTCCGAAGCCGGGGACGTGCTCAGCCTCAGCCAGGAATGGCACGGGATCGGCTATCAGGCGGACCGGTCCGAGGCCGGGATCCTGCGGTGCGTCGTCGCCTCCTGGGACGGGGACGCCACCTTGACCGCGACCGTCCGGAACCGGATCCGGGACGCCCTCGCCGACCTGGCCTCGGCGATCCAGCAGACCGCCACCACCGCCGGGATCGAAGGCCACATCACCAACGTCGCCCTGGCCAGCGCCGAAGCCTCATCCGGGGTGCAGTACCGCGCCGACGTCGAGCTCTCCTACACCGCCCTGCTGACGACCTGGCCCTGACCGGAGGAACCGTGAAGATCCGCAACGTCTGGTACGAGCCGCTGGACCTCGTGCTCGAACGGGGCCTCGTTCGAGTTCATCCCGATGAGGTGGTGGATGTTCCCGACGAGTGTGAAGACCTCTTGACCGCACGCGACGGAACCATGTGGGCCCTCGCCGACAAGGTCGCCCGCAAGTCAACCAAGGAGGGCTGATCTGTGGCCATCGGCTCCGGTCTAGGTTCGCAGTTCATGTTCAAGAACGAGTCCGCCTACGGGACCCGTGTCGTCCCGGACCACACCATCAAGACCACGGCTCAACTTGTCGATCCGAACAAGGTCCGAGCCCAGTCCACGGGTCTTCAGTCCGGGGCGATCGGTCCCTTGGGCGACCATTACGTGGACACCAACGAGGATGGGAACTCGACCTTCGAGTTCGAGTGCGAATCCAAGGGCATCGGCCTGCTATTGCAAGCCCTGATGGGCACCACGGTAACCCCCGCCTTGCTGACCGGTTCCGCCTATTCGCAGACCCATACCTTCGCGGACCCTGTTGGAAAGTCTCTGACCTTGCAGCAGGGCGTCCCGATCCGCGCTGGCGGCACTGGGAAATGCGAGGAACTCAACGGCGCCCGCTGCACATCGATGGAGTTCACCATCGGTGCCGGTGGGTTCCTGCACGCATCCTCGGTGTGGGACGGGCACCAGTACGACGAGACCCAGACCCTGGCCACCCCCTCATACTCGCTCAGCCGACCATTCACATTTCGGGACGGTACCCTCAAGACCGGGGTCTTCAACTCTGAGGTAGCGCTGACCGGCAGCGTGCGCTCCATGTCCGTAAAGATTGAACGCCTGCTGGACACTGCGGACTTCACCCTCGGTTCGCAGTTCAAGCAGGAGCCGGTCCTGAACGGCCTGGGCATGATCACCGGGACGATCACCTCCGACTTCACAGCCGCATCAAAGGCTGCGATTCAGGACCTGTCCCTGTCGAACACCCCGACATCACTGGTATATGACTTCGTCGGGGCGGCAGCCACCGGCTGGTCGGTGATTTCCGGAACCACCTATCCCGAGTTCAAGATCGTGGTCCCGTCGGCGTACTTCGACGCTAGCACTGCCAACCCCAACGGCCCGGCGGAGATCACCGCCTCCTATAACTGGACGTGGCGGTACGACGGCACGAACATGCCGTTCATCTACGTCGTGTCCTCGGATGCGACGCTATGAGCGTCTGGGAGATCACAGTCAAGGACGGCCCCACCCTGCTGTATGACTCCGCCGCCCTGACCCTCGGTGAGCACTTCGACCTGAAACGGCTGGAGAAGATCACCATCGCGCAGCTGGAGGAAGGCTTCCGCGCGCAGGACCCGGCCGCGTGGCGGTTCGTCTTCTACCTGGCGCACACGCGGGCCGGAATCGACCCCGGGCCCTACGGGGAGATCGACTTCGCCTGGCGGGACCTGACCATCGTCGAGATCCCGCCCGAGCCCGAGCCGGAGGAGACGGACCCGGACCTCCCTACTGGGCCGGTCACGGCCTCCGAGCCGATGACTGGCGAAGCGACCCCGAGCGAGTAGCGCAAGCCTACGAGCCGGTGTTCCGTCACCTGTTCGGCCTGGGCACGCAGGACATCCTGCATTGGACCGTCCAGACCTACCAGGACCATCGGGCCTTCGCCGACGCATGGCTGACCCGCAACGGCATGAAGATCGGCTGATAATGCCACGGTGATGTGTGACTTGACAAACCCAACTGTTATATGGCAGGTCCGGCCATGCGCGCCGAGCCGGACTAGCCTTCGCGCATGGCGAAACGGGTGGTCGTCTTCCTCGACTGGCAGAACGTCTATAAGTGCGCCCGGGAGTCGTTCCACACGGAGGAAGCCCCTGGGTATTGGGGGCAGGTCAAGCCGTTGGAACTGGCGCAGGTCATCGCATCCCAGGTGTCAGACGGTGAGCTGAAGCAGGTTCGTGTCTATCGCGGCCTGCCTAGCAACGAGAAGAACCCGAAAGGCTACGGGGCTGTACGCAAACAGACTTCCGTGTGGAAGTCTGCGGGGCCGGCGATGGTCGACGTGTTCGTGAAGCCTCTTCAGTACCTCGAAGGCGAGCCGCCCCGCGAGAAGGGTGTCGACGTCGCCTTGGCCATCGACTTTGTGACGATGGCCATCCGCGATCAGTACGACATCGGCGTGCTGTTCTCCGTCGACACCGACCTGAAACCGGCTCTCGACTTCGTTTACGAGTTGAACGGAACCGCCCTGCCGTGGCCGAGGGTGGCTGCCTGGGATGGGCCCAACCACCACCGACGGTGTATCACTGCCTCGGGCAAGCGCAAGGTGCCTTGTTGCTGGGTTTCGACCACCGACTACTACAAGTTGCGTGACCTGACCAAGTACGTGGAGTAGCGACACAAAAAAGCCCGGCCAGTGCGGACGCGAACGTCCGGACGGCCGGGAGCAGTGATTCGAGTATCGGCAGGGGTTGACCCCAAGTCAACTTACGTGGCCTAGTCACACGCCTGTAGTTAGGCACACCGGTCGCGCCCTGGCTATCTACACTAGTGGACCGGACGGGTGCTGCACCCGCTCGGAGGTGGGCCAAACACCTCCTGGCTCTGAGCCCCGGCCCGTGCGGATGAGGACGGCGCGCTAGCTGCGAGCCGTCCTCATCCCTGGGGGGCACCGGGGCCGATCTGGGGCTGTACTAGAGACACCCTGAACTCGATCGTTGCCATCCGTGGCTGTTGTTCCGTCGAGGCGACGAACGTGTACGGGCCTACTGGAAGAACAAGGCCCGTAAGCGGCACGACGAGTGGGATAACCCCGCTATCGCCGGGGTCCGCCATTGGACCCGGGGCAGCCCGAAAGCCGATCCGCACACCGGGGAAACCGGGGAACGCACGACCGTCGACATCGTGCAGCTCGATAGAAACGATCTGATCGACCTGGATCTCAACTGGTTCCAGCCGCAACCCCAGCACCAACACGATGGACAGTTGGCTGTCAGGTGCCGCGAGATAGACGTGGTTCAGGCCTCCACCGAGGATGTTCAACTTGCCGTCAGTGAGGTTTGCTGCGTCAGCAAGCAGTGCTGCTACGACGTCCATGTGTTACAGTGTACCACATGGACGGGGACGACCTCTTCGACCCACTCGCGCTAGATCCTGAAGATCCGTTCGAGATCGACGAGGGCAATGAAGCCAAGCTCTACGGCCATCCCCCATTCGGCCCAAGCGACGTCTATGACGTCTACTTCGGGGCGCCGCTCTTCTATGAATACACGGGCCAGGGCTCGGCTGAGTGGTTGATGGTGGGCGAGGTCCCAGGCGGCTTTCCCGAGCCCTCCCCGGCCCGGTTTCCAGTGGTCTTGCGCGTGGCGCTTTGCCGATCAGGAACCCAGGGAAAGTGTCGTCCCGTCTCAATAGTGGAGGCTGGCGTCAATCTACGTACCCGGTACCTTGAGGAACGATGACGAGACGAGTTGAGGACATGACTGAGATTGATCGTGACGAGATCGACGAGGGGTCCGTCGGACGCATGGTGCGCCCGCCCGCCACGCGTCTTTCCGCACATGTCCCGGTGCGGTTCCCTCCGGCGCTGATCCAAGACATTCGCGTCATGGCGGAGCATGACCGCAAGACCGTTTCGGCGTGGATCCGAGATGTTGTAGAAGCCGAGGTCAAGCGTCGCCGGCCGAGGCCAGTGACCACAGGCGTGGGGATCAGGTTTGACGTTGAGCATGTCCCATCAACGTTCGAAACGACGAACGGCCTCGAAAAGCGCGAACCAATCTCCGCCTGATACGTGGAGGCCCGGTGCAATGGAGCGACCCAAGCGGGACATGGATGAGCGCGTGAACCTGCCGCTTGATCCCGAAGTGGCAGTGCGCGCTCTGCTAGAGACCGAGCCCGTCGACGACAATGACGCGGACGAGGACGCTCCTACTGCTCCATGAGTGGCTTGTAGGTGAGCCGTCGCCCACCGACCTGGCCGACCAGCAGGCGGGTGCGCTCGTCGTCGGTCAGCTTGCGGGTGGAGTAGCGGCAGTCGAACTCGGCCAGGTAGCGGTCGAGGTGCTCGCGGCTGACGTGGTGGTGGGTGCCGTCGATGCTGCGCTTGAGCTGGGAGAAGTAGCCCTCAGCCGCGTTAGTTGACACGCCCTCGCGGACATACTCGCCCGCCGAGTGGTCGACGGTCTCGTGCGCCGAGAACTGTGGCCCCGCGAGCCGGTAGCCGGACCAGGCGTCGGTGTGCAGCACGGACTCGGCTGGGTCGACGTGTTCTTCGATTGCCTTGCGCAGCGTCATGCCGTCCACGTCTGGCACGACTCGGGAGCGCACCTCGCCGGACTCTGGGTGGATAAGGGAGAACACGGCGGTCTTGGTCCGGGTGCTGCGTCCACGGTTGGACGGGTCCCGGTCCTTGGCGTGCTTGTTCTTCTCCTTGCCGCCCACGAACGTCTCGTCCGCGACGATGGTCCCGCGGAGCATTCCCGCCAGTGGCTCCCGCTTCATGGCCTCGCGGATGCGGTGAACCATGAACCAGGCGGTCTTAGCGGTCATGTCGTACTTGCGCTCGACCTCGCGCGCTGACACGCCGTTCTTGCTGGCGCACATCTCGAACACCACGAACAGCCAGGTACGGACCGGGATCTTGGTCCCGTGGAAGATCGTGCCCGTGAGCACCGAGAACTGCCTGCGACAGCTTTTGCATTTCCACACCCGACGCTGCGAACCTGAGCCTGTGCGGGTCTTGCGCTGCACACCGTTCGCGGGGGCCAGGTAGTACGCGCCGAAGTTGCCACAATGCGGGCACACTGGCGAACCATTCCAGCGCAGAGTCTCTAGGAACTGGTACGCCTCAGCCTCGGTGCGAACCCGGTTCGCCAGCGTCACGATGTTGATCTCGTTCATGCAACCTATTGTCCATCGGAGGCGATGGGTTTGTCAAGTCACACATCACCAATGCCACTAGAACTGAGCCGCGACCAGGCCAAACTGCGGGCCCTGCAGCTGCGGCTGAAAGAGGCCGGGGCGCGGGGTCTGACCCGCGAGTTGAACACATCGCTGCGGGTGGTCGGAGCGGAGATCGTCGAGGCCGAGAAGCACGCTGCGGAGCGCCTACCGGCGTCGGGGAAGGCCGACACCGGTCTGCGTGGGCTCATCGCGGGTGCCGTGAAGTCCCGTATCTCCCGATCCAAGACCAGCCCCGGCGTGTCGGTGTTCGTTCCCCGTGGAGTGATCCCTGGCTGGAAGAACCCGGCCAAGGACCTGAACTCTCGGGGCTGGCGGCATCCGGTGTTCGGGAACAAGAGGGTCTGGGTCGTAGAGAGATCCGACACCGGATGGTTCATGCGAACCGCGCGGGCGTTTCGGCCGGAGGCCCGCAGGAAGATCGAGGAAGCAGTCAACCGGGTCGGTCGCAAACTCACCGGACACTGAGGAGGTGAACCATGCCGGTTGAGGACATCATCTGGAACCTGATCGCCAACGACAAGGCCTCGGCCAAGCTCCTCAAGGCCTCCCTCGCGTTCGGTGTGATCGGCCTGGCGGTGGAGAAGTTCGCGAAGGACTCCGTTAAGCAGTACGAGTTGTCCGAGGCCGCGCAGACCCGCCTGACGTTCGCCTACGACAAGTTCCCGAAGGCCGCCGATGTCACCCTCTCGTCGATGATCAAGTTGTCGGAGGCGACGCAGCAGAAGACCATCTACGACCACGAGGCCACGCAGTCCGCCGAGGCGTTGCTGCTCCGGTTCAACCTGACCGGTGACCAGATCGAGAAGTTGATTCCGCTGGTGCAGGATTATGCGTCCGCGCAGGGCATCGACCTGGTGGACGCGGCCACGAACGTGGGTAAGGCGCTTGAGGGCAATGCCCGTGCGCTGAAAGCCATCGGCATCAACTTCCACGCCACCGGTGATACGGCGAAGGACTACGCCACCATCCAGGCTGATCTGACGGACAAGGTTGGCGGGTTCGCCGAGAAGCAGGGCAAGGACGCCGCCTCCCAGGCGATCATCATGCAGCACAACTTCGCGGACCTGGAGGTCCAGGTCGGCTCGCTGCTCGTCCCGGCGATGCTCGCGCTGGTCGGCGTCGTCAACCCGATGGTGAAGGACTTCAACGCGCTCCCGCCGCCGGTGAAGGACGCGGCCCTGGCTTTCGGCGCTTTGGTCCTGACGACCACCCTGGTGGTTCCTCGCATCGCCGCAGCCAAGGCCGGCCTGGAGACGCTGGGTTGGACCGCCGGGTCGCTGAAGGGCAAGCTGGCAGGATCTGCCGGGCTGATAGCCGGGATCACGCTGCTGGGGTTCGCATTGTCGAAGATGGGCGACGACTCGCAGCAGGCCACCGGACTCGTTGATGCTTTCGCCAGCGGCAGCACCAACGATAAGCTCAAGGCCCTCGCCGACCAGCTGGGTGAATTCCCGGACGCGTACTCGCGGACCTGGAAAAATTCGATCCAGTCGATGACGCACAGCACCGACGTGCTCAAGCAGCTCGGCGTTAGCGTCGGGGACGTGCAGGCCCACCTGGATCTGTCCGAGCCGTCATGGCAGAAGTACCGGCAGACCCTGCTCGATGCCTCGGATGCGGCCGGGAACAACGGGTCCACCACGGGACTCCTCGCGGACAACCTGGACCGGGCTAGGTCTGCGCAGCAGGCCGTGGACAAGGCCACCCGTGACGCGATCCCTCCGATCGTCTCAGCGACCGACGCCGTGTCCCTCTACAACGCGTCGCTGGTGCAGCACACCAAGGACCTGTGGGCGGGCGTGAAGGGCTTGGAGGGACAGAAACTCGCCGCCTATGACGCGGCGGACGCGGACGCCGCAGCGAAGAAGGCGATCAAGGACCTGGGCAAGGGGACGCATGAGTCCTCCCAGGTGGTGCGGGACTCGATGCGCACCATCATCACCGCCGCGTCCGACGCCGCCGCGAAGTACACCGATGCCGGCAAGTCCAACCACGCCTATCTGGGCGAACTCGAACATCTGCGGGCGAAGACTGCCCCCGGCTCGGCGCTGCGTAAGGCACTCGACGCCTACATCGCGCAGGTCGAGAAGCTCAATAGGACCGTCACGACGAACGTGAAGATAAACCTCAACGGTCACACCATGACCACCTCCCAGGCCACCGCATACCTTTCCAAGACCCACGGCAACGCCGCGGGAGGTTACGAGCACTTCGCGTCCGGCGGGTTCACCTGGGGTGAGTACGGCACCGAGGCTGCCGATATCCGCGGCGGGGTGATGCGGATCTACTCCGCGCCGCAGACCCAGGCCATGGACAAGGGCATGAGCAACCAGCGTCCCATCCAGGTCAATCTGGTAGTGGCCGGCCAGACCCTCGCCGGGGTGCTGTTGAAGATCCAGCGTGACGGCACCCCGATCCTGCTGCCGACGTGACGAACTACACCGAGGCCACCAAGGTCGAGATCAGCTTCGGCACGTTCTTCGGCACCCCCACATGGAACGACGTGTCCCAGTACGTGCGGGTGACCGACAACCAGATCAACATCATGCGGGGACGGTCAGAAGGGCAGTCACAGATCAGCCCCGGGGAGTGCTCGCTGACGATGGACAACCGGGACGGCCGATTCACCGCCGGGAACACCTCCAGCCCGTACTGGCCGAACGTGAAGATCGGCAAGAAGATCCGGGTCACGTCCCTGTTCTGGATCAAGA
>Ga0137379_10002587_pt1 | contig 16847 bp, 20 predicted proteins | sample SagtaG_18_FD_104812 | JGI IMG/M metagenome (GOLD analysis project Ga0137379, IMG submission 104812) | Vadose zone soil microbial communities from Sagehorn Ranch, Mendocino, California, USA - Sage2_L_80_16 metaG | ecosystem: Environmental > Terrestrial > Soil > Vadose zone | place: USA...
CCTTGTTGAGGACCATGATGGAGGCGACGTTGAGTTTGGTGATCATCGCTCGTTTTCTCCTTTGCGAGACTTGATGGGGATGACCCTGATGCTAGGAGGCCGTCGCTGCGGCGGCGTCTCCAAAACTGCTCGATCGCCGCGCCACCCCCGCCGCCACCACCGGCCGCGTGGCCGCCAACTGGAAGCAGTTGGGCGCCACCATCGGCTCATGCCCCACGCGGTAGTCCGACGGCGTCTGGCCGACGACCTCCCGGAACATGCGGACGAAGGTCCCTCTGCTGCTGAAGCCGACGTCGAAGCAGATGTCGGTGACGCTGCGGTCGGTCTCGCGCAGCAGGAACATCGAGCGCTCCACCCGCCGCCGCTGCAGGTAACGGTGCGGCGTCTCCCCGAAGACGGCTCGGAAGCTGCGAATGAAGTGCGCGTCGGAGATATGGGCCACCGCGGCCACGGCCCGGACGTGGAGCGGCTCGGCGTAGGCACGGTCCATGGCGTCGCGGGCGCGCAGTAGGCGCCGGTTCAAGTCCTCGACTTCGCGGCTCACGACGCAACGCTACGACATCAGCGGTCGTGTGCTCAGCCCCCCCTCCGTCAACAACCTCCCTCGGAACCAGCTAGGAACAAATTTGTGTGTCAAACGATCCGGACAGCCGACTTGCTATTCGTTCCACGGCAAGTCGGGGCCGTGGGCCGGGATCAGCGATTCGTTTGGCCAACCTCGATCAGATGTCCGTCAGGGTCACGGATGTATGCGCGGATCTCTCGACCATGGTCTTTTGGCTCTGTGAGAAATTGCGCTCCTTTCGCCGACCACTCCTTGTAGGCCTTTGCAATGTCGGCGACTCGAACGTTCAGGAATGCGCTCGTTCGGTTTGGGTCAGCCGGAGTGGTCAAAGTCACGGTGGGTTTGTCATCGGTAGGTCCACCGCCGACGTTGAGAATCAGCCACGTGTTTGCGACCTTCAAAATCACCGGATCGCGTTCAAACAGCACCTTGGCATCAAACACGGACTGGTAGAAGTCGCGTGATCGATCCTGGTCTGATACCACCAGAAAGTGCGTAACCACGAAACCTTCTTTCGGCGCGGGGAAGTCATCTGGGTTCATCGGTAGTCCTTTCTTCAAAAGGGGGACGATGCTTTCCTCTTCAATGTAGTCAACCACGGCAGAATCGGCCGCCCAGCATCCAGGGCTCGAACGGGCCATCGGTTTGAGGACGCCGCTGGGCGACTTGGGCAGTTGAGCCGTGCTAACGTCGCGCCGATTGACCAATGAACGGGGGCCGCGATTGATAGAAGCTGAAGCTCGGTACCTGGACTACTCCGGCCGCGACGACATTCTCGGCGGCGGCGTCAAGATGATCCGGATCCGGACCCCCAAAGGCGACTTTAAGGTTTGGACCAAGCGTGTCGGCAACAACCCGAAAACCAAGGTGCTACTGCTGCACGGTGGGCCGGCCGCGACTCACGAGTACTGGGAAGCGTGTGACAGCTATCTCCCACCGGCCGGCATCGAGTACTACTACTACGACCAACTGGGCTCGGCCTACAGCGACCAACCCGATGATCCCGACCTTTGGGAGATCGGCCGGTTCGTCGATGAGGTTGAGCAGGTGCGCACCGCGCTGGGCCTGAACCGCAACAACTTCTATCTCGTGGGCCATTCATGGGGCGGTCTCCTTGCAATGGGAGTACGCCTTCCGTTTTCAGCAGCACCTAAAGGGCCTGGTGATTTCCAACATGATGGCTAGCATTCCCGCCTACAACGATTACGCCAACCAGGTGCTCAAACCGCGCATCGATCCGAGCCCGATGGCGGAGATCGAGCGGATCGAGGCGTCTGGCGAGTTCACGCAACCGCGCTACATGGAACTGCTGATGCAGCATCACTATGTGCACCACGTCTTGCGAATGCCTGCGGACATGTGGCCCGATCCAGTGAATCGAGCGTTCGCAAAGCTCAACTACCCGGTCTATCTTTTAATGCAGGGGCCGAGCGAGCTCGGTGCAGCCGGCAAGCTGATCAGCTGGGACCGCACGGACGATCTCCATCGGATCAGCGTGCCGACTCTGGTGATTGGTGCGACTCATGACACGATGGACCCGAAGCACATGGAGATGATCGCCGGGCGCATCCCCAAGGGACGCTTCCACCTCTGCCCAAATGGCTCGCATATGGCGATGTACGACGACCAGCAGACTTACTTCGAAGGTCTGATTGGTTTCATCAACGATGTCGAACGTGAGTCCGTGTAGTGATTCATCTAGTAATCCTTAGCGGCTTGCATCACGTCATCGGCCCTCGACTGCGGTTTGAAGCTGGCAACAGTCCCCAGACATCGATCTATCTGCCGCCGGCGCGACCGGCCGGTCTCGACAGTTCAGCGAGCCGCTCCGCGACCGTGTCCGCGCTCGGCACGCCGGCCTCCTTGCCCTCGTGCAGGAGCACGCGCATAGCCGCCGAGAGAGCGCGGCGGAGCCGCTCGGGCTCAAGGGAGGCAACGTGGGTTCCGTTGAAGCTGGCGAGGGTCTCGGCAGGGAGGTCGTCGTAACCGCGTGCTTGTACCGCCGGTAGTTCCCGACGGATGCAGGCGAGCGAGAGAGCGTGGTCCCGGACCGCGCCGATGTAGTGCTCCGCCTGCCAAACACGCCCGCGTTCGATGCAGGAGCGCGCGTGCACACCGTAGATGACGCCCCAGCCGAAGAGGTCTCCGGCGGCCGGCGGCTTGGGCCCACCGGCCGGCTCGCCCTCAGCGGTTTCGCCGAACAGCAGTCGAAACCGGGGACCGGCAGGGGCGAACCGCGCCGCCGGCGTCAGCGACAGATCGAATTGGAGGGCGTCTGGCAGCAGGAACACGCGGTATATCGTCGGCCCGCGCTCAAGGTCGACGAGATGCACCGCGGCAAACTCGTCGTTGAGCGTGTGAGTCCAGTCGTCGAGAACTTCTGCCACGGGCACATCCTCGGCGACGGCGAAGGTGAGGTCTAGGTCGGAGAAGCGATCGCCGCCCCCGAGTGCCAGCGAGCCGACCGCGGCTCCAGCAACGATCCGTTGGTCCTTCTCGGCAAGGATCAACACGCGCTCGCGTAGGGCGTCCCGTTGCTCAACCGTGAACACGACGCGCGGATCGTAGACCGTGCAGCTCGTTACTGCTAGCGACAATCGCGCTCCTGAGACCGTCTTCATCCCCACCGGTGAATTTCCGGTACAGGCGGAGTCTTAGCTTTGGTATTCGATTCCCAATGCACGCAAGGAGGCTGACCATGACCACCGACTGGACCACCGACACGAAGGGCATCGGCAAATACGCCAAGGTCAACGGCATCAACCTCTACTACGAGACCCACGGTGCCGGCCAGCCGCTGATCCTCCTGCATGGCGGACTCGGGTCGGGCGAGATGTTCGGGCCGGTGTTACCCCAACTCGCGCAGCGCCACCAGGTCATCGCCGTTGACCTGCAAGGACATGGCCGTACCGCTGACATCGATCGACCGATCGACGTTCGGCTGATGGCGGACGACATCGCCGCCCTTGTCGACCATCTTGGGCTGAAGAAGCCGGACGTGGTCGGCTACTCGCTCGGCGGTGGCGTCGCCCTCCACACGGCGGCGAAGTACCCGGCCAAGTTCCGCCGGCTGGTCGCAGTCTCAGCCAACATCCGGCCCGACGCTATCTACCCGGAGATGCGGGCGCAACAAGGCCAGGTGAGCGCGGCGGCCGTCGAGTTCATGAAAGACACACCGATGTACCAGCTCTACCAAAAGGTCGCGCCGCGCCCCGAGGACTTCCCGCGGCTGCTGGACAAGATCGGCCAGTCGATGTCGAAGGACTTCGACTTCACCGAGGAAGTCCGCGGTCTCCAGGTCCCGACGCTCATCGTCGCCGCCGACGCCGACATGGCTCCGCCGAGCCACTACGTCGAGGTATTCAAGCTGCTCGGTGGCGGACTCTGGGACGGTGGCTGGATGGGCGAGGGCCGGCCATCGGGCGGTCACGCGCTCGCGATCTTGCCGGGCCTGACCCACTACAACATCTTCAGCTCGCCGCTGTTCGTTGCGGTAACCCTCGCCTTCCTCGAAGACCAGCCGACCTGAACACCGATCGAGTTAGGCTCTCGAGATGCGTGATCTGGGCGACGTTTTGGAGTTGCTCCATACGAGTCCGGAGCGTTGGGATTCACTACGACTCGTAGGCAGAGATTGGCGACATCTCGCCAGGCACCAGGACGCCTGGGAGCGTTGGGTGGCAGCGATGCAGCGCGATTCAAATCGCGTCTCGGTCATGCATTTCGCGTCGCTCAGGGCCGTGGCCGAAGAAGAGGAATCCGAAGAGACGGTCGTGAAGTGGCGGCTGTGGCTAGCCAAGCCCGACAAGATCCGGACCGAGTTTCAGGTGGGCGCAGAGACTGTCAAGGCTGCCCTGGTTGGCCCCGAGTGGTGGAGTTGGAGTCGAAGCACCGGCCTCAGGACGAATGCAGGCGACCCAAGCTCCAGCCACGGTATTGGGCCGGCAGAGGTCCTTGTCGACACGTTGGGGCTCCTCAGCTTCCTGAGACTGCTTGCCGTCAGCCGGACCACCTTCATATCTCGCTCTGCATACGTCGTCTCCGCTGAACCCGCGCCTGCCGACCGGAACGGTCCCCCTTCGGCCCTGCACGCACTCGGCCCCGGCGCGGATAGATACGAGCTGGTTGTGGACGCCGAGGTCGGCGTCTTGCTGAGGAGCCAAGCAGAGCGGGGCGGCCAACCGTTTCGAGTTGTTGAGGTCGAGGAGTTGGGCGTGAATGAAGAGCCCGACGAGCGCCTCTTCAGTCCGGACGGCCTGGCGGGCTAGATCTAGACCAGCGCCATTCCCACGACTGAGCTCTGCTTTCTATAGCACGCGCCAGAATGACCGCGCGCCGCCGGAGGTTTGACCTCACATGAGCCCTGGCAATGCCTGAATCGCTACTGGGTATCGGGATCGTCGGAGTCAGCCCAGTCCGGGGTTGGGCCGCTACTGCCCACATCCCCGCACTGCGCGCGCTACCGAACTACGAGATCCGCGCACTCAGTGCGCACAGCGCGGAATCCGCGCGCGCAGCAAGCCAAGTGTTCGGGATCAGCGCGGTGTTCACAGACGCGGAGCAGCTGGTGACCCAACCAGACATCGACGTTGTGGCTGTTACGGTCAAGGTCCGGCACCACCGGGAGCTCGTCTCCGCCGCCCTTGCCGCCGGCAAGGCTGTGTACTGCGAGTGGCCACTCGGCCGCGACCTCGACGACGCGAGAGCGATGGCCGCGCTCGCCGATGAGAAGCGGGTGCGCACGATCGTCGGGTTGCAGGCCCGCCAGGCCCCTGCGATCGGGTTCGTGCAAGAACTGCTCAGCGACGGGTACGTCGGCGAGGTGCTGTCGACGACCATGGTCGGGCTCTCCGTCGTGGGCGACGTTGTGGGCCAGCCCAACGCATACATGCTCGACAAGACAAACGGCGCCAACATTCTCACGATCGCCGTCGGCCACAGCCTGGACCTTCTCAACTACGTACTCGGCGAGTTCGCCGAGTTGTCGGCATTGTCGGACCTTCGCAGGCCGCTGATCACCATCGAAGAGACCGGGCAGCAGATCGCGAAAACCGCCGCCGACCAAATCGCGGTGATCGGCACCCTCACATCCGGGGCGACCGCCAGCGTCCACATCCGTGAGGCAGTCGCCGGCGGTACCGGGTTCCTCTGGGAAATCAACGGAACCAGCGGAACGCTTCGGATCACTGCTGACGCGGCACTCCCCGAAATCTATCCGTTGACCGTAGCGGGTGCACGTGGGGGAAACGAACCGGTCGAGCTTGCCGTTCCAGAAGCACTAAGACACAGGTGGCCCGAGCTCAACAGCTTGGAAGGTGGGCCTGCTTACAACGTCGGGCGGGCCTACGCCGCGTTTGCAGCAGACATCCATGACGGGACTCACACTGTGCCGGACTTCGCCGATGCCGTTCGGCGCCACGAGGTCATCGCCACGATCGAGAGGGCCGCCGCTTCAGGGGAACGCGTGAAGGCATAATCCACGGCGGCGTTTCGGACCGGTCCAGACAGGGTGGCTGACGGATATGAATAACCCGAAGCTATGAAACCTTGCACCTAGTACCGCAAGAATCGGCTGGCCCCAAAGAGCGCTTACCACACCACTAAGAGGCCAATCGAAATGAATGCTTGCGAAACCTTGCGCGGGAGCGCTGGTACGGAGGGCGAGCCGAAGGGCCACGTAGAACGCGACCGCAACAATCGGCACGGTCAGAACCGTTCCGGTGATGAGGCAAATGCGTCGCCTCATGTGCACGCCTCGACGATGAGGCTGGCCAGTCCAGGCAACCGACGACGGTACGGATCCAAGCGTGTCCGCTCGGGACCACTTGGGTGGAAGTTGATTGCCAGGCTCGGTCCATCCTCTATACCGACCTTGGGAATGTCGGCCGCGGGGATGAGCAGGCACTCCTGGTCAAACTTGGCAGTTTCTTGACGCCACGCCAGGCCGACCAGCAACGTATTTGCGGCATGGGTCAGCGTCGCCTTGCGCACATGAATGCTCGCCTCCCCCCGACGTTCGGACACAGTTGCTGTCTTTACCTGCAGCCCGGCAAAGTGGCCGGTGATGTTGTCTCGCGCGAGCACCTCGACCATCTCGAGGTCAGGAAACGGGCGGAACAGATCAAGCCGGCTGCTCTCAGCTAGACGCCGGACAACCTCCGCTTCGCCCAGGAATCCCAGCCAAACGTTGTGTCGCTCGCTCGGTCGCAGCAGGTCAGGGTCAAATCGCTGCAGCGCTTCGGCGGCGGGCATGCCCAAAATGTGTTGCGCCAACTGATCTCGCGGTAAGAGATAGGGACGCCAATGGCTGTGGCTTGGGTGCATGCTGAACCAGGCTGAGTATTCATCGTGTCTTTGTGACACATCGTGAGAGGCGAGCCTCTTGAAGACGTGCTCCTCGACGACCAGAGCCAGCCGGTCGTCGAGCTCTCGCATGAACGACCCAATCAGGAGGGCGTTGTCATCAACCAGACTGTCCGCGCGCACGACGATGTGAACCATTCCTTTCACTAACTCGCCCCCGCCCTTGATCTGAATCGGGACGTAACCTCCATCTGTCAAGCGGTGGAGTACCGCGTCGAGGCCACGGTCGAGCAGCGGCAAAAATACATGCAATGCCCCGCGGGACTGCTTGATTAGGTCCGACCATACCTCGAACTCCAATGCCTGGCCCGGACTGCTGGTGTCCCGCCGTTGTGACATGCGCGACTAGTCTCCCGCGGATCGGGCTGTAACGTGACGAGTCGTGAAGTTCGCTGAGCTGGCCGCGAGCCTGGACCAGATGGAGGCTACGAAGAGCCGGAACGAGCTGGTTCGCATCCTCTCCGACGTGTACCGGGCCTCGGTTCCGGAAGAGCTCGAGCCGATCACGTACCTGATCCAGGGCCGGCTCGCGCCGTTCTTCGAGCCGGTTGAAATCGGTCTCGGCGAAAGGCTGCTCATGACCGCGATCGCGGTCGCCTACACCGTTCCGAAAGATGAGGTCGTCAAGCTCAACCGCCAGACCGGCGACCTCGGCGTCACTGCCCAGCGCCTGGCGCCGGCGTCGCACGGTGACTCGCATTCAATTGTGGAGGTACACCAGAGCCTGTCTCGGATCGCGGCGGCTGGCGGCGCGGGCAGCCAGCAGCAGAAGCTGGATGTCTTCACCAGCCTGCTCCGGGATCTGGATTCCACCTCGGCCAAGCACCTCGTGCGGATCACCCTGGGCAAGATGCGGCTCGGAATCGGCGACCCGACCGTGCTGGACGCGCTGTCCTTCGCCAAGAAGGGAGACCGGTCGCTGCGACCGGTCCTCGAAGCGGCCTACAACCGCACGTCCGATCTCGGTCTCATCGCACGGACGCTGTGGGAGGTGGGTGAGGCCGGGCTCGACGCGCTGAAGGTAAGGGCCGGCCACCCCCTCAGACCTCAGCTGGCGGAACGCCTTCCCAACCCGGACGCGGTGATCAAGAAGCTTGGGATGGTGGGCGTCCAGCCGAAGTACGACGGCCTCAGGGTTCAGATCCACAAGGCCGGCAATCAGGTCAGCCTCTTCTCCAGAAACCTGGAGTCGATGACGGAGATGTTCCCGGAACTGGTCGCGGCTGCCTCCAGCCTTGAGGTCGACACCGCGATCCTCGATGGAGAGGCGATCGCTTACAACCCCGAGTCGGAGGAGTACGTGCCGTTCCAGGAGACCACCGCGCGCAGGCGCAAGGAGGGCATCCTGGAGTTTGCCGCCCGAGCGCCGATGCGAGCGTTCGTTTTCGACGCGATGTTCCGGGACGGGTCCGACCTGACCCCGATGCCCTACGAGCAGCGCTTCGAGATCGTGCGAGAGCTGATCAAGGTCTCCGATACGCTGCTGACTGCGCCGCTGATGAAAACCGACTCGGCCGAGGTGCTTACACGCGAGTTGTTAGACAACATCAGCCGCGGCCTGGAAGGAGTTGTGGCCAAACGGCTCGACTCGCCCTACCAGGCGGGTGCTCGCAACTTCAACTGGGTGAAGTTGAAGCGCAACACGAGCGGCCAGCTGACCGACACCATTGATGTCGTCCTGCTCGGTTACTACGGAGGCAAAGGCAAGCGGGCTGAGTTCGGGGCGGGGGCTCTATTGGCCGGCGTCTACGACACCGATAAGGACGAGTTCGTGACCATCACCAAGTTGGGCACCGGTCTTTCCGACGAGGGCTGGCGTGCGATCCACAAGCGGCTGGCCAACCTCGAAGTCCCCGACAAGCCCGCGAGAGTGAACTCCAACATCGTTCCCGACGCGTGGCTCGAGCCGGAGATCGTCGTGGAGGTGCTGGCCGATGAGATCACGCCGAGCCCGCGTCACACCGCCGGCATGACCGGCGACCGGCCGGGTTTCGCTTTGCGCTTCCCGCGGATCGTTTCGTTACGAACCGGGGACAAGAAGCCTGAAGACGCCACAAGTGTCCGCGAGATCCGCGAGATGTTCGAGCAGCAGCAGCCGGGCCGCGGCCGAGGTCGCTGATGGCCGGTGGGGAATCCAGCCTGTAAAACGAGCGCGTTTGACGCCGCGTGCCCGCTTTGTTACGGTGGGCGCCGACTTCCTCGCGCTCCGGCGCGCGGAAAGCCAAGCCTGGGGGTAGCCGTTGCGACGTTATCGCTACGCGAGCCATGCCGCGGTGCTCTTGATCGCGATCGCAATGTCCGGCTATGGCGCCGTCGATCTAACCACGTCACTGGCCGCGAGGGCGGGCGCTGTCGACGCCAGGGCGGCAGCCGAGGGAGGTCAGTTCGGCGACGTTCTGCTGGGCCGCGACAGCACGATCATCAAACCAGTATCGATTCCCCTTGCGCCGCTCCCCAATCACAGGCCCATCCGCTATACCGTGCAGGAGGCAGACACGCTCGACAGCATCGCGCGCGCCTACGGCATCACGTTCAGACAGATCACGTGGTCGAATCCCGGCCTGCGCTTGCCGCTCAAAGCCGGCCAGACGCTCAAGCTGCCGCCGGTGCCAGGAGTCGTTGTCTCAGTCAAGAACGGCGATTCGGCGGCGAGCCTGGCCGCCTTCTACGGCGTCGATGAGACCACCATCCTCGGCTTCAATCACATTCACGCTCCTGAGCTGATCCCCGGCTTGATGATCGTCATTCCGGTCGACCCGCAAACCGGTCCTAACCTGAGCACTGGCGCGCCGGCCGACCCATTGGCTCCCGGCGCACTGTTCTGTTCGATCCAGGGGGCGAAGATCATCCAGAAGTTCGGACCGACGTCGTTTGCCCTGGAACCGGCGTCTGGCGGTTACCTTCACTTTCATTCCGGCGTCGATCTGCTCGCTGAATACGGGACTCCGATCCTGGCCGCGGCGGGTGGAAAGGTGACGGCCGCAGGTTATGCGGACTACTTCGGCCTCCGGGTCGCGATCACCGACAGTTATGGCCTGGTCGAGATATACGCGCACATGTCAGGCGTGGCGGTCAACGTTGGCGATTCGATCCAGCAGGGCCAGAAGATTGGCCTGGTCGGCAGCACCGGTCTTTCCGTCGGCTCGCATCTCCACCTACAGCTCGAGGTGGGGGGTGTGCCAACCGATCCAACTCCGCTCATCGGCTGTCGATAATTCCGGAGGCGAGCAGTACCGGCTGTCGGACGCCTTCCTCGATCCCGGCCCCAGGACCGTAGGAGTGCTTCAACATCTGACGCATTCGCTCTTTGGCCACGGCCAGGCGAGAGGCGACCGTTCGCTCAGGGATGCCCAGCGCTTGGGCGATCGCGCGGTTGGTGTAGCCGTGGTAGTGCCGGAGCACGATCACCGCGGCCTGCTTTGGCGGCAGCTTGGCGAGCGCTGCCACCAGGTCGCTGTTCTCCGCGAGCACCTGAGGATCGGGAGCGACGCCCGGGCGGCCGATGCGTCGAATCACCTCCCCGACCTCGCGAAGGCGCATCTTGCGCTTGTACGAGACAGCAGCGTTGACCGCGATGCGATGCACCCACGCCTCTGCGGGAGCGATTGGCTGCCAGGTGGCCCACTTCTTGTACGCGCGCTCGAAAGCGTCCTGGGCGCAGTCCTCGGCGGCTGCTCGGTCACCGAGCAGCGCGGTAAGGGTGCCCAGGATCTTGCCATAGGACGCCTGGTACAGACGCTCGAAGTCCGCTTCGTTTCCAGGCTGGTAATTGTTGGCGAACGTGCCGGGGCCGGCCGTCAGTGAGTTGTTTTCCGCCATTGTCGATTTCCTTCCCCCTAGCTAGTGCGCTCCCGGACGGGGCTTTTCCCTAGGTCTACTCTCGCCTTGGAGCCACCCTCCGGTCACCGTACCGTTGGGCGGATTTTGAGTGGCTCAATTGGAGTAGACGCGAAACGGCATGAGGCCTTAGCCCGGATCGGTGAGGTCGCCGGCCCAACCCATCAAATTGGCCGCCCTCTCGTAGGTGCTCTCCAGAAAGTCATGGATTGCTCGTCGTGGATCGCTGCTTGAACGCGCTGCGCCGTAGGGCAGGAGAAATTCACCCGCGATCGGGCTCCACGAGGCTTCGCGAGGCTGCACGGCCACGCGATCGATTCCGTCCGGCGCGGGATATCCGTAGGCGAAAAACGCGGGATATTGCAACCGCTGATCGCCGGGCCACCAACCCGCGCAGATGACCTCGGCGTCGCCGCCGAGCCTCCTGATCACCCCGGCATCTGACGGTGGCTCGACCGCGCGCCCCGAGTAGCGCGTCACCGCCAGGTCGAAGGTGCCCCAAAAGAACTGCACCGGTGTTGTCCGTCCTCGAAATGACGCGCGATGTGCCTTTAGCGACACGTCCACCATCGAGAGCACCTGGAAGAAGCGGGTCGCGTGCTCGGCTACATACGTGTCGTGCGTGCGGTCCTCCGGAAAGGGAATCGGGTCGCTCACCTCTGACGGAACAACCGAGATCGCTACCGCCAAGTCCATTCCTTGCAGCATGCGCATGACGTCCCTATAGAAGGAAGCGACGTCGCCACCGAGGGGACAACGCTCAACTCTGCCGTCACTGCAGCGAATTGCCAATTCGTGGGCGAGTAGGTCCAATTCCGCGTCGAAGGCGCGCAACCCGACCGGGATCGGCGAAGTCGTCAGCCCGCGTGCGGTGACGTAGAGGGGAACATGCCCCCACTGTGGCTCAGACGGGCTGAGCGCCAGCCGCAGCTTGCCGATCACCTGCGTGTACATGTGCAGCGTCTCTTTTGTCTCCCGCCAGTCCTCGTAAGGAAGCGCCGGCCATAGAGTGGGCCGAGAAGCGATTGTCATTGGGACCCACACTAAACCGGAATGCGTTTGGTCGCACCCGCGCGCCCATTTGCCGCGACGCTTGAGGCAACTCGATGTGACTTAACCTATCGCCGTGCGAGTGGCCGCCACCGTTCTCATCGTGGTGGTCGCGGCCATGCACATCTATTTCCTGGTGTTGGAAATGTTCCTCTGGCGCACACCATTCGGGCGTCGAACGTTCAGAACCACGGCGGAGGTCGCTGAATCGTCTGCGGTGCTGGCTGCCAACCAGGGCCTCTACAACGGCTTCCTGGCGGCGGGTCTCCTGTGGGCGCTGGTCTGGTATGGGGCCGTCGGCGGCCGCGCGATTCTCACCTTCTTCTTGGCCTGCATCGTGGTGGCCGGTATTTACGGCGGCGTGACGGTCAGCAGACGCATTGTCGTGGTGCAGGCGGTCCCAGCAGCAATCGCGGCCGCGTTGTTGTGGGTGTCATGAAGCTAAGGATGGCGCCCACGGCGGAGACCCGGCTCGACGACCTCGAGTCAACCGTACGGCACGTCGGATCATTTCCCCTAGCCGAAACCGTTTAAATCGACCGAACGGTCGATGTTCGGCCGCACGTTCGGCGGCTACCTTGGGTCGCATGCATCACCAATCCGCACCGGACTCCTTCCTTTCCGCTCTCTCGTCGCGCGACTTCGGACGATTCGCCGATTCCCTGGCGCCGGAGGCACAAGCGCGAATGCTCTTGCCCCGAGGGCCTGAGGTGCGCTCTGGGCGCGAGGAGATCGCGCGGCGTTTCGAAGGCTGGTTCTCGCGCGCCTCGGACTTCGAGGTTCTGGACTCCCACCGCGCACAGGTCGGGCTTCGAAATCGTCTCAGCTGGCGTTTCCGGCTCAGCCGAGACGGGCAGTCGCGCGAGCTCATCGAGCAGGTGGCATTCGTGACCGTGGGACCCGAAGGCATCTCCGAAATCGATCTGCTCTGCTCGGGTTTTCAGCGAGAGGAAGAGTCCGTCACGTCGTGCGCCGTCGACACCGGCGCGTCTCGCGGCGCTCGATAATGGGCGGACTATCAGCACCGCGGGTGGCGGTAGGTCCGTAGTCGACAAGCCGAGGTCCGAAAACAGCCTGCGCCTGGCCGAGCTCCTCGCAGCAGTTTCGCTGGCCACCGACCTATCCCACGACGTGCCCGCGGAGAGTGCACTTCGAGATGCATTGCTCGCCGTCGAGCTCGCGCGCCTCGCGGGCTGGAGTGGGGCCGACCTGTCAGACGTCTATTACCTCGCGCTCCTCTACCACATGGGATGCACGGGCGCGGTTGCCGCCCAGAGCAGGCTAGGCGGCGGCGACGACATCAGCGTGCGCCGCTGGATGTCGGAGGCTGACCATGCCGACAGTCGAGAGCTGATGAGCATCGTCGTCACCAGGCTGGCGCGGCAATGGGGACCGTCCGGATGGGCGCAGGGCATGGCCGGGCTCGCCACAGCCGGCCGGGACATGCCGGAGGCCCTCGCAAACATCGCCGAGGTCGCGGCCCGGCTTTCGCATAGGTTGGGCGCAAGCCCTCGCGTCACGGAGGCGCTAGGCCACGCGTATGGACGCTGGGACGGCAAAGTGTTTCCGTCGTTGCCGAGCGCTGAAGGCCTGTCCGCGGTCGCTCGCCTTGTGCACCTGGTCCACGTGGCCCAGATCTACCACCAGGCCGGAGGCGATGAGGTCGCGGATACGGTCGTCCGGCAGCGCAGCGGGTCCGAGTTCGACCCGGAGCTCGCGAGGCTTTGGTTGCAGAACAGCCACGATCTCTTGCGGACGCTGTCTTTGGATTCCGTATGGGATCAAGTGTTGAGCGCCGAGCCGGAGCCCCATCGGCGTGTCGGCCCATCCCACCTGGACGACATCAGCGGAGCCCTGGCCGATTTCGTCGATCTGGCTTCGCCCTTCACGCGCGGCCATTCAACGCGCGTTGCGCGGCTGGCTGAGGCTTCTGCGTTGAACGCTGGGCTGGGCGGCGAAGACGCGGCCACCGTACGCAGGGCGGCGCAGGTTCACGACCTCGGCATGGTGAGCGTGCCCAATCGGGTGTGGATCAAACGCGGTCCGCTCAATCAATCGGAGTGGGAGCGTGTTCGGTTGCACGCGTACCACACCCAGCGAATCCTCAGCCTCGCCACGCCCCTGCGCGCCTCCGCAACTATCGCGGGCCTCCATCACGAGCGGCTTGACGGGTCGGGGTACCACGTCGGGCTGCCTGCAAACGCACTGCCGTTCTCGGCACGCCTCCTTGCGGCCGTGGAGATCTACCAGTCGATGAGCGAGGATCGCGCGTGGAGGCCCGCGCTCGCACCTGCGGACGCGACCAGACAATTGCGGGATGAGGTCGCGGCGCGGCGGCTCGACCCCCGAGCTGTCGATGCAGTGCTGCTGGCGGCGGGTCAGCCTCGGTTGAAGGGACGCTCAAGCCGGACCTGGCCGGCCGGTCTCACCGACCGTGAGGTGGATGTCCTGAGGGCGATCACCCGAGGACTGGCGAACAAGCAGATCGCACGCGAGCTGCACGTCTCCACGGCGACGGTTCATACGCACGTCATCAACCTCTACGGCAAGATGGGCGTAAACACACGGGCGGGGGCCACACTGTTCGCCTTCGAGAATGATTTGATCGAATCTCAATCTCAGTAAAAGATCGACCGAACAGTTGATGCCCGCAGCGCTTTGGGTGGGTAGGCTCGGTGTGGGACTCGCTGCACATGATCCTTTTGCCCCAGATTTGAGGAGGTTCGATATGCCGCTGTACATGGATATTCATCACAAGATCGATGGCCTGACTGCCGAGGCAATCAAAGGCGCTCACGAGCAAGACCTGAAGGTCCAGGCAAAGCACGGAGTGAAGTACCGCCGCTACTGGTTCGACGAGGGCTCCGGCAAGGCCTTTTGCCTGGTCGAGGCGCCGAGCCGGGAAGACGCGAACGCAGTCCATCGCGAGGCCCACGGGTTGGTGGCAGATGAGCTGATCGAAGTGCAAGAGGGGGCTTAGGCGTCCGACAGGTCAGTTGGATGGAGGCGGCCCGCCGACCGCCTCCTATCGAGGGTTCTAGTCGACCAGCACCTCGACAAGCCCCACGTCGATGGGAACCATCTTGTCGAGCGGATCTCGCTTCACGACCGCGTTCACATGGTTGACCGCGGCAACGATCTCAGCCCTCGCTGCGTCGACCTCCTCGTCACCTGGAGCCTCGATCTCGATGAACGAGTACGCGTCGGGTTCACCACGGCGATATCCGGTCCAGTGGAATTGCCAATCCTTCCGATGGGTGTGCGAAAGGAGAGCAAAGACGGCACCCCACGTGGCGTCTTCCTTGGCGGGTATCTGCTCGATCCGTGCCCTCACGCCTTCAGACCATTCTGCGCCAGAGCGCTCCTGGTCCGCGAGAGCCTCAATACCGTGCTGTGGACCGCAGCCGCGGTTTCTTTGATCGCCCGCGCCGACCACGCCCCTAAGGTCCGCGATTAGCACGTCTGGCGTCAGCCGTGAGTTCTCGGGCTTCAGCGGTCGCGACCCAGACGATCCTCCAGCGCCCACCTGGCTTCGCATTCGCGCACGACCTCGAGCATCGCCTCGAGCTGGCTGCTCAGCGGTCCATCTGCCTCACGCGCGTCGCGTCGCTCTGCCATCTTCTGGACGTACATCCGGTAGTTTTCGCTCATCTCGGGTGCTCCTTCTGCTTCGTAGTCGGTCGCGTCGGCCGCGTCCGCAGGTTCCCGCCGACCACTCAAGCCCGAGACAAGGGCTGCTCAAACCCGCATACAAATGGACCGGCGCCCCCGGATCCAATTCCAGGAGCGCCGGCCAGGGGTAGGGGAGTCTTTGGGCTTCAGCCGTCAAGCTCTCGCGATCCGCAGGCGCGGCTGGCGCGAACGAGCTGGCTGATCTACAGCGGGACGCGGGACGCGGTCCGACCGCGGCGTAGGCGAAGGCTTCTCCACGCTCAGCAGCGCCAGCCAGCTGTCGCTGCCCAGGGCGAGCTCGAGCTCGAGCTCACGAGCGGTCGGCGCCCCAAAATCGGCGCTCAGACTCCAGCCGGCCAACTTGTCAAGTTCGTCGTTCGCCATCGAGGTTCCTCCTGCGTTGATGTCGGTCCGATCGACCGCACCCGCAGGTTGGGCGAGGCCGCTCAAGGGCGACCCAAGAACCACTCAAACCTCGCCGCGCCCCCGCCCCCGCTTTTCAGAGCGCCCGAATCAGGCTCACAATGGCCACGGCCTCGATGAAATTCAGGGTTCTCGGCCCGTTGGAGGTCACGCGTGGGGACCAGACGCTTGCCCTCGGCGGGGCCAAGCAGCGCGCCCTCCTGGCCATCCTTTTGATCGAGGCCAACCACGTGGTCGGGCTCGAGCGGCTCGCCGAGCTGCTCTGGCGCGACGAAGCGCCGGCGACCTCCGACCACATCATCGAGGTGTACGTGTCCCAGCTCCGCCGCGCGCTGGAACCCACGGGAGCGCCCTACCGCGTGCTCCTCAGGAAGCCCTCGGGTTACCAGCTCCAGCTCTCGCCGGACGAGCTTGACGCTGCCGAGTTCCAGCACCTCCTGGAGGCGGCCAAGTCGGCGCCGCCGGAGCAGGCCGAAGGGCTGTTGACCAGGGCGCTGGACATGTGGCGCGGGCCTGCGCTGGCCGATTTCTCGGGCGAGCCGTTCGCGGTCAGCGAGTCGGCACGCCTCAATGAGCTGCGCCTGCACGCGCGAGAGGAGCGAATCGAAAACGAGCTGGCGCTGGGCCGGCACGGGCAGCTGATCGGCGAGCTCCAGGCGCTGGTCGACGAGCACCCGCTCCGTGAGCGTTTGTGTGGACAGCTCATGCTGGCCCTCTATCGATCCGGGCGCCAGGCCGAGGCTTCCGACCTCTACCAGCGAACGCGGGAGAGGCTCGTCGATGAGCTCGGTATGGAGCCAGGTCCGGACCTGCAGGTGCTCTTGAAGCGGATCCTCCAGCAGGACGCCGGCCTGGCCGCGGCGCCGAGCAGGCCCTCAACCCCCGCGCTTCCTACAGGGACCGTCACCTTCCTGCTCACCGACGTCGAGGGGTCGAC
>Ga0137379_10002592_pt1 | contig 16838 bp, 14 predicted proteins | sample SagtaG_18_FD_104812 | JGI IMG/M metagenome (GOLD analysis project Ga0137379, IMG submission 104812) | Vadose zone soil microbial communities from Sagehorn Ranch, Mendocino, California, USA - Sage2_L_80_16 metaG | ecosystem: Environmental > Terrestrial > Soil > Vadose zone | place: USA...
ATGGAGAAGCAGAACCGCTTTGTACGCTTCCACGCTTTGCAAGCTATCCTGCTGGGTGTTACAGCAACAGTAGTATCCATCGCATTCTATATCGTGATTTTTATCCTCTTGATTATTGCTGCCGCAGCTAATAGCAACTTCCTCGCCGGGCTTTTTGGCCTGCTTTTGCTGCTCGGTTTCTTGGTGATAGGGGTTGGCGGGTTCATCGGCTGGCTATTAGGTCTGATCAACGCCTTCCAAGGCAAGTACTTCAAGCTTCCCGTTCTTGGCAATTGGGCTGATAAATGGGCTGGTACAGGTATATAAGGAGAAAGAACGGGAATTGGTGCATATGCCTCGGCATATGCACCAATTCCCGTTCTTTCCAACCTTTTCCTCTACGCTACGTAATAGATCATAGACAGATCAACAAACTGTCTCTTTAGCAACAAAACCAATTCATCACTGCATCATAAAGGACATAAATCGCTATGGCACAGGACCCAAATTCGCAGAGTCAGTATGGTCAGGGCTACAGTGGGTACACAGCACCACAGACCGGTAACAATCAGCAATACGGCTATGGACAGCAAAGTGGCTCTCAAGTAGATGATCAAGCTTCCGGGTATCAGGAATACTCTGGTAGCAATCAGCAATCAGCATATGGTCAACAGCAGCAACAACAACAGCAGTATGGTACCTATCAGCCGCCGCAGAGTGCTACCAGAGCCAGAGAAGGTGGGGTTCACGATGCCACTTCAACTGGACTCAACGCCAGAAATGAAGCCGTCTTCAGTTATGTACTCGGCTGGTTCAGCGGCCTTATCTTCTTCTTTATCGAGCGCAAGAACCGCTTTGTGCGCTTCCACGCCGCCCAATCATTTATTACCTTCGGTATACTCTTCATCGTCGATCTCGTCCTGAGACTGCTCGGTGGAATACCTATTCTAGGTTTTCTACTCAGTCCTATTCTTGGGCTTATGAACTTTATCCTGATTGCATTAGGCATCCTCCTCTGGCTGTTCCTCATGTTCCAGGCCTATCGCGGCAAAAACTTCCGCCTGCCTATTGTCAGCAATTATGCCGACAGCCTGGTCAATAGATTTTCACCCAAGCGCCCATGACGCCCGCCCCGGCCTATGGTGCCCGCCCCGGCCCATGGTGCCCGCCCCGGCCCATGACGCCCACCCCGGCCCATGACGCCCGCAAGGGGCGTCACTACTATACGACGGCTTCGCTGGCCAAGGTATTCGTATATAGTAGTGACGCCCCTTGCGGGCGTCATGGGCCGGGGCGCTTATCATGTGGTGGGGCGCTTATCATGTGCCGGGGCAGTTACCATGCCAGTACTCAATTTAAACAAATTGCCTCCCCTCTTCCACTATGCTATACTTGGCCTCGAAGCGAAATGGAAGAAGGGAGTTTTTTTCATGACACATGATATTACAAACATGCAGAATCCATTTATTGTCGGTGAACGCATCTACTTGCGCCCACTGGAGCCTGCCCAGGATAATCACCACTATTCAACCTGGATGAACGACGAAGAGATTCGGCGTTATTTCTCTATCTATCCTACCAGCGATACTCGTGGCAAAGAACGCCTCGAGCAACTCTATAAAGACGGCAAGCACATCATCTTTGGCGTAGCTCTCAATAGCGACAACAACCTGATCGGATTGGTCGGCCTCAAAGACATCAACTACGTCAACCAGAGCGCAGAGTTCTATGTCATTATAGACCGCTCAGCGCACGGCAGAGGCTACGGCACCGAGGCCACCAAACTCATGATCCGCTACGGTTTCATGGAACTCAACCTCAACCGTATCCAGACGCAAGACATGGAAGACAACATTGGCGGCTGGCGTGCCGACGAGAAAGCTGGCTTCAAACACGAAGGAACATTGCGTGAGGTCATCCTGCGCTTCGGCAAGTACCACAACGTCAAAGTCTATAGCCTCTTACGCAGTGAATACCTGCAACATAATCAGTAAATGAGTACACACCATGACTCTGACCATTTCAGAAATCACCGATCGTGAACAGTGGGATAACTTCCTGATCGGCCAGCCACGTGGTCACCTGCTGCAATCCTATGAATGGGGTGAGCTAAACAAGTACCTGGGTGGACATATCTATCGCCTGGGAGCCTTAGAGGATGGGCGCATGGTTGGCGCGATGATGCTCACCGTCTCCCAGGTACCCTTGCCCGTCTCAGTGCCAGGGATACGTTTGCACTGGCTCTACAGCTCACGTGGACCAACCGTCGAAGCACCCACATCCCCTGCTCTGGCTGCCTTGCTCGCCCATGCCCATACGCTGGCACGCCAGGAGCATGCCGTGGTGTTGCGCCTGGAACCTAATATTGCCGATGATGACCCGCAGATGGATGCATGGATAGCCGCCTATCGCGCTCTCGGCTTTCAAAGCAATCCCATCGCCGTACACGGCAGGCGCAGCTGGGTTCTCGATATTCGTCCCGATGATGCCAAACTGCTGGCCGACTTCAAAATGACCTGGCGACAGAACGTGCGCTCGGCTGAACGGAAAGGCGTCATTATTCGCGAGGTCGAGAACGATGCTGACTTCAATGCCTATTATGATCTGTTGAAGCTCACCAGCGAACGAGACGCCTTCTTCATCCATGGCAAAGACTATCACCAGGAAATCTTAAAGCAGTTTGCCAGCAAGGGCGATGCTGTTCTCTACCTTGCCGAACATGAGGGAGAGGCTATTGCCGCCAAAATGCTCATTCGCTTCGGCGATTGGTGCTGGGACATGTTCGGGGCCTCATCCAACAATAAGCGCAATCTTAAACCAACCTATCTCTTGCAATACCGTTGCATACAGTGGGCCAAAGCTCGTGGATGCAGCTATTTCGACTTCCGCACCATTCCCGAAATTCTAGAGCCAGGTGAAGAGATGTGGGGGGTCTATGAATATAAAAAAGGCTTCGGTGGCTTCTCACGCCTGAATATTCCCACTCAAGATTACGTCTACCGCCCCCTGATCTACAGCGCGTGGCGCAACTTGGTGGAAGTGCGTCGTGCTCGCCGTCATGCCGAACGTAAAAAAGTCGAATTAGAACGCGCCGCTCGCAGTAAAAACGAGAAGTAAGGAATATCTATGGAAGCCCGTATCATTACTGACCGCCAGCAATGGAACGCCTTTGTGGCAAACTCATCCTGCTGCAATATCACCCAATCCTACGAATGGGGCGAACTCGCCCCTCATCTTGGGGCCGAAGCCCTCCATCTCGGAGTCGTCGATGCACAGGACCAACTCTGTGCCGCCATGCTCGTTATTATCGGACCGATACCCATACTGCGCAGACCATATTTCTATGCTCCCCGTGGCCCTGTGCTCGACGAGCCCAACTCACCGGCCCTGACCGTCCTGCTCAACTTTGCCAGGGCCGAGGCCCACAAGCGCGGAGCCTTCATGCTCAAAGTCGAGCCGAGCGTCGAAGATGGCAATACCGTATGGCTCACTGGCCTCCAAAAGCAAGGGTTTCGCTCGACTCCCTATGCCAGCCACGTTCGTCATGAGTGGATACTCGATCTCCGACTAGACGAAAAAACCATTCTGGCGGGTATGAAAGAAAAATGGCGTTACAACATTCGCCTGGCCGGACGCAAAGGGATCACCGTCCGTCTTGGCGAAGGACAGGCCGATATTGACACCTTCTATCGCATTTACCAGACCACCAGTGAACGCGACCAGTTCTTTATCCACAACAAAGCTCATTATGAAGATGTCATGCGTCTCTATGGTAAAGACGACCGCGTGGCCCTCTTCCTGGCCGAATACGAGGGCAAGGCTATTGCCGGCATCATCGTTCTCTGTTTAGGTCGTTGGAGTTGGTACATGTATGGAGCCTCCTCCAACGAACATCGCAACCTCATGCCCAACCACCTCTTGCAATGGAGCGGTATGCAATGGGCCAAATCCCACGGCTGCTGGTACTACAACTTCCGTGGCATTCCTGATGTGCTGGAAGAAGGCCAGGAGCTTTGGGGTGTCTACGTCTTCAAACGCGGCTTCGGCGGCTACCCTCTGCGCTTCCTGGAGACCCACGACATGGTCTATCAACCAGTCATCTACGCTGTGTACCGGCGGCTGTTGGATATCAAACGCTGGCGCGATGAGAGGCAGCATACAAAGCTGATAAAGCAAGTGCAAGAGCATAAAGAAGAGCAAGCCACAGGCTAAAAGTGACTTTGCTCAGTAAAGGGGCACTCTGGCAATTCCTTGCCAGAGTGCCCCTTTACTGAGCAAAGTCACTACCCCTTGTTATTCCGGGATGTTTGCCGTTGTTGAACCTGTCTCTTCTGGCGTCTCTACTTCCTTTGTCTCGACCTCTGTTGGGGTTGAGCCGGTCTCTTCTGGTGTCTCCATTTCTTCTGTTTCTACCTGCTCCACATTACTCTTCTTCTCATCCCGCGACTTCTGTGGCACACCATATGTCGCGGCTACTTCACCTTCCGGTACTGGCTTAGAATATCTCAAAACCACATAGGTGAGTGGCAGCAAGACAATCAGCAACACGAGCGAGGTCCATTGGGCTTGCTTCAAACCCCAGTTCAATCCCAAGAAGCTCACGACATCATTCGCTCGCACGAAAAAGAGGAAAAATTGTGTAATCGCATACGCATACAGGTAAACCAGCATCAGTACTCCTGGGCGTCTCAGACGATAACCCAGGAAAAGCATAACTGCCAGTAGGACAAGGTTCGTCAGCAACTCATAGCCAGCTGCCGGTTGCACCGGTACATTACACGTTGCCGGATTCAAACATGCCCAGCTACCGGGATGCTGGTATACCGTTGACCACGGCAGTGTACTCGGATAGCCAATGATATCGCCGTTAATCAAATTTCCAATACGTCCAAAAATCTGACCACCTGCTGCAAACAACACCCCGGCATCGATCGCAACCAATGGATTGATACGCTCAACTCTCGATCGCCAGAACAAGGTGGGAATCACCAGGAAGATCGCCCCGAAGAAGGCCATGCCGCCCTCCCACGTTGCCAGGATATGCTCTGGGTGGGCCAGGTAGTACGATACAAAGTTTGGTTGCTGTATCACAAAGTACAAGCGTCCACCGATCAAACCGGCCACAATACACCACCATAGCAGGTGATACACCATCGCCTGCGTCATCCCCTTGTGCGTCGTATACCCCTTTATTATGCTTAAACCCGCAATGATCGCTACTGCGTACATCAACCCATACCAGCGCAACGCCACGGGCCCAATACGGAAAATCACCGGATCAATATTAATATAAACATACGGCGGCCCAATGCGCAGCCACCCCCAATTAATCAAGTAAGCCAGCGTCGCAAACGTAACCATAATATGCTCCCATGCTTCTAGACGAAACCTTTCCTTATTCTTAATCCTGCTTCAGGGGTACACGTGTAGTGGTCCCCTTGCGGAGGGTCAGACTTGCCAAAAAGTGATGCCCACTTTGCAGTGTTCACAGAACGCCGCCTGGGGAAGCCCCGTGTCTTCAGACCGGGGAGGAACCAAGCGCTTCTTCTCTGGTGGTTTGGGCGGCGGAAACGGGTGCTGCATACGGGTCTCCTTTCTGATAACTATAGCCGTCGTTGCGGTGAATGGGCTGACAGTACCGCGCATTGATCCCGGCCTGTCGTCCGACCTTCGTGCGGATATCAAATGAACCACTGGCACGTACCACAACCCGTCCAACGTGGGTGCCTGCTCGCACTCCTTTAGGCACGACAGCCCGCACGAGATCTCCGGTCTGAAACCCAAAATGCACTTTCTGGCGTTGCCGGTGCCGAATGGGGAAGCCGCGTTCATCGGTTCCACACATCTGCCTGCTGCCATGCCCCGTCGCACGAATGTGTAGCGGCACCACCCCTTGTCCTCTGAGGTGCGGCGGCGTCCTCTTCCCAACACAGGCGGCATCCAACCAATGGGTCTTGGGCAGTCCTCTGGTGAGGCGATTGTACTTCGTCAAGCCTCCGCTGCCACCTTCGACGGGCAACCCCAATGCTTGGAGACGCTCGTACAACGCCCAGCGCGTCGTATTGACCGCCGCAGCATCCCGGAGCGGCATTTTCTGGTGGGCCAGAATGCGGGCGAGGCGAGCCGGATCGTCATGGAGAAACTCGCCCACCTGCTGATTGCCCTTGCGCTGATTGCAAGAAGTGCAGGCCGCCACCAGATTGCTCACGCGATTGGAGCCGTGCTTGCTGCGTGGATGCACATGATCGAGTTCGAGCGGGACATCGCCAGCATCACAGTAGGCACACTGATGGTTCCACTTGCACAGGACATATTCGCGCACCTCGTAGCCTGCGAGCGTGCTGTGTTGGTACTCCACGCCTTCGATATCCGGGTGGTCGAGGGCCTGCGTATCGAACCGGACGAGTTCCTGGCTGATCGCGTTCACTGGACAGAGCCGCATCAGACGCCGCACCCACGTCACCACGTTGCACACCCGGCTCGTCTGCGACGGGGGGAGCGACCCCGTGCGCTTGCGCCGGTTGTGGAAGCGTGCCTTGCAGTAGCGCGTCTTGCGCTGCCTCCTGCTTCTCCTGACCGCTCGACGCTTGTCCAGCTTGCCCTTGATCTGCTCGCCGCGATGTGTGAGTTCTGCCGCCCACACGATTTCTCCGCTGGCGTCGTTGACCAGCGCGATGCCCGTGGTCTTGCTCCCAGGATCGAGTTTGACACGCAAAGGGGAGAGCACTGGCTGCTCCACTGCACGCTTCAGGATGATCGTGAAGGGATAGCGCTGGTAGACGGCTGCTTTGCCTTGTTTGAGCAGCAAGCGCGCACGTCCCGGATGCATCGGGTTCAATGCTTGCCTGTTCGTATCCAGGACAAAGACCTCTGACATAGATGGTTGCTTTCCTTGTACCCCAAGGGGTCTCCGCTTACGCGGGTGATGGTCGCCTCGACAACGTTATGGAGCGGTTTGATGTGGCTTGCACTGGGTTAACCCGTTAGCCCTGTTTAACAAGCCACCGTAGAGGTTCAGGCTGGCGTCGCACCCGAACGTACCTATGGATTCGCTCCTAACGGAGCCCGATAGGAGAGCACGCCCTCCCCTGGCTGAGTCTGGTCATGTTCTGGGCCTGGCGCACGGTTTATTGCCGTGTGGCAAGCCCCCGCTTTCCAAGCGGGGGTTCATGACAGTTGATTAGGGTCTATCCCAAGCGAACACAACTTCTCTGCCAGAGCCTCGGCACGTCTCTCGGCAGCTTCAGCGCGTTGCTCCTCCGCCTCGGCTTTGGTCAGACGGCGTTGCCCATACCGATCCTCAAGACGCAGAAAGGAGCCATCCGGCACCAGGAAGCTTTCCAACTGCACACTCCACAGGCTGCCATCAGTTCGCAAGGGCAGCTCACGCATCTCTTGCTGATTGGGATCAAGTCGCCAGCCAAGCAGTCTCCCTGGTTTGTCTTTGAAGACTGGTGGCTCGTTGGGATCGTAGGCGAAGTATTCTTGCACGCCCATCCGCGCATATCGGGCAGGCTTCTCTGCCAGGTCGGTGTCCCAGGTCTCGATCGAGGCGATCTCAAAGACGACGTGGGGAGCAGGCCCATGCTTGCCCACACGCCAACTTCTCACTCGCTGGAACTCCACACCTTTGATGACGGCGATATCGGGAGCCAGGGGCTTCTCTTGGTAGAAAGCAGTCTGGTAGAAGTTGAGGTTTTCATAGATAGCACACGGGTAGGTATGAAAGAGCCAGATGAGCACCTCCATGAGGTAGCGCACCAGCGCAGAATGATCGGCTGATTCCCCCATCAAGTCCTCCTCGGTGGGATGAAGATCGTAGTAGTAGACCACCTCGTCTTCTATGTGTTTCGCCATGTGCCTCTCCTGTGATGAGTCTGGTGCTTGCTCGAATTCCTACGCCCCATCCGTATGTGGTGGTGTTGCTAGTATCATAACATACCTCCCACTTCGTTACAAGCCATTTTCTAGGTGACTTAGATTTGATATGTTTACATTGATAGCAGTATAGGGTATACTGCTTACAGAGGAATCGTACGGTATAGCACACGGTCGAGAATAGATATGTCTGCAAACCTGTCTCAGCATAATACGCCATCCGGCACACCCTTGAACTCCGCTCCATTACAGCGGCTCATTCTGGGATTAGCAATCCTGGTGTGGATGACCATAGGGGCGGTCGTGTTTTGGATCATCCTCCAGGTGACCAGTCCGCTCATCTTATTAGTCATCTCGGCCTTGCTTGCTTATGTCATTTATCCCCTGGTACAAAGGGTCGAACGCATTCTCCCGCGTTCAGTAGCAATTATTACCGTGTACCTCGTCTTGTTAGCGGCTTTAAGCTTTTTTGTCTATACCATCATCGCATCCGTCATCACACAAGCGAAATCTCTGATTGATTACATCAGTTTTTTGTTAACTCCACAAGGACAGCGTCAATTACAGCCAATCTTAGCCACGCTGAGTAGCATCGGCATCTCACAGGCCCAGTTTGTGCAAGTGAGCACACTCTTGAGCAATCAGTTACAGAACCTCATCACCGGGGTTGTCCCAGTAGTAAACAGTGCCTTTCGGGTATTCATCGATATGCTGGTAGTGGCCACGCTCAATGTCTATTTCCTACTCGATGGAGGGCGGGCAGTCAACTGGCTACGGCGCAATACCCCGCTGGGGCAACGAGAAAGAATCACCTTTTTGATTCAGACAGTTGACCGCACGGTAGGTGGCTATGTGCGCGGCCAATTGATCCTTGCCGCGATTGCAGGGGTGCTCACGGGCATTGCCTTTAGCGTGCTTGGTGTACATTACGCCATCCTGCTCGCGGTGGTCATCTTTGTCTTCTCGTTTATTCCCATCATCGGCGGCTACATCTCCGGTGCGCTCTGCGTGCTGCTCGCGCTGCCACAGGGGTGGATCGCCGTTGTAGAGGTGGCAGTCTTTCTCTTCCTGCTGCAACAGATTCTCATCGGGCAGATCCTCTCACCTCGCATCCTCAGCGATACGGTCGGGCTCCACCCGATCATTGCCATCTTTGCCGTACTCGCAGGCGGCCAGCTCTTTGGCTTGGCGGGCATCATCTTCTCTGCACCCATCGCAGGCATCCTGCAATCCTTGCTGGTGGCGTTCTGGCGCAACTGGAAGGCCACCCATGCCGATCAGTTCCCGACGGAGGTAGCCGCTTTTCCACTACCCCCACCCCTCACCGCTCCGTCCGCCACTCTCGCTGTAGAGGCATTGCATATCGAGGAGACGTTGGCCCAAGGCCAACCCTCTGCCCCTCAGCCGGAGTAGACTACTAGCCCAGGGCGATGTAATTTAAATAGCCCTGAGTCTCCCTTGTACTCTCTTTCAATGAGTGCTACTATTCTTATCAGAAACAGGAAACAATGCCGTTTCCACGGCACCCCAGAGAAGGAAGAAAATCATCATGGTCAAAAACATCACTCATCATCCGCCTAAACACGCCCCCGGTCAGAGCGTCTACGAACGCTACTTGCGCACCGCAGAACTGCTCTCACTCCAAAAGCCAGAGAACGAACTGACCCACCACGACGAGCTTCAATTTCAAGTCGTCCATCAAGTCTTTGAACTCTGGTGGAAAGAAACTGCCTTTGAACTGCGTACTATCCGTACCTATTTGCAACAATATAATCTTCCACCCGCGCTGCACCTCATGCAGCGTGTGATTCGCATTCAATTTCTGCTGCTTGAGAACCTGCGTATGCTCGAAACCATGTCGCCTTGGGATTTTCACAACTTCCGCAAAGTCCTGCAAGACGGAGCTGGCACCGACTCCCCCGGTTTTCACGCCCTCATGGCCCTCTCGCCCCAATTGTGGGACGACTTCACTAACCTGCTGGCCCACGAAAATGCCTCACTAACCGCCATCTACACCCACGCCGACCGCTACCCTCTCTTACAAGCCTTCGCTGAGTCCCTCACCGACTATGACGAAGTCTTCCAAATCTTCCGCTCACAGCACTTCAAACTGGCCCAGCGTATGATCGGCCCCGGCTCCATTGGCACAGGTGGCACTCCCATGGAACTCTTAGAGCGCACCCTCAAAGATGTCTTCTATCCCGAACTCTGGGAAGTCCGCAACAGACTCACCCACATCGCCAACGAACAAGGACTCAAATAAGAGGAATTGCTATTCTCTCTCTGTATGCCACTTCTTGAGATGCTCGGCATGGGTACGCAGGTAAGCACCCGGCTCGAATAGGGTGTCATAATACTCCAGGTCGAGATGGTGTGATTGCAGATACATCAGGATAAAGATCGTTGGGACGGTGGCTGGGAATTTGCCGAACGTATCGAAGGCATATTGTGCCTGCAATGCAACACAGTCACGGAATTTCTCATCATGAACCTGAGCGCTGGCTCGTACCTTTCCGCTCTCTTTCCATGGTCCTGGTGTGTCAGGATGGAAAGGTCCACCCGGTCCGAACTTACGCTCACAGAAGTGATCTACTGCTGCTCGCAGGGTCGGATAGTGTGGAGGGCAATGGCCCTCGAAGACGCCGGGGAGTCCTGTCGGATTGGGCAAGGCCCAGCGATCATCCGTGTCATAGCGAAAACCCAGTCCCGGTACCTCAGGATCACCGCTTGCTCCAAGCATGGTGAGGCGGTCTATCCCGTTGAACATCCATCCTCCCAGCCCAATGGCCTGCTGCATCAACATGCCGGCATAGGCAGCGGTCGAGAGCTCCGCTGTACATTCTGTTAATGAATACTGATCAAGGAAAGTCAGCGGAAGCGGATTGTCCACATCCACAATATCCGCGAATTGCTCAATGCCCGGAATACGATTACGATTCACGTCATCATAAATGCAGAAGCTGTTCTGCACAAAGAAGCAGAGATTGGCGATGGCGTGCTGGGCAACATCACCAGTTGGCATGACGAGCAAAGAACCGGGGCGATTGGCAACCCAGGTATTATGGCCCTCCATATAGGGCTCTTTTGGTGGAATAGAGACGCGCCTGTCTAAGATTTTGTGAATACGCGAGCGATGAGCTTTGACTAACTCAACGAGCGAGAGCGAGCCGTCCGCTTCGCGTTGACCCAGTGCTGGCGCATCACGTGTCGTGAAAATATAGGTCCCACTGTCATCAGTAAAAAATAGTTCGCTGGTATGGAAGCCTGCTGCAGAAGGAAAGGTACGCCCACCGGCAGCGGCTGGGTAGTTGGAGAGATGAGGTGCGTAACGTGCATGGCGTGTGATCGAGTGGTGCCAGCCTGTGTTTCCGCCAACGGCAGTCAGGATCAGCAGTTTTTCCAGCTCTGTCAGTGGTAATGGCTCGTATCTGGACTTATAGGCCAGCGGACCATCTGGTATTTCGGCTCCCCGGAAGAACCTGCGCGAACGTCGCCCAAACAGTGCATCGACAAACGGGAACTGGAGCAGATCCTGTAAAGCCTGCTCCTCCTGGTCGGTTCCAAGTCCGAAGTGATGGTCTTGATTACTGCTCATACTATTTCCTTCTGTGTCATGGAATAATACCATGTCACTATCATTCTTTCAAGGTATTTTGTCCATTGGGGTGGGTGTCACTTTTTTGCAGTCGCCCCCCGCATGACGCCCGCCCCGCATGACGCATGCCCCCCCCCGCATGACGCATGCCCCACCCCGCATGACGCCCGCCCCACCCCGCATGACGCCCGCAAGGGTCGTCACTACTATACTACGGCTTCGCAAGCCGGGGCATGCGTATATAGTAGTGACGACCCTTGCGGTCGTCATGGAGGGGGGGGCATGCGTCATGCGGGGCGAGGCCGTCATCATCGCGTACACCTCATCATCGATCTCACCAGCCGAATCTCATCATACGAGTACTCTTCACCGAGCAACTCTTTTACGGGCTTCAACATTTCTCCCTCGACCTTCTGCCATGCCTTCTCAATCACCTCATAACGCTCCGGTCGCATCACTCGCTCAAAATCTACAATCTCACCTTGCTCTATCAGTTCTCCAATATGGCTCATAATCGTCCCAAGCTTCAAGTTACGCTCCCTGGCAATCTCCTCGATGCTCATGCCCTTTTGATACATCTCCAGCGTCATCAAGCGCGTGGCACTGGGCTGAACCACCGGCTCAGCCGCAATGCGAACTTCTTTCTTTATCTCACCCTCCGGTATCAGTTCCATGGCAAGATTATGCTGCTCACAATAGGCGCGAATTTCACTGGTAAAAATCGTAAAGTATGCCTCGAGCTTGCTCTTGCCTACTCCTGGAATCTGTCCAAAATGCGTCAAACTCTGCGGACGTTGTTGCGCCATAGCCCGCAGAGTGGTGTCAGGAAACACCACGTATGGTGCCACGCCTCTCTCATCTGCCAGCTGCTTACGCAGATTGCGCAGGTGATGAAAGAGTCGTGCGGACTCCCCATCCAGAACAGGTATGCTCTCGTCTGCCTTGTCCTTACGTGCTGCTGTGCTTACCGGTCGGACAGCTATCTGCACCTCCCGTTGCCGCCGCAGAATCTCTTTGGAAAGGGCATTGAGTTTGAGCACGGGACGCATATCGGTCGTCTCGCTCACTAATCCCTGTTGGAGCAGCGCACGCCCCAGGTGCTGCCATTCATCCACGCTTTGCTCGTTGCCTATGCCATATGTCGAAAGCTGATCGTGTCCATAATCCCGGATCCTCTGTGTGTTTGCTCCCCGTAAGACATCGATAATATAGCGCATGCCAAAGCGTTCTTTTGTTCGGGCCACACAGGACAAAAATTTCTGGGCATCGATCGTGCGATCTTCCAATACCACTGAGCGCAAGCAGTTATCACAGTTCCCACAGTTCTGTCCCTGAAGCGTTTCCCCAAAATAGGCTAGTAATGCGCGACGGCGACAGCCACTGCTCTCGCAATATGTCACCACCTGACGCAACTGTTGATGGGCCAACAATAGCTCCTGCTCATCCGTCTTTTGCCCGATCACATACTCCACCTTCGTGCGATCCCCATAGCCAAAGAAGAGAATGCATTGTGCAGGCAAACCATCGCGCCCTCCTCGTCCCGACTCTTGATAGTACCCCTCTAGATTGCGGGGCAGATCATAGTGAATGACCGCACGTACATCCGGCTTAGCAATGCCCATGCCAAAGGCAATCGTGGCCACCAGCACCGGCACATCATCACGAATGAAACGCATCTGGTGTTCGCTGCGCTGCTCGCTTGTTAGTCCAGCATGATAGGGGAGCGCACGTATCCCCTCGCGCCTCAATGCCTCGCTCAGGTCGTCTACGCTCTTGCGGCTCTGACAGTAGACTAGCACCGATGCATCCCCCTGCTCACGCAGTAATTGTACCAGTTCGCCATACGATCCCTTGTGCTTTGTCCGCACTTCATAATAGAGACTTGGCCGGTCAAAGCTGGCAATATGTGTATAGGGCTCGTATAGTCGCAATTGCTCAAGAATATCATCACGCACCCGCTCCGTTGCCGTCGCCGTCAAAGCCAGCATCGGCACCTTTGTATAACGACTGCGTAACCGTCCCAACTGGCGGTACTCAGGCCGGAAATCGTGGCCCCACTCGCTCACACAATGTGCCTCGTCCACCGCCAGCAACGATAAGCCCACATTGCTTTGTATCTCATCCAGGAAATACAAAAAATTCTGCCCCATCAACCGCTCTGGAGCCACATACAGCAACTTCACTGCACCATGTGCCGCCGCCTGCTCCCGCTGAAACCGCTCGTTGCTGTCCAGCGAGCTATTGATAAACGTCGCTGCAATGCCATTGGCCCGTAGCCGATCCACCTGATCCTGCATCAAGGCAATCAACGGCGACACCACTATCGTCAACCCCGGCATCAACAATGCTGGCAACTGGTAGGTCAGCGACTTGCCAGCACCGGTCGGCATCAACACAAACGCATCCCTACCCGCCAGCACCTGCTCCACAATCTCCCTCTGTCCCGCCCAAAATCTCTCAAATCCAAAATGCTGCTTTAAGGTTTGTTCTATCTTCATCGAATGTTCTATCTGTGCCACGTCCTTCATAAAATCCTTCCTCAGAGATTAGCGAAACTAATCATACCATGTTGTGATTTTCTGTGGAAGGGTGGAAATTCTGGCAAGGTGGGCGTCATGTTTTTGCGGCGGAAGCTATGTGGTGAGCATGATGGCCGCACCAGCACATGATGACCGCCCCGCCTCCCCATGATCTTTCACCGGTAGGTTTTTGGAGAAGGAGGATGGGGATCCTCGAGACAGTTTCTGCTGTTGGAGGTGTCTTGGGTGAGTGGGTGACTCACTGTCGATGGCGTCGACGGTTGTGTGGGGTGACCAGGAAGTTTGAGTGGAAGTGGCTCACAGTGATCGCTGTGATCACTGTGACTGCTCTGGGCTGCGAAACCCTGATCGAATCTCCACTAAATCATAACCAAATCATAACCTCCTTGCTATTCCTATCCCTGTGCGCATCATTCATAATTGTTCTTGCTCTTGGGTCCCTTTACGAAAAAATCTACAATCCGTCTGGATGAAACTGCGGAATGTGGGATACGTCTATTGCTAGGAGGTGGGGTTGGATAAGGTTAAGAGCTAGAAAGGAGAGGTTGGATGAAGCAACCTAGACTGGCATTGATTGCTACCCTTCTGAGTGTGTTGATCGTACTGGGTATCATTGTAGAGAAAACGCCCATCAGAACGCAAGCTCAGTATGGTCTTCAAAATCTCACTCAGTACGTCAACCCATTTATTGGAACAGAGCCCACTTCGGTCTCATATATGCCCAGGCCCGTCGGTGGATTTACCTTTCCTGGTGCTGATGTGCCTTTCGGCGGCGTTCAGTTCAGTCCAGATACCACCTCTGGTCTCCCAGGTGGATATTCTTACAAAGATACGGAGATTACTGGCTTTAGCCTGACTCATCTCAGCGGCGCAGGTTGTACTATCTATCAAGATATACCTTTCATGCCCTATGTTGGAGCCATCACTTCGTCGCCTGATAGTAATGCCTCTGCCTATGGGTCGAGTTTCTCGCATAACAACGAATTAGCACAGCCCGGCTATTATAAAGTGCAACTGGGTAGCCCATCCAATGTTCAAGCTGAGTTGACGGTGACGCAGCGTACAGGCTTTGGGCAATTTACCTATCCAGCCTCGTCATCTTCAACAATGCTTATCTACTCGGGTAGGAGTGCCAATGGCACTAGTAGTGCCAATGCCACTATCAACAGTGGGAGTCGAATGGTTACAGGCTACGCAACCAGTGGGCACTTCTGTGGCAGTAGTGATGTATATAAAATCTATTTTGCGGCCCAGTTCGATGTGCCTTTCACGAGTTATGGCACCTGGATCGGCTCAAATGTTAAATCTGGAGCAACGTCAACTACAGGGACCCATAATGGAGCGTATGTCAAGTTCACGACCACTGCGGGCCAACAGATACATGTCAGAGTTGGCATCTCCTACACCAGTGTCGCCCAGGCTCAAGCCAATCTCCAATCCGAGAATCCCAGTTCAACTTCTTTTGCGACTATTCAAAGTGCTGCCAACACGAGTTGGAACAATATGCTGAATTTGATCCAGGTCAGCGGAGGTTCTAGAGCCGATACAACTGTCTTCTACACGGCTCTCTACCATGCGCTGTTGTTCCCTAGTATCTTCAGTGATGTGAACGGGTCCTACCTGGGCTTCGACAACACTGTTCACACTCTACCGGCCGGTCATGTGCAGTATGCCAACTTTTCAGGCTGGGATATCTATCATGGCCTGATCCCCTTGCTGGCCATGATCTTACCCAAGCAGGTGTCAGACATGATGCAGTCTCTGGTCAATGATTATGCCCAAAGCGGCTGTCTACCGAAGTGGGCTGTTGCCAATGCCCATACAAATGTCGAAGATGGGGATTCGGCAGATCCCATCATCGCCGAAGCCTATGCTTTTGGAGCCACGAACTTTGATACCGCAACGGCCCTGCAAGCGATGCTCAAAGGGGGGACGAAAAATTGCACCTCTGGCAGTTATGTTGAGCGTGCAGGATTAAGCTTGTATATGAGCGATGGCTACATCCCCTATGGCACCACAGGCCTTAACGGAACTGCGTCTGCAACACTGGAGTACACAACCGATGACTTTGCCATCTCCCAGTTTGCCCAGGCACTCGGCGATTCGCAAGATGCCACGAACTTCTTGCAGCGAGCACAGAATTGGCAGAACGAGTACAACAGCAAAGACGGCTATATAGAGCCGCGCAATGCTAATGGAACATATCTTTCAAACTACAATCCGACAGGTCCCCTTGGCTTCCATGATGGTGATGCCGTCCAATATAGCTGGATGGTTCCCTACAATATCGCGGGATTGTTCAGTGCGATGGGTGGAAACGCAAAGGCCGTCAACAGGCTCAACAACTTCTTCACGCAATTGAACGGCGGCCCGAAGTCGCCATATGCCTATATGTCGAATGAACCTAATTCAATCGTTCCATGGGAATATGACTTTGCCGGTCAGCCCTGGAAAACACAGGCTACCGTGCGCAACGTCGTCACCCAACTTTATGTCGCGACTCCTGTCGGCATGTTCAATAACGATGACCTGGGAGAGCAGTCTTCCTGGTATATGTGGGCAGCGATGGGCATGTTCCCGCTGTATCCGGGTACAGGAGATGTGGTGCTGGCTAGCCCACTCTTCTCTCAGATCACTATCGTGCTGGGCAATGGCAAGCTTTTACGAATCAGTGCTTCGGGTGCTGCTGACAATGCGCCTTATGTGCATAGCTTGAATGTCAATGGAAAACCCTCTACCAGCTTATGGCAATCGGTCTCGACACTGATGAACGGAGTAAACTTCCAATTCGCCTTGGGAACGAGCCCGAATACGTCATGGGGTGTGGGGACTGCAGATGCGCCTCC
>Ga0137379_10002626_pt1 | contig 16739 bp, 16 predicted proteins | sample SagtaG_18_FD_104812 | JGI IMG/M metagenome (GOLD analysis project Ga0137379, IMG submission 104812) | Vadose zone soil microbial communities from Sagehorn Ranch, Mendocino, California, USA - Sage2_L_80_16 metaG | ecosystem: Environmental > Terrestrial > Soil > Vadose zone | place: USA...
AACCCGTACGTCGCTGCTGAGTTCGGAAACGGAGCAAAGTGGCTTCTCCTTCTTTTATTGTTAGCCCCGCCACCGAAATGCAGGTAGTCTGGCCGCTGTTCAAAAATCTAGTCCTCCGTTAGCCCAACCGATGTTGGAATACAAGAACCTCGCTCGGGTAGGTTAGTGCTTGCGCGCGGCCAGCCGCACCATCTTACTAAAAGGCGTTTACGTCGTGCACGGCTGAAGGGTCGTTCGGGAATCCATCATCTAAGCGGAACTGGTCGAAGCTCAGCGCTTCATAGCAGAGTTGTGGCTAATCCTAACGTGAGTCGATGTCGTCAGCGAAAGCATGGAGCTAGAGCGCTATCATCACCTCAGCCCACTGTTTAAGCAACAAGCCGTCGAACTAATCTCTCAAGGATCTGGGAAAATTTAGTAACACAATTAGTGGCACACCCAAAATCAGCGGTCGGGTTAAGTTATTGAAAAGACTGGCGGAGGCTGTGTCTCTTCACGTAATAAAAACGATCCCGGGCCGTTTCAAAACCCGGGATCTATTCAGACTTCGCAATTGCCGTGCTCTTAATTCAATTAAAAGCCGGCGCGATTTTCGCGCGGCTTAGCTGCATTGACCCGCAACGCGCGGCCGCCTACTTCCTGGCCGTCGAACTTCTGGATAGCTGTCGCGCCCTCTTCGCTCGACGACATTTCGACGAAGCCGAAGCCGCGCGAGCGACCTGTTTCGCGATCTTCAATCAAGGATACGCTTTCGACCGTGCCCGCCTGCGCGAACAATGTTTGTAGTTCATTGCTCGACGTCTCAAACGAGAGATTTCCAACATAAAGTTTCATAGACATAAGTTTCATACCTTTTCCCCAAGTGGGGTTTCTCACCCGGAAGACTCTTCCCCTGGCGAGTTAACCGAAAGCCCCATGCCGCAACATGAGGCTTCCCAATCTGCCAAGGAATTACATATCCATGCCGCCGGGCATGGCCCGTGGCTTGTCGTCATCCTGTAGCTCAGAAATGAGGGCTTCAGTTGTTAGCATTAGGCCCGCAATTGATGCGGCGTTTTGCAGCGCGCATCGGGTGACTTTGGCGGGATCAATAACACCGGCCGCCACGAGGTCTTCGAATGTTTCGGTCTCGGCGTTGTAGCCGACGTTCGGGTTCTTTTCAGCGCGCACCTTCTCGACGATCACCGCGCCTTCTTTGCCCGCGTTAGCGACGATCTGACGCAGCGGCTCTTCCAATGCGCGCTTGACGATGTTGACGCCAATCTGTTCATCTTCATCGCCGATCACGTCGCCGTCTTTGTCAGTCTCGAAGAGCTTGAACTTGTCCAGCGCTTTCGCAGCGCGAATCAAAACCACGCCGCCCCCGGGCACGATGCCCTCTTCAACCGCGGCTCGCGTCGCGTTCATTGCATCTTCGACGCGCGCCTTCTTTTCCTTAAGTTCAGTTTCAGTGGCTGCCCCGACGCGAATTATCGCAACGCCGCCGACCAGTTTTGCCAGCCGCTCCTGCAGCTTCTCGCGGTCATAGTCCGACGAACTGTCTTCGATCTGAGTTTTCAGCATCTTCACGCGAGCTCGCAGGTCTTCCGTGTTACCACCGCCATCAATGATGGTCGTGGTTTCTTTGTCGAGCGTTACACGCCTGGCGCTGCCCAGGTCTTCCAGCTTGACGTTCTCAAGTTTGATGCCGAGGTCTTCGCTGATGACTTTGCCGCCCGTAAGGACCGCGATGTCTTCTAGCATTGCCTTGCGACGATCACCGAAGCCGGGCGCTTTCACCGCGGCGACGGTGATGGTGCCGCGCAGCTTGTTGACCACGAGGGTCGCTAATGCTTCGCCTTCAACATCTTCCGCAATGATCAAAATTGATTTACCCAGTTTCGCCGCCTGCTCAAGAATTGGCAGCATGTCTCGCAGCGAGGAAATCTTTTTCTCACTGATAAGAATGGCGGGGTTCTCGAGCACGGCTTCCATGCTTTCCGCATCGGTAACGAAGTAGGGCGAAAGGTAGCCGCGATCAAACTGCATACCTTCGACAACCTCCAGGGCCGTTTCCATCGTCTTTGATTCTTCGACGGTGATGACGCCGTCTTTGCCAACCTTCTGCATCGCTTCGGCAATCAACTCGCCGATGGTGTGGTCGCCATTCGCCGAGATCGTGCCAACTTGCGCGATCATGTCGCCCGTGACCGGCTTCGCCATTTTCTTGATCTCTTTGGTGGCACGCTCGACCGCCTTGTCGATGCCACGCTTCAAGGCCATCGGGTTCGCGCCCGCCGCCACAGTTTTCACGCCTTCGCGGAAGATGGCCTGTGCAAGCACAGTCGCCGTGGTGGTGCCGTCGCCTGCGACGTCGCTGGTCTTTGACGCCACTTCGCGCACCATTTGCGCCCCCATATTTTCCATGGGATCTTTGAGTTCGATCTCTTTCGCCACGGTTACACCGTCTTTGGTGATCGTCGGGCTGCCGTATTTCTTGTCGAGCACAACGTTCCGCCCCTTCGGACCCAGCGTAATTTTTACTGCGTCAGCGAGTTGATTGACACCGCGCAAAATTGCTGCGCGCGATTCTTCGCCATGAGTTATTTGTTTTGCCATAGTCTTCTTCTTCTCCTAATCAAAGTTGTGAATGCAAACTGTTAGTTTGCGGTAGTGCGCAAATTGTTAATTTGCGGTCTTGGTTCTAACGCACCTAAAGGTGTGCGTTTACACCAGAGCCTATTGCCGCTTTTTGCCTCCGGCAGCCGCGCCGGCGCGCTTGATGATTCCGAGAATCTCGTCCTCGCGCATAATCAACAGTTCCTCACCGTCGACCTTGATCTCTGAACTGCTGTATTTGCCGAACAAAACGCGGTCGCCCGCCTTGACGTCCAACGCCTGGCGCGTGCCGTCTTCTTTGTACTTGCCTAAACCGGCGGCGATTACTTCACCCTCTTGTGGCTTTTCTTTCGCCGAGTCGGGAATGATGATGCCGCCGCGAACCTGTTCGCCTTCATCAATGCGTTTCACGATCACGCGATCGTGTAGTGGCTGGATATTTGTCGTCATAACTTATTTCAATCTCCTTCTTTTATGTTCCACCAAGAGCCTTGAGGTCTGAGGAGTAGAGACAGTAAACACCCTGAACTTTTGGCAGTTGAGCTGTAGATGTCAGACGGTCTGGAGAATTCCAGAAGAGCTGAGAATGGAGTTAGCTGGTCTCGGTTCTATTCAACCTTACGCTTCAAGGCGCTATATGTCAAAGGGAGCATATAGTACATAAGCAATATATAGCAGACGCGGTGGAGGCAGCGGCCTGAAGAAGTCCCGCGGGCAGAGTTGGGACGGGGAGGAGTATCAGTGTCAGGATGTAATCGCTTTTTGAAGGCCCTTCCCACATAGGGTAAAATTGTTCCTTGGCGAATTGGTCGCGTGCCTTAGGCGACCGCAGCATGGAGATTTATCGATGCCGGTAGTCGCTAGATCGAATGAGCCAGTTGAAAATCGGCTGCTCGCCGCTCTTCCTAGTGATGAGTATGAACGTCTGCGTCCACGTTTGCAGCCGGTCTCGTTTTCTCTGGGTGAAGTTGTCTACGAGTTTGGCGGACAATTGGATTATGTCTTCTTCCCTACCACCTCAATCGTCTCTCTGCTCTACACGATGGAAAACGGCACCAGTGCTGAAATGGGTTTGACGGGTAATGATGGCGTGGTTGGGATTGCCCTCTTCATGGGCGGTGGCACCATGCCCAACCGCGCCGTGGTACAAAGCGCTGGCGAGGCCATCCGAATGAAGGCGAAGATTCTGCAAGATGAGTTCGCGATGGGTGGAAAATTCCAACAGTTGCTGCTGCGCTACACCCAGGCATTAATCACTCAGATCTCACAAACAGCCGTTTGCAACCGTTTGCACTCAGTGGAACAGCAACTTTGCCGATGGCTCTTGTTAAGCCACGACCGGGTGAAGGCAGACGAACTGATCATGACTCAGGAACTGATTGCCGACATGTTAGGCGTGCGTCGCGAGGGCGTCACCGTGGCTGCCGGCCGCCTGCAAGATGCTGGAGCGATTAGTTACGTTCGCGGTCATATTCAGATCCTCGACCGCCAAAGACTCGAAGCGACGGTCTGCGAATGTTACCGGGTTGTCAAAGACGAGTTTGCGCGGCTGCTCGGATAGGACTTCCTACCATCTTCACTGCTCTCGACTTTGTGTGTTAGCGCACAGACCCGCCTTTCTTGAGTGCTATAAGCTCACTTAGCTCTGCTTTAGAAATTACCTATCGACATTGGGATCGGGTTAGCAACCTTCTTCTTGAGCCGCCTGTAATTTTCCCGAAGAGGGCTGCAGAGAAAGGATGTGATCTCCGCGTCCAGGCACCCCATCAATCAACGTAGGATCTCTGGTGCAGTCAAATACTTAGTGACGTGTGTTTGGACAACCCTGGTAGCAGCTTCGAAGCTGAAAGGAAGAAAAATGAAGAATTCGAAACGAATCGTCTCGATGTTTGTTCTGTTGGCATTTTCGATCATCGGCGTCAGCGCACAGGCGCAACGTCAGCGCTCTCGCGTCACTGACCGCCAGGTCAGCGTCAGACTTCAACGACTGGAGCAAAGCTCTAGCAGGTTCCGCGGCAGTCTAAACGAGGCACTAGTTCAGGGCCGCATCGACGAAACACGTCCTCAAAATGACATCAACTCGTTCGAACCTGCTTTTGAGAGCGCCATTGATCAGTTCAGGGATCGATTCACTCGTAGCCTAGCGGTCGCTGGCGACGCTCAGAACGTCTTGCAAAAGGCATCGCTCGTCAACGGTTTCATGACTCGCAATCGCCTGAACTCGCAGGTGCAGAACTATTGGGCATCAGTTCGAACGGATTTGAACGCGCTCGCGAATGCCTATGGCATAAGCTGGCAGTGGAACCGGCAAACCTTTCCGTCGGTCAACTCAAGCCGATCGTCGCGGCTGCCTGACGTCGAACTCAATCAGTTAATTCGGCGGATCGAAACTGGCGGCGATACGTTTCGTTTAAGCCTCACGGATGCCTTTAGCAGGACTCGCTATGATCAGACGACAGCGGAAGGCAACATGAATGATGCTGTTTCTGGCTTCAAGAACGCAACGGTTCAATTGCGCTATCAGTTCGACACTAGACAGCCAGTTTCTGACTACGTCGCACGCGTGCTCGCGCGGGCCCCACCGATCGACACCTACATGCACAATAACCGGCTTACGATCGGGGCGCAGAATGACTGGTCAACATTGCGTGGAGACTTAAACACGCTGGCCGGCGTATTCAAGATTTTGGCGAATTGGCAGAACGGCCCCGATCAGCAAGGTCCGTAGTGACGCCGCCAGAAACGAAATCTCTCGCGAATCTCAAGCGGAGTCCGACGAAGTCACCAAGGACGGGATCAAATGACGGAAGAAACAATTGTCCTTAGAGTTTTCGCCACTGAAATGGATGCCACTATGGCTCAGGACGTGCTTGATGACGAAGGAATTAGAGCCTTCGTGTTCAAAGATGATGGTGGGGCGATGGAGCCTCATCTTCAGCGAACAAACGGAGTTCGTTTGGTAGTTAAAGGCTCTGATGCTGAACGTGCCCGCAAGATACTAGCACCATTGCTCTCTATCTGAATACGATCGGTGATCAATGCCCGACCGGTATCCGTTGAAAACGCGCTTTGCCTTCCGCGTCCTCCCATGAAATATCCAGTACGTAGGGATTGGCTTCGCCAGCTATGACTCTGAGTCGCGCCATCTGATCGCGCTCATCATTGACCGGTGTTCCATTAATCCAGGTTCTATGAGACATAACAGCGGTGTCCTTTGGATGTATGGACTTTATGGCGTCAAACCTTATATGAGCCTGCGAAGGACCACCGTCCGGAGTTTCTTCATCTTTTAAAAAGACCGTTAGAATCTCGATGGACCTGAGGGCTTTCTCAGTCGTGTTCTTCAACTCTAAGAGGACTCGTGCTTTCGTATCTATGAACCTAAAAGTAAAAGGGTTCTCGTTATTGTTATTTGTCATAAATTCCCTTCTGAAGCGGAGGTCATTATTCCAACCTCAAGCTGCGATTGAAATCCTATTCAGCAGACGAGCGATAAGGCTTCTCAACTGATTAAAGTTGTCGGGGCGCGTGAGATGCACATTCTCACCAATCTCGATTTCATCGCCTTCATCGATACCTTCAATGCAAAAGACGACCACCGGCACACGCTCTCCTGCCTCGGCATGTTGGCGAATACTACGCGCACTAAAAACAACTTCGTGCGGCGAACCTGCCAGACTGACCAGAATCAAGTGTGGTCGCGTTCGTTGAGCGCTTTCTATCGCGTCTCGTTCATCTCTGGCCAGGGCGACGCGATAGCCGTCTGCCATCAATAACTTTTCAATGCCGTCGCGGGTCTCATGGACATCCTCAACCACCAGGATGGTCGGCGGCGTGTCGTATTCTCTTGTCATTAGAACGCTTTTTTGTTCGCTTACGGTTGGCAGAAATGGATTCATACTTGAGCCATGTCCTTCCGAGGTTACGCGTCGGCACGATTAGTCACGCTGACTAGTTTGACGGCTTTCGCCAGTCGCAGAAATTGCATGACGCGAATACCCCACCAGTTGAGATCGATTTCGCACCACGCGAGTCCATGGCGCGCCGAGGTCGGGTGAGCATGATGATTGTTATGCCAGTTAATGCCCTTCGCTTGGTCCTTAATTGTCGTTTCGTTGCTCATTCGAAATCCTCATTTTCTTCCGCTAAGCCCAAGCCACAGCTTTCACTGCCTCATTTGATCTGCGGAGCCCGAAGATTTTGTTTATAAGCAATGTACGACTTGGGGTGCCGAGCCGTCCGTGCGACAACACACATATGGGGCTGAAAGTTAACCATCCAGGTTGCTGCTTGTTAAGGTCCAAGGTGAACCTTGATGAACTCCCAGCCATAAGCGGTCTAGCGCACAGACGGCACAAATGACTTAGCTTAACCTTTATTTCTAATCGGCCAAAGTACCTAAATGGGGCGAGCCCCGCGCTGAACGAAATAGGTCAAGGTTCAGGAGTTATTTTGTGGCCATCTCGTATCAAATCAGCAAGGCGTATCTTAAGCGGCAGGCACAGTGGCGCATGGTTGCCTCTCAAAGTGCTCGATTGGCAAATCCTGATGTAGGAGTTGCGAAGCATGTCCGCAGGGCCGCCGCATAAAGTGAATCTTGCTCTTGTTGTTTGCCGAAAAATGATGAAAGGTTTTCTATGAAAGAGATCTATGCCATGCAGCGTTCGAACGGCGATTGGTTCGCTCTTGAGGCTCAAGATCGCCTTCGCGTGCCATTGTTTCACAGCAGCCACGACGCCATGATGGCCCGCTTAAGTAACTTCGAAATGCTACTCTTCAAACCGGTCGCTCTCGATGCTCGCTTGCTCAAAGAAATCAAACCCGCAGCCGGCGGAAGTGAAGTGGACTTTTTCATCGTGAATGATCCGTTCGCCAGTCTGGACCGTGGACGCCTTGTACAACATGCACAACTTGCCTTGCTAATAAGCAATCCCGACGAGCACGCCACCGTCCCACTTAATGGAAACGGCTTACACACCCCTGGTCGTAATATCCTTCCTCAAAGTGAGTGGTGGAACTGAGACTAAAGCAGGCCAACCACTTGACTTGTTAGAAAGCATGAGCAGCAACGCACAACTGAGTGACGAAGCCCAGCACCTGGCTTTGGTGCTGCTGTTCCGACAACGCGACGAGCATGACTTGGCTAAGTTAGCTGAGGAGGTGATCACGTTTTCTTCAAGTCAGGCGAGGCGATTTTTCACGCATCCGATCAAGGTGACGCGCTTTACCTGGTAGAGAGTGGCCCGTCCGTATCATTAAGGAAGCAAGGTCGCAATCCAGTTGAAGATCAGGAATCGGCTGGCTATGGTTGCTGCGGATTAAGAGATTGAAATGACCACAATAAACTCAGAGCAATTCGGCGAAATTTGTAACGCGGTATGGCGTGACCGAGCAGCGGTCCTTAGGGGACGGGGCAGCTTGAGCGGCGAGGCCACCCTGCTGCGAGCCGTGTTCTGGCGTCTGTGTAAGGCGGGAATCAAGACTAAAGGCTCCGCTGAGCATGATGCTTCAAGGCCCGCGATCCTCGCTTATCAGTTGATGGTCGGTCGGATGTTGGAAGTGAACGGTCGTCCTGCTTTTGACTGCGCGCCCATCCTGAAAGAACTCGTAGAGCACTATCAAAATGAAGTTCGGAGCAGTGGCTAGAAAAACGGAGGGAGAAAATGGATATTACAAGGAGTCTGTGCTGTCATCGTCTTTGCTTTCTAACGCCGCATCCTGTCCGCATTGCAGAGAACCCTTCCAACCGGGTGCTCTCAAGGCAAAGGCAGTTGCTGAAAACAAAGCGTTCGAAATGAAAGCCCGCGTCCTATTCCTCGCGGCTTTTCTGGCTTTGCCCGCAGTGTTGCTCTTAGTCCACTTCCAAGGCTATCCGCTCAGCACGCCTTGAAGCAGATAAATGAAAACCGAGACCGATATGCCTGAGCAATTCACACTCGGCATCGAGGAAGAGTTTCAGATTGTCGATCCGCACACCCGTGAGTTGCGTTCGCATGTTTCCGAAATTCTCGCAGAGGGCAAGACGCTGCTCGGCGAGCAAGTCAAACCGGAAATGATCCAATCGATGATCGAAGTGGGCACTGGGATCTGCAAAGATATCAAGGCGGCTCGCACCGATATCACAAATCTTCGTGGCATTCTCTCCGCCATTGTACGCAAGCAGGGACTTGAGATTGTTGCTGCCGGCACACATCCGTTTTCACATTGGCAGGACCAGAAACTTTTCGAGAATGCCAGATACGAGCTGATCGTTGTCCCGCGTGAGCTAATTCCCATCGCGCTGGCAGCGGCGTCGTGAGGTTACGCATCCTTCTTCCGGACAGGCTCCGGTGTCCAACACCGAACCGCTCCCTCCGATTACTCCATGAGTTTCAATACCTCTCCGCATATTCCCCACCTCAGAGCGAGCATAAGATCAGGCGTCGCCGGCATTGTAAGCTAGATTAAGCGCATTGGAGCTGCTGCGCCCAAAGGGCAAGGATTTTAAGTTCTCATGAACCTGTCGGCAGGGGCTCACTCGAACCTTAGTAGAATTTGGTGACACAATTAGTAGCACACCCAAGAGTAACTGCCTTCACCAGTCACCCTAAACTAATGAAAAGACTGGTGGATTCTCACGAGCTACGGCGGCCGACCTCCGACGTGCGGTGATTGAATCCAAAATAAAAAGTTAGCGCATATTTGATAGCGTTAACTTATTAGTGGCACAAAATTCAAACAACCAACAAGAATTTTACAAGGTTGCCTGGGTCTTTGAAGTTTTGCTTGTCGAAGGCCCCCCGGCATGAAGAAACTCCCTCGGAATTGGTTAGCGATCGAATCCTAAATCTAAACTTGGATAAGGAGAATGAGAATTCCTGCGTCTTCAGAATTGCAACTTCAAAGACATCTGAATAGTGCGTGGCCCGCCGGTTTGATAGATCGAGTTTAAGCCGACGCTTCCTACATTGCTTCCCAGACTTCTGCCGAACATCGCGGTCGAGCGTCCAAAGAGTCCGCTGTTGAGGTCGCTAATGGGATCACCAAAATTCGGTCGATTGCAGAGGTTGAAGATGTCTGTTCTGAATTGCAGGTTGACTCTTTCAGTCAACGCGAAGCGCCGACGGAGCGAGAGGTCTAACTGTGCAAACCCGAAACCACGCAGAGCATTGCGACCTAGCGTGCCCTGTCGCGCGGGTTGCGGAACAGTGAACGCTTCGCGATTAATCGCGCGACCACCAGGAAACGTTGGGTGCTTGAGATAAATCGGCACGCCAGGAATTAAGTCGGGACGAAAATTGAATGGGCCAAAGCCAAGGTCCCGCTGAAAGGAGACATCGACAGGCGCGGCCGAGCGCGCTGTGATGATGCCGTCCACTGACCATTCGCGCAGGAGTTGCTTAACGAACGTGCCGAAGGCTGGATTGGGAATACTGTAAGTTATAGCTCCGGCAAAGGAATGACGAACATCGAAGTCAGATGACGCCCGATCGAGGCGCGGGTCAATCATCATCGACGGCGGATTGGCGATTGAGTCGTTCGACGCGTTGTCGATCGAGTGCGACCACGTGTAGGCAATATGCGATTGTAGATTGCGTGAGAGTCGGCGCTGAAATTGAAGCTGAAATGCATGGTAGCTTGATGCGGCCCCGTTCGTCGTGACAAAGACCTGCGCAAAGTCAGGGTTCGGATTATTAAGCAACTCCAAACGCAACAAGCGGCGGCCGACTGCCCCGACATATGAAGCCGAGAAACTCCGATTCGAGCCCAGCGACTGTTCAATCGTAACGTTCCATTGCATGGTAAAGGGGAGCCGCAGCCGCGGGTCAGCCGCGCGAATGCGCCCGACCGGTGAAACGAGGCTAAAGGGAAGCGGATCTATCAAAGATGGGCTCAATGGATATACGACATTCGAGAGAATCTTTCTTCGCAGGTACGGAAAAGAGACCGACGCGTTGGCAAGCGACCCGGTGCCCAGATCGTAAAAAATGCCAAAGCCTCCGCGCAACACTCTTTCGCGGCCGGGTCGATCAGAGAGTTGATAAGCCAAGCCAATGCGCGGTGCAAAGTTATGGTAGGTAATTCGGTAGAAAGACGTTCCTGCCGGCGCGAGAGTAAGCGTGCTTGGATCGTTCAATCCTTGCACGCTGTAGAGCGGTTGACCGTCTCTTCCTTTCGGCGGCGGGTTGAATTCCCAGCGCAACCCGTCAGTGACCGTCAGACGACGCGAGACTTTCCAAGTGTCTTGGGCGTAGGCAGAAAAATCTGTGAACACCATGCCAACTTGGTCTTGGGTTTGGATCAAGACGGACGAAGCAATGCCATTGAGGGCATCTTCGATGCCGTTGAATGAAGCCGACTGTTTGTATCTCCAGCGACCATAGACGGGAGTCAAACGGCGATAGTCAACGCCGAATTTCAATTGATGCGAATCTGATACGATTGCCAGGCTGTCAACTAGATTTATTTGATGCTGAAAATTCGTCGCATCCTTGCCAAGCGAGAAAGCTGCATTACCGCCAAGATTGAAACTATAAAGTGAGTTCAGCTCGGACGAGAGCGGTGGAAAAACCAGAGAACTCTCGAAAGGTTCAGATCCCCCAAAACCATCCAGTTCAAAATATTTACCGGCTACAGTCGCGCTGTAGTTGATCCGAAAATCGTGTGTAATCCTGGGACTGATGGAGTGGGTGGCGCCGATGGTAAGGGTCTGAGTCGCAAAGGCCATTTGCAGCGTTGTATTGAGGCTGGTATTTGCTCCGCCGCGTGTCTCAGTCTCTGACGGTGAATAGCTGTAGCGACCGAACAACAAGAGCTTGTCGCCGAGCTTCTGGGCCACGCGCAGGCTTGCAGCATGCAAGAAGGCTTCGTCGGTGTAGCTGGCCGTGAAGCGCGCTAAACCGTTGGTGGTCTCCTGACCATTCGGCAAAGGAAAAGCGTTCAAGAAAGGCCTCAGTGCTGCCGGAGCATTTTCACGCGCCGCGATTGAAGGCACAGCCACCGTGGCGACCCGAGGCAAGCGAAGACGTAGCCCTTCATAAGAAAGGAAGAAAAATGTCTTGCCTTTGACGATTGGCCCGCCGAAAACCCCGCCAAAGTCGTGATGACGAAGATCGGGCTTTTGCAAACCGCCACGGTTGGCAAACCAATCGTTGGCGCTTAAAGCGCCACTGCGAAAATATTCAAATACACTGGCGCTAAACTGGTTAGTGCCAGAGCGTGTCTGCACCAAAACTTGCGCGCCAGGCGTGCGGCCAAATTCGGGTGCAAATGTGCTCGTTAGAATCTTGAACTCTTGCAGCGCATCAATCGAGAACAGGCTGTGAGTACTGCCAAGCGCGGTCAGGCCCGGCAGCGAGCCCGCGCCGGACTGGCCCAATCCCTCAGCTCCGGCAGCGACGCCAATGTTAGCGCTGACGCCATCGACCATGAAGTAATTCGCGCTGGCGCGTTGGCCATTCACGCTGAACTGTCCTTGTTCAGCAAACGTCGGTTTAGTCACCGTGACTCCGGGCGCGAGAGTTATTGCTGACTGAAGACTGCGCCCGTTGAGCGGCAGGTTCTCAACCAACTGCCGGTTAAGAGTAGTCGCAACTGCGGGAGACCGCTGAACAATGGAACTGTCGGCATAAATCGTAACAGTCTCTCCGATCTGGCCCACCTTAAGATGAATCTTGAGCGCGAGCTGATCGTTAACCTTCAGCGACACGCCTCGGATTTCGGCCGTAGCGAAGCCTTGATGTTGCACGGCGACCGTGTAGGTTCCAGCTGGAAGCTCGCTCAGAGTGAAAAGACCAATGCGGTTGGTCTTCGTGTCCTTTTCTATACCTTTGCTGATCTCCTTAACCAGGACACTTGCATCGGACACCACAGCATCGTTGTCATCTACCACGGTTCCAGCCAATGCGGCAGTCGCCGGCGCCGGATTGACGAATATGGACGTGCCTGCGAACAGTCTACTCTGGCCGTAGCTACCATGTATGATTAAGAGGAGAAGCCCTAAAGACAAAAGAGCCTGCTGGAGTAAAGCTTTGAGAGACATCGTTCTCACTGCTTTTCTTCACCCGTTAGTCTACTTGGGGGGTTTCGAAGGATTCTACGCCGCTGCTTGGTCCGGGTGCAAGGAGTATGCGACGAGATTTGCGGGGAACGGGTTTGGACCTACCCGTCATGCTTTGACAAGCCACAGTAAACGACAAGAATTATTCTAACTGTCCGGAAGACAGCCAGCACGAAGGTTACTCTGGAATGTCTCGCGAAGCTCGATCAGACTCGAACGGGCCACGTTGCCGGATTGCTTTGCTCGCAATCCTTCTTCTCGCTTCATCATCAACTGATCTGGCTGGTCCTTTCTTTCCGATTGCCGCGATAACGCAACAAGACAACAAGATCTTAGCCGCTCAGCAAATCTTTGCTGAAGGCCAGCAACTGATTGCAGAGGGCTCAGCCACCTCGCAACGCAAAGCCATCGAGAAATTTGCAGAAGCAGCCACGCTCTGGCACGCGGTCGGTGACAAACGGCGGGAAGCTATCGCGCTTAGCTTGATCGGCAAGATCAATGATCTTCTGGGCGAGAAGCCGAAAGCGCTCGACTATTATAATCAAACGCTGGCGCTCATACGTGCGGTCGGTGATCGTTTGAGCGAAGCCGCCACGCTGAATAACATTGGGTTAATTTATGATTCGCTGGGGGAGAAACAAGAGGCACTTGACTACTACAACAGCGCTCTTCCGATCCTGCAAGAAACGCACAATACGCGTGTAGAAGCTATTACGCTCTCCAACATCGGGCTGGTCCACGATTCCATCGGCGAGAAACAAAGGGCGCTCGGGTTTTATCAGAGAGCGCTTCCGCTTCTACGCGCGGCGCATGATCGCGGAGACGAAGCTGTCACGCTCAATAACATTGGTTACCTTTATGACTCGATTGGCGAGCCACAGAAGGCGCTCGCCTACTTCGGCCTTGCGCTTCCTATCTTGCAAGAGCTCGGCGACCGCCGCGTTGAAGCCATCACGCTTAACAACATCGGTTATGTTTACGACTCACTCGATGAAAGGCAGAAAGCGCTGGACTATTACAACCGCGCGCTTCCGGTTTTGCGTGCAGTCGGCGATCGTCGCATGGCAGCCGTAACGCTCAACAACATCGGCCTCGCGCAAAAGGCGATCGGTGATAAGAGCAAGGCTCTGGACCTCTTTAATCAAGCGCTTGGACTACGTCGGGCCGTCGGCGACCGCGCGGGCGAAGCGATAACGCTCAGCGACATGGGCAGCGTGTACGACGTGGTTGGTGAAGAGCAGAAGGCGCTCGATCTTTATCAACAAGCTCTGCAACTCAGCCGAGCCGTAGCAGACAGAAGCACAGAAGCATCGACGCTACGTCGCATTGCGCTCGTCAAGCGCAATCGTGGCGATCTCGCCGAAGCCCGGACGCGCATCGAAGAAGCTCTCGACATCGTTGAGCATCTGCGCACAAAAGTCGCCGGCCAGGAACTGCGCGCTTCGTACTTCGCTTCCGTGCACGAGTTCTTCGAGACATACATAGATGTGCTGATGCACCTTCATCGCCTCAATCCAGCCGGAGGTTACGACGCGCTGGCGTTGCAAGCGGCCGAACAGGCGCACGCGCGTACCCTGCTCGATAGTCTCGCTGAGGCCCGCGCCACCATTCGCGAGGGCGCTGGCCCTGAACTCTTGCAACGCGAAGGCGCATTGCGACAGAAACTCGATGTAACTGCGGAACGCCAAGCACGATTGTTTGCCACCACTCACACTGACGAACAAGTTATAGCTCTAAAGAAGGAGACGGAGGCGCTGCTTATCCAATATCAGGAAGTCGAAGCAGAGATCAGAACCAGCAGCCCTCGTTATGCCGCGCTGACGCAGCCAGTTCCTTTGAGTCTCAAAGGGATTCAAGAGCAAGTCTTGGACTCGGACACGCTGCTGCTCGAATACGCGCTTGGCGACGAGAGCAGCTACCTCTGGGTCGTAACGTCTGGGTCCGTCAAGAGCTTTGAATTACCGCCGCGAACCGAGATAGAGGCGGCGACGCGTCGCGTCTATGAGTTACTGACGGCGCGCAACAAACTCATCAAGTTCGAGAAGCCTGACCAGGAACGGACACGTATTGCCAAAGCCGACGCCGATTACGCTTCAGCATCACTTACTCTCAGCCAAACGCTGCTTGGACCAGTAGCTTCCCAGCTAGAGAAGAAACGCTTGCTCATCGTGGGCGATGGTGCGCTCAATTATCTTCCCTTCGCTGCACTGCCGGTGCCTCTGGCAACGCCTAACCTTGGCCCTCGGCCACTGATCACCGAGCATGAGATCGTCGGCCTCCCGTCTGCCTCGGCGCTCTCAGTGCTGCGAAGCGAGTTGATAGGACGCGCGCCGCTACCGAAAACGCTGGCGGTAATGGCCGATCCGGTATTTGAAAGGGCTGATGAGCGAGTCAAGGGAATTAAGACTCGACAACAAGTCAATCCGGGACCAAAGCGATCGATTGAGGCCAGCAGCGAGGCGACAAAAGCTGAGCGCTTGAGGTCCACACCGCAATCAGGCTCAGATGAGGTTGCGCAAATTCATCGTCTTCGATTCACTCGACGCGAGGCTGATCAAATTCTGGCGCTGGTGCCTGAAGCTGATCGTTTCAAGGCGTTTGACTTCGATGCTAGCCGAGTGACGGCGACCAACCCGGCGTTAGGCGAATATCGCTACGTGCACTTCGCCACGCACGGTTTTCTCGACGCGGCGCATCCGGAGCTGTCCAGCCTCGTATTCTCGCTCGTCAATCGTCAAGGCGCGGACCAGGAAGGTTTTCTGTGGGCTCATGATGTCTATAACCTGCACCTGCCTGTGGAGATGGTGGTCTTAAGTGGTTGCCGCACTGGACTCGGCAAAGAGATCAAAGGCGAAGGACTAGTGGGACTAACGCGAGGTTTTATGTACGCAGGCTCGGCGCGCGTGGTCGTGAGTCTGTGGGACATTGATGACGAAGCTTCGGCGGAGCTAATGGCCCACCTCTACAAAGCCATGCTCAAAGAACATCAGAGTCCGGCCGCGGCACTCAGAGCGGCGCAGATTGAAATCTCGAATGATAAACGCTGGCAGGCGCCGTATTATTGGGCAGCGTTTGTCCTTCAAGGCGAGCCCCGATAAAAATCATGGGAAAGGCAGATTAACGGCCGCTCATTGCCGCCGCTTTGATTTTTGGATGGCCGCAAGCAGGTCTCGGGCGATGTTGGCGCTCACATCAGCGGGAGAGCCTTGATAGTTGCCTTCAGATTTCGGCCAGATCACCTCGCCTCGTGCGTTTATCAACTCAACCAGGATCTTCACCGTCTCTGGTTGATCACTTGCGCTCCTGGCAACAGTTACTTCGAGCAAGGCATCGGCCTCATCTCGATTCTGGACCAGGACGGAGCGGTTGCCAGCGCGCAATCTCTCACTGAGCATCTGGCGCACGCTCTGGCTCAACCTCTCATCTCCGGTCGCTTTGATATAAACTTTTTTCACCGCAGAGAGCGGCGTCGACGCCCGCGTTGCTCTGATACTCCTCGTTTCAACTCCGGGAACCGTTACCACGCCAGTTTTCTCCTCCGTGGAATTGCGAGCCGCGCTTTGAGCTTCGAGAGATGGCCCAACGCGTTCACTTTGTTGGCGCGCTTCCGCAGCTTTCTGTGGCGCACTTGTAGAAGACTTCGGGGTTCTCGGCTCGGTGGTGGTCGAAGTAGTACCGCTATCGGGCTTTGACGAGGCAGTTTGTTCTTCACTTGTCTGGTTATCTTGCTGACTCGTTACAATTTGGTTCTGCTCCGTGGTGCGCCCATTGCTCTTTCGAACGTAATTCACGATGACTCCGATTGAGACGACGAGCAGGACAAGGGCGAGCACCGGGACGAAGATCCGGCGAGCTTTCCCAGCGCTTGGAGACGGCCCGTTGCTCATCGAACCCACAACTTGATGGAATAAGAGCGAGCCTGCCCGGAATGGATTGGTCTCACGATAGCTGATGTCAACTACAGCGCCGCTCTCGCTCGACGCGGGCGAGACGACAATGGAAATCTTCTGCCCGCCTTCAAGGGTGATTGAGGCATTGCCAGATTGAATTCTATCGTCAGTTTCTGCCTCGGTCAGAAGATGTGAAGCCAACAACAGTTCTT
>Ga0137379_10002631_pt1 | contig 16729 bp, 16 predicted proteins | sample SagtaG_18_FD_104812 | JGI IMG/M metagenome (GOLD analysis project Ga0137379, IMG submission 104812) | Vadose zone soil microbial communities from Sagehorn Ranch, Mendocino, California, USA - Sage2_L_80_16 metaG | ecosystem: Environmental > Terrestrial > Soil > Vadose zone | place: USA...
CGCCGCGCTCGCGTTGCCCGTCTGGACGCAGGTGATGAACAAAGCGGCGGAGCATTATCCAGCGCAGCCGTTGCAACCAACCATGCCGATCCAGCACGCCATGGTCTGCTCGATTTCAAATCAGCTCGCCACCACTGGTTGCCAGGCGGCCGGGAGTGCTTACGAGATCGATCTGCCTGCCGGCAAAGTGCCGGCTGTCGCGTGCCAGGTGCATGGCGGCGAACAGTCGCCGTTTGCGCAGCAGTTCCAGGGTCTTCCTCAAAAAGCGGCGACCTTCCCAGGCCGCTTCTTCAAATCATTTCGCAAACTTTTTGGCGGAAGATGAGGCAGATAGGAGCTTTTCGTAATCTTCGAGCGTATCGATGTCGATCCTGGCTTCCGGAAACGGAAACTCCGCGACGCGTTCGCGGTTCGAGAGAATGACGGTCTTTGCGCCGGTCGCGTTATCGAGCGCGGCGAGCTCTTGAAAACAGGAGCGATCGAAGAGCGCCGGAACTCCCAACGTGTTCGCATAACGTGACGCAACGATTGCTCTCTTTGTTTTTTCTCGCAGCGTGATAAGTCGCGCAATCGTGCGCGCGTCCACAAAGGGTTGATCGCAGACCAGCAATACGACCGCCTCAAGAGTTGGGGCGTCGTCGATCAACCTTCGCACGCCGGCGCGAATCGATGTGCTCATTCCGAGTCGCCAGTTCTTATTTTCGACAATTACGACGCTTTCCGCCTTCAATTCGCGCTCGACTTCTTCGCGATCGCTCCCGATGACGACCACAGTCGGCGAGCATCGGGCTTTCCTCGCCGCATCGACCATTCGGCGCACCAGACTTTTGCCGTGAAATTGAATGAGTTGCTTGGGCTGGCCGAGGCGTGAAGATTCGCCCGCCGCCAAAATCAGCGCGCCGGTCTTTCCCATCCGCGCAAACTAATTCGTCTTGGTGCGCTCTTTGTCCCGTGGATCGACATCTTTCTTTCGCGAAGTGATTGACCTTACCCGGGTCGAATTGAGGTAAGAGCGAAAGTGCTCCGCTACTGTGTCTTGAAGGTTTTTACCTTGCTGGTCACCCCGTCGGCCTTGCCGCTGGCTTCCATCGAGTCGACCTTATAATAGTAAGTTGTCCCAGGCTGGAGGCCTTCTATGCGCACGCGGAAAACCGTATCGGGATGGCCAGGGTTCAGCCTGATTGGAGATTTCGCTGTCTGGCTAAGGTCCTTGGGATTCGTACCGTAATGCACCACTCCGTAATGCTCGGGCGATCCCCCAGGGTTGTTGGTTGTCCACCTGACAATCGTCAAATAGGGGTCAGCCCGTTCAATTTCTGGCCCTTGGGTAATCTTGACGCTCGCAGCTTTTTTAGTAGTAGGGGCCACCTGCGCGGCTGCTGGCGTGGAGTAGAATAGGCTGGCCACCACCATACTCATCGCCAGCTTCAGAAGCAGTCTGTTCATCGGACCTCTCGCCGAATCATTCAATTCATATTCCCTTGGCAAGACGACGGAAAGGGGGCATGGAGGCCGCGGGCGACCCCCATTGCGTCCATATTTCGTTCGCACACATCCCTCGCATCTGCCGTTTAGCGTTTTGCACTACGGAATAGGCGGACTCGGACGAGGCGCAACGCCGCAAATTTCCGGTGCGCAGGGCGGAAGGGGCGGAGTAGGGATAAGAAACTCATTACCTTGGGTCGAAGCCGAACCACCGGACATGCAAGTACCCGTAAAGGTATCCCGGTTGGGGTAAGGTCTCGTGAAACCATCGGTAAGGGTTTGCAGGAACGCGACAATCTGGTCTTCTTCTTGATCGGTCAAGCCGAGATTACCGGTGGTCATATCGAGATTGTTCCGGACCTCGGGCCTGGGCCAGCAGTTTACTTTTTCGATCGTTCCATCCGGGCAGTGTCCGGAAGTAACGTCGAACGCAATCCCCTGAACGTCGCGCGTGTTGTAGAAGTGGACGAGTTGCTTCAGGCTCTTGATGTAGCCGTTGTGAAAGAACTCCTTCTGGAAGTAAGGGCCGGGCGCCTCGGTGGTGGGACACCGTGGCGGTGTCATAGCTACATTGCGCGCCGAAGAGACCTGGAATTGACCGTCGACAGTTGGTGCAAATTGTCTCCAAGTCCCGTTCGGGTTGGGGGCGGAACCGAAGCCGCTTCTGAGGAAGGTCCCCATGCCCAGGTCTCGATAGCCGAAGCCTAAAGGATTGCCAGTGAACCCAAAGGGATCCGGCGTGGTCTGATAATAGAAAGCGTCCCTGGAATTCAGGGGCAGGCCCTCATTGGCCGAGCCGAAGCAGGTGAACAGAGGAGGGTTCGCCGCCGCGTTTGTGCTGGTGTCCACCTGACCTGGGTGCAGAGTCGTCCCTCTTCCGTCGACGTGGCACGAGTTGCAATTGGCTTTGCCTTTGAACAGGTTGTAACCCGCCCGCTCGGGTCCAGTCATCGTGTAATTGCCCGCTATGAAGGCGTCGAATTTTGACGAGTAAGCGCTGACCTGCACGGACTGTTCGTATGAGCTAATGGACTGCGCCCAGTGGTCATAAACCGTGTTTGCGCGGGTGCGGTCCGCTGGACTCAGATTAACCGGTGTGACATCCCCGTGGAACGCCGCGGCCCCTCCAGGCGTTGCGCAGATCTGCTCAGTCTCGGGTGGAAAGTTGATATCGAACGAGCCCTGGCCCCACACTTCCACAAAGAGAGGCCGGTACACAGCGTTCGAAAGCCGGAATGCAACGCAAGCAGTGTCAGGGAAGCCCATTTCTTGAGTATCGACGGGAGGACCCTGCGACTGTTGGGCGTCGGGACTCCTTAGCAAATATCCGGTCGCTCGTGAATCCCAGAAGTTTCCACCAAAGAAAAGACCCTGTTCTTGGTTGTACTGGAGTACAGGGAAGAACGGTGAATATGTGTATCGCTGCGCTGTCCGCTTGCCAGCCCGAAAGTGAACCGTTCCGGGATACGCAATCATCGTCAGATTGACGGAGGGGATCGGCCCGCTAAAGCCGGCGTATGGCATGTGGCAAGACGAGCATGCTTGATTTCTGCCGGGTGACATATGTTTGTCGAAATTCATTAGCTGGCCCAGTGTTTCTATTCTCTCAGTGCCCGTGTCCTTGAGGGTTGGCGGTTGGCCGGTCACTATCGGGGGCGGTAAGCGGTGCCACCGTTCAATCGCTCTTCCTTCGATGACATCTATCTCCCGAAGGACCCTGTTTATCTCTGCGTTCAAATCGTTCGGGAGAATCCCAGGCGGGTACGGGTTGTAGATCGGCGCGGGTGTAGCTTGTGGTGTTCCAGTCTGTGTTGTTTCACTCTGTGCCAAAAAGCCTCGAAAAATAATCAAGGCCGCCAGCACCATTAAGCAACTTATGAACAGTCGCGTCAGAGTTGTCGCGCGCATGGTGTTTCCTCCAGGTTGACGTTATATCCTCAATTGGCAGTCCGAGAGAAACGCCCTGTCAATGCTATGGAGTTAGCCGTTTGTGCTTTTTGTTAGCAGTAACTGCTGCGCGCCACTTTTTCTGTAGCTCGTGGTTTCGATAATCAGTGGGTGACTCCCCCACGTCATGCTCAAAGGCTCGCGTAAAACTGGAGGTATGATGATATCCCAGCGTGTAAGCGATTGCCTTGATCGCCACCTCAGGAGTGTTCGCCAACATCGTCTTGGCTTTGCTAAACCGGCACGTGCGTCGGAACTTCCCGACTGTGGTCCCCACCTCCGCTTTAAACAAATGGCTCAGCCTGGAGGTACTCAGCGAACAAGCACCGGCAACTTCGGCGACAGTGCGCGATGAATTTTCGTGTAACAGATGAGTGGTTTTTTCAATCCGAAAATCCGAATGACTCGGCTCCATAACCATTCTCCTGATGATCTCGCCAATCATAGCAAGAAAGCTGACGCGTTGGCAAGGAAAAATTTCCCGCACCTCGCAAAAATGTTAGCGCGTGATGCAGCGTCAACACTTGGACGTTCTCAGGTTTTCACACCATTCGAGAATTGATTAGGACCTGACCCGTGCGCAAACTCGCGGACTTACGGAACGTTGTTGCCCTTGAGCGCGGCGTCATAAAGTCGAGTATGTGCTCGGCGATGCGCAGCGAAACTGGCTTGCAAAGCTGTGCGGAGGGCGGGGACCATTTGCAGCCGTGCAACTCGCGAGAGCATTCATTATGCGTTCACAGGCGAAGCCTAATTAAAGATTCATCTCCGGTTCGCTATCAAGTTGATTAAATTCCGCGGCGTGACCCGCGCCGCCTTGTAACTTTCAGCCGGCCATCCACGCGATTTATTGGTCGCCCGATCGGCGACGAAATGGCAACGGCACTTATGGCGTGGCCCGGGATTGGTGCTGGGGCCGGCTCGTTCAGATAAGCTTGTCGAGAGTGATCGGGAGATCGCGCACACGTTTGCCCGTCGCGTGGAAAATTGCGTTTGCTACGGCGGCGGGGACACCGACGATTCCAATCTCGCCGATTCCGCGCGCGCCGAGATCAGCCATGTGCGGATCGGGTTCGTTTATGAAATCGATATCGAATTCCGGCGGCGTGTCGGCGTGCACCGCGATGTGGTATTCAGCAAGATTCGGATTAACGATGCGGCCGACGTTTGGATCGGGAACCGTCGATTCCATCAAAGCCGTGCTGAAACCAAACAGCATCCCGCCCAGGATCTGGCTTCGCGCCAGGCGTGGATTAATCATGCGGCCCATGTCATAGACGCCTACCACACGCTTGACCCGCACTTGTCCAAAAGGATCGACCTGCACTTCGACGAAAACCGCGCCGTAGGAAAAGAACGAAAACTTCTCGCGCTCCGCTCTGTTGGGTTCTGAATTGAACTCCGCCTGAATTTGTTCCTGGCGGGAACGCTCGAACAAATTGGTCAGTTGCATCGAGTCGTTAGGCCAGCTCCCAGCAATATCGACTACTTTCTTTTTTAACTCCGTGCACGCACCCATCACCGCCGGAGCCACACTCGCTGTCAGCCACGATCCGCCGTTATTTGGCGCGTAGGGAAATTGTGAGTCACCAAGTTCGAAACGCACCTTCTCAATTGGAATCCCCAGCGTGTCCGCCGCGAATTGCGACATCCCCGTGTAGGTGCCCGTGCCGATCTCGTGCGTCGCGCTGCGCACGACAACCGTTCCATCTTTATTCAGGATCGCTGTCGCGCCCGCCTTTTGTTGGCCAGCTGGATAAATCGCCGTCGCCATTCCGTAGCCGATTTGCGATCCCTCCGCCGCTCGCATTGAACCCGGCTTTTTATTTCGATTTGACCAGCCGAATTTCTCCGCGCCTCGCTGGTAGCATTCGCGCAACTTTTTGCTCGACCACGGCCTGTTTTGGTATTCGTCGATTTCAGCGTAGTTGCGCAGACGAAACTCGACCGGATCGACGCCGATCTCATGCGCGAGTTCATCTAACGCGCACTCCAATGCGAACACGCCCGGCGTTTCACCCGGCGCGCGCATGGGACACGGCGTGGTCAAATTTAGCCTAACGAGTCGGTGCGAGACCTCGACGTTCGGGCACGAATACAACATGCGCGACGTGTTGCCGCATGGCTCGGTGTAATCGTGCGTGGGTGAAGAATGCGTGGTCGTCGCGTGACGCAACGCCACCAGCTTGCCAGTTTTGTCTACGCCGATGGAAAGTCTCTGCTCGGTGCGGGCGCGTTGGCCGGCGGAATCGAACATCTGCGGACGGCTGAGAGTCAGCTTCACCGGTCGCTGGACCTGTTTCGCCGCCGCCGCGGCGAGCAACGTGTGGCTCCATTGAAATCCCTTCGAGCCGAAGGCGCCACCTATGAATGGACAAACGATGCGCACATTTTCCTGTGGCAAACCGAAGGCGTTGGCAACGACTCGTTGCAGTTGTTTGATCCCGCGTGTGCATTCGTGAATGAGCACCCGGTCCGGCGCCTCCCATTCCGCAGTAGTCGAATATGTCTCGATCGGGTTGTGATTTTCGATCGGCGTCGAATATACAAAGTCGATCTTGTGCGCCGCGGTCGTGAGCGCTGCATCAACGTCGCCGCGTTTGACCTGTAACGCTTCGCGCCCGGCGAACTTTTCCGGCGAGATCGCATTTTTCTGCGCGCGTTCGTCATCGAGCGTCACCACAGGTGGTTGGGTTTGGTAAGTCACCCGGACCACCGACGCTGCGTACGTGGCTTGTTCAAAAGATTCCGCCACGACGACACCGAGATGTTGCCCGGCATAGTGAATCTCGTCGTCCTGCAGCGGCACACGGCTCTCACCTGGCGCGTCCGCTCGGCTCAGGTCGTCCGGATAGGGTCTGAAATGTGGCGCGTTTTCACGTGTTAGAATTCCAATGACGCCCGGAGCGGACTTCGCGGCGGACAGGTCGATCTTTACAATGTGGCCGTTGGCGATCGTGCTCTGAATCAGCGCGCCGTAAGTAAGTTTCGGGCGCGCAAATTCGGCGGCGTACGTGGCACGGCCCGTCACCTTGAGCCGTCCGTCAACGCGTGGGAGTGGTTGGCCGATAACTGTCGCGCTCATATCAGTTCATCTCCGCGACCGTGCTCAAAGCACGGATGATCGCGCGCTTGGCCAGCTCAATTTTGAAGGAATTGTACTTGTAGCCCTTCGCTGGCGCGAGCTCGGCTTCGGCTGCGGCACGGAACGTTTTCTCGTTCGCTTCTTGGCCAATCAATTTTTTCTCTGCGGCATTTGCGCGCCACGGTTTGTGCGCTACGCCGCCCAGCGCGAGGCGCGCGGCATTGATCTTTTTGTTCGAGCCGAGATCGATCGCAGCGGCGACACTCACCAATGCAAACGCGTAGCTCGCGCGGTCGCGCACTTTCAAATAATGAGACCGCGTCGCAAACGGCATTGCCGGAAGATCGACAGCGATAATCAATTCGTCGGGCTTAAGATTTGTGTCCCGGTCGGGTGTGTCTCCGGGCAGACGATGAAAGTCGGTCATCGGAATCTCGCGCTCACCATTCGGGCCGCGCACGCGTACGATTGCATCGAGCGCGGCAAGCGCGACGCACATGTCGCTCGGATGCGTGGCGATGCAGTCGTCGCTCTGTCCGAGAATGGCGTGGATACGATTGAATCCTTCGATCGCGCCGCAACCGCTTCCGGGCTTGCGCTTATTGCACGCTGGAAATGCCGGATCGTAAAAGTAGTAGCAGCGCGTGCGCTGCAAAAGATTCCCGCCCACCGTCGCCATGTTGCGCAACTGGGGACTGGCACCGGAGAGCAACGCTTGGCTCAAAACCGGATAGCGTTGCTTGATCAATTTGTGCTCGGCCACATCCGCGTTGCGCGCGAGGGCGCCGACGCGCACGCCCTTGCCGCCCGACAAGTCTTCCACTTCCGCCAGAGGTAATTTATTGATGTCGATCAACTGCGTGGGCGTCTCAACGCCCATCTTCATCAAATCGATCAGATTGGTTCCGCCGCCGAGGAATTTTCCGTGCGGTTTTGCAGAAATTTCTGCGACCGCCTGCTGCGCGTCATTCGTGCGTGAATACGTAAAGGGATTCATACGCCCGCCTTTGTTTTAACCTCCTTGATTGCAGCGAGGATATTTGGATATGCGCCGCAGCGACAGATATTGCCGCTCATCCATTCGCGGATTTCGTCATCGCTGTTCGCGTGACCTTCCTTCACACATGCGACCGCGGAACAAATCTGGCCCGGCGTGCAGTATCCGCATTGAAATCCGTCATGCTCGATGAAGGCGCTCTGCAGCGGATGCAGTTCTTCACCATTTGCGAGACCTTCGATGGTCGTGATCTCGTCGCCTTCATGCGTGACAGCGAGACTGAGGCAGGAATTGATGCGCCGCCCGTTCACCAAAACTGTGCATGCTCCACATTGGCCGTGGTCGCATCCTTTCTTCGAGCCGGTGAGATGCAACCGCTCGCGCAAGGCGTCGAGTAATGTGACGCGTGGATCGACATCGAGCGCGTAATCTTTGCCGTTGATTTTCAGGTTCACTTTAACCGAGGCGGTCCCCGGGCCGGCGGCGCTCGATGCCTCGGCCTGGTCGAGCGAAGCCGCGCTTAGAAGATTCGGGCCGATCGCAATTGCCGCGCTTGTTCCGGCGACTTGTTTGATAAATTTCCGGCGCGTTTTCGGATAACCGAGAATCGAAAGCTCGCTCGACTCGTCGGCTTCCGAGTCAAATGGAACATCCGATTCGCCGCCCATCGTTTATGGAATCGTGGCAGCGCAGGCGAATGGTGGTTCGAAACGTTTGCGCCCACTAAAAAAATTGGAGTGAAGGCCGATTCACTAAAGGGCGGAGCGCCCGCTGCATTCGACCTTGGATGTTCGATGTTGGATGTTCGATGTTTGCTTCTGAATTGCACACAAAACATCGAACACCGAACATCGAACGCCCAACCTCCAAAGCGAAGGCTGGAGCGGGTGAGGGGAATCGAACCCCCGTGTGCAGCTTGGGAAGCTGCCGTTCTACCATTGAACTACACCCGCAATGGAATTTTCGATTTTCGATTGCCGATCTACGATTTGCAAGCCGCGAAAATCACTGCCAGGAAATCACGTCGTCGGAGTTTGTGAAATTTGTACTGCCGCCTGCGGTGCCTTGTGCCTGATCTTTTCCATATGACCATGCAATCACGCCTTGCTGGATCGGATCAACCCCTGCACCTCCACTGGCACCGTATGGATTAGTTGTGCTGCTGTTGTAATCGCCGTCGATCCTCACGTTGTATTGCGTTCCCCATGGATCCCAAAATTGTCCAACCGGCGCGGGAGCACCCGTGCCAGGTATGCCAATGCCGCTTCTTGGTTGAGCCGGATTCTTTACGTAGGCTGGAGAGATAAAGACGATTTGCCGTGTGTTGAGCACACACGCGGCTGTACATGACGTATCTGTTGCAGTGCATGCCCGAAGTTCGTTGAACAAGAGATTGTTCGTGTTTCCTGGATTCGCGGGCCCCCAAGTGGCTGCCGTATCGGGAGTGAGTGATGTAGGATACTTTCCATATTCGGTGTAGAACGCGTTCACCGCGGTGACGATCTGTGTGAGATCGTTTTTCGCCTGCGTTCGTCTCGCCTGGTTCTGCACGGCGCTGAACGCGGGAAAAAGAAGACCGATCAAAATCGCGATGATCGCGATAACTACCAGCAGCTCGATAAGGGTGAAGGCGCCAGTCTTGCGTGAACTTTTCTGCATCGCGTCCGCATTATGGCGTGTGAGCTTAGTTTGCACAATGGTTTCGTTGAAGCGTTCAAGTGTTTTACGAGTTAGTTGTCCTGGCTTCCACGAATCACTTCCAGCTAGCCATTTGCTCGGGAAACGGGCATTGCGCGCAATCGGAATTGTCCTGCATGCAAAAGTCTTCGTAAATCTGAAGCAGACCTTGTTGATGCGCGACAGTTTTCAGAAACTGCTTGCGCCGCGGATCATTTCCGAAAAGACGAGTGGCGGCGGTTTCCAGCCGGCGATTCGATAAACGCGCCGGCAGTTTTGCGTATGGCGGCCAAGCATCGGGATCTTGCGAAAACCAGAATGGAAAAAGCACGTTGGCCAGAATGTCGGCAACGCGCGATTCGCCGATGAGCGCCATTTCCTTAGATGCTGCTTCGGAAGTGAGCGTGTAATGAATTTTCCAGAACGGATGATCGAGCTCGCTGAAAAATCCTTGAGCTGTAGTGGCAGGCGTGCGTGCCACTCCGAAGCCCGGCGAAGGAGCGTCGCCTGCAGTCGCTTTGCCGAGTATACGCTGAAACCGAGACCATTGGCGCGCCAATGCCGCCAGGGCGGCAAGCCGGCGTTGCGGATGATTCACTGGACGCGTGCCGCTCATGCGCCAAACCTTGGTCGGCAAAATCATCCTTTGCATGGCATCACGATGCGGCCACCACCGGTCCCATAATGTTCTCACATAGTTCCGCGTTGATCCTTTGAAGATGCCGAGATCCGGCGCTTCGAGAAAACCGGCCAGACCAAACAGCATCGCCTCCGTGTCATCGCGCTTTTCCTGCAGAAGTTTTAGTGGCAATCGTTGAGCGATCAGCGCGAACGGCAGTGTGTTTTGTTTGTAACCGAGCGCAGCCGCGATTTCCTGAAAAAACGCTTCGTCTCGGCCATGGCTGTCGATCTTGTTACGAATCCGATTCGCCTTTTGCTGCAACCGGAATTGTGCCGCCGCATCAAGCACGCTGTTTACTCGCTCTTCCGGCAAATCCTTCAGCGGTGACTGACACCGCCCCGGTCGCGCGAGCGGAATATTTCCGCTAAACGCGTCCGGTAAAATCGTTGGATCGACACAAACTTGCGGCACGTTGCGATTCGATTTCGTGCGCGTAAAAAATTGGCGCCCGCTTTTCTCGACAAAAACGTGCAACACTGTCTCTTCAAATGCTGGATTGGTCGCGTGACCGTGTGTTTCCCAACTGCGATCGCTCACATCGAGTTCGATGCAGCCTCGAATCGGATCGCTGCCATTTATCTTAATCGCCGCATCGCGAAAATCCGGTCCGGCTTCGCGGTTCCACGTGCCGAATTGGACAATGTCGATTTTATCGCCGGCAGTACTGACAAAGTGTTTCCCGAAATCTCCGGCGAACCAGCGTGCCTGGAGCTCCAGTTCATTTGGAATACGCGGAGTGAGGAACAACGCACGCTCACGAACGCGCGCGGTATCGCGTAATTGTGCGTAATGATCTGCGAGAGTCCTCACGCGCAGATTATGAGAAGCGCACCCGTAAATGTCACGCGTCGCGCGAAGGGCGCCTCTGGGTAGCGCATGCGTCTCGCGTGCTGGCGAACCCGTCTCGGGTTCGCGGACTTTCTGCAAAGGCTCATCCTTGCCCGCGGAGGCAACGTTCCAGGCAAGATTGTTTCGGCGCGACGCCGAAACCAGCACGCGAGACGCGTGCGCTACCCGATTGGACTCGCAGGATCTGCGGCGACCTGCTCATGCAACACCGGTTCGCGCAGCCGCTCGCGCAAACCTTCCACTATCTGCTCAACCAGCGCCGCATCTGGCCGTGGAAAAATAAACAAATACCTCGGGCCCTTCTCAACAGCGGGAAAAATAACGAGGTTCTCGGATAAAAATCTCGGTTCGTGCGTCACCATCGAGCCCTCCAGATCGATCGTTCGCGCAAAGGGCCGGCCGTTCTTGCGCGCCACGAACACAAGTTTGCGCGGCTCTTCGTTCGTGGCGACCAGCGCACCGGAAAGATTTGGTGGAATGCGGCGGCCGCGGCCGCTGATGCAGGGCGCAACCCAGGCGATTGTTTCGCCCAGAACATTTTCACGGCTGAAAACGGACGCAAGCCGCGCCGGCAGCGCAAGCGGCAGTTTCACGGGCATGCTGAGATCGGCCGGTCCATTCAATTTTTTCCAAGCCAGCCAAATCTTCGCTTTCATCGCGCGCAAAATCTTTGGCGCGAAATAGAAGAAGGCAGCAATGCCGATCAGAAAGATCACCAAGGCAAGGACAGGATTGAAGTGCACAAGAGCGAGTCCGCCCAGCACCGCGGCATCTTCGCCGAGACTCAGCCCAATGTTCGAAAACGGCTCTGGCGATGTGTTTGTGGTGAGACGTGTAGCCGCCTTTGCGGTGTGCGCGACAAGGCTCGTTCCGCCAGCAAGAAGCGCGACGATTACTGTAAATGCGGGACTCGGATGGCCGAGTACCTGAATTGCAAGCAGCGCGCCGCCGATCGGTCGGATTACAGTATGAACGGCATCCCAGGCCGAGTCGATCCACGGAATTTTGTCTGCGAAAAATTCGAGGAAATAGAGAATGCCGGCGACCGTAATAATCGCCGGATGCCCCAGCACTTCGAGCGATTGATACGCCGGTGCGAGAGTAATCCACTGGAAATGAATGGCGAGGCCAGTGGCGAAAACCGTGAGATAAAGGTTGATGCCAGCCAGGCAAGCCAAGCCGAGCGCAACAGCAAGAAGGTCAAGCTTCTCCACGCAGAAAGTATCGGCGCGCGCTAAAGTGGCGCAAGCGTCTGGCTTGCGATTTGATTCGGACACAAGCGAGACGCGTGTGCTACACTCCGCGTCATGCTCGACATTCGTTTGATCCGGGAGCGGCCGGATTTTGTCCGTGAGCGGCTCGCCACGCGTGGAGGGGGCGATGAAGCGAAGATCGACAACGTCATTTCAATCGACGCGGACCGACGCAAAACCGAGACCGAACTGCAGGGGTTACAGTCGGAGCGCAATCGCTTGAGCAAGGAGATCGGCGCGAAACGTTCGCGTAAAGAATCGAGCGAAGAACTTGAGGCGCGGGTGCGACAGATTGGCGAGCAAATTGTCGATCTAACACAACGCGCGAGCGCGTTCGACGAAGCGCAACGAAGCTTACTTCTCGAAACTCCGAATCTGCCTCACGAGAGCGTTCCAATTGGAAAGGATCCGAGCGCCAATCGCGTGGTACGCACTTGGGGAGAGAAGCCGCCGTTCACTGACCCTGCCGATCACGTGGCACTCGGCACAAGGCTCCAGCTTTTCGACTTGGAGCGCGCTGCGAAATTGAGCGGCAGCGGTTTTATCTGTTTCACGGGCGCGGGAGCGAAACTGGAACGCGCGTTAATCAATTTTATGATTGATCTGCATACACGGGAGCATGGCTACATCGAGATCAGTCCACCGTTTTTAGTGCGACGCGACTGCATGATTGGCACATCGCAGCTCCCGAAACTCGAAGCGGACATGTATGGGCTGGAAGAGAACCAGCTTTTCCTTGTGCCGACTGCGGAAGTTCCGCTGACGAATCTTCATCGCGATGAGATTTTGAACGTTGCCGATCTCCCGAAAAAGTTCGTTGCTTACACGTCTTGTTTTCGCCGCGAGGCTGGCGCAGCAGGGCGTGAGACACGCGGGATCATCCGTGTGCATCAGTTCGACAAAGTCGAGTTGGTGAAGATCACGACACCGGAAAAATCGTACGACGAGCTGGAATCGCTCACGGCTGATGCCGAACGCGTTTTGCAACTGCTGGGTTTGCATTATCGGGTCGTCGAGCTTTGCACCGGCGATTTGAGTTTCGGCTCGGCCAAGACTTACGACATCGAAGTCTGGGCGCCGGGCCAGAACACATACCTCGAAGTTTCGAGTTGCTCGAATTTTGAGGACTTCCAGGCCCGTCGGATGCAGCTCCGATATAAAGATTCGCAGGGGAAAAACCGGTTTTGCCACACGCTGAATGGGTCGGGAGTAGCATTGCCAAGATTATTCGCAGCGTTGATCGAAACCGGACAGCAGAAAGACGGCTCGATCCGTTTACCAGAAAAATTGCAGCCCTACTTCGGCGCGGAACGGTTAAATGCTGCCTGCTAAAGCTGAAATCCCCCGGTGAGCTTTGCCATCTCCGATTGCGTGAGCGCCTTGCCTTGTTCGACAGCTTGTTTCACAGCGCTTAAGACGATTTCCTCGAGAAATTCGACGTCGTCTGGATCGACAACTTCCTTATCGATCTTGATCGCGATGACGTCACCCGCGCCATTTGCTGTCACTTTCACTTTGCCGCCGCCGGCGCTCGCTTCGACGGTTTTCGTTTCGAGCTCAGCCTGTGCTTTGGCCATTTGCTCCTGCATTTTCTGCGCCTGCTTCATGAGCTTGTTGACGTTCATAAGATTTGGATCAGCCTTTTTGTCATTCCGAGCGCTTCGACTTCGCTTCGCTCCGCTCAACATGACAAAAAATCATAACGTTGGAATCAGGATTTGATTTCAGCTTTAAACATCTCAAGGGCTTCCTGGATGAGCGGATCATCTTTGAAATTCTCAGAACCCTTGCCGCTTTCTGAAGGCATTGCGTGCTTTGAAGGAAGCTCGTCATTTACGGTGAGTCTTACAATCCAGTCTCTTCCAGTGATTTCGTGGAGCAGGGTCTCAAGGAATTTACGATTCGTTTGCGTGCCCAAAATATCCATCATCGCTTTGTCATTCGGCGAAAAACCTAGCTGGAAATTGCGTCCTTCGATTCCGAGCACGTGGGCTGCCGCGGCGGAATTTCGGAGGAAAGCTTTTTGCACAGGAATTTTCGCGCTGAGCTGTTCCCACACTCGCGCAGGATCGACATTCGCGCTCGGCTCGGTGGCTTTGTATTTTGGGGACGACTCTGCCACGCGCGAAGTTTTGCTTTTATTGTAGCCGGGATCGATGATCCCGGTTTTTTGCGCGGGTTCCTCACGGCCGGCATCGCCGATGCCGGCGACAAGGGCGGACGGCGCACCGGGCGATCGTGCCCTACCGCCGTCGCGTAATGCGCTCAAGTTCTCGATCACTTCATCGAGTGTCGCTTGTCCCAGGCTTTGGATCGCCTTGATGATCGCAACTTCGAAATGAAGCTTTTTGTTCGGTGCCCATTTCATTCGGCCTTCGGCAGCGGCAAACTGATCGATCAGCTCGAGCAAACGATCCGTAGCGATCACTTCCGCATGAGAGGCGAGCGATTTTTGCGCGTCGGGATCGACATCTTCCTGCAGGGCATCGGGCTTGGCTTTAAACACGAGCAGATCGCGCAGATAAGCGATCAAGTCCGACATGAGTCGCATCATGTCCTTGCCGCTTTCGCTTTGCTGATGGAGCAAGTCGATGGCGTCAGGTGTTTCGCCGCGCAGAATCCGTCCAGTGAGATCAACCACGGTTTGTTCGCTCGTGAATCCGAACACGTTGAGCACATCGCTCTCCCCGATTTTTTCTCCGCAGAAAGCGACGAGCTGGTCGAGCATTGATTCCGCATCCCGCAAACCGCCCTCCGCGCCGCGCGCGATCGCATGTGCTGCCGCTGGCTCGAGGCTGATTTTTTCTTTTCCAGCGATGAATTGCAGATGCTGCGCGATCAGATTTGCCGGGATACGGTGCAGATCGAAGCGCTGGCAGCGGCTCAAGATGGTTGGCAAAACTTTCTGCGGCTCGGTGGTTGCGAAAATAAATTTCACATGCGCTGGCGGCTCCTCGAGCGTCTTCAAAAGTGCATTAAATGCCGCCGATGACAGCATGTGCACTTCGTCGATCAGGTAAATTTTGTAACGGCCCTTGGCCGGCGCATAACGAACGTTGTCGCGCAATTGGCGCACATCTTCGACGCTGTTGTTGCTGGCGCCATCAATCTCGATCACGTCGAGGCTATTGCCCGCCGCGATCTCGCGACAATTGTCGCAAACGCCGCATGGCGTCACGGTCGGCCCTTGGATGCAATTGAGCGACTTTGCCAGAATCCGTGCGGTTGATGTTTTGCCGACGCCGCGCGGCCCGACAAAAAGATAGGCATGCGCCAGCCGGTTCTGCGCGACCGCGTTTTTCAATGTGCGCGAGACATGCGGCTGCCCAACGAGATCGTCGAAAGTCTGCGGCCGATATTTTCGCGCGAAAACTTCGTAGCTCACGCTGTCAACTTAAACGGAAAAGTTGATGGTTGGTAGTTGATAGTTGATGGATCGGAAATGACATCGAAAAGCTTTGCCTCTCCCGTGCTCGTGCTCTTGCTCGTCCTCGTAATCGACGGACAAGGTCGCGAACCACAAAAATCTCCGCCAACGAGACCGACAATTGAGAGCAAGCAAATCCGTGCTCGGGATCTCGGCATTCCATTTGAGGGCACGCCGGGGAAATTTAACGCGATCACCGACGTGGCTGGTGTCGAAGTTGGATATACGACGCTTATCAGTGGCGACGGTAAACTTGAGGTTGGCAAAGGCCCTGTGCGCACTGGCGTAACCGCTATCCTGCCGCGGGGGCATGATTCGCTAAACGATCCGGTCTATGGCGGCTTTTTCAGTTTAAACGGCAACGGTGAAATGACCGGCACAGCCTGGGTTGAGGAGAGTGGGTTTCTCGAAGGCCCGATCGTGATCACAAACACGCACAGCGTCGGCGTCGCGCGCGATGCCGTAATTGGCTGGCGTATTACTCATGGGGCAGCCGATAAGACTGGCTACTGGTGGAGCTTGCCTGTTGTTGCCGAAACTTGGGACGGTTGGCTCAACGATATTAACGGCTTTCATGTTAAGCCAGAGAATGTCAGGCACGCGCTCGATACCGCGCACGGCGGCGTGCTTGAAGAGGGGAGTGTCGGCGGTGGGACCGGCATGATCTGCTACGAGTTTAAAGGTGGAAATGGGACCGCTTCGCGCAAGATCGAGATCCGCCCGGCAGGTGCCGGGAAAAACGCTTCGCCACAAAGTTTTATCGTCGGCGTGTTTCTACAAGCGAACTTCGGCCGCCGTCCGCAACTCACGATCGCGGGTGTACCGGTTGGCAAGAAAATTCCGGGCGAGGTTTACAAGGAAGAAAGCGGCTCCTGCATCGCCGTGGTCGCGACCGACGCGCCGCTGCTGCCCACTCAATTGAAGCGACTCGCGCGCCGGGTATCGCTCGGCCTCGCCCGGACGGGAACAATTTCGGGAAATGGCTCCGGTGATTTGTTCGTCGCCTTTTCAACTGCGAACCCGAACGTCGCGAATCCAGATCAAGTCACACACAATGTGCAAACAATTCCCAATGATCTCATGGACCCGCTTTTCGGAGGCGTTGTGCAGGCCACCGAAGAAGCCGTCGTGAATGCGTTAATCGACAACCGCTCCATGACCGGCCGCGATAATCATCGCGTCGATGCCCTGCCGCATGATCGCCTGCGCGAGTTGTTGAAAAAATACAATCGCTTGCCCTGATCGAATCCGACTGGCGATTATAACGCCGCCGCGATCAGCACCGGCACGATTTTGGTCGCCGCGACTTCGAGAAGGTGGATGGTCA
>Ga0137379_10002633_pt1 | contig 16725 bp, 15 predicted proteins | sample SagtaG_18_FD_104812 | JGI IMG/M metagenome (GOLD analysis project Ga0137379, IMG submission 104812) | Vadose zone soil microbial communities from Sagehorn Ranch, Mendocino, California, USA - Sage2_L_80_16 metaG | ecosystem: Environmental > Terrestrial > Soil > Vadose zone | place: USA...
CATGCGATGGGGATCGGCGATTGGGACATTTGGTGGTGGATTTCTGATCGCGAAGTATGGCTGGCGGATGTCGTTCGTCGTGATTGGGGTTGTCGGCCTTCTGTGGCTGCCCGCCTGGAGGCGTTGGAAGCCCGGACCTGCGGCGGTTTCTGTGCAAGCCATCAAAGGTGGACCAACTTTTGCGATGATCCTGCAGCAGCGGTCGTTTTGGGGGGCCGCGATCGGACACTTTTGCGGGAATTACCTCTCATATTTTGTGATGAGCTGGCTGCCTTACTACCTTGTGAACGAATGGCATCTGTCCATCGGTTCGATGGTGCGCACGGCGGGGTTACTCTACGTCGTCGATTCGGTGTCGTGTGTTGCAACAGGCTGGATCGCCGACAGATGCATACGCGGTGGAGGCAGTCCGACGTTTGTTCGCAAGTGGGCGATGGGGTTCGGTTTCGCGCTCGCGGCGGTGGCGCTGACATCTTGTGCATTGTCGGGCCCGCGTACGTACTTGTATTGCCTGGCGGCGATGGCCGTTGGTAGCGGAGCATCGAACGCAGGCACTTTCGCATTTGCCCAGACACTGGCGGGACCGCGCGCAGCAGGGAAATGGGTGGGAATGCAAAACGCGGTGGCAAATCTTGCGGGCATTACCGGTCCGGCACTGACGGGATTTCTGGTGGACTGGACCGGTCACTTCGCGCTGGCGCTGGCGAGCGTTGCGCTGGTTACGGTTGCGGGCGGACTGGCGTGGGTGTTCGTTGTTCGGAAACTCGAACAGGTGAATTGGCCGGCTGTGCAGGAGACTTGCGCGTAGAGTCTGATCAAGTCAGACCAAGGCTGTCTCCTTGCATGGCCCTCCGCCGCCAAGTTCTCGGAGATAAGAAGTGAGCGGGGTATTCTTTACGGGTGCGTATATATGTGATATATACATCATATGGGTAAGACCGACCCGCTTGCGCTTTGCATTGGTTTCGATTGGGACGAAGCAAACACTGTAAAGAACTGGGAGCGTCACCGGGTAACGCCAGAGGAAACTGAGGACGTTTTCTTCCACGACCCCTTCGTACTGCGGACAGATGCCGGTCATTCGAAACGCGAAAAACGGTATTGGGCTCTAGGTCAAACCGGGACGGGGCGAAAGCTGTTTGCCGTGTTCACGATTAGGAAGAAGCTGATCCGCGTGATCTCAGCGTGCGACATGAGCCGTAGGGAAAGCGGGGAGTACCAGCGATATGAAAAAAGTGATTCCTGAATTCAAAAACGATGCCGAAGAGCTGGAGTTCTGGTCCTCGACAGGTGCAGGGGCGGACTCGACCGAATACCTGGACTGGTCAAAGGCAAAGCGCACGAAGTTCCCCAACTTGAAGCCCACGCTCAGAACCATCTCGGTCCGGCTGCCGGTAGCCATGATTGAGGACCTGAAGATTCTCGCTAATAAACGCGACGTACCCTACCAGTCGCTGCTAAAGGTATTTCTTGCGGAGAGGCTGGAGAGAGAGCGGGCGTTGAGACGAGCTGGATAGGCAAAGCTGCGTGGAAAGAACGGCCCCACAAGCTTTTACCTTGTGGAGCCGTTTTGTCACTGCAATGAAGGAATGCTACCGCGTCTTTGCGACCTCTTCAACGGTCACAGGATCGAGGAAGGGCATGCTGGCGCGCAGCGTTTTGCCGACGATCTCGATCGGATGCTTGGCTTCGGCGTCGCGGAATGCCTGGAACTCCTTGCGGCCGGAGTTTTGGTCGGCAAGGAAGCGCTTGGCGAATTCGCCATTCTGGATTTCGGTGAGGATCTGCTTCATAGCCTTGCGGCTCTCAGCGTTGATGACGCGCGGACCACTGACGTAGTCGCCCCACTCGGCGGTGTCGGAGATGGAGTAGCGCATGTAGGCAAGGCCACCGCGATAAATGAGATCGACGATGAGTTTGAGTTCGTGGAGCACTTCGAAGTAGGCGCTCTCCGGTTGATAGCCTGCCTCGACCAGAGTTTCGTAGCCCGCCTTGATCAGCGAGCTGACGCCGCCGCAAAGCACCGCTTGTTCGCCGAAGAGATCGGTCTCGGTCTCTTCTTTGAAGGTCGTCTCGAGCACTCCCGCGCGTGTGCAGCCGATGCCCTTGAGATAGCTGAGGTTGAGAGCGTGAGCGGCGCCGGTTGCGTCCTGATGGATTGCGATGAGCCCGGGGACGCCGCCACCCTCCGTGAAGACTTCGCGCACGCGATGACCGGGAGCCTTGGGCGCCGCCATGCCCACGTCGATACCGGCAGCTGGGACGATGGTCTTGAAGTGGATGTTGAAGCCGTGAGCGAAGAGGAGCAGAGTGCCAGGCTTGAGGTTGGGCGCGATCTCTTCGGCGTAGAGCTTGGCCGCGGTCTGATCGGGGACCAGCACCATCACGACGTCGGCCCACTTGGTGACGTCGGGAACGGTTCCCACTTCAAGGCCGGCCTTTTGCGCCTTGGCGATGGACTTTGAGTTGGCGGCAAGGCCCACCTTTACCTGGACGCCTGAGTCCTTGAGGTTGAGGGAATGGGCGTGTCCCTGCGAACCGTAGCCGATGATGGCCACCTTCTTGGCTTGAATGAGGGAGAGGTCAGCATCGTGATCGTAGTAAGTCTTAGCCATGATTTCCTTGATTTTCCTTTACGTGCAGTTGGGAGATTTTCAGAGCGATTGTCAAAGCCTTCGGCTTCTCATGCCTTGATAAATGTTGTCATGCTGCGTCGAGTGCGTTCGCGGAGTTGGCAGTCGCGCAACTGATCTGCGAGGGCTTGCAGGTGGGGCACGCCGTAGATAGAAAAGTTTCCGAGTTCAGCATCGGAGGAGAACAGGTGCAGAGATGACTGGCCCAACAAGCGCATGCCGAGTGGCTGCCGCAATTCGAAATGATCGATGCGAAACAATTCGAGAGATTCCTGAACCTTCGAGAGCATGCCGCGTTCGAGTTTGATTCGCTGGGTGGTAATTCTGTATCGGATGCTGCGGCTCTTGATGAAATAGGTCAGGCAGATGAGTGCGCATGCGACGATGAATCCAAGGGATACATACAGCATGGCGTGTGGAAAGGTCGCGAAGTATCCGACAGCGGCAGCGAGCACCGCGATGACCAGGAAGGGCATGAGCTGACCGATGCTGTAAATCATCGCCGGGCTACCGAAGAAGAGTTCTCTCTCGGTCTCGAGTTCCTTCGTGGCGGCGAACGCGGCCAGATCGGTGTTGCAGAAGCGGCACTTGAGCGCTGCCGCCTTGATTGTCTCTCCGCACACTGGGCAAGCTTTGCTGTCCGGGTCCATGATTCCCCTCCTTCCACGTCAGAATGATTATGCACCCTCGATCGTTGAGGTCGAACGCTTACCTTTCTTACGCCGGCTCGATGTCGGCGCTTCCCGCCGCAGTTTCCGCGTGTTCGTCGTCGGACGTGATCTTTTCGTCTGGTCCGGCGCCCAGCGCCTTGAGCACGCTGGAGACGTGATGTCCGCGGCGCATGGTCATCTTGCCGCTGCGGCAGATCTCGAGGATGCGGCCTTCGTCTTCGCGGAGGACTTCGATGAGGCCTTCGATCTTGCTTTCGACGCCGGTCATTTCAATCATCAGCGACTCCGAGGTGAGGTCGACGATGCGGGCGCGAAAGACTTCGACGAGGTCAAAGATCTGGGCGCGGTTGCGCGGTGAAGCGGCAACCTTGATGAGCGCCAGTTCGCGCGTGACCGAAGGCGCTTGCGCAATGTCATCCACGTCGACAACGTTTTCGAGCTTGAAGAGGCTGGCTCGAATCCGATGTCCCGCCTCGGCTGAGGCCTCGCAGACAAGCGTAAGGCGCGAGAGTCCGACGCGTTCGCTGCGCCCGACCGTGAGCGAGTTGATATTGATGTTGAGGCGGCGAAAGAGCGAGGCCACGCGGGTGAGCACGCCCGGCAGATCTTCAACGTACGCGACGAATGTGTGCAGCATGATGACTAGCCTCTAGCTTCTAGCTCTTAGCTACTAGCTCGTCCCTTACTCATGCGAGGTGCCATGAAGGCTGACCGCGAAGAGGCTAGGAGCTAAAAGCTAGCAGCTAGAACCTGTTTTTAAACGTCGTCCGGCGACTCGACCAGGGGGTTCTTCCCAGGTCGGCGAATCATCTCATGGAGCGCCTTGCCGGCGGGAATCATCGGGTAAACCGAGTCTTCCTTTTCGACCATGAAGTTGAGCAGAAACGCGCCTGGCGCCGAGCGCGCATCGTTAACGGCGGTGTCTACCTCGGCTCGAGTGTTGACCGCGCGGCCTGCAATACCGTGAGCGTCGGCCAGTTTTACAAAGTCGGGACTGACCAGCGGCGTGGCTTCGTAATTGCTTTCGTAGAAGAACTCCTGCCACTGGCGCACCATGCCGAGGTATCCGTTGTTGATGATGGCGATGTTTATCTTGATTTTTTCCTGAACGATGGTGGAGAGCTCGGCAGCCGTCATCTGGAAGCCACCATCGCCGGCGACGACCCAGACTTCCTTATCGGGGCAGGCAAATTTGGCGCCGATTGCCGCGGGTAACGCGAAGCCCATCGTCCCAAGACCGCCGGAGGTGATCAGGGTGCGCGGTCTTTCGTGGTGAAAGTACTGCGCCTCCCACATTTGATGCTGGCCTACATCCGTAACCACGATAGCGTCGCCGCCAGTGATGCGCCATAGGTCATGCATCACGTGCGCGGCGTAGAGATGGCCGGAGTCGGGAAGATTCTTGATGTCGCGTACGGCCACAGCGCCCTTGCTCGATTCAATCGTCTTGAGCCACGACGAGCCATCACGGCCTGAAATACGCGGCAGCAGTTCTTCAAGCACCTCGCGCAGATCGCCAACCAGAGCGACGTCGACCTTGATGTTCTTGTTGATTTCCGCAGGGTCGACTTCAATGTGAATTTTCTTTGCCTTGGTCGCGTAAGAAGACGTTGTGCCGGTTACACGATCGTCGAAACGCATTCCGCATGCGATGAGCAGATCGGCATCTTGAATAGCGTGATTGACCCATGACTCGCCATGCATGCCCATCATGCCCATATTGAGCGGATGCGAGGCAGGGAAGGAACCGAGTCCGAGCAGGGTAAGCGCGACCGGGATTTGCGCACGCTCGGCGAGGGTGCGTACCTGCTCCATCGCGCCGGATTCGGTTACACCGTGACCCGCGAGGATAATGGGGCGCTTGGCGTTGCGAATGAGTTCGGCGGCGTGTTGCAGGCCGGATTCTTCTACGCGAAGCATGGGGTGAGGACGATAGGCGCGGGGCTTTGCGGCGGCGAAATCGAAGATGGCCGTCCCTTGCTGCGCGTCTTTGGTGATGTCGACGAGCACAGGGCCGGGACGGCCGGATTGCGCAATCTGAAATGCGTAGCGAATCGCCGGTGCAATATCTTCCGTCTTGTTGATGAGGAAGTTGTGCTTGGTCACGGGAAGGGTGATGCCGGTGATGTCGACTTCTTGAAACGCGTCGGTGCCGAGCACTTTGCTGGAAACGTTGCCGGTGATACAGACGAGCGGAATGGAGTCGAGCATAGCGGTGGCGATGCCGGTGACGAGATTGGTGGCGCCGGGGCCGCTTGTGGCGATGGCCACGCCAACCTTGCCCGAGGCGCGCGCATAACCGTCAGCCATGTGAGAAGCGCCCTGCTCGTGACGGACCAGGACATGATGAATGGGAAACTTGCGCAGCGCGTCGTAAACAGGCAGGATCGCCCCGCCGGGGTAACCGAAGACGTCCGTCACTCCCTCGCCGACCAGTGTGGCCCAAACAATTTCTGCGCCGGTTAGACGGGTGGGCGTGGTGAGGTGAGCGTTCGCGGCTTGCGTGGTTGAGTTGCTTCCCATGAGTGACTCCTTTTCAGCTACTAGCCTTTAGCTTCTAGCTTTTTCCAGGATGGTGCGAGCTTAGTTCGGCTGCCACCTAGTTATCGGCTTTTAGCTGGAGGCTAGAAGCTAATAGCTAGAAGCTGCCCTTCACGTGGTTGCGCCTAGTGAAGCCGAGCTAACGCGGTCTACATATTTGCGGAAGACGCCCGCCGGCCAGCGCAGAGCCGGCGCCTTGAAATTCTTAAGCCGCGCGGCCATCTCTTCGGTGCTGATCTCGATGTTGAGCGTGCGATTGGGAATGTCGAAGTGAATGATGTCGCCCTCGCGGACGGCGGCAATCGGGCCGCCGACGAAGGCTTCGGGTGCAACGTGACCCGCTGTAAATCCTCGAGTCGCGCCTGAGAATCGCCCGTCGGTGAGCAGCGCAACATGAGCGCTGAGTTCGGCGTTGGACGAAATCGCGGCGGTCACTTGCAGCATTTCGCGCATGCCCGGCCCGCCTTTGGGGCCTTCGTAACGAATGACCAGCACATCGCCCGGCTTGATCTGGCCGGTTTGCACGGCGGCAAAGCAATCTTCTTCGCAATCGAAAACGCGGGCTGGGCCGCAATGCTCGACGCGGTTGGCGGCAGCGATTTTCATCACGCAGCCGTCGGGCGCGAGATTTCCTTTTAGAATGACGAGCCCGCCAGTGGGCTTGATTGGCTTGTCAAAAGTGTGGATGACGACCTGGCCCGGCGTTTCCTGAGCGAGTGCTGCTTCCTGAGCCAGAGTGCGCCCGCTGATGGTGAGCGATGAACCATCGGCGTGGCCCGCCTCGATGAGGCGCTTGGCCAGCAACCGCGAGCCGCCCGCGGCTTGGTAGTCCGAAGCGACGAACTTGCCGGCCGGGGTCAGGTCGCAAATGAACGGCGTCCTCTTTGAGATTGCATCGAAATCGTCGATCGAGAGCTCGATTCCCATTTCGCGGGCGATTGCGAGCAAGTGAAGAACGGCGTTGGTCGAACCACCGCTGGCGGCGACGCTGGCGATGGTGTTCTCAATCGATTTGCGGGTGATGATCTGCGAGGGGCGGCGATTGGCGCGGACCGCATCCATCAGGATGTGCCCGGCTTCGCGCGTGGCGGCGTGTTTGTCTTTCGAGGTGGCCGGAACGCCCGACAGTTGGATGGGCGAGATACCGAGAATTTCGCCGGACATGGCCATGGTGTTGGCAGTGAACTGGCCGCCGCACGCGCCTGCACCCGGACAAGCATTCGCTTCGAGAGCCTCGAGACCCGCATCGTCGATACGACCGGCAGCGTACGAGCCGATGCCTTCGAAAACGTTCTGTATGGTGATGTCGACGCCGTTGAGTTTGCCCGGCGCGATAGACCCGCCGTAGAGCATGAGCCCAGGAATGTCGAGGCGGCAGAGCGCCATGATGATTCCGGGCATGTTCTTGTCGCAGCCGCCGATGCCGACGAGACCATCGAAGAGGTTTCCACGGGCGACGAGTTCAATGGAGTCGGCGATCACTTCGCGCGACACCAGCGATGCTTTCATGCCCTGCGTGCCCATGGTGATGCCGTCGGAGATGGTGACGGTGTTGAACTCCATGGGAGTGCCGCCGGCTTCGCGAATGCCTTCTTTGAGCGCCTCGGCTACATCCCGTAGGTGCACATTGCAGGTTCCGATTTCGGTCCAGGTGTTGGCGATCCCGATGATGGGCTTGTGCAGGTCCTCTTTTGAATATCCGGAGCCGCGCAGGTAGGAACGCGCTGCGGCGCGGCTTGGTCCTTCAGTCAGCGGAATGCTTTGGCGTTTGCCTTCGATCGTCATTTGCTCTCTTGGTTCGCTAGCTGTCAGCTTCTAGCTTGTTCGTGTTGCGATTTGCATTTTCGCTTTCCCACCCTCAACGCGATGATGCCGCGTCAAGCATGGGGCACCCAATTCATTTGGCGCCCCGGTCATTTCGCTCTCAGCCAGCCAGCCTCGTCGTGCTTCGCTTCAAATGCATCCAGCGCGGATTCATGGCGCAGAGTCAGGCCAATGTCGTCCAATCCTTCGAGGAGGCAGAACTTGCGGAACGGATCGACTTCAAAGGTCGCGTTGAAGCCCCGATTGTCAGTTACGGTCTGCTTCTCGAGTGAGACCGCGAGTTGATAATTGGGAATCGACTTCGCGTTCTCTAACAATTGGGCAACTTGTTCCTCGCTCAAGCGAACGAGCACGATGCCGTTCTTACCGGCGTTTGAAAAGAAAATATCCGCGAACGTGGGAGCGATAACGACGCGGAACCCGAAGTCGCTGAGCGCCCAAGCGGCATGCTCGCGGCTCGACCCGCAGGCGAAGTTCTTTCCGGCGATGAGTATTTGCGCGCCTTTATAGCGAGGGTGATTCAGCGGGAACGATGGATCGGGATCGCCCGATGCGTTGCGGCGCCAGTCGAAGAAAAGAAATTCGCCGTAGCCGGTGCGTTCAATTCGCTTGAGAAATTGCTTCGGGATAATCTGGTCGGTATCGACATTGGTGCGGTCGAGAGGGGCGGCCAGCGCGGTCAGTGTGCGAAATGGCTCCATTACGCTTTTACCTCCTCACGAGCAGATTCGTGGACTGGCCAATTGCGAATGTCGACAAAGTGACCGGCGATTGCTGCTGCCGCGGCCATCTCGGGTGAAACAAGATGCGTGCGCCCGCCGCGGCCCTGTCGTCCTTCGAAGTTGCGATTACTGGTGGAAGCGCAACGCTCGCCGGGCGAGAGGATGTCGGGATTCATGCCGAGGCACATGGAGCAACCAGGTTCGCGCCAGTCAAATCCGGCCTCGCGGAAGACGCGATCGAGGCCTTCTTGCTCCGCTTGCGCTTTCACCGCCTGCGAGCCGGGAACGACCATTGCGCTCACGTGCGTTGAGACCTTGTACCCCGCGGCAATGCGAGCGGCCGCGCGCAGATCTTCGATACGCGCGTTGGTGCACGAGCCAATGAACACGCGGTCGATCACAATATCTTCCAAAGGCGTTCCGGCCTTCAGGCCCATGTATTCGAGAGCGCGTTCGAGGCCCTTGCGCTCCTGCTCATTGGTTACGGCGGCGGGGTCGGGAACGGCTGCTGTGATCGGCGCGACCATGCCGGGACTGGTACCCCAGCTTACGTAGGGAACAAGTTTAGTGGCGTCGATGACGAGTTCGCGGTCAAACTTTGCGCCAGGATCTGTGGGCAGCTTGCTCCACTCGCGGACTGCCTCGTCCCATCCTGCGCCCTTGGGGCTGAAGCGACGGCCCTTGAGATATGTGAATGTTGTTTCATCGGGAGCAATCAAGCCTGCGCGCGCGCCAGCCTCGATGCTCATGTTGCAAATGGTCATGCGGCCTTCCATCGAGAGCGCGCGAATGGCCGAGCCTGCGTACTCGATGACGCAACCGGTCGCGCCATCGGTGCCGATCTGGCCGATGATGGCGAGGATGATGTCCTTGGCCGTAACGCCCCATGGCAATTTGCCCTCGACGGAGATGCGGAAGGTCTTTGGCTTGGATTGCGGCAATGTCTGCGTCGCCAGCACGTGTTCCACTTCACTGGTGCCAATGCCGAATGCGAGCGCGCCGAATGCGCCGTGAGTGCTCGTATGCGAGTCGCCGCAGACGATGGTCATGCCCGGCTTGGTGATGCCCAATTCAGGCCCGATGATGTGGACGATGCCCTGTTCGCGGCTGTTCACGTCGTAGAGTTCGACACCGAAGTCGGCGCAGTTTTTGCGCAGCGTGGCGATTTGCGTCGCTGCAATCTGGTCGACGATGTGGAGGCGCCCTTCAACGGTGGTGGGGACGTTGTGATCGACCGTCGCGATGCAGCGGTCGGGACGGCGCACCTTGCGGCCGGCGAGGCGAAGTCCTTCAAATGCCTGCGGCGATGTGACCTCATGCAGCAGTTGCAGGTCGATGTAGACAACGGTCGGCTCGCCCTCGGGCGCGACGACGATGTGTTGCTCCCAGACCTTTTCAAATAGTGTTTTTGGTGCGCTACTCATTGGCTAGTTCACCACTCCTGCGGTCTTAGTGCGGTTTACATTCCCTCGGCGGCTAAAGCCGAATTTGTTTGACTGCTTCTGTGGCACGGCTAAATCCGTGCCCTTTCAAAACTCTTGCCTATGCGCTGACGAGCAATGTTTTTACGGTCTCGCGGACCTTTGCGCCCATCTCTTTGGTCGAGAGCACGGGGAAGCCTTGCGGATTGGAGCGTGCAAGATCGGGTGTGCGGAAGCCCTGCTCCAGCACTCTGCGGACGGCGGCTTCGATGGTGGCGGCTTCGGTCTCAAGCTTGCCGGAATGACGCAGGATCAGCGCGCCGGTCAGAATTGCGCCAAGCGGATTGGCAAGACCCTTTCCGGCAATGTCAGGTGCGGAGCCGTGGACCGGTTCGTAGAGATTGACTTTGCCGCCTATGGTTGCCGACGGCAGCATGCCCAGCGAGCCGGTGATGACGGCGGACTCGTCGGAGAGAATATCGCCGAAGAGATTCTCAGTGAGCACGACGTCGTAGTTGCGCGGCTGATTCATCAGGTGCATCGACATCGCGTCGACGTACTGATGCTCGACGGTGACATTGGGAAACTCCGCTGCGTCTTCATTTACGGTGGCGCGCCAGAGCTGCGAAACTTCGAGCACATTGGCCTTGTCGACGCTGGTGAGTTTCTTGCGACGCTGCGAGGCAAGCTGGAAGGCGATGCGGGCAACCCGGGCCACTTCATCGCGCGTGTAGCGCATGGTGTTCCAGGCTTCGCCGGTGGTGCGATTCCATTCGCGTGGCTGCCCGAAGTAGAGACCGCCGAGCAATTCGCGTACGAAGAGAATGTCGGCGCCGTCAATGATTTCAGGGCGGAGAGGGCTGTTGATTGCGAGCTCTTTGAATGCGAATGCGGGACGCAGATTGGCGAATCCGCCGAGCGCGGAGCGAAGACCAAGCAAGCCGGCCTCGGGACGCTTATCAGGGGGCAAGGAATTGAATTCGTTGCCACCGACGGCGCCCAGGAAAACGGCGTCACTGTCGAGCGCGGCGTCAAGGGTTTCCTCTGGGAGAGGCGTGCCGAATTCCTTGATTGCCACCCCTCCAATGAGGCGTTGATCGATGCTGTATGTATGGCCGCTGAGTTGCATTACTTCTTGCAACACTCTTTCGGCTTCGAGCGTGACTTCAGGGCCGATGCCGTCGCCGGGCGTGACTAGAATCTTGAGGTGCATTTATCGTTATTTCCCTCAGGGGCTAAAGCCCATTCATGTTGTTGCGTTTGCGGCACGACTGAAGTCGTGCCCTGTTACAAAACTCTTCGGCTTGTGTCTAAACGAAACTTTTTGACTTGGGTCTACACGCAAATGAGCGCAGACAGGGTTAATGTCAGTCGAGTTCGGACACAGGCTCGCTCTTCCGCTCGCGAATCGGATCGGGCAGGATCCCGATCAAATCCTGGTCATAGATGTTCTTCTTGCGATCGGCCATGGCTACAAACCTGTAATAGGTCTGCTGGAGCTCTTCGCGCGACAGCGTGTAGCCAAGCTGCTCGAGGCGGTGGCGCAGCGCTGCGCGGCCGGAGTGCTTACCGAGTACGAGATGGGTCTTCGAGACGCCAACCAGGGCGGGAGTCATGATTTCGTAGCAGAGCGGGTTGGCGAGCATGCCGTGCTGATGGATGCCCGACTCGTGAGCGAAAGCATTCGCGCCCACGATGGCCTTGTTGGGCGATGGCTTGAAGGTGATGATCTGGCCGAGCACCTGGCTTGTTGGGTAAAGCTGATCGAGCTTGATGCTGCAGGTCGCGCCGCAGTAGCGCTCCGAGCGCACATAAAGCGCCGCAGCGATCTCCTCGAGCGCCGCATTGCCTGCGCGTTCGCCGATGCCGTTGATGGTGCACTCTACCTGGCGCGCGCCGGCGCTGATTGCAGCCAGTGAGTTAGCCGCGGCGAGGCCAAGATCGTCATGGCAGTGCGACGAGAGAACGATACTTTCGGTGTCGATCGCCGGAATGCGCTCGCGCACTTCGCGGAACATCTGCGCGTATTCCTCCGGCGTTGTGTAGCCGACAGTGTCGGGCATGTTGATGGTGGTGGCGCCCGCTTCAACAGCCACGCGCACAATCTCCACCAGAAAGTCACGATCCGAGCGTGTGGCATCTTCGGGCGAAAATTCGACGTCGTCGACGAAAGACCGGGCCAGTCGAACGGATTCGGCCGTGCGATCCAGTGCTTCCTGACGGCTGATTTTCAACTTGTATTCGAGGTGCAGGTCGCTCGAGGCGAGAAAGACATGGATACGGGACCGATCGGCAAATTGCAGTGCGCGTGCCGCCATCTCGATGTCTTCGGTCTTGGCGCGAGCCAGGGACGCGATGCGTGGCTTGCGGATTGCCTGTGTGATCGTGGCGATGGCGGCGAAGTCGCCCTCGGATGCCATGGCGAACCCGGCCTCGATGATGTCGACGCCAAGATCTTCAAGGGCATGAGCCATGGTGAGTTTTTCCTGCGTAGTCATGCTGCAGCCGGGGGACTGTTCGCCGTCGCGCAGTGTTGTGTCGAAGAATGCAACGTGATTTGGGTTGTTTAAAGTCATTTGCATGCCTGCCAGGGGAAGACCTTTGCCAGCCCAATGATTTTCTCGCACAAGGCCCGTATAACGCAAAGTTATAATTTTTGGGTAACCGATTACAATTGCTTATGGGCAGGAGTCAGAGATCTCCGGCCGGATTCGGAATTCTCTTCCGCATCCGAACTGTCTCATCTGGAGCCTTTTATGGAACTTAATCAGTTGGAGACCTTCTTGGCCGTTGCCGAGGAGCGCAGTTTTTCACGGGCAGCGGTGCGGCTCCACAGAACGCAGCCGGCCATCAGCCAGGTGATCCGCAAATTGGAAGCGTCAGTGGGGGAAACCCTTTTCGATCGGGCTGCGAGAGACGGGTCTCTGACCGCGGCGGGCGTTCTGCTGCGCGATTATGCGCAAAGACTGCTGGCGCTGCGCCGTGAGGCATCGAGCGCGCTCGATGAATTGAAGAGCCTGGAGCGTGGGCGGCTGCAACTGGCGGCAAACGAATACACCTGCATGTACCTGCTGCCGGCGATTGATCAATTCCGGCGGGAGTTTCCGCAGATTGGCGTTACCGTCAATCGTATGCTGGCGAGCCGTATTTCAGAGGAACTCAACCTGCGGACCTTCGAGATAGGGGTGACGTCGTTCCGGCTCGACCCGGCTCAGTTTCGCACCATTGCGGTGTACAACGACAGCCTCGCCTTCGTTGTGAGTCCGAGTCATCCACTGGCGAAAGTGGAGCGTGTTTCGATCGCCGATCTGGGTAGCGAAAATTTTATAGCCCATAACGTAATGTCTCCGTTGCGAAGGAAGGTGATCGAGGCCTTCCAGCGCTATCGCACGCCACTGAATATGGGTATTGACCTGCCCACGATCGAGGCGATCAAGCGGTTTGTGGCGATGGGGAATGGTGTTGCTCTGGTGCCCCACCTGACAGTCGCCCGCGAACTGGAAGTAGGCGACCTCGTACGGGTGAAGGTGGATGAGTTGGAGATGAAGCGGGTGCTGCGGCTCGTACACCGGCGCAAGGCGACGCTGTCTTATGCGGCTCGCGCATTTCTGCGGACGGTACGGGCGATGGCGCAGCAGCAAGGGCCGCCGTTTTACTACCACGTGGAGAGAAACGGATGAAGAAGCAGGGAACAAGAAATAGGGAACAGTTGTCAGGGATCAGGGATTAGAAAGACAGCGACTAGGAACTCGAGACGAGGGACTCTGACGAGGGAACCAAAGGATCAGCATTGGATTCAGGTTGCGAATTGATGCCGGTCGCGTCTATTGCTTCAGATCATTCCGATTCAGGCGTTTCAGCTGTGAGCCGCTCCGGCCATTTACAATGCAAAGAGCGGGGCCCGGCTTGAAACCGGCGCACCGGAATCGACAACCTGGTTGCCAGCCGGACGGTTGCGCAGTCGTGAGGTTTTAAGACCGAATGAAGAAGATCGCCCTTATTGCATTCCTGCTGGCCGTGTGCGTAGCAGCGGGTCGCGCTCAAGAGAGCCGGCAGGACATAAGCCTCAGCGGAACGGCACTCGTTGAGCCATTTATCGCCTCTTCCACCGACGTTCAGGTGCACTCAAACGCTGCTTACGGCGCCTTGGTGAGCTACCGGTTCATGCTTACGCCCTCGAGCGCCCTAGAAGGCAACTACGGCATCACGTACCAGAACAAGATCAATTACTACGTGAATCCCAACCACTACCAGATATTGACGCGGACCCAGGAAATGTCAGCAGCCTATGTTCGCAGCTTTACATTCAAGAAGTTCAATCCATTCCTTGAAGCGGGTCCCGGCGCATTGATCTTCCTGCCCATCCGGAACTCAGCCACGCAGAATCTCGATGTCAAGCAGCAGACATCCATAGGCGGCGTTTACGGCGCCGGCATCGCATATGAAATCAGCCCCAGCTTCGATATACGAGCTGAGTTTCGTGGATTCGTCACCAAAGTGCCGACATTTGGGAACACTCAGTTCAACACCAACAAGTGGTACAACATCTACTACCCCGCAATTGGAGTGGCTTACCACTTCTAACGACAGAGATCAGGGTTCCGAGATCAGGGAATAGGCGATTGGGGACGGCATAGGCCGTCCCCAATCTGTTTTTGTGGATTAGTTCTCGGCTTCCTGGTAGCGGCCTAGCTCCTTGACCATGGCGCAGTGCGGGTTGAGCACTCGAACGGCTTTGTCGCCTTCGTCTGCGGATTGAAGCTGGCAGTCAACATAGAAGACATACTCCCACGGCTTGCCATGCACCGGGCGCGACTCGATCTTTGTGAGGTTCGTTCCCATTGCCGAAAGTCCATTGAGTGCCGCGACGAGAGATCCCGGCCGGTTCTCGACTGAAAATGCAAGGCTGATTTTGTTGGCCGCGAGATCGGGGACCGCATCGGCGCTGCGACGCACCAGGAAGAACCGCGTATAGTTCTCCGCATTGTCTTCGATCCCGCCTTGCAGGATCTCCGCACCGTAATATTGGGCGGCGGCTTCACTGGCGATGGCACCGGCGTGGTGGTCGCGCAACCCCATCAGTTGCTTCACGCTTCCGGCCGTATCGTAGAACGCAAACGACTCCATCGTCGGGTGATCGGCCAGAAAGCGCCTGCACTGAGCGAGGGCAACCGGGTGCGAAAAGACGCGATCGATGTCCGCGATGGTGGCGCCTGAGATGGCAATCAGGTTGTGCCGAATGCGAAGCCGGGTCTCGCTCACGACGATGACGTCATGGTGCAGCAGCAGGTCAAAATGCTCCAGGACTGAGCCGGCAAGACTGTTTTCGATGGGAATAACCGCGGCATCTGCCTCGCCTTGAGCCAACGTCTGAAATACGTCGGCAGAGAGGGAACAGGGAACAATGACCGCATCCGCGACCAGTTTCATGGCTGCTTCGTGGCTGAATGAGCCGGGTTCTCCCTGGATGGCAATCTTCATTCCCGTGCCAACTTCTCCTGTTGTTGTCTGCGAGCTGGATGTTGCGAATGGCGCTTGCGCCGACTGCTTCCTCGCACCATACCATAGGTCCACTGCCGATTTGCGCGAGATTGCGTCGAATGACATGGGATTACCTCTGCAACCAAACGTCGGTGGCGACGAATGCAAGAAAGACCATGGCGATAACACCGTTCATAGTGAAGAAGGCGGCGTTGAGCCGACGTAAATCGCTCGGCGAAACGATGGAATGCTCATATGCAAGCAGCAGTCCGGCCGCCCCGATGCCCAGCCATCCAGCAATTCCGAATCCGAAGAGGTGTCCGAACCATCCCAGCAGGCAGAGCATGGCGAGATGCATGATCCGCGCAGCCCAGAAGGCGGAAGGAATACCAATGGCCCGCGGCAGGCTATGAAGGCCGGCGGCGAGATCGTGTTCAAAGTCCTGACAAGCGTAGAGCACGTCAAATCCCCCAACCCACAGCGTGACAGCGGCGGTCAGGACCAGGATGCGCGCATCGAGGCTGCCCCGCACCGCAATCCATGCGGCCGAGGGGGCGAGGCCAAGCGCGAGGCCCAGCACCAGGTGCGACCAGCGAGTGATTCTCTTCATGTAGCTGTAACCGAGCAGCACCAGCAGCACCACAGGCGAGAGATACAGAGTGAGCCGGTTTAGCTGCGCCGAGGCTATGACGAATACCAACGCCATCAGCACCGTGAAACCAAGCACGAATTGGCGCGTCAATTGGCCGGCAGGAATGGCTCGAGTCCGCGTGCGAGGATTGGCGGCGTCAAGTTCGGCATCGGCCCAGCGGTTAAACGCCATGGCACAGGAGCGAGCGGACACCATTGCAACCAGGATCCAGCCGAGCGTCCGCCACGAGGGCCAACCGTGTGCCGCCAACAACGTCGCGGTTAAAGCAAACGGAAGGGCGAAGATGGAGTGCTCCCACTTGATCATCTCCAGCGTGGTGCGGGTTTTTGCAAGCAAGCCCATCGCGTCCATTTCCATCTCCCAGTGTAACGGAGGGCACGGACCGCGGTTGTTGGAGAGAAATTGCGTGCGAAGGCGGAGGGCTTCAGGCTCGGGCTTCGGCCTCTTCGATCGTCGCTGCGAGGGGAAGAACGCTATCGACCCTGGTGACTTTAAAGAGATCCATTACGCGGTTATTCGCAGCTGTAACAAACAGCTTGGCGCCCTTCGTTTGGCAACGAACGTAATGGTTCATGATGAGACCCATGCCTGCCGAGTCCATATAGGGCACACCGGCAAGGTCAATGACGGTAAGGTCAGACGGCGGGGCGCCGCGCAGTTCCGCTTGCAACTCGAAAAGATTGCGCAGTGTCAGAGGTCCGGTAAGGCAGTAGATCCGGGTTGCGGCGCTTTTGCCTTCCTTGCGGTCGATCGTCAGTGGTCCGTCAGTGAGCATGGCGA
>Ga0137379_10002638_pt1 | contig 16711 bp, 15 predicted proteins | sample SagtaG_18_FD_104812 | JGI IMG/M metagenome (GOLD analysis project Ga0137379, IMG submission 104812) | Vadose zone soil microbial communities from Sagehorn Ranch, Mendocino, California, USA - Sage2_L_80_16 metaG | ecosystem: Environmental > Terrestrial > Soil > Vadose zone | place: USA...
AGCGCTGCGCGAGGCGCTCCAGAGGACGGTCGCCGCGGGCGAACAGACGATCCTCTATTTGAATCGCCGCGGCTTCGCGACCGTGGTGCTCTGCCGCGATTGCGGGTACGTCGCGAAGTGCCCGGCGTGCGAGATCCCGTACGCCTATCACGCGGATGGCGCGCTCGTATGCCACCGGTGCGGTCGTCGCGAGGCGAGAGCGCCGGAGGTGTGCCCAGCGTGCGGCAGCGCGCGCATCAAGCAGCTCGGTGTCGGGACCCAGCGAGTAGAAGAGGAGGTGCGGGCCGCCGTTCCGCGCGCGAAGGTGATCCGCCTGGATCGTGATGCCATCCGCGCGAAGGGCGCCCATGCCGCGGCCTACGAGCGGATGCGCTCTGGCGACGCGCAGGTCATCGTCGGCACGCAGATGCTCGCGAAGGGCTTCGACCTGCCCCATGTCACGCTCGTTGGCGTCGTGAACGCGGACACGATCCTCAATCTCCCCGACTTCACCGCAGCGGAGCGCACCTTTCAATTGCTCACGCAGGTGCTCGGCCGGTCGGGACGCGGCGAGGCAGGCGGGCGGGGGATCGTGCAGACCTATCTACCGGAGCACTACGCGATCCGCGCGGCGGCCGCGCATGACTACGTCGCGTTCGCCGAGGCCGAACTCGAGGGCCGTCGGCGGTTCGGTTATCCGCCGTTCGGACGGCTCGCGATGCTGTCGACGCAGGCGAAGAAGATCGAGACGGTCGAGAAACGGTCGCACGAGCTCGCGGCGTGGCTGCGCGAGGCCGCCGGCGACGACGCGGAGGTGCTTGGGCCGGCGCCCGCATTCGCCGCGAAGCGCGCGGGCAGCTATCGCGCGCAGATCGTTCTGCGCGGCGATCCCGAGCGCGTGCTCGATCGCGTCACCGTGAGCGACGAGTGGACGGTCGACGTAGACCCGGTGACACTTCTCGGATGAGCGACGACATCAAAGAGCCGAAGGAGCCGGCGCCGCCGCGACTGCGTGTCACGAAGGGCACGCCGTGGCGCATCGACGCGGGCCGTCGCGCGAAGTGGTCCGCACGCAGCTTCGTTTCGGCCAATGCGGTCGAGGTCAGGCAGATCGGCGATCCGGTACTGCACGCGGCCGCGAAGAAGCCGCGGCTCAGCCGGCCCGAGCTCGAAGCGCTTGTCGCGCGCATGTTCGCGTCGATGGTCGTAGCGCACGGCATCGGGATCGCGGCGCCGCAAATCGGCGTTGCCCTGCGCGTCGCGATCATGGACGTCGACGAGGCCGGCATCGTCGCGATCGAGCCGACCATCGAATGGACCAGCGAAGAGAAGGAAGAGACGAGCGAAGGCTGCCTCTCCGTGCGCGGCCTCTACGGAATGCTCGAGCGCCCCGTCGCCGCGCGCCTCGTCGCGGACGATCTCGCCGGAAAGCGATTCACGCTCATGGGCGAAGAGTTCGGGGCCCAGTGCATGCTCCACGAGACCGATCATCTGAGCGGCGTCCTATACGTGGATCGGCTCCGATCGCGGGAGGATCTCCATACGGTCGAGCCTGACGAGGAGGAACGGGTTTCCGCCTAGCACAGCGCGCTCTGTTCCTCGGCACCCCTGACTTCGCGGTTCGCTCGCTCGAGGCACTCGACCGTCTTCGCGAGAGCGGCGTCGTTCAGATCGTGGGAGTGGTGACGCAACCCGATCGTCCCGCATCGCGCGGTGTGTTGCGCGAGCCCGCGGTGAAGGTCGCGGCACGCGCGATCGGTCTGGCGGTCCATCAGCCGGCGCGACTCGATGACAAGGAAGTGGCCGCCATCCTCGCGCTGCGACCCGAGCTGCTGGTCTGGTCCGCGTACGGCAACAAGATCCCGAAAGCGCTCCTCGCCGCCGTGACTGGCCGCGCCCTCAACGTGCACGCGTCGCTTCTTCCTCGGTGGCGCGGCGCGGCGCCGATCGCGCACGCCATCCTCGCCGGCGATTCCGAGACCGGAGTCACGTTGATGGAAGGCACGACGGAGCTCGATGCCGGGCCGATCCTCGCGCAGACCCGAACGAGGATCGGCGACGAGACGAAGGGTGAGCTCGAGGAACGTCTCGCCAAGCTCGGTGGCGAGCTTCTCGAGCGCGAGATGCCGAGGTACCTGGCCGGCAAGATGGTCAGACGGCCGCAGGATGAAAAACAGGTCACGCTCGCTCCGAAGCTCGAGCCGCGCGGAGGCGAGCTCGACCTCGCGCGCCCGGCGGAGGAGCTCGTGCGCCGGGTGCGCGCGTACACACCCGATCCCGGCGCGTTCGTCACGTTCCGCGGTCAGCGCATCAGCGTGCTGCGCAGCACCGTCGCCGGTGGCCGCGGGACCGATCACGGCGTCTTCGAGATCCGCAACGGAACGCCGCACCTCGCGGCCGGCGCTGGATGGCTACGACTCGACGAGGTCAAGCCGGCGGGCAAACGCGCGATGCGCGGCGCGGACTGGGCGCGCGGGCTCCGAGACGTTCGAGCGGCCGAGCGCGTCCCGTCGTGAGTCGCGCCGCTACGCTCGACCCGATGACCGACATCCGTCCGGCGGTCAGCGACCTGAGCAGAGAGCAGCTTCTCGCGTGGCTCTCCAAGCACGGCGAGCCCGCGTACCGCGCGAAGCAGATCCGGCGGCACGCGACCCACGGCACCGAGCGGGGGTTCGAAGACCTGACCGATCTGCCGAAGTCGCTCCGCGACGCGCTCGCGCGGTCGTTTCGCTGGTCGTCGGTCGAGCCGGTGCGCGAAGAGGCGAGCGCGGACGGCGAAACGCGCAAAGCCTTGTTGGAGCTGCGCGACGGCCACCACATCGAGAGCGTGCTCATGCCGCATCACGGCGCACGCAACGCGGTGTGCGTTTCGACGCAGGCAGGTTGCCCGATGGCCTGCGCGTTCTGTGCGACTGGCGAGATGGGTCTCGTACGGAACCTCACCCCGGGCGAGATCGTCGACCAGATCCGGCACTGGCAGCGCGAACTCGCTGAGCGTGATGAGCGTGTATCGCACGTCGTCTACATGGGGATGGGGGAGCCGTTCAACAACTACGACGCGACGCTCGCGTCGGTGCGGTCGCTCATCGACCCCGAGGAATTCGGCATCAGCCCGCGGCGTTTGACGATCTCAACCTGTGGCGTCGTTCCGGGGATCGACGCGCTCGGCGAGGAAGGACTACCGATCAACCTCGCCGTCTCGCTGCACGCGCCGGACGATCCGACGCGTGCGCGCATCATGCCGGTCAATCGAAAGTGGGGCGTCGAGGAAGTCCTGGCGGCGGCGGCGCGCTACGTCAAGCGCACGAAGCGCCGCGTCACGTTCGAGTACGTCCTTCTCGCGGGCGTGAACGATTCGGTGGAGACGGCGCGCGCGCTTGCGTCGCTGATCACGCGCCACGGTCCGACGAAGGACGCGCACGTGAATCTCATCCCGTATAACCCTGGCGCCGGCGGCTTCAAGCGGCCGTCCGTCGACCGGATGGAGGCCTTCACGAAGGTCTTACAAGAGCAGGGCATCGCCGCGACGCTGCGGATCAGCAAAGGGCAGGACATCGCCGCGGGGTGCGGTCAGCTGAAAGTGGCGGAAGGAAAAGCCGCGTTGTCTCCGAACTGATAGCGGTGGGCTGAAAGCCAGGCGATAGCGTTCCGCGGATGTCCTCTGACGTGGCGAGGCGCCGGCTACCTTCGCAGATGGCCGCGATCTTTTTCGTGACGGCCGCCGCGCTTCTCTTCCAGGTCGCGCAGACCCGCCTCTTCAGCGCGGCGTTTGGTTACCACCTGACCTATCTCGTCATCAGCGTCTCGCTGCTGGGCGTCGGATGGGGCGCGACTCTCTCCGCTGTCTTCGACGCGCGGCCGCGACGACCTTCGCTCGGCCGGCTCGCGGTCGCGGCCGCCGCGAGCATCATCCTCGCGCTTCTCGTCGAGACGCACGTCGATCCGATGTCGAATCTCGGCCTCGCCGTCGGCGCGGCGTATCTTCTCGGCTTCCCGCCGTTCGCCTTCGCCAGCTGGATCGTCGTTCGGAGCCTGCGCGAGCGCTCGGCGCAGGCCGGGAAGCTGTACGCCGCCGATCTCGCAGGCGCCAGCACCGGCAGCATCCTCGCGCTCGTCATGCTTCCCATGCTCGGCGCGCCCGGCCTCTATGGCCTCGCCGCCACCCTTGCGGCGGTCAGCGCCACGTTGTCACTCCGCGGCCGGACACGCGTCCTACCGGTCGTGACGTGCGTCGTGCTGACCGGTGTGCTCGCGGGCTGGGGCGACATTGTCGCTCCGCCGCAGGCTGGTCCCGAAAAGAGCGCGGTGTACGCGCCAGGCATCGACCACCTCGCGACGAGATGGGATCCGTCCTCGCGAGTCGACGTCGTCCAGTACCAGGGTCAACCGATCGGCTACCAGTACCTCCACTTCGTCGACCCGGCCTACACCGGGCCGCGGCCCGACGCACATCTCATGTCGCTGGATCTCTCGGCGGCCACGCCGATCCTCGACGGCCGTGGCGACATGAGCGTGCTTCGCCAAACGATCATCGCCGCCCCGTACGAGCTCGTCGCGGACCCTTCGGTGCTCGTGATCGGACCCGGTGGAGGGGTCGATATCCAGAACGCGCTGGTCCACGGAGCCCGTTCGGTCGATGCGGTCGAGGTGAACCGCGCGGTCGTTGCATTCATGCGCGGAGAGTTCGCCGACTACAGCGGCGATCTGTACACGGCCCCACGTGTTCGCGTCGTCGAGGACGAGGCCCGCAGCTACATCCGCCGCTCGAGCGATCGCTACGACCTGATCGCGATGACGGTCGTCGATAGCTGGGCCGCGCTCGCGAGCGGTTCCTATGCGCTCACCGAAAGCTACCTCTACACGTCCGAGGCGTTCCAGGATTATCTCGGTCACCTGAGCCCCGGCGGGGTCCTCGCGGTCGGCCGCTGGTACAGAGATCCACCCGTCGAGATGCTTCACACCGCGCAGCTCGCGGCGACCGCGCTCCGCTCCGAGGGCGTCTCGAACGTTGCGGACCGCATGGTGGTCCTTCGGTACCTGAACTTCGGTCTACTCATCGTCCAGCCGGCGCCGTTCGACGCGGCCTCCATCGCGAAGATCCGCACCTTCGCGAACGCGCACCACTTCGCGATCGAATACGACCCGCTCGCGCCGGCGGGGCCATTCCTTGCCGCCGCGCTCGACGATCGCGGTGTCCCGGCGACCGACGACCGCCCCTTCTTCTTCGCGGCCGACCTCGGAGACAACCGCGTCCCGGCCGCGTACGCGATCCTCTTCGTCGCCCTCGTCCCGGCCGTTCTCCTGTCGTACCTGCTGCTCATCCGACCGCTCCGCCGCGCGATCGGCCCGGTGCTCGGGTCGGGAATCGGCATCGCCACGACGCTCCGTTCGCTCGCCGTGGGTCTCGGTTTCATCGGCGCGGAGATCGTGCTGCTCCAGCGTCTCACGCTGTATCTCGGCCAGCCCGCCTTCGCGTTGTCGCTTGGCCTCGCCGCCCTGTTGATCGGCGCCGCCATCGGATCGAGTCTCTCGGCCAGGCTGCGGCAGGATCCCGATCAATCGTCGGCGATCTGCGCCGTCGCCGTTCCGGTCTTACTGATCCTTCTGACGTGGGTCGCATCGATCACCCTCGCGTGGCCACTCGTGGGACGTGGTGCAGTGGCGGTGCTGGCGTCCGCCGGCCTCGGCATCCCGCTCGGGGCCGTCTTCCCGAAGATCGTCGCGCAGGCAGGCGCGGCCGATCCGCGCTTGGTGAGCTGGGCCTGGGCGATCAACGGCGCCGCATCAGTCATAGGCTCGATCCTCGCGGTGGCGTTGACGATCAACGTCGGATTCACGACCGTCGGCGTCGTTGCGGCGGCCTGCTACCTCGTGCCGGTCATCGCCGGGCGCGCGCAACGGCTACGTCCCAGCGAGCAAGGAATAAGCGAGAGATCGCCGGTCGCGACCTCATAAGCGCCCGACGTCAGTGGCCAGCGCGCCGCCGATTAGGCGCTCGGCCTAATGCATCACCGGATCGGCGGCGGCAAAGTCCGAAGCGGCGCGCAAGCCCGGGACCGGAGAGAAGACCACCAACAGGATCGAGAGCGCCATCCCCGCCCATCCGACGGCGATCGCGCCGCGCACACCGATTTGCTCCGCGACGAACGCCGCGAGGAGAGCGCCGAGCGGGTAGCCGAGTCCATGCGCGACGACGTCGAGGGTCCCGTTCACGCGCCCGAGGACGCGGTCCGGAATGACGCCCTGGATGAGCGACCGCTCGGCGACGCCCCCGATCGTCTGCAGGCCGTCGCCGATGAGCTGCGGGAGGAAGACCATGAGCGTCGCCACCGCGACCGGTCCCTGGGCCAGCGGTGTGAGCACGCCGAGCATCGAGGCGGCGATGGCCGTGCCAACGAGCGCGCGGCCGATACCCACCGCGTTGACGACACGCGACGCGAAGAGCGACCCGACGAGGGACCCGACGCCTCCGGCCGAGATGACGATGCCCAGGAGGAATGGATCGAGGTGCAGCTCGCGTAGGAGGTAGATCGAGTAGAGCACGCCGTAGAACGCGCCGAAGACGTGGTCGGGCACCGAGCGGGCGGCCAGCGGGAAGACGATCGCGTGATGGCGCACGATGCGCAGTCCCTCGGCGATCTCGTGCACGATTCGCGTCGTCGTCTCGCGCGGAGGTCGCGGTGGCTCAGGCGCACGGATCATCAAGAGGGTCACCGCCGAAACGACGAACGACACGGCGTCGACGAGGATCGCGAACGGCGCGCTGACGATTTGCACGAGCGCCCCCGCGAAGCCGGGGCCGCCGATCTCCGCGATCGCTGAGCTTGTCGCGAGCCTGCTGTTGCCTTCGACCAGACGATCGCGACCGATAAGCGTCGGCACGTACGCGGGGTACGCGGCGTCGAAGAGCGCACCGAGGCACGCCTCGAGGAACATGACGACGTAGAGCTGCTCCATCCGCAGCGCGCCGAGCGCGTACGCGACGGGGATCGACAGCAGCAACACAGCGCGGATGAGGTCATCCCAGATGAGCAGCGGACGGCGCCGCAGCCGGTCGACCCAGGCACCTGCGATGAGGCCGACCAGCAACACGCCCAGGCTCGTCACGATCACCAGCACCGCCAGCTCCCACGGGCCGGCGCCTAGGACCAGTAGCGCGACGAGCGGCACGGCGGTTCGGGTGACGACCGTGCCCAGCTCGGACACGGTCTGACCGACCCAGAGCTTCCGGAAATCCTCGTGCTGCCAAAGGGATCGCGTTGACACGATGGGGGAGCGTACCGTCGCGCCGACGGGCCGTTCTAGCGGCGCGCGCGCTCCTTTTTCTTCGCCATCCGCGCGTCCTTCGTCTGATTGCGGCGGCAGCGCGTGCACACCAAGAGCTTGGCGCCGTCGATGACCGCGGGATGAAGGTTCGCGTCGAAACGACGGTGCGTGTGCACCTTCGAGTGGCTCACGTTGTATCCATAGGCGGCGGTCTTGCCGCAGATCGCGCAGGCGCGTGGCATCGCAGGTGGACTCCTTCAGGGGAAGTGAACTCAAATGTTACAGTCGCGGCCATCGTTAGGCAATTCGATGGCGCTGCGCTCCTGCGCGCGCTTGAGGCCGCGACGGCGCGTCTTGAGGCGGGTGCGGACGAGGTGAACGCGCTCAACGTCTATCCCGTTCCGGACGGCGACACAGGGACGAACATGCTTCACACCATGCGCGCCGCTGTGAAACGCGCGCGCGATGCGGAGCCCACGATCGATAAGGTGAGCGCGGCCGCGGCCTACGGTGCGCTCATGGGCGCGCGCGGAAACAGCGGCGTGATCCTTTCGCAGGTCATCCGCGGTCTGAAAGAAGCGTTCGCCGGCAAGGAGACCGCCGGCGTCGCCGATGTGCGGCGAGCGGCCGAGTTGGCACGCAAGTACGCGTACGAGGCGGTGAGCGCGCCGGCGCCGGGCACGATCCTCAGCCTCACGGCATCGTTCGAGAAGTCCGCGGCGGCCGAGGCCGACGATGTCGTCGACATGTTCGGGCGCATCGCGACCGACGCGCATACCGCCGTGAAGCGCACGCGCGACGAGAACCCCACCAATCGCGCGGCCGGCGTCGTCGATGCCGGCGCGCGCGGCCTGCAGCTCATCCTCGAGGGCGTCCTATCGAGCTTCACTGGCAAGGAAATCCCGCTCGAGCCCATGGCGCCGGCCCAGCGTCCGGCCGGCCAGTCTTCGGTGTCCGAGGCGCCGTCGTGGGAGGGCGCATACGACGTTCAATTCCTGGTGGAACGCCCCTCGCGCCCGGTCGCCGCGGTGCGCGAGGAGATGCTCAAGTTCGGAGCGGACTGCGTGCTCGTGGTCGGCGACGAGCAGCTCCTCAAGGTCCACGTCCACACGCTCGAGCCGGACCAGATCGTTCGCATCGGGCTCACGGCGGGTCGCATCGCCGATGTGGTCGTCGAGGATCTCGACGCGATGACCGCCGAGCACGAGCGCGCGACCGGCATCGTCGTGGCTTCGGCGCCGCGGGCGCCGGCCGCGGCGGTGGGCGTCGTCGCGGTGGTACCCGGTGAAGGCTTCGCCGCGGTGGCGCGATCGCTCGGGGCGTCGCCGCTCCGCGGCGGTCCGACGATGAACCCCTCGACCGAGGAGCTCCTCGCCGCGATCACGGCCGCGAACGCGCAGGCCGTGGTCATCCTGCCGAATGACAAGAACGTGATCCTCGCCGCGCAGCAGGCCGCGAAGGTCTCGAGCATCCCGGTCCACGTCGTGCCGACGCGCAACGTCGCGCAGGGCATGGCCGCGCTGGTCGCGTTCGATCCGGCGAAGGATCTCGCCGACAATGCGAAGGCGATGGGCGAGGTCGCGGAACGTGCGCACGGCATCGAGGTCACGCGCGCCGTGCGCGATGCGACGATCGACGGTGAGCGCGTAAAGAAGGGCGAGGCCATGGCACTGCTCGACGGCCGAGTCGTCGCGCACGGCGAGGACGAGGAGACCGTTCTCTGCGATGCTGCGAAGCGGTTGACGGATTCCGAGATCTTCACGCTGTACGGCGGCGCGGACGTCGACGACGCCCGCGTGGAGCACGCCGCGCAGCGCCTGCGCGCGGCCTGTCCTCGCGTTTCGGTCGAGGTGGCCCACGGTGGCCAGCCGCACTACCCATTTATCGTCGCCGCGGAATAGTCCTAGTTCCCTCAGGTACCACCGGGCTATTGCACATTTAGCGAATTAGCTAAATACTCGCGGCGTGCGCAACGCCGCCCGGGTGTTCCGGGCCCTCGCCGATCCGACGAGGCGCCAGATCCTCGAGGAGCTGAAGCGCGGCGAGCTCGCCGCGGGCGAGATCGGAGGCCGCTTCGCGATCTCCGCGCCGTCGATCTCGCGGCACCTCGCCATCCTGAAAGCCGCGGAGCTGGTCAGCGAGCGGCGCGACGGGAACCGGATCCTCTACCGGCTCGTCCCGGAGACGCTGATCGTCAGCCTCAACTCGTATCTCAGCGCGGTCTGCCCCACGCAGGTGCGCCAGCGGCGGGGGATCGCAGCCCGTCGCGGATGAGGATCGCGATCACGGGTGGGACCGGCTTTGCCGGTCGGCACCTTGCGCGGGCGCTCCTCGCGGATCGGCACGACGTCGTCATCATCGCCCGCGGCGTCGACAGGCGCGACCCGTCCATCCTCGGGGCAGGGGCCACGTTCGTCGCGGCGTCGACTGATGACGGCGACTCGCTCCGTCGATCGTTCTCTGGCTGTGAGGCCGTGGCGCATTTTGCCGGGATCAACCGCGAGATCGGTGAGCAGACGTACGAGCGCGTGCACGTCCGCGGGACCAGGGCGGTCGTCGATGCGGCGCGTGCGGCAGGCGTCCGCAAGATCGTGTACCTGAGCTTCTTGCGCGCTCGCCCGAATTGCGGTTCGCCGTACCACGAATCCAAATGGGCGGCCGAGGAGATCGTGCGAGCGTCCGGCGTGGATTACACGATCCTCAAATCCGGCGTGATCTACGGCCGAGGCGACCACCTGCTCGATCACGTGAGCCGCGCCCTCTATACGTTTCCGTTCTTCCCTCTCGTCGGCTTGCGGCCGACGCGACTGCGGCCCGTCTTCGTCGGCGACGTCGTTCGGATCGCCCAGGCCGCCGTCATTGACCGTCGGCTCTCGCGCCAGACGGTCGCCGTTCTCGGCCCGGAGGAGCTCGGCGCGGGCGACGCGATCCGCCGGATCGCGACGGCCGTCGGACGCAGCGTTCCGGTCGTCCCCGCTCCCGTGATCATGCACCGGATCCTCGGCTGGCTCTTCGAACGAACGATGACGGTCCCGCTCGTCGCGGCGGCGCAGGTCCGGATCCTTTCGGAGAGCGTGACCGAGCCGCTGCCATTCGCCGACGCGCCGCCGGCCGATCTCGCGCCGACGACGATGTTCTCGGTGGAGCGGATCCGCGCGGAGCTGCCGCCAGGCGGCCCGTTCGGCCTCCGCGACCTGCGCCTATTCCAGCGCTGACCGCCGCGCGGCACCATGCTTTGGACGTGACACCAACCGAGGCCCGCAGCAGAGCGGCCGACGACGCGCCGGCGACATCGCTCGATCTTCCGGTCACGCGTATCCCCGGGATAGGCACCGAGTCCGCAAAGCTCCTCGAGCGGATGAACATCCACTCGATCGGGGATCTCCTATGGCATCTGCCATCGCGCTTCGACGACTTCTCCAAGTTCGTCCCGCTCCGACGCCTCGTGCCGAACGCGAGCCAAACCGCGGTCGCGACGCTCGGACGTATCTCGCAGCGACGGACCGCGACCGGCAAGCTCATGACCGAGGCGGAGCTTGCCGAGGAGGACGGCACGCCCACCGACGTGCGCGCGACCTGGTTCGGACGCGCGTTCGTGAAGGAGACGCACCGCGAAGGCGAGCGGGTGCGGATCTCGGGAAAGGTCAGATTCTTCGGGCGCGCGCTTCAGTTCAGCCAGCCGACGCTCGAGCGCGCCGACGCCGAGGCCGTCCATACCGGACGGCTCGTCCCGATCTACCCGCTGACGGAAGGGATCAAGCCGGGTCAGATGCGCCGCTGGCTGCATACCGCGATCGAGGGCGGCCCGCGCCGCACCGGCCTCGTTGGCGAGGTCCCCGAGCCGCTCCCGCCCCCGATCCGCGAGCGCCATCGGCTTCCCGATATCGCGTCGGCGCTCCGCCAGGTGCATTTCCCGGACGACGTGGAGCGGCTGTTCAAGGCCCGCCGCCGGCTCGCATTCGACGAGCTCCTCGTTCTGCAGCTCGCGCTGGAGCAGCGGCGCGCGCGGTGGAAGGCTCAGGCGTCGGCGCTCCCGCTGTCCGCTTCCGACGCGGAGGTTTCGCGGTGGATCACCGAGCTGCCCTTTGCCCTCACCGGCGCGCAGCAGCGATCCTTCGAAGAGATCCGCGCGGACCTCGGGAAGCGCATCCCGATGTCGCGGCTCCTCGAGGGCGAAGTCGGGTCCGGAAAAACGGTCGTCGCCGCGCTCGCCGCGCGGATCGCGGCCGCATCGGGCGCACAAACCGCGCTTATGGCACCGACCGAGCTCCTCGCGGAGCAGCACGCGCGGTCGCTGGCCGCACTCTTCGCGAACGGAGGCCCCACGCACGCGCTCCTGACCTCAAGCGTGACAGGCGACCGGCGGCGCGAAATCCTCGCGGGGCTCGCCGATGGATCGATCGCCGTCGCTGTGGGCACGCACGCGCTCGTCGAGGAGCACGTCGCCTTCAAGCGGCTCGGTCTCGCGGTCGTCGACGAGCAGCACCGCTTCGGGGTTCGGCAGCGCGCGACGTTCCGCGAGAAGGGAACGGGCACCGACCCGCATCTTCTTCTCACTACGGCGACGCCGATTCCGCAGACGCTGAACCAGACGATCTATCGCGACCTCGATATCTCGGTGATCAACGAGCTACCCCTCGGGCGCAAGGACGTCATCACCCACCTGCGAACACCGGAGCAGCTCCCGAAGGTCTGGGAAGGCGTCCGGCTCGCAGTCGCGCGCGACCAGCAGGCTTTCGTCGTCACGCCGCGGATCGATCCCGCCGAGGAGGGCGGCGACGACGTCCCGAGCGCGATCGAAACCGCGGAGGATCTCGGCAAGGAGGAATTGCGCGGGCTTCGGCTCGCTGTGATGCACGGTCGCATGGCGGCGAAAGAACGCGATGCGGTCATGCGCCGTTTCGCGGGCCGCGAGATCGATGTCCTTGTGGCGACGACCGTGATCGAGGTCGGGATCGACATTCCGAACGCAACGGTCATGGTCATCCTGGGCGCCGAGCGCTTCGGCCTTGCGCAGCTCCATCAGCTTCGCGGTCGCGTGGGCCGCGGCTCCGAGCGGGCGTATTGCGTGCTCGTGAGCGAAGCGTCCGACTCCGAGAGGCTCGCGGCGATGGTGGAGAAAAAGGACGGCCGGCCGATCGACGGATTCGAGCTGGCGAAACGCGACCTTGAGATCCGCGGTGCCGGCGAGTTCCTCGGCGCGCGACAGCATGGTGTTCCGGAGCTGCGCATCGTCAATCTCGCTGACGTCGACCCCGACCTCATCAGCGAGACTGCCCAAGAGGCCGATCGCATCCTCGCCGCCGATCCCGCCCTCGCGCGCTCGGAGCACGCCGAGCTATTGCGAGCCGTCGATCAGCTCTGGCGTCGCTACGCACTCGCCTGATGCGAGTGATCGCCGGAGAGGCGAAGGGGCGAATCCTGGTCGTGCCGCGCGGCGGCGGCACCCGCTCGGCGACCGATCGGATTCGCGAGACTCTGTTCGCGATAGTCGAGCCCGAGCTCGAAGGAGCCCGGGTCCTCGACCTCTTTGCCGGGGCAGGAACGCTTGGGATCGAGGCGCTCTCGCGCGGGGCCGCGCGGGCGACCTTCGTGGAGCGTGGCGCCGAGGCTGTGAAGGCGCTGCGCCGGAATCTCTCGACGACCAATTTCGACGCGCGGTCCGAGGTCGTCGTGGCGAACGTGATCGCATACCTAAACTCGCGGCCGCACGACCAGCGGTTCGACATCGTGTTTTGCGATCCGCCGTTCGCCGACGTCGGGATCGCCGAGGTGACCCTCGGTCACGATGGGCTGCGATCCGCGGTCGCTCCCGACGGACTCGTCATCGTGCGCGCCCACGGCAAACACTTGCCCGCGGTCCCTGCCTCGGTGCGCGTCGTTCGCGTTAAGGAGATCGGTGAGGAGAAGCTCCTCTTCCTGCGTTACGGTCTAGCGAGGAGGAGCCCGGACGCCGAAGCGGACGGGTGACGACGAGTGACGACCGATGAGCGCAGCGATTACGGTCTAGCGAGGAGGAGACCGGACGCCGAAGCGGACGGGTGACGACGGGTGACGACCGATGAGCGCAGCGATTACATTGAGCCAACTGCGGGAGGGTGATGTGGACATACAGTTCCTGGTCGAGCGCATCGAGGCCCTCGTTGTCAACGGAAGAAAAGTCCCTATGACCAGCCAGGTCATCCTCGAGCAGGCCGCGGTCCTCGACCTCATCGACCAGCTCCGCGTCGCCATCCCCGAAGAGGTCAAACAAGCCCGGCGCATCAACCAGGAGAGCGATCGCGTGCTCTCGAAGGCCCGCGAGGAGGCGGAGCAGATCATCGGCGCCGCACAGGAGCAGGCGGCGCTCTTGCTGCAGGATCAGTCGATCCTGCGCGAGGCCGAGACGCGGTCGCAGGACCTGCTCGACAAGGCGCAAGGGAAAGCGGAAGAGACGATGCACGGCGCCGATCAGTACGCCGCGGACGTTCTCGTGCGACTCGAGAGCGACCTTGTGAAGACCCTTTCCGTAATAAAGAAGAGCCTCGAAGTGTTAGAGGAGCGACGAGCAGCCCCTACGGAGGCCTAGGCGCACATGAAAATCAATGTCGCGCCGCTGTTGAAGCAGCCGATCGGCGCGCAAGCCGACTACGAGCTCACCGAGTCGCCTATCGATCCTCGAGGCGAGAACGGCGGCCTGACCGAGGCGGGCGCCACGAGCATCGACGCCGAGATCGTCGCGACCCACACCAATCCCGGCGCGTACCTCGAGGGCGACGCGAGGGCGACCGTCGCCGAGAAGTGCAGCCGCTGCCTGCGGCCGATCGAGACACCGGTCGAGTCGCACTTTGCCGAGCAGTTTTACTCGACGATCGACGTGGTGAGCGGCGATACCAAGGACGCTCCACCTCCCGACACCAAGCGCATCGGCAGCGACTTCAAGATCGACCTGACGCCGCTGCTGCGCGAAGAGATCATTCTGGCGACGCCTCTCGCGCCTCTCTGCAAACCGGACTGCAAAGGGCTCTGCCTGGTGTGCGGACGCGACCTCAACGAAGAGCCGCATGACCACGATGCGCCGGTGGACGAGCGCTGGAGCAAGCTGAGCAAGCTCAAGGAGTTCCACCCGGAGCGCTGACCGCGCGGGCTCGCGCCCCTAGAATCAACGAAACCCCTCGAGGAGAACGCTTTGGCAGGCCAACCCAAGAAACGGATACCGCGCGCGGCGCAGGGCGAGCGCCGCAGCCATCTCGCGTTGCGCGCGCTGAATCTCGTTCCGTGCCCTCAGTGCAAGTACCCGAAGCCGCCGCACCAGGCGTGCCCGCAATGCGGGACCTTCCGCGGCCGCCAGGTCATACCGATCAAGGCGAAGCGGACGCCCGCTTAACACGGCGGCGCTCTGATGAAAATCGCCGTCGACGCAATGGGCGGCGACCACGCCCCGGACGAGATAGTCCGGGGCGCTCTGTTGTATCGACACGAAGGTGGCGCGTCCGACCTCGTGCTTGTCGGCCGCGAGGAGGCCATTCGCAAGCTCGTCGGCGCCGAGGTCCCGCCCGGCATCACCATCCGCGACGCGAAGGATGTCGTCGGAATGGACGAGCATCCCGCGACCGCGCTCCGGCGCCGCGGCGACACGTCGATCGGTGTTGCGACCGCGATGGTCAAGCACGGCGAGGCCGACGCGGTAGTCTCCGCGGGCAACACCGGCGCGACGATGGCGGCGGCGCTCCTGGTGCTCGGCCGCATTCGCGGGATCGACCGCCCCGCACTGTGTGGCATGTTGCCGACGACGAAGGGAAAGCCCGCCTGCCTTCTCGATGCCGGCGCCACGATGGACGCGGACGAGAACAACATCGTCCAATTCGCGCGCATGGCGTCGCGCTTCATGGAGAAGGTGCACGGCGTCGATCGACCGTCCGTCGGACTCATCAACGTCGGTGAGGAGCCGGAGAAGGGCGGGCGCATGCAGCTGGCCGCGCACGCGCTCCTGGAAGGCGCCGAGGATCTGAACTTCTACGGCAACATCGAGGGCCGCGACGTCATGCGCGGGATCACCGATATCTGCGTCACCGACGGCTTTACCGGGAACGTGCTCGCGAAAGGGATGGAAGGCGTCGTCGACGTGTTCGTCGACGGCATTCGCCACGACATCTTCGGCGGGCCGCTCGGCAAGGTCGCGGGCTTGTTCGCGCTCGGTGGCCTTTCGAAGTTCCGTAGCCGCATGGACTACGACCCCTATGTGTCCGCACCGCTCCTCGGGGTCGCGGGAATTTCCGTGGTCACGCACGGCCGTGCGCGGGCGAACATGATGCGCCGCGCGATCGAGGTCGCCGAGCGCGCCGTCTCCACGCGACTTCTCGACGCGCTCGGTGAGGGCGTCGCATCAGCAGCGTGAGGGAGCGGCCAGCGCGCGGCGGTCGCCATCCGGCGCGTCGCCTCGCCCTGCAGACGCTTTTCGAGATCGATTTCAATCGCGCCGATCCCAAGGAGACCTGGCAACGCGGCGCGTTCCGCGCCGGCCTCACGGACGAGGCGAGCGCCTTCGCGTGGGATCTAGTCGAGGGAGTGCTGAAGCATCGGAAGGAGCTCGACACCGAGATCGCGCAGCTGGCCCCGGAGTTTCCAATCGATCAGATGGCGCGCATCGACCGCAATGTCCTACGCATCGCGCTCTACGAGCTCCGCGTCTCAGGTGACGCGCCCGCCGGCGTGGTTATCGACGAGGCCGTGGAGCTTGCGAAGATGTTCGGCTCCGAGGCCTCGCCGAAGTTCGTCAACGGCGTGCTCGCGACCGCGGTAGGCGGTCGCGAGCAGCCGTCCCCCTAGCGCCCTCGCCTAGGGTTGGCAGATCGTGCCCGCCGGAAAATCCGTGTCGCAGATGTTGTCGATCCAGGTGTTCAAGGTGCGGTTCTCGTCGTGGGCGTCGTGTTCGGCGTTCCCGTGCATGCGATTGTCCTTGAAGGTGTTGCCCGCGGACGTCCCGCGATTTCGGATGCCGTCACGGGCGTTTGAATCGGCTTGGTTGGCGATGACGAGGATCTCTGTCGAGTCCCTCACGCCGATACCGTCACGACTGCTTCCCTGAATGCGATTTTCGACAACTGTGCTGTGGCTGGTTCTGTTTAGGAGAATGCCGTCCTGCGGCACGGCGGTCCCCGCGCGCGCCACAGTGTTACCGGCGACGGCGATGTTCGTTGGCCCAGTCGGATAGAAGCAACAACCGAACGGATTTCCGTCGACCCGAATGCCGACGAAGGGGCTGTCCTCCACTTGATTGCGGGCGACGAGCACCTCGGACGCCGGCGTGTAGACCGCGATCGCGTTTCCGGTCCGAATCAGCTTGTTGTTAGAGATCGCAACCCTTTTGACGTTGGAGACGATGATGCCGCCAACCCCGTCGTCGACGCTCAGATTCCCAGTCACGATGAGGTCCCGGTTCGGCGCCGTGATCACCGGGAAGGCGACGAGGCCGTAGCCCAGGAAC
>Ga0137379_10002652_pt1 | contig 16659 bp, 14 predicted proteins | sample SagtaG_18_FD_104812 | JGI IMG/M metagenome (GOLD analysis project Ga0137379, IMG submission 104812) | Vadose zone soil microbial communities from Sagehorn Ranch, Mendocino, California, USA - Sage2_L_80_16 metaG | ecosystem: Environmental > Terrestrial > Soil > Vadose zone | place: USA...
CGCTCGTGCGCGACGCGATCTACGAGGCGCTGCCGGTGACGCGCCGGGCGGCGCTCCACCGCGCCGTCGCGGACGCCCTGGAGGCCCGCGCCGCCGCCGTGCCGGGCGGGATCGAGGACGCGGCCGAGGAGCTCGCCCACCACCGCGCCGCCGGCGATCAGCCGGAGCGCGCCTTCGCGCACCTCCTCACCGCCGGCCACCGCGCCGCGGCGCGGTCCGGGCTACGCGAGGCGAGCGCCTTCTACGAGCGGGCGCTCACCGCCGCCGACGCGGCCGGCGCCAGCGGCCCGCGCCGCCTCGAGCTGTGCGAGGCGCTCGGACAGGTGCAGCTCGCGCTCGCCGAGCTGCCCGGCGCGGCGCGCACCTTCGAGCGGGCGGCCGGGCTCGGCGACACGGGCTGGCGGCCGGGGCCGGAGCAGCGGGCCCGCGCGCGGCGTGGCGCGGCGCTGGCGCTCGTCGTCGGCGGGCGCCTGACCGAGGCGCGCGCCCAGCTCGAAGCCGGATTGGCCGACGCGATGCTCGGTTCCGGAGACGAGCGCGCCGAGACGCTCCACCTCCTCGCCCAGCTCGCCTGGCACGCGGGGCGCAACCCCGAGGCGCTGCAGCTGGCGAAGCGCTGCACGGAAGAGGCGCTCCAGGTGGGCGACGGCGAGCTGGCGGACCGCGGCCGGGACCTGGCCGTGCTCGCCGGTGGCGCGGGCGAAACCACCGCGGCCGAGCCGGCCGAGGCCGGGCCCGAGCAGCCGTTCGAGGTGCACCTCGCGCTGTGGGAGAACGACCTCCTCGGCGACCGGACCCTCGGCGAGCTCTCGGCGGACGCCGGCGCGCTGCGCGCCCGGGCGGCGGGACGGCGGGCGCCGATCACGGCCGCCATCGCGGGCGCCATCGAGGGCGCGCTGTCGCTCTCGGCCGGGCGGCTCGACGTCGCCGAGACGGCCCTGCGCGAGGCGCGCGCTCACTTCCAGCACGGCGGCTCCGCCTTCGGAGAGGCGTTCGCCATCGATCGGCTGGGCGCGCTCCTCACCGCCACCGGGCGCGTCGACGAGGGCATGGAGCTCCTCGGCGAGGGGGTCGTGCTCGCCGAGCGCGCCGCGCTCCGCTGCCACGCGCTGGCCCGGCTGCACGCCACCGTGGCCCAGAACCGGCTCGCCGCCGGCGCGGTATATGCGGCCGAGGACGCGCTGCGGGCGGCCAGCGAGCTCCTCGCGCGCCACGGCGAGTGCGCGGTCTGCCATGCGCTGTTCCGGCCGGAGCTGGTGAAGGTGGAGCTCGCGCGCGGGCGGGTGGCTGAGGCGGCCGCGCACGCCGCCGAGCTCGATGCGCTGGCGGCGCGGCACGGCGGACGCGCACTGGGCGCCATCGCGAGCGCCACCCGCGGGCGGGTGCTCGTCGCGCGCGGGGAAGCCGTGGCGGGGGCGGCGGCGCTGCGCGCGGCGGCCGCCGCGTGGGATGGGCTGGGGGCGGCGCTCGAGGTGGCGCGTGCCACCGAGCTCGCCGCCCGGGCGCTGCGCGCCGGAGGAGGCCCGGAGCGGCAGGAGGAGGCCGAGGCGCTCGCGCGCGCGGCGCAGGACCTCCTCGCCACGGCGGGCGCGGTCCCGGAACTGTAGCGGCTCCGCTGTGAGCGGGCGGCGGCCGCGCGTTCAGGCTATCCTCGGGCCCGTATGGACCCCTACGGCCTGCGCCGCGTGATCGCCCCGCAGGGCATGCTCCCGCAACGCGCCGACGTGCTCGACCCCACCCTGCCGCTCGGCGAGGACGAGCTCGCCATCGAGGTCGAGGCGCTCAACGTCGACGCGGCCAGCTTCCGCCAGCTGGAGAGCGCAGTGGGCCGCGACCCGGGGCGGCTCGCCGGTGAGGTCGAGCGGATCGTCCGCGCGCGTGGGAAGCTCCACAACCCGGTCACCGGCTCGGGCGGCATGCTCATCGGGCGGGTGGCGGAGGTCGGGCCGCGACATCCGGCCTCCGGCGCGCTCCGACCGGGCGACCGCGTCGCGACGCTCGTCTCGCTCACCCTCACCCCCCTCGCGCTGCGCCGCATCACTGCCGTCCGGCCTGAGGTGGACCGGGTCGAGTGCGAGGGGCGCGCTTACCTCTTCGCGACCGGACTATGGGCCCGACTGCCGGACGATCTCCCAGAGCGGGTGGCCCTGGCGGCGCTCGACGTGTGCGGCGCGCCGGCCCTCGTGGCGCGCCACGTCCGCCCCGGCCAGCGCGTGCTCGTGCTCGGGGCGGGGAAGTCGGGCGCGCTCGTCTGTGCCGAGGCGCGGGAGCGCCTGGGTGGCCGGGGCGAGCTCGTCGCCGCCGACCGCTCCGACGCGGCGCTCGCCACGATGGCGGCGCTCGGGCTGTGCGACCGCACCCTCGCGCTCGACGCCACCGACGCGGTGGGCTCGCTCGAGCGGGTCGCCGCCACCGGTGGGCCCTTCGATCTCGTCGTGAACTGCGCCAGCGTCGCGGGTACCGAGATGACCTCCATCCTGTGCGTCCGCGACGGCGGGACGGTCCTCTTCTTCTCCATGGCGACCAGCTTCACCGCCGCCGCGCTCGGCGCCGAGGGGGTGGGCAGGGATGCGCTGCTCGTGGTCGGGAACGGCTACGTGCCGGGCCACGCCGACCTCGCGCTCGACCTCCTGCGCCGCCACCCGGCCCTGCGCGCCCACTTCGAGGAGCGCTACTCCCGATGATGCTCGAGACCCCGCTCACCACCGTCGCGCACACCATCCAGCTCTCGGTCGCGCCGGTGTTCCTCCTCACCGCGCTCGGGACCTTCCTCGGCGTCCTCAGCACGCGCCTCGGCCGCATCGTCGATCGCGCGCGGGTGCTCGGCGAGCGGGTGGGCAAGATCGAGCCGGCGCAGCAGGGCGCGCTGCACGCCGAGCTGCACCTGCTCGCCCGGCGGCGGCACCTCGTCAACATGGCCATCACCTGCGGCGTCACGGCCGCGCTGCTGGTGTGCACCATCATCTCGTCGCTCTTCCTGGGCTCCATCCTGGGGGCGAACGTGTCCTGGCTGACCGCCCTGCTCTTCGTGGCCGCCATGCTCGCCTTCACCGCCGCGCTGCTGCTCTTCCTGCGCGAGATCGTGGTAGCGGTGGCGAGCGTCCGCATCGACGCCTGACCGAGGCGGAGCGCCCGGCCGCGGCCGGGCGCCACCATCCGTGAAGAGCGCAGATCCGCTGCGGGCTTGCCCGCCCGTCGCCGCGCGCCTACGCTCGGATGGCGCTGGGCTCCCATCGAGGTGCCGTAGAGCACACGCCGGCTCGTGGTAGTCATGATCGATGTGCACGCTCCGGCCCCTCGCCCTCGCCGCCGTCACCGTCGCTGTCGCTGTCGCTGGCTGTGCCACCCGTGCCGCGGCCCCAGCCGCGCCAGACGCCCGTGCTCCGCGAATCCTGGTGGTCACTGCGGTGGACTACGAGCAGGCGGCGGTCCGCTCCGTGCTCCAAGGTCCACGGGACGGAATGCTGGGCGGCCGCGCCTACGTGCTCGGGCGCGCTAGCGGCGTCGAAGTGGTGGCCGTTCGCGCCGGGTGGGGGAAGGCCCACGCGGCAGGCGCGACGGCGGCGGCCATCCAGCGTTTCCACCCGTCCCTCGTGGTGATGGCGGGGATTTCCGGCGGTCTCGATCAAGAACGCGCCAGCTCCGGCGATGTTGTCGTGGGCTCGGCCACGTTCCAGCACGATCTCGGACTGAGGAGGGCGGGCGGCGATTTCGTGCCTTGGCCGCCGGAGACGCCGCTGGAGCGGCCGTACCCGGCGACCCGCTTCGAGAGCCCGCCCCTGCTCGTGGCAGCGGCCGCCAGCGCCGCGCGCGAGGTGGTGTGGTCGCCTTGGATGCTACCGCATGGCTGCGCGTGTGAGAGCGATGGCCGGCGCAAGGCGACTTGCACGGGCATGGAGCGACGCGTCGATCGCGAGGGGCCGCGGGTGGTCGCCGGCGTGCTAGCCACCGGGGACGCATTTCTCGCCGACCCGCGCCTGGCGCAAGCACTCGCTGGGCGCGAGGGGGCGGTCAGCGTCGACATGGAGACGGCGGCAGTCGCGCAGGAGGCGGCCGACCACGGCATACCGTTCCTGGGGGTCAGGGTGATCGCGGACATGGTCGGCGGATCGGAGGGCGAGTCCCTCTACTATTGCCTAAAGCCGCAGTCCGGCCCCCGGCTCGCCGCCGTCCTCGCGAGGATCCTCCCCGCGGTGGCGCGACAGCTCTGATCGGAACGCCGATCCGCCTTAGAGCGAGGAAAACCGTTGAGTAGCAGCGTTTTTGGGGCCGTGGCGAAACTGGCAAACGCGGCAGACTTAAAATCTGCTTCCGCGCGAGCGGAGTCCCGGTTCGATTCCGGGCGGCCCCACTTCACCGAACCGTTGCCCCCATCGATGCCACGGGCAACGTGAAGGTGAAGGTGGCGCCTTCGCCGAGAGCGCTCCGCACACTGATGTGCCCTCCATGGGCCTCGACGATGCCGCGCGCGATCGCGAGTCCGAGCCCCGAGCCCTCATAGCCGGGGCTTGCGCCGCGCCAGTAACGGTCGAAGAGATGCGGCTGGTCCTCCGCCGCGATGCCCGGACCGGTGTCGGCGACGGTGAACACGACCTCGCCCGCCTCCCGCCGCGCGCCGACGCGGATGGCACCCCCCTCCGGCATGACCTTCAGCGCGTTCCCGAGGAGGTTCGCGAAGACCTGCAGGACACGGTGCCTGTCGCAGGTTGCGGCGCCGGCGTCGGGTGCCGCGTCGAGCGAGAGGGACACGCGCTGCTTCCGCGCGAGCAGCTCGGCGCTGGTGAGCGCCTCCCGCGCGAGCGCCGCGGCGTCGTGGGTCTCGAGGTCGAGCGCGATCTGGCCACGTTCGAGGCGCGCTGCATCGACGAGGTCGTCGACGAGCTGCGCGGCGCGCGCCGTCGCTCGCTGCACCATCTCGGCTGAACGCCGCAGCTCCAGCGAGCCCTCCTGGGGGGCGAGGCGGGCGACGAGCTCCGCCGCGAGCTGCACCGTGCCGAGCGGCGCGCGGAGATCGTGGGAGACGACGGTCAGCACCTCTTCGCGCGACCGGGTCGCCTCCTGGGCTTCGCGATACAGCCGGGCATTGTCGATCGCGAGGGCACAGCGTGCAGCGAGCTCCTGGGCGAGCTCCAGGTCTGCGCTCCCGAACCGGCGCGACCCTTCGGAGATGGCGAACGCGATCGCCCCGAGCGTCCGGCCGCGGGCGATGAGCGGGACGCCCATGTACGACCGGAGCCCGACGGCGCGCAGGATCTCGCCTCGGAGCTTCGCGCGGCCGCCCCGTTCGGCGACGAACGCGTCGATCTCGACCTCGGGGACGATCTCGAGCTTGCCGGTGCGCACGATCCTGCCCACGCCGTGCACGGCCTCGGCATCGAGCGGGTAGCGCTCCTGCAGATCTCGGACGGCGGTCGCCTTCGCAGGGTCGACGTGCGCGGCAGCGACGCTGCGCAATCCGCGCTCAGCGTCCAGGACCACGAGGCACCAATCGCCCAGGAACGGCACCGCGAGCTGCGCGACCCGCTCCAGCGTCGCTTCCCAGCCGATCGACTCGGTGAGCTCCGCGGTCGCGCGGGCGACGAACCGCTCGCGCTCCTCGGCTCGAACGTGCGCGCTGAAGTCCTGGAACGTGAGGGCGGCGCCGGCGATCTGGCCGCGCCGGAGGATCGCCGAGGCGGTATATGAGACCGGGATCTCGGTCCCATCCTTCCGCAGGAACGACTGGTCCTGACGCTGCACCGGCCGACCGTGCTGGATCGCGGCGATGAGCGGGCACTCCTCGCCGCGGATGGGAGCTTCGTTCGGGTGAGTCGGGTGGACGACCTCGTGGAACTTCCGGCCGTCGAGATCCCCCTCGTCCCACCCCAGCAGCCGCGAGCCCGCGGCATTCATGAAGACGAGGCGGCCCTCCTGATCGAGCGCGGCGAGCCCCTCCGCGAGGTGGCCCGTGATCGAGCGCAGGACGTCGAGCTCCTCGCGCAGGCGCACCCGCACGTGACGGTGGCGCTGCTGTCGCTGCTGCCAGCGAGCCCGGGCGCGGTTCCGCGCGACGAAGGCGCGGTGCAGCGTCCCCGCGCCGACCGCCTCGGCTGCGCCGACCAGGAGGAAGATTCCGAACCGTGAGAGCTGGTGCGGGAGGTCCAGCCCGGCGGCGGTGGCGTCGGACGCAGCGACGAGCGTGTACCCCGCCGCGCAGATCGCGAGCGCGAGCAGGCCAGGGGCAATCCCGCCCGCGAGCGCCGCGAGGCACACTGCGCCCAGCGATGGAACGAAGTGCGCGAGCGCCAGCGGATCGAGGAACAGACGCGTGAGGACGAGGGCCCCGAGCGCCAGCGCCGCGGCGACCAGGTAGCGCGAGCGCATCCGATCGAGCGAATGCCCCGGCCACGGGCACCGCTCGCCGAACGCACCCGACAACGCCGCCCGGGCATTGTGCATGATCGTCCCCACAGCCGCCTCGGTCGCCGGGGGCAATCTGGCCAACAGTGCATGGAGAACGATGCCGGCGACAGCGCGTCTCCCTCACGCGCTGCTCCATAATCTCACCCTGCCCGGTCGTCACGAGCTCACCACCCGAGAGGGGCGCCGCCCGTGCCGGTCATGCGTTCGAGGGACACCTCCGCGCTGAAGCCGGCCGTCACTCGACCCCCTGCTGGCGGCAGCGTGGAACAGATCGTGTAGTCTGCCCTCGCGGCGGCTCGCCGCAACCGCGTGACGCTCGACCTCGCCCGCATCGGCTCGCTGACCGCCCTCCCCGCCGCCGCGCCCGCGCGCGACGACGAGACGGCAGCGACGGCTGCGCACGCCGAGCGAATCACCCTCAGCGCGGAGGGGCGCCAGGCGAGCCGCGAGCGCGGCCCAGTGCCGCGAGGGAACGTGCGCTGGTACCGCGCCGCGTGTCTGCCTGTCCTGCCCCGCCCCGCTCCTCCGTCCGCCGCCCCGGCCCGTGCTCACGTGATACACGCCGGCGTCGCCGCCTATCGCCGTGCCATGGCGACCGCTGCGGCGGCTTGAGCGGGCGCTCGCAGCGACGCCCTCACGAAGCCGGCGGCAGCGGGATCACCGCACCGTCGTCTCGGGCTTTGGCGTTGGCTGCCTTCGTCGAGTCGATGAACTCGGTGACGACCTCCGCGAACAGCTCGGGGTACTCGGCGTGCGGGAAGTGCCCCGCTCCTTCGAAGATCTCGAGGCGGCTGCCCGGGATGGCAGCGTGGGCAGCCTCCGCGTGCGCGACCGGAATCATCGGATCGCGGTCGCCCCATACGATCAGGGTGGGATAGGCCGCGGCGAGGTGCAGCCGGTCGCTCGCGCTGACGACCTGCCCCCGGTGATCCACGACCGAGCGCAACTCGCGCACGAACGCGCGCCGGCTGGCCGGGTCGGCCAGGGACGAGTACGCCTGCCACCCTTCATCCATGCGGGGTGAGCGAATGCCCTTTTCGCGCATCCAGGCGAACAGAGCGTCGCCGCGTTCGCGCACGAACGACGGCGCGATGAACGGGAGCACGAGCTCGGCCCCTGGGAGGGCCAGCAGGCGGAGGGCGGCGTTGATCTCGCGGCCGAGTCCACCGCTCGAGACGAGGACCATGCGCTCGCACAGCTCCGGGTGCTGGTAACTCAGCTGCATCGCGACGCCACCGCCGAGGGAGTGGCCGATCACCGTCGTCCGGCCGATGTCGAGGCTGCCCAGCAGGTCGCGCAGGAAGGCCGCATGAGCGCCCAGCGAGTAGTCGCCCGTCGGCTTCTCGGAGTCGCCGTGGCCCAAGAGATCGGGCGCGAGGACGCGGTGCCGGGCCGCCAGGCGCTTCATGGGATCGGCCCAGGTCCTGGAGCTCCCCGCGATCCCGTGGATGAGCAGGATGGTCGGTCCCTGGCCCTCCAGCCGGTAGGCCAGGTCGTGCCCATTGATGGACCGGTGATGCATCTCGAGCATGAGCTCTCGCGGGTGAGGCGTCGGAAGAGTCCTGCCGCGCCGGGTGCTCCCTACTTACCGCCGTCGGCGCCGCGGACAACCCGTGCCCCCTCTTGGTCCGCCCGGCGCCGAGGTGCCTGCGCCCGCAAGTGCCGGCCGAGCGCGGCATCGCTGCCGAGCATGTGGTCGCGCAGCCAATCGGCGAGCCCCACCCCCAACTTGGCCGCCAGCCAGGGGCTCTGCGGTTCCCGGCCGTACCGGGCCTGCACGTCGAAGAGCTCCAGCGCGAAGCGCGCGTGCTCGGCGGCGTGCGCGTCGGCGAGCGGGTAGCCGGCGGCGGCCATGAGCGCCTGCTCGTCGGCGAAGTGCTCGAGCACGTACCGGCGCAGGAACGTCAGCATGGGACCGACCGCGTCGGCCTCGCCGGCGCCGATGGCGGCGAGCAGGTCGTCGACGGAGGCGAACATCCGCCGGTGCTGCGCGTCGATGGCCTCGATGCCGAGCTCGTACTCCGGTCGCCAGCCCACGTTCGACACCTCCGCCCTCCACCTTGCCCGAGCGGGGCGAAAGATGCAGGTCGGGCGAGCGCGGGACGGGGCGGAAACGGCGCCTCGACCGTGATATATCCGCCGCTCCACTAGGGATTTTAGAACCGGGGACGGCATGCTCGAGACGGTAGCCAAGGGCTTCAAGGCGGCGCGCAACAAGCTCAAGGGGCGCACCGAGATCACCGCCGAGGTGATCGACGACGCCCTGCGCGACATCCGCGTCTCGCTCCTCGAGGCCGACGTCGCGTTCGACGTGGTGAAGCGGTTCGTGGCGCGCGTCCGCGAGAAGGCGGTGGGCGAGGTCGTCGAGACCAAGGTCGAGACGAAGAAGGGGCTGGTGAAGGTCTCGCCGCAGGACCACTTCATCAAGATCTGCCACGACGAGCTCGAGGCGTTGATGGGGCCGGTCGACACCTCGCTCAAGGTGAAGGCCCGCGGCACGAGCAGCGTCATGATGGTGGGCCTGCAGGGCTCCGGCAAGACGACCACCGCCGGCAAGCTCGCCAAACGCTTCCTCGAGGAGGGCAAGAAGCCGCTGCTGGTGGCGGCCGACATCTACCGCCCGGCCGCCGTCGATCAGCTGAAGGCGCTGGGCGGGCAGCTCGGCGTCCCGGTCTTCCACCAGGCCGGGCTCCAGCCGCCGGAGCTGTGCCGGCGCGCGCTGGAGCAGGCGCAGAAGGAGAGGGTCGACGTCGTCATCTACGACACCGCCGGCCGGCTCGCCATCGACGAGATCCTCATGAAGGAGCTCGAGGACATCAAGCAGGCGGTGGAGCCCGACAACATCCTGCTCGTCTGCGACGCCATGATCGGCCAGGACGCGGTCAAGACGGCGGCCGAGTTCGACCGGCGGCTCGCGCTCGACGGCTTCATCCTGACGAAGCTCGACGGCGACGCCCGCGGCGGCGCGGCGCTCTCCATCAAGGAGGTGACGGGCAAGCCCATCAAGTTCCTCGGCATGGGCGAGACGCTGGACAGGCTGGAGGAGTTCCGCCCCGAGGGCCTGGCGAGCCGCATCCTCGGGTTCGGCGACATCGTCGGGCTGATGAAGGACTTCGAGCAGCACGTCGACGAGAAGCAGGCCGAGCAGGACGCGCAGAAGCTCCTCTCCGGCGACTTCACCCTCGATGACTTCGTCTCCCAGATCCGGCTCGTCCGCAAGATGGGCCCGCTCGGCGAGCTGATGGAGAAGTTTCCCCTCTTCGGGGAGCTGCCCGAGGGGTTCCAGTTCGACGAGACGGCGCTCGGGAAGATCGTCGCCATGGTCGACTCGATGACCAAGGCCGAGCGCGTGCGGCCCGACCTCCTCAACGAGGCGCGCGTGAAGCGCGTCGCGCGGGGCTCGGGGCGGACCGACAAGGAGGTGCGCGACCTCCTCAAGCAGTACAACACGATGCGCGGCGTGATGAAGCAGATCGGCGACGCGCCGGGCCTGCTCTCGCGCCTGCCCGGCATCAAGCAGCTCTTCCAGCTTCGCCAGCTGCAGGGGAAGGGCATGGAGGACGTGCTGGGGGCCGAGGCGGGCGACGTGACGCGGGCGCTCCAGGGCGGCGGCATCGATCCGTCGCAGCTCTCCGGGCAGATGGCCGGCATGCCGAAGGGCTTCCAGCCACGCATGCCCGCCGGCGCGATGGCCCGCGCCAGGCTCATGGGCTATTCCCCCGAGCCCATCGCCTCCACCGAGACCGCCGCCGATCGCGAGCGCCGCAAGAAGAAGCGCAAGCAGGAGCGGCAGTCGCGCAAGAAGAACCGGAAGAAGAGCAAGCGGTGACGCATGGCCGATGAACTCCGCCGGCCCCGGCTCGTATCGCTCGAGCCTAGGCCGGTGCAGCTCGAGGACGGCAGCTCGGCGGTGGCCCTGCACGATCCTTATGGCGTGCTGGACGGCGGGGTGCTGGTCTCGCCGGCCGCGTACGGCGTGCTGGCGCACTTCGACGGCGAGCGCGAGCTCTCCGAGGTGGTGCGGGCGGTCGAGGCGGCCGGGCTGGGGCGGGTGCGGCTCGCCGACGTCGAGCGGCTGGCGGTGCGGGCGCGCGAGGTGGGCCTCGTTCACGGGCCGGTGTACGCCGCCCGCCGCGTCGAGGCGCTCGCCGCCTTCCGCTCGACGCCGCGAGCGCCGGCCTGCGCCGGCGGCGCCTACCCGGAACATCCGGAGAAGCTGCGACGCACGCTGGCGGGCTACTACACCCTCCCCGGCGGACCCGGGCCGCGCGATCGGGCCTCGCGGGTCGGGGCGCACCTCCGGCTCCTCGTCGCTCCGCACATCGACTTCCAGCGCGGCGGCGCCGCCTATGCGCACGCCTACCGCGCGCTGGAGGGCTCGGAGGCCGACCTCTTCGTGGTCTTCGGTACGGCCCACGCCTCCCCGCCCCACCTCTTCACCCTGACCCGCCAGGACTATGACACCCCGCTCGGCGCCGTCCCCACCGACCTGGCCGTGGTCAATGCGCTCGCCGCCGAGCTGGGCGAGGAGGAGCTCTTCGCGGACGAGCTCGTCCACGCCGGCGAGCACTCGTGCGAGTTCCAGATGGTCTGGCTGCGCTGGGTGATGGGCGATCGGCCGTTCCGCGCCGTGCCGGTGCTGTGCTCCTCGATCTCTCACCTCGACGATCCGGCCCCCGCCACGGCGCGCTTCCTCGGCGCGCTGGCGCTCGCCATCGCCGGGCGCCGCGTCTGCTTCGTGGCTGGCGCCGATCTCGCGCACGTCGGCCCGCAGTACGGCGATCCGCGCGCACCCACGGTGGAGGAGCTGGCCGGCCTGGCCGCCCAGGACCTCCGCACGCTCGCCTTCCTGGGCGCACCGGATCCGGCCGGCTTCCACCGCGACGCCATCCTGGACGATGAGCAACGCCGCCTGTGCGGCGTCGCCCCCATCTACGCCGCCCTGCGCGCCGCCGGGCGCGGCGCTCGGCTCCTCCACCACGGACAGTGGACGGACGGCACCGACATGGTGTCCTTCGCGGCCGCCGCCGGCTGAGGTCGCGTCACCGCGGGTGCCTGACCCACGGACTGTGGGTACAAGTGCGCGGCGGACGCCGTTTCGGCGCCGAGCGCTCGGCTGCTAGAACTTCGAGCGAACAGGGGGGCACCCGTGCTCGCATCCGTCCTCGCTCTGACGCTCGCTGTCGTCACCGGTGCAGCTCCGGAGGCACGTCCACCGGCCACGGCCGCGGTGACCGGCCGTCTCATGTTCCGGCAGAAGGGGCAGCTGCTCGCGCCCCGCGACCTGCGCCGGGCCCTCCACGGCGCGCGGCTCGCCGTCGGCCTCCGGCGCGGCTGGGAGGTCCTGGTGGCGCCGGTCGCGGACGACGGTTCCTTCCATACGAGCGCCACGGCGGGCGTGTGGCGCATCGAGTGGCTGGAGGTGGGCGGCAAGTCGGAGCTGCTCCCCCCGCACGAGGTCGACGCCCGAGCCGGGCAGACCACCTGCGCCGGTCAGCTCGAGCTCGCCTTGCAGGACGTCGAGAGCGAGCTCGGCGCCAACGCCGGCTCGCACCTCGCCGTCGTGGACCGCTGCGTCGGCCTCGGCCCCGGGGCGCCCCGCCTGCCGATCGTGACCGGGGTCGCTCGACCCGGCTCCGACTACGAGGGCAGCGGCAGCCGGGGCGTGCTCGAGATCCTGGCCGGCCTGCGCGGCGGCTGGGCCTGGGGCTCGGGCGACAACGACGCCACCGTGGGAGGGTGGCGGCTCGAGATGGTCTCCGGCCTCTCGTCCCCGCTCGGCAATGCCGGCAACCTGCTCCTCGTCGCCTCCTTCGCCGACGTGAACCGGGAGGTCTCGGGCGTCGTCGCGCCGGTCGCCGCCACGCGCGCCGTCGGCCTGGGCGCTGGCTTCGCGCCGTTCGGCTGGCTGGAGGCCACCGCCGGCGGCGAGGTGCGCTTCGGCGGCCGGGCCGGCGTCGTGCCCTGGCTCGCGCTGCGCGGCGGCAACCCTGCCTTCGGAATCGGCGGCCGCGCTGCCTTCGGCCCCGACGGCCGCGAGCTCTCGATCACGGTCGACCTCTCACCGCTCTTCCTCGTCGGGAGCCTCCTGTGACCCGCGCGCTCCTCCTCGCCCTGGCGCTCTCCACGAGCGGCTGCTTCTTCCGCCTGTCCGATCCGGTCTGGGCGTTCAAGTCGCTGCGGGCCGCCGAGCCGGTGCTGCCCGGGCGCTCGCTGGTCTTCGGCTCGCTCGAGGTGGACGGCGGATTCTTCGGTATCGGCTCGCTCGACGGCATCTGGCTGCGCCGGGTGGGGCCTGGTGAGCCCATCGACGTGGCCGGCGCCACCGAGGAGACGCTCTTCCGTGTCTTCGGGCGACGCGAGATGAAGGACGGGCACTACCTCATGCAGCTCCCGCCCGGCGTCTACGAGCTCGTCCTCTTCACCGGCCGGAGCTGGGGCAATCCCGCCCGGCTGCACGTGGGTGAGGACGCGCGGGTGGCGAGCCGCTTCACGATCACGCGGCCGGGCATCTACGACATGGGCGTCCTCCACGTCGAGCAGGGCAGCACCTTCGGCAGCAACTACCACATGACCACCCTGCCGCCCTCCTCGCGTCCCGAACGCGCCGAGCTCCTGCGCGACGCGGTGGCCGGCACGGGCTGGGAGCGCTTCCTCCAAGGGACGCCATGATGCGCCGCTTGGTCGCCGGCTGCGCGCTGGCCGGCGCGCTCGCCCTCTCCGGCTGCTGGCGCCCCTCCTGGCGATCGGTCCAGCCGGGCTCGCCGCTCGCGCCCGACAAGGTGGTGCTGGTCGGCTCGTTCGTGTCCGTGCCGCCCATCCAGCAGCGGGGGAACGCGCCGCAGCGGAGCGGGACCTGGGTGAACGGCCGGTACGAGCCGCCCGGCAGGGTCATCTTCGTCGGCGAGCAGGAGGGAAACGTGGCGGCCCTCTTCACCCGCGACCTGGCGCAGAAGTGGGACCAGGAGGCGCTCGGGGCGCCGCTCGGGGCGTACGACGCGGCGTGGATCCCGATGGAGGGTCCCTTCTTCATCGAGGTGGACCGCGCCCCCACCCTCTACCTCCGCGGCGTCCTGTACGTGACCGACGGCGGCGCCGTGAAGTGGGAGCTGCCGGCGCGCCTCGACCTGCGCCCGCAGGACCGCATCGTCTACGTCGGCGAGGTGCGCGTCGTCCGCACGGGCGACCGGCGGGTGCTCGTGAAGGACGAGCACGTCGCCACCCGTCGCGCCGCCGAGGAGCTCGGCATGTCGCAGCTCACCGGGACGTGGACGGTGCGCCTCCTGAAGACGCTCGCAGAGCCGGTGGCCGCGCGCTGAGGGCTGTCGGCCCTACTGCTCGCCTTCGTCGTCGGCGGGGGCCTCGGCCCACTCGATGGCGCACCGGGCGCAGAACTGGTTCGGCTGCGGTGCGCCCGGGATGCCGAGGACCTCGCCCAGCTCGCCGCAGAGCTGGCAGCGCCCCGGCACCGTGACCTCGCCGCGATCGACCGGGCTCTCCTTCGTGGTCTCGCGCATGCTCTACCCCTTTCCGCGCTTCCGCCTCTTCGGCACCACCAGCCCGCGCGACAGACGGCGCAGGACGTTCTTGCTCTGCCGGCGCTTGTAGCGCTCGTGACTCGACTCGCCCTCCTCGTTGCGGCGGGCGGTGGCGGCGTCGAGCATCTGGAACTCGACCAGCGAGAAGACCACCCGGCCCAGGTCGTCGGCGAGGGGGCCGTCGGCCGGGAGCAGCTCGTCGACGCGCACCGGCAGATCCACCACGAAGTTCAGGACGCGATAGTTCCTGGCGCTGAAGACGTTCTTCGGCCGCAGGTCCTTCCCCTCGATGTCGAGCGGCGCCTGCAGCTCGGCGGCGAAGCGCGCCGCCGCCGGGTGGCGGGCCAGGATCTCGCGGAAGCGGACGAGCGAGTTGTGGCTCTGTCCCGGCACCACGTAGTTGAAGGGGAAGAGCGTGGTCGCGAGGTGGTGCAGGATGGAGGGGATCTGGTCCTGCCGCTCCGTCACCACGCGGTAGCGGACGCGGTCGAAGATCTGCGCCGCGACCGTCTCGCGCTTGGCGAGGAGCTTCGTGATGAGCGAGCTGCGCGCCTTCACGTTGCCGACGAACTCCACCACCGGCAGCCCGAGCTGCTGCATTCGGCGCGCCTCGCGCATGACGCGGCGATCGACGCGCTCGGCCAGGTCGGCCTCGCGGATGGGCGTCCGGAAGAGGAGCTCGCGCGCCTCGAGGTGGTGCACGACCTGCATGCACTTCAGCACCACGCAGGCGATGCGGCGGTATTTGCGGGGCTCGATCGAGCCGCTCGCGAGGAGGAAGAGCTCGCGCAGGTCGTCCGGTTGGGCGACCGCCTCGGCGACCCGGTAGCCGAAGGCCTTGCGCAGGTACTCGACCGCCTGGCCCAGCACCGCTCGCAGCCGCCGCTCGTCGCGGGGGTCCGCGAGGTCGAACAGGTTCAGGCCGAGGAAGTGGTCCACCGCCGCCGCGTCCGCGAAGTGGAGCCTGCGCCAGTCGATGACCGAGGAGCCGCGCAGGATGATCCGGATCGCCTCGAGCTCGCCGAGGCTCATCGCCTCGACGCCGCGGTGGGCGCTCACCGGCCTTGCGCTGTCGAACTCGTACGCCAACGCTCCCCCGAGGCAGTGCCGGTGCGAGCACAGATCTGCGCGCGTCCCCCCGGCCGGTCAAGCCGGGATGGCGGGGAGGGTCCTGCTGGCCGGGGGGTCTGTCACCCCGTCAGAACTTGAACGGGAAGACCACTTCCTGGCCGCTCGTGCGGGAGCGCGGGAAACGTATTCCCTTCACCACCCCGGAGATGCAGGAGGCCACCGGCTGCCGGGCGAACTCTTCGGAGAGGACGCGTACCTCGCGCACCGAGCCATCGCCGGCGATGGCCCAGCGCATCCGCAGCGTGCCGTGCGCGTCCGGGTCGGCGCTCCGCTGCTGCTCGATGCAGCGGAAGAGCGCGTTTCTCTGCCCGGCCACCGCCTCCTGGATCTGCGACTGCGAGATGCTCTCCGGCAGGTCGCTCCCGATGGCCGGAGGGACGTAGACGCTGCGCTTGCCGCTCTTACCGCCGGTGAGCTCCTTCTCCAGCTCGTCGTCACCAGCCACGTCGAGCAGCGGGTCGCCACCCGACTTTCGGTGCCGTGCCGGCTGCTCGGTGGGCGTGGCTGCGGGCGGCGGTTCGGCAGCGGCAGTGCGCTGCGACGCACCCCTCCGGGCCGGGCGCGGCGAGGGCTCGGCCGCCTCGCGGCGCCGCGAGCGCGACGAGGTCTTCGCGGGCGCCTCACGCGCCGGCGCAGGCGCGGGAGCGGCCCGGACAGGCTCGGGCGTGGCAGGGGGCGGCGGGCTGGCCTGGGCGATCACCGGCGCGGCCGGCGCAGGCGCAGGCGCGGCCGCGGGAGCAGCGGTCGGGGCCGGAGCTGGCGCGGGAGTCGGCGTAGCCGGCGCAGGCGCGGTCGCCACGGCGGGCGGGGGCGCCGGCGCGGCGGCCGGAGGCGGTGCCACCGGGGCCTGCGCAACCGGAGCCGGGCTCGGCCGCATGAAGTAGGCGACGGCCGCCACCGCCACCCCGAACAGCACGAGCATGGCGATGCCGACCGCGAGCACGCTCCGCATCGCGGAGCGCTTGAACTGGCGGATCTCGGTGCGCTCGCCCCCCACCCCACCGGACGACCGCCGCTCGAGCCGCGCCTCGGTGGTCTGGTCGAGCCCCTTGATCGGGAGCGGTAACAGATTGGTCGGATCGACGCCGCCGTCCGGGAGCTGCATCCGATCGACGAGCGAGCCGCTCTTCCCCGTCGAAGCGGGCTGCCCCGTCCTGGTGGCCGGCTTCTCGAGCGAGGAGAGCTCCTCGCTGGCGAGGGCGGCGAGCGCGCTGCCGGCGCTCGGCTTCCACCCAGCCTGACCGCCGAGCTGACCGTTCGCGGCCGGCGCCGCGCTGGCGGCGCTCACCGAGACGGCGGTGTTCGCGCCGGGCGCGGCGCGGACCGGCTCCGCGCGCGGGGCGCTCGCGGCCACCGGTGCGGCACCGGTGGTGACGGCCCGGACCGGCGCCTTCCCCCCGCCGCGCGGCACGGGCGCAAGGTACTGCGCCATGGGCGCGATGGTGGAGAGCGGCACCCAGTCGGCCATGCCCGGGCGCCAGGCCAGCGTGTCGGGGCCGATCTCGCCCGACTCCCAGCGCGCCTTCACGCCGGTGGCTGGGAGCGGGCCTACCTGGTTGTCGTCGATGGCGACGTACCAATCCTGCCC
>Ga0137379_10002659_pt1 | contig 16643 bp, 14 predicted proteins | sample SagtaG_18_FD_104812 | JGI IMG/M metagenome (GOLD analysis project Ga0137379, IMG submission 104812) | Vadose zone soil microbial communities from Sagehorn Ranch, Mendocino, California, USA - Sage2_L_80_16 metaG | ecosystem: Environmental > Terrestrial > Soil > Vadose zone | place: USA...
CGACGGGCGCGGAGCTGTGGAACACCAAGGTGGCCGACGTCGCGAGCGGCGAGTCCACGCCGATGGCGCCCCTCGTCGTACGGGACCGGGTCATCGTGGGAACGTCGGGCGGCGAGTACGGCGTGCGCGGCTGGGTAAAGGGGCTCGATCTCAAGACCGGTCGGATCGTCTGGACGGCCTACAACGCCGGTCCCGACTCCGAGGTCCTGATCCACCCGGAGACGTTCAAGCCGTTCTACGACCGCGGCCCGGAGCTCGCGCGCACCAGCTGGCCGCCGGACGGCTGGAAGCACGGCGGCGCGCCGGTGTGGGGATGGCTCTCCTATGATCCGGGGCTCGACCTGTTCTATTACGGCACCGGCAATCCGGCACCGTACAACGCCGAGCAGCGTCCCGGGGACAACAAGTGGGCGACGAGTGTGCTGGCCCGCGCGCCGCAGGACGGCACCCTGCGCTGGGCCTACCAATTTACGCCCGCCGACAACTGGGACTACGATTCAGTGCAGGAGATGATGCTGGTCGATCTGACGATCCAGGGCCGGACGCGGCAGGTCCTCGTCCACTTCGACAAGAACGGCTTCGCCTACACGATCGACCGCGCCACCGGGGAGGTGCTGGTCGCCGAGCCGTACGTCGTCGTCAACTGGGCCAAGCGCGTGGACCTGGTGACGGGCCGCCCTGAGGTCGATCCCGCGAAGCTCACGGGCGCCTCGAAGCGGAACACCACCGACATCTGCCCGACCCTCGAAGGCGGGAAGAATCAGCAGCCAGCAGCGTACTCGCCGCGCACAGGATGGTTCTACGTCCCGACGAACAACATGTGCATGGACTACGCCACGGTGGCGGTCACCTACCTCGCCGGCACGCCGTACATGGGGGTGAACGCGCCGTACAAGCCCGGCCCCGGTGGCAACCTGGGTGCGTTCATGGCCTGGGACGCCGGCGCCGGTAAGAAGGTATGGGAGATCAAAGAGCCGTATCCGGTGTGGAGTGGCGCGCTCGCCACCGCCGGGGACGTGGTGTTCTACGGCACGCTGGACGGCTGGTTCAAGGCGGCCGACGCGCGCACCGGCAGCGTCCTGTGGAAGTTCAAGGTCGGGTCGGGCGTGGTCGGGAACCCCATCACCTTCAGGGGTGCCGACGGGAAGCAATATATCGCGGTGTATGCCGGCTTCGGCGGCGACCCGTTCCTGCTTGCGGGCGACGTCCGGTCCGACGATCCGGCGGATGTGCGGCCGCCGGCGAGCTTCATGGCGGAGATCGCACGGCACACGAGTCTGGGCGGCATCGTATGGCTCTTCGCTCTGTGACGGTGACTGCGCTCTGCATCGTGGCGGCGACCCGGGCGCACGGCCAGCAGCCCGTTGCCGCGGGCGGCGCGCCGCCGCCCGCGGAAGTAGTCCAGAATCCGTTGCGAGGGGACAAGCAGTCGGCCCAGGACGGTGAGAAGCTCTTCACTGCGTTCAACTGCGACGGGTGCCACGCGCTGGGGGCGGTGGGTGCCGTCGGTCCGAGTCTCGCCGACGGGCGCTGGCGCTACGGCGGGGCGGACGGGGTGATCTTCCAGTCGATCTTCTCCGGCCGGCCGCGCGGCATGCCGGCGTTTGGGGGCATCCTTCCGCCGGACGCGATCTGGAAACTCGTGACGTACCTGCAATCGCTCCAGCCGACGGGGGACATGTCCACGACGTCGTGGGTCAGGAGGCGCTGAACCCGCGGTGCGTCTGGCGCTGTTTACAGCTAGCTTACAGACCTGCTGACGGTGTGGGGTTGGGTTGCCGTTTCTCGGGGCGTAGCGCAGCCCGGTAGCGCGTCTGGTTTGGGACCAGAAGGTCCCGGGTTCAAATCCCGGCGCCCCGACTTATTCAGGGCCCCCCTCGAGGGAAGACGCTTCAGGCGGGCGAACCGGAAGGCCAACCTTCCCGGCCCACGAGTCCGTCAGCTTGAAGGTTTCGCCCATATCGAAGTGCAGCACCCAGAGCCGCCGGGCCAGATCCTTGAGCGCCCAGATGACCGTATGCTGGACCTCGACCGAAGACCATTGACCGAACTCATTGTGACTCAGGTCTGCTTCTAACGCCTCGGCGATCCGCGCGGCAAATCGCCCCTGGTGCTCTTGCGGCGCCGTCGGGAGGCCGGAGGATTCTGGCTCTCCCTCCGCAGCCGCGGTGCCTTGCAGTCCAGAGCTAATAGGGGTCTGACTTGGTGCCTTTTGGGGCCTCTTGCCCTCCCCAAACAGTACCCACTCCAGCGTCACGCCGATCAGCCCCCGGTCCTGCGCCTTTGCCACTATCAACCGCGCGACATCCGCCGGGAACTTCTTGCGCTGGGGCCACTTCTTGACGGCGGCTTCCGTCACTGGCGCACCGAGCTCTGCCGCGAACTGCCGGTAGGTCAAGGAGATGCGCTCCCAGGGGCTAAAGACCTCGAGGAGGGTCGCCAGCCGTTCCGCTATGGGTCCCTGCTTGGCGCCAGTTCCGATATTGACAGATCTCAAATTGTCCCTACTTTGGTGACGTAGGCGTCCCTATAGTACCGTGCGGTGGGACGCAACCAGACCACAAGGTGCGGAATGTGAACGCCGCCGTCAAGATGCCCAGCCCGACCCGCTCCCTGTACTCCCGCGCCCGCCAGGAGTAGCCATGAGAACCGTCCGTCCTCTCGCCATAGGACTGTTTGTCGGCGCGCTTGCGTTCGCGTGCGACCACTCCCCGACCGCCGCGCCGACCCCACCTCTGACTGCGTCCAAAGGCCAATCGCAGTCAACCAGCAAGCAGACGGGCTTGGTCCCGTGTGCCCAATCCTACGACTCCGTAACCCAGGTGATGGGCCCCAGGGGGGGATTCCTCACGGTAGGCGCCCACACTCTGTACGTGGATTCGCTGGTGCTCACGGACACCGTGAGCATCACGGCCGTGGCGCCAGCGGGTACGGTGAGATGGGCTCGTTTCCACCCGGACGGCCTTCTGTTCCCGACCAGCCTCCTGGACGGGTGGGGTGCGGCCCTCATTACGAGCTACAAGGACTGCGGGGTGCCGACGAGTGATACTCTGCGGATCGCCCAGGTCACCGACTCACTGAGCATCCTGAGCTACCTGCAGACATGGAGCCAAGTCAAAAAAGTTCCCTGGAGTCAAGGGCAGCAACGTGTCGTCGGGCTGCTCCCGCATTTCTCGAACTACGCGATAGCGTGGTAGGGCTCACTATGGACTCGGAGAATCGTATGCGCGCCCGCCGTTGCTTGATACCGCTCGCGCTCGCGCTGTTCGCTGCCCGGTGCTCCGACCAAGTCGGACCGCGTATCGCGGAGCAGCAGCCGGCCGCCCAATCCCTGCATTTCCTCCAGTGGGCAGGGAACGCCCCGCCGCAATTCATGGCGAGCGGCGCGCTATCTGGTCGGGGCGGTCAGCGTGTTCGACTGGCATCGCCCGGTCGGCTCAGTCTTGGTCGCTACACGGCGGCGTTCTGGGCGGTGCGCGGCGAAGCGCGTTCTATCCAGATCAACTACCTGAGCTCGACCGGGGACACCAGCGCCCCGTTCCTGCAGTTCACCAGCGATGATCCGGCGTACGTCCCTGGTGTCGGCGACCTCGCGCCAGGCGACTCGGTGCTGATCACGGTGACCATCGACCCCACCGAACTCAAGGTGTCGCTCGAGCCGACGGGGTTGGTCTTTGGCAATCCGGCGCAGCTGCAAATTTGGTATAGCGGCGCGGACGGCGATCTCAATGGGGACGGCGTGGTGGACGACACCGACGCCGCGATCGAGGCCCAACTCCTGGGGCTGTGGTACCGGGAGGGCCCGGCCGACCAGTGGACGGAGATTGCGGCGGTCCATTCGCTTACGGACAAGTCGTTCACCAGTGCGTTGGCGCATTTCTGCGAGTATGCGGTTTCCTACTAGCGCGCAGCAGGGCACGCCCATGAGGCCAGCCCGTCTATTGGTCTCAGCGCTGTTCGGCGGCGCAGCCCTCATAGCCGTGAGCTGCCGGGAACCCGGGCCGACCGCCCCCGACCGCCAGCTCCCGGCGCTCGCGGCCAGCTCGGTCAACTCGCCGCTTGGTCTGCTCCACTGCCGGCCCCTTGCCTACGACTCGGTCACGAAGCAGATCGGACCGCGCGGTGGCTCGATTAGGGTGAGCAGGCACGTGCTGGTGATTCCACCCCTGGCGCTGACCCGCCCCGTAGCGCTCACGCTGGTCGCCCCGTCGGACACGCTGAACCGCATTCAGGCCCGGCCGGAAGGGCTCGTCTTCCAATGGCCGGCCGCGCTGACGATGAGCTATGCGAACTGCAACTACTCCGTGCTGCCGAAGCGGATCGCGTACACAAACGACTCGCTGGTGATCCTCGAGTACGTGCCGTCCGTGGACGACCCGTCTAAGCGGAAGGTCACCGGGCAGATCAACCACTTCTCCGAGTACGGGATTTCTTGGTAGGTGTGAGGAGACACACGATGAACACGTCGTCACTCGTAGTCGACAAGGCCCGCGACCTCGCCGCCGCCGGACACCACGCCGAGGTCGTGGAGTACCTCGGCACGCGAACCAAGACCGAGCTGGTGGATTCCCCGAGCCTCGCGTTGCTGTACGGGAGCGCGCAGGTGCGGCTGGGGCGGCACGACGAAGGACTGCGGTGGCTGGATGTGGCGTTGGACCAGGCGCGCAAACGGGATGAGCAGGCGGTCGCCCGTCACGCCCTCAATGCACGCGGCGCCGTCGCCCTGGTCAGCGGGCGGATCGACGAGGCGGCGGACTACTTCACGCAGGCGCTCATGGCCGCCAGCCGGGAGGGCGATCATGCCACGACCGGCCGCTGCTCCAACAATCTGGGGATCATCAGTAACCTGCGCGGGCGGCACGCGGAGGCGATCGGGTCCTGGGAGATCGCCGTCGCCGCCTTCGACCGGGCGGGCTCGCGGCAGGGTGTCGCCGAGTGCCACCACAACTTGGGGATCGCGTATCGGCAGCAGGGGGCGCTCGACCGCGCGCTGGCCGAGGCCGACCAGGCCGTCGCGGACGCGGAAGTGGCCGGGGATCGCACGCTCCTGGCGCTCGCCCTGCGGGGGCGGGCGGAGATCCGCCTGGTTCGCGACGAGGTGGAGCCGGCGCGGCGCGAGCTCGACCGGGTCCGGGAGATCCGCAGCCAGCTGCCCAATCCTGTGGGAGAGGCCGAGGATGTGCGGGTCGCGGCGTCGGTGCTGGTGGCCGAGGGCCAGTTGGCGGCCGCTGAGCAGGCGCTGCGTGACGTGATCGGCCGCGCGGAGGCGCACGGGCGGCCGCTGCTCCTGGCCGAGGCGACGCGGGATCTCAGCCTGGTGCTGCGCCGGACCGGGCGGACCGCGCAGGCCGAGGCGGCGGCGCGGACGGCGAAGGCGCTCTTCACCCGGCTCGGGGCCGAAGCCGAAATCCGCAACTTGGCCGATCGCGACTGGGACGCCGCGTTCGCGGCCGAGCTGCGCGCGTCGCTGGCGCCGCTCGGCGTGGCGCAGCAGCTCGCCGATGCGGGGCACTATGCCGAGGTCCTCAGGTATCTGGCCGCGCGCTCGAAGGATGAAGTCGAGCAATCCCCGATGCTGACCTTGCTGTGCGGCATTGCACACGGCCGGCTGGGGCGGCTGGACGAGGGCCAGCGGTGGGCCATGGTCGCGCAGTTGCGGGCACGCATGCTGCGGGATCGGACCCTGGAAGTGCGCGCGCTCAACGTGTGCGGTGCGATCGCGCTGGAGCGGGGCGGCATCAATGAGGCCACGTACTTCTTTACGCGGGCGCAAGAAGAGGCGATGGAGGCCGACGATCTGGCTACCGTCGGCCGGTGCGCCAACAACCTGGGCATCATCGCCACCATGCAGGGGGACTACTCGCGAGCCGTCGGCGCGTACACCCGCGCGATCTCCGCGTACGAGAAGGCCCGCTGCGGCGGTGGCATCGTCGAGTCGCGCCACAATCTCGCGATCACCTATCGCGAGCAGGGTCGACTCGACCAGGCGATGCAGGCCGCCGACGCGGCCGTCCGAGAGGCCGAGCGGCTGGGTGACCAGCGCCTCAACGCCCAGGCCCTCGCGGGACTGGCCGAGATCCGCGTGGCGCGGGGGGAGCCCGAACTCGCCATCCGGGACGCGCAGCGCGCCCTGGCGGTGCACCGCGACCTCGAGGACGCCGTCCTCGAGACCGAGGACTTGCGGATTCTCGGGGTGGCGCTCGGCACGGCGGGGAACACGCACGACGGCGCCGACATGCTCCGCTCGGTCATCGACCGCGCGACGCAGCAGGAGCGGCCGCTGCTCGTCGCCTGCGCCCAACGCGATCTCGCCCAGATGCTGGCCTGCTTGGGCGACGTCGCTGCCGCGAAGCAGCTGGCCCAGCGGGCCCGCGCGACGTACGAGCGGTTGGGGGCGAGGCTGGAGGTCGCGAAGCTGGACGCGGTGCTGGCCATGCCGACTTCCGGGACGACCCCGCCGCCGCCTTCGCCTCGGGGCGCTGCGATGCGAACTCGGGACCCCTCGGTCCCGGAGGAAAGAGAGGGTCGGTGATGAAGGCCGTCCGCGCTCTCATGGTCGTGCTGGCGGTCTTGGTGGTCGGGGTCGCCTGCGATCGCTCGCCGACTGCCGTGCCCGAACCCCTGGCGCCGAGTGCGCTGCTGGGCAGCTCGTGGGACTCGCCGATCGCCCCGAGCGGGCTCCTCTCCTGCCGGGCGCTGCCGCGCTGCCGTAACCCGAAGCTCCGATTCCAGGCCCCCACGTATGACCGCCGTTCGAACTACGCCGTCGCCTGGTGACGCGGCCGTGACCGCGCTGCCGGTCCCCGCTGCGGTGGACTTGCTCCACCAGGCTCGCGTCCAGGAGCGGGCCGCGTGCATCCCCGAGGCGGTCGGGTCGTACGAGGCGGCGATCGCCGCGGCGGAGATCGCGGGGGAGCAGGCCGTGTTGGCCGAGGCGCTCCGCCGCCTCGCCATCGTGCGCCACCGCCGGGCCGAATCGGCCGCTGCGCGGGAGCTCTGCCTGCGGAGCCACGCCGTGGCGTGCCACGCCGGGAACGGCCTGCTCGCCGGCGAGGCCCTCAACACGCTCGGCGGGATCGACCTCGAGACCGACGCCATCGCCGACGCGCGCCACAACTTCCTGCTCGCCTTGGAGCTGGGCGGGCAGAGCCGCGCGCTGCGCGCGCGCGTCGAGCAGAACCTCGGCGTGCTCGCGAACATCCAGGGGGACTTCGACGAGGCGCTGGCACGCTACCGGGGGTCCCTCGAGGCCTACCGCGCGGCCAACGACGAGCACGGCTGCGCGATCGCCTATCACAACCTCGGCATGGTGAGCGCGGACCGCCAGCAGTTCGACGAAGCCGAGCGCTACTTCCAGCAGAGCTACGAGATCGCCCAGCGCGCGGGCGACGTGCATCTGCAGGGGCTGTGCCTGGTCAATCACGCCGACGTGCACGTCCTGCGGGAGCGCTACACAGACGCGCAGCGCGACGCCGAGGCCGCACTCGCCATCTTCGATCAGCTCGACGCGCTCAGCGACAAGTCTGAGGCCTACCGCATCCTCGGGGTCGTGTACCGTGAGACAGGCCGCGCCGCGCTCGCTGAATCGCGGTTCCGCTCGGCAATCGAGATGGCGGCGCGCGCCGGGTCGGGACTGAACAAGGCCGAGGCGTCGCGCGAGCTGGCCCTCCTGTATCAGGCGATGGGCCGGAATCAGGACGCGCTCACCCTCCTCAACACCGCGCACCGCCTCTTCGGGCGGCTCCAGGCGCGCGTCGACCTGGTCCACGTCGACGGCAAGGTGGCCGAGCTCGAGGCCACCTACCTGGCGATGGTGCGTGAGTGGGGGCAGTCGATCGAGTCGAGCGATAGCTACACCTTCGGCCATTGCGAGCGCGTGGCAGGTCGCAGCGTCGCCGTGGCGCGGGCGCTCAGGATGGACGAGCACGCTCAGACGACGGTCCGGCTCGGCGCCTACCTCCACGACCTGGGAAAGGTGCGCGTGCCGCACGAGATCTTGAGCAAGCCCGGCCCGCTGACGCGCGACGAGTTCGAGGTCGTGCAGATGCACCCGATCTGGGGGATCGAGCTCCTCGCGGACGTCGAATTCCCTTGGGACCTGAAGCCGATCATCCGCTGGCACCACGAGCGCTACGACGGGACGGGATACCCGGATCGGCTACGGGGAGACGAGATTCCCCTGGCTGCCCAGGTCGTCGGGATCGCGGACGTCTACGACGCCCTGACGACCACGCGCCCCTACCGCCCGGCGTTCTCGCCAGCGGCGGCGCTCGCGGAGATCGAGCGCTGCCGGGGGCAGTGGTCGGATCACGTATACCGGGCCTTCCTGACCTCGCTAGCCGAGCCACAGGCTTCCGAACACCGGGGCCGCCGCCGCCGGAGCGGCAGTCCCGCGGACTGGTTGAGGGGTGCAAGCTCTCATGTCGCGCCCTAGGGAGGACACGTTTCTCAGCCCGGCCGAGGAACGCCGCACCGGTGGTGATCGGCGCGCCGGCCTCGAGCGGCGCGCCGCGCTAGAGCGCCGGGCCGAGGCCCGTCGCTTGAATGAGCGCCGGCACCTGGCGACCCCGCCGGTCTGGGTCGGCAGCGTGGAACGCGAGATTGCGCTGGGCGGTTTTCCCCTCCGGCGAGTGTTCCCCCATGCGCCCTTCAACGAGCGCGAGGCCGCGGATCGCTCCGTGGCGATCGATGCGCACCGCCGAGAGGTCAGCGCACGGCTCGGGCGAGACGTCGGCCTGTCGGTCGCCGCGTTCGACTACTTGCTGAATATCAGCCGCGATCTGGTCGCTCCCGCGATCGTGGAGCACGACGTGCTCCACGTCCTCGAGCACCGTTCGGTGACCGATCCGCTCACCGGGCTCTTCAACCGGTATCACTTCGAGACGACGCTCCGGCGGGAAGTCGCTCGCTGTCTGCGCCACAAGACGCGGCTCTCGCTGCTGCTCATGGACGTCGATCAGCTCAAGGCGGTGAACGACCGGTGGGGCCACCAGGCGGGGGACCGGGTGCTCGGCCGCGTCGCGGGCGCGATCCAGCGGAGCCTGCGCGGCACGGACATCGCCTCCCGCTACGGGGGGGACGAATTCGCCGTCATCCTCCCCGATACCGCGGCGCACGCGGGACGACTCGTGGCCGAGCGGATTTGCGCGAATGTGGGGGCGTCTGTGCGGGAAGGGATCGTGCCGGACGCCTCGAGCAGGGTCACCGTGAGCGGCGGCTTGGCGGAGTTGTCGCGCGCCGCCGGGTGTACTTCAGAGGCCCAGCTCATCGTCGCGGCCGATCAGGCGCTGTACCTGGCGAAGGGCCGCGGCGGTAACTGCGTGGCCGACGTGGCATCGGAAGCAGGCGCCCCGCCGCCGTGAAGTAGCAGCCCCGCAACGGGCTGCCACGCCGTCACTCCCGTTCCCGGTCGCGCCCGGGCATATTCCAGCGCCTCATGACGGAAACGCGCGCCTCCCTCGCTTCCGCGCTTTCCGACCGCTACGCCGTCGAGCGCGAGCTCGGGCGGGGCGGTATGGCGACGGTCTATCTCGCCGAAGACAAGAAGCACGGCCGCAAGGTCGCCATCAAAGTGCTGCGCTCCGGCCTCATCGCGTCGCTCGGCGCCGAGCGGTTCCTGCGCGAGATCGGCATCGCGGCTCGGCTCTCCCATCCGCACATCGTGCCCCTCATTGACTCCGGTGAGGCGAACGGGCTGCTGTATTACGTGCAGCCGCACGTTCCCGGGGGATCGCTGCGCGACCGCCTCGACCGCGAGAAACCGCTCCCGGTGAACGAGGCGCTGCGCATCGCCCAGGAGGTGGGCGCCGGGCTCGACTACGCCCACCGCAACGGGTTCGTCCATCGGGACGTGAAGCCGGAGAACATCCTGTTCGCGGACCGGCACGCTCTGCTCGCGGACTTCGGTGTCGCCCGCGCCTGCTGCCCCCCCGGGACGGAAGTCGTGACAGACGCCGGCATCGCGGTGGGGACCCCTGAGTACATGAGCCCGGAGCAGGCGAGCGGCGAGCAGCACCTCGGGAACCAGAGCGACGTCTACAGTCTCGCCTGCGTCGTGTACGAGATGCTCGCGGGCGAGCCGCCGCTGCGCGGGCGCGGCGCCCGCGCGACGATGGCGAAGCACGTGACGGACGTGCCCCGGCCCGTGCGCGCGCTCCGCCCCGAGGTGCCCGCCCGCGTGGAGCAGGCTCTCACGCGAGCGCTGGCCAAGGATCCCGTCGAGCGGTTCGCGACGGCGGCCGAGTTCATCGCGGCGCTTCAGAGCGAGCGAGCGGACGCCGGCCCGCGCGTCGTCGGCGCCGCGATCGGCCGCAGCATCGCCGTGCTTCCGTTTGTCAACGCGAGCCCCGATCCAGAGAACGAGTACCTGAGCGACGGCATCACGGACGAGCTGATCAACGCGCTCCACAAGGTCGAGGGTCTGCGGGTGGCCTCGCGCACGTCGGTGTTCGCGCTCAAGGGGAAGCCCCAGGACGTCCGCGCGATCGGCGCCCTGCTCGGCGCCGCGTGGGTGCTGGAAGGCACCCTGCGCCGGGCGGGCGACCGGCTGCGCATCACCGCGCAGCTCAGCTCCACCGGCGACGGCCAGCTCCTCTGGTCCGAGGCATACGATCGCACGCTCGCGGATGTATTCGCGATTCAAGAAGAGATCGCCCGGACCATCGTGGACACACTGCGAGTCACCTCGTTCGCCGACCTCGCCGAGCCCACGCCCAAGCGCTACACGCAGAGCATCACGGCGTATGGGCTGTACCTGAAGGGGCGGTACGCCTGGAACAAGCGCACGCAGGAGGGGATCACCGAGGCGCTGGGCTACTTCGAGCAGGCGATCGCGGAGGATTCGCGCTACGCGCCGGCGTACACCGGGCTCGCAGACTCGTATTCGCTCCAGTTGGACTATCAGAGCGTCCCCGTAGCGGACGGGTTCGCGCGGGCGAAGCTTTACGCGCGCCAGGCCCTGGAGCTGGACGAGACGCTGGCGGAGGCGCACGCGTCGCTCGCCTGGAGCCTGTTCATCTACGACTGGGACTGGGAGGGCGCGCGGCGGGAGTTCCGGCGGGCGGTCGAGCTGGATCCGCGGTACGCCTCGGCCCATCAGTGGTACGCCTTCTGGCTCGCCGCGCAGGCGCGGTTTGACGAGGCGCTGGTCGAGGGCCACACCGCCCTGGAGCTCGATCCGGCCTCGGTCTCGATCCGGCGGTCTGTGGGCTGGGTCTATTACTACGCGCGGCGCTACGACCAAGCGAAGTACCACCTGTCGCGTGCCATCGCGATGAACCCCACCGCGAAGGAGACCTACCGGGTGCTCGGCATGGTCCTCGCGCAGCAGGGGCAGTGGAGCGAGGCGGAGCGCGTCGTTCGCGAAGGGATGGCCCTGCCCGGGATGGGGATGTACACGACGGCCACGTTGGGCTACGTCCTGGCCCGAACCGGCCGGCGGACGCAGGCCGAGGCGCTCCTCGCGGAGCTCGCGGCCGAAAGCGGGCGGGACTACGTCTCGCCAGTGGCGTTCGCCACGGTGCACCTCGGGCTGGGCGATCGGGACCGCGCGCTCGACTGGGCCGAGCGGGCATATGAGGAACGACGTGGGTGGCTGGCGTACCTGCAGGTGAATCCGCTGCTCGATCCGCTGCGGGGGCAGCGGCGGTTTCACGCGCTGCTGGAGAAGATGCGGTTGTAGGCTTCTTCCCAGTTACGGACGGGTCATGTACCGGCGCAACGCGAAGATCAGCGTCCCGATGACGACGACCGCGAAGATGCGCAAGAGAAGGAGGACCGTAGCCCGACCTGGTTGATTCGCGAACAGAATTTGCCCGTCCGAGGGCGAATGTCCATATTGGCGCCATGGGACTGCTGGGCGGTCTGGGGTTCGCGGCGCTCTTCTACGCCGCCGCCGAGTACGAGCACATGACCGGCTGGAAGTGGGCGCTCGCGAGTCTCGCGATCTCAGTGACCATCCGATGGGTATTCCCGTTTTCCTTTGTGTTCGTGCTCCCCGCGCAGTTCGGCTTGTTTGGCGTGCTGTGGTGGGTGAACTCGAGGCGCCTTGCCGCGCTCGAGGTTGACCGGGCCTCCCGGCAGGAGGAAGATCGGCGCGTCCGGCAGGAGCGGGTACGACGCGGCCGCGAACAACCAGACCCCGACCAAGAAGCACGCGACGTCGCTCGAACCGCCAAGGAAGAGGAGGAGCTTCGCGCCCGACAGGAGCGCGTGAGACGCGCACGCGAGGACCGCGAGCGGGCGGAACGCGAGCAAGCGCAGACAGACAAAGAGCGACAAGGGCAATAGGCTCAGCGGGTTTCAGTCCGGGAACCTCCGCGTGCCGTGCGCGGTTGATGGTGCGGCAGCATTCGCGGAGGCGCTCATGACACCGAAGAAACCGCACGCGACCCGGCGCCGCGGGCCTGCGACCTGCCGGCACGCGCCGCAGTACGAAACGGATTGGCTGGGCCGCACCTACGTCGGCTGCCCGATTTGCAGCCGCTGGAAGCTGGTGAAAGGGAAGCCGGCTCCTCCCGACGGGAAGAGGCTGGCGGCTTGACTTGATGCGAAGAGGGGTCAGGAGATGTCGTCCCGGCCCCTCGTTGCTGCTCACCGCTGTGCGTCTCTCGCGTCTAGCCGTTGCCTGTCCTATTCTCCGTACGGTATCCAGATGTTCTTGACTTGAGTCGCCTCCCGCAGAAACTCTCGGCCTTCTCCCTGCACACTGTCAGTCCAGTCCCGCCCGTGCCACTCGACCCACGTCCGCTTCATGTTCCCCGCCGAGGCCCGCTCGACGTCCGCGCCGGCGGCCTGATTCCCGAAATACCACACCGCGTCCACGTCGTCGTGCTCCGCCAGCACCTTGACGAGCGCGTCCTTCGCGCCGGTGACGATGTTGATGACCCCGGGCGGCACGTCCGACGCCTCGAGCACCGTGTACAGCTCGGTGGCGGCGAGCGGATGAGCTTCGGACGGGATCGTGACGACGGTGTTGCCCACCGCGACGGCCGGCGCGACGAGCGACACCAACCCGAGCAGCGGGTACTCCTCGGGACACGCGATCCCCAGCACGCCAATGGGCTCGTTCATCGCGAGCGTCACGCCGCGAATCGGCACGTGGTGTACGGCGCCGTCGTACTTGTCCGCCCACGCGGCGTAGCTGAAGAGCCGGGTGATCGCGGCATCCACCTCGTGACGCCCCCCGCCATTCCCCGCCTCGGTGCCGGTCATCGTCGCGATGCGCTCCGCGAACTCGTCCGCGCGCTGCGCCAGGTTCTCGGCGATGTAGTAGAGGATCTGCCCCCGGCCGTGACCGGTCGTCCGCGCCCAGCCGGCCGCCGCATGCGCCGCCTCGACCGCGTTGCGGATGTCCTTGCGGTTCCCCTCGGCCACCTCGGCCAGCAGCCTTCCCGACGGGTCGAGGATCCGGCGGCTGTAGCCTTGGTCGGGGCGGACCTGGATACCACCGACAAATAGTTTGTACGTCCGGTCGATCGGGGGGAGAGGGGAGACGGGAGAGGTACGCTTCGGGATGCGATCGCGTTTGCGGCTCGGGGCAGACCTCTCCCCTCTCCCTTCTCCCTTTTCATATTCCGGTTTCAGATACTCCCACATGCCTTCTCGTCCACCCTCGCGGCCAAACCCGGATTCCCGATACCCCCCGAACCCCGACGCCGCGTCGAACAGGTTGGTGCAGTTGATCCACACCACGCCCGCCTTGATCTTCGGCGCGACGTCGAGCGCGAGGTTGATGTTCTCCGTCCACACGCTGGCCGCCAGGCCGTACGGGGTGTTGTTCGCGAGCTCCACCGCCTCGGCGGGCGTGCGGAATGTCATCGAGACGAGCACCGGGCCGAAGATCTCCACCTGCGCGATCGTGGCGGCGGGGGAGACGTTGGTGAACAGCGTGGGCGGATAGAAGTAGCCCTCGGTCGGGCACGCCCAGGACGGCTGCCACATCGTGGCACCCTCGTCCACGCCCTGCTTCACGAGCTTCCGGATGCGCTCGAGCTGCACCGGGGCCACGATCGCGCCCATGTCGATCGCCTTGTCGAGCGGCGGACCCACCCGCAGCTTCTCCATCCGCGCGCGCAGCCGCGTGACCAGCCGCTCGGCCACCCCCTCGTGCACCAGCAGCCGCGAGCCCGCGCAGCACACCTGCCCCTGGTTGAACCAGATCGCGTCCACCGCGCCCTCCACGACGCTGTCCAGGTCCGCGTCGTCGAACACGATGAACGGGCTCTTTCCGCCCAGCTCGAGCGAGAGCTTCTTCCCCGAGCCCGCCGTCGCTTTGCGGATGATGCGGCCCACCTCGGTTGAGCCGGTGAACGCGATCTTGTCGATGTCGGAGTGGTTGACGATCAGCTCGCCGGTCCTGCCGTCGCCCGTGACGACGTTCAGCACACCGGCCGGGAGCCCCGCTTCGTGCGCCAGCTCGGCGAGACAGAGGGCAGTGAGCGGTGTGAACTCGGCGGGCTTCAGGATGACGGTGTTCCCGGCCGCGAGCGCCGGCGCGACCTTCCATGCCACCATCAGGAGCGGGAAGTTCCACGGGATGATCTGCCCCACGACGCCCACGGGCCCGTAGCCCGCGAACTCGGACTCGAGGAGCTGCGCCCACCCCGCGTGGTGGTAGAAGTGCCGCGCGACGAGGGGGATATCCAGGTCGCGTGTCTCGCGGATCGACTTGCCGTTGTCGAGGCTCTCGAGCACCGCGAGCAGCCGCGAGTGCTTCTGCACCTCGCGCGCGAGCGCGTACAGGTAACGCGCGCGGGCGTGCCCCGGGAGCCCGGACCACGCGGGGAACGCCGCGCGCGCGGCGGCGACGGCCGCGTCCACGTCCGCCTGGCCCGCCTGGGTCACGCGCGCCAGCTTGGCGGTCGTCGCCGGATTGACGACATCGAACCCGTCGCCGTTTTTCCCCTTCGTCCACCGCCCGCCGACGAACAGGCCGAACGCTCCGTCGTGCCGCGTGATCCACTCCAGCGCCGGCTTGTCGCTCTCGGGCGCCGGACCGTAGCTCATGGTCTCGAAGATCTCGGGGATGGTCGCCATGGGGGGGCCGCCTCAGACCATCGGGTGGCGATGCGCGGCGGCGTACCGTCCGGTCACGAAGTGCTCCAGCTGGCGCTCGATGTCGGTGAGCAGGGCGGACGCGCCGATGCGGAACAGGTCGGCGCAGAGCCACCGGTCGCCCAGCTCTTCCTTCATGAGGATGAGCCACTCCAGCGCCTGCTTGGCTTTGCGGATCCCTCCCGCCGGCTTGAACCCCACCGCGTAGCCCGTGCGCTCGTGGTAGTCGCGGATCTGTCGCGTCATCACGACGCCGACTGGGAGCGTGGCATTCACGGGCTCTTTCCCGGTGGACGTCTTGATGAAGTCTGCGCCCGCCATCATGGCGACCTGGCTCGCCCGCGCCACGGTGGCGAGCGTGGCGAGCTCGCCGGTGCCGAGGATGACCTTCATCAGGGCACGGCCGCACGCCTCGCGGAACGCGCGCACCTCGTCGTACAGTGCTTCCCAGCGGCCCGCGAGCGCGTGGGCGCGGGTGATCACGACGTCGAGCTCACTCGCTCCCGCCGCGACGGAGGCCGTGATCTCGTCGATGCGCTGGGGTAGCGGATTGAGCCCCGCGGGGAAGCCGGTCGACACCGCGGCCACGGGGATACCCGTGCCGCCCCCCCCGCCCCCCCCGCTCCCCCCGCCCCCCCCGAGCGCCTGGACGGCGACCGGCACAAACGCGTGGTACACGCACACCGCACCCACGGTGATCCCCAGCTCCGTGGCGCCCAGGGCCTCGACGATGTCGCGGCGCAGCGGGTGCTGCGCTTTGGCGCAGAGCCGCAGCACGTTGGTCGGCGTGTCGTCGCCTTGGAGTGTGGTCAGGTCCATGCAGGTGATCGCCCGGAGCAACCAGGCGGCCTGCCATTCCTTTTTGACTGTGCGGCGCGTGGGGACTGTCGCCGCACGGCGCTCGACGGCGGAGCGGTTGATCCGCAGCGCGCGCACGACGTCGAGATCGAGAGGAATGCCGGGATTGCGCTCGGGGCGGCTGACTACCCGCAGCGCGCGCTCCGCGGCGACCGCCGTGGGCAGGATCGCCGCCGCCGGCGTCGCCGCTTCGTATTTCCGCTTGGTCTCCATGGCCGGACTGTGAAATCTAAGGGTTCGGCTTCTTCTCCTTGACGGTGTCCCGCGGGGCCTTCGCGTCCTTCGCGGGACGGCGCTCCACCGGGGCCTGCGGCCGCTCCGGCTTGGCTCGTGCTGGCTCGGCGCGTCCCCCTGCCGGCGTCGGTTTCTCGGCGGCTGCCGGTGCCGGCTGCCCAGCGGGAGCCGGCTGCGCTGGCGGTGTCGGTTTCTCCGCGGCTGCCGGCGCACGGCGCTCCTTCCGCCCCGCCCGCTCGGGTGGCACAACCGCCGGTGCCGGGTGTGCCGCGCGTCCGGGCTTCTCAGGGGACACAGCTGGGGGCGCGGGACGTTCGGCACGTCCCGGTTTCTCAGCGGCGCGTCCCGGCTTCTCAGCGGGGACCGGCGGGGGTGCGGCCCGTTCCACGGGTGCGGGCCGTTCCACGCCACCTGCCGCGGGAGGACGCTTTTCGCCTTGTGGCTCCGCGACGCTCGGCGGGAGCGACCGCGGTGGCGGGAGTCCTTCGCGGGCCGGC
>Ga0137379_10002662_pt1 | contig 16641 bp, 17 predicted proteins | sample SagtaG_18_FD_104812 | JGI IMG/M metagenome (GOLD analysis project Ga0137379, IMG submission 104812) | Vadose zone soil microbial communities from Sagehorn Ranch, Mendocino, California, USA - Sage2_L_80_16 metaG | ecosystem: Environmental > Terrestrial > Soil > Vadose zone | place: USA...
AAGGCCCCCAGGCGGCCCCGGTCGTGCGCCGCCGCGCCGCGGAGCTGGGCATCGACCTCTCCCTGGTGAAGGGGAGCGGCCCTGAAGGAAGGGTCATGCTGGAAGATCTGGAACATCGTGCGTTACCGCGCTCACAGGAGCCCGCTATGACGCCGATTCCGACTACAATTAACGAACCGGCCGCCTCCCCCCAAACTCCGGGAACAACCCCGCTCAGCCGCATGCGTAGCGCCATTGCCCGTACCACGGTCGCTTCGTGGCAGAGCATCCCCCACTTCTACCTGACTCGCGAGATCGAGATGGAGAAGGCCGAGGAGGCCATCAAGGGGCTGAAGAACAGAGGGGAGCGCGTATCGCTCAATGCCTTGATCCTTGCGGCTGCCGCTACGGCACTGACAACATACCCGGCACTCAACTCCGCTTATGTCGAGGGAAACTTGGTAAGCTATCCGGACGTCAGCCTCTGCTTTGCCGTGGCGGTTGATGACGGATTACAGATGCCGGTTATCAGAGGGGCTGCTGGGAAGGGGGTCCGTGAACTGACCGCCGAATCCTCCAGGCTGGCCGATCGTGCCCGGCAGGGGGGGGTGACGGCGGCAGAGATCTCGGGGGGAAGTTTCAGCGTCTCCAATCTCGGGATGTACGGAGTGGACACCCTGGCCTCGATTATCATGCCGGGGCAGTCGGCCATCCTGGGCGTCGGAAGGGTGGCGGATCGTCCGCTGGTCCGGAACGGCGAAGTTCAGCCGGCGCGTCTGATGACGGTGACCCTCTCCTGCGACCACCGCGTCGTTGACGGCGTCACCGCCGCCGCTTTTCTTGGCGAATTCGGCCGGCTGCTGGAAAACCCGGCCGAGCTGCCGGCCTGACAGGGGGTAACACGATGAAGATCTTTATCAGCGGCGGAACCGGTTTTGTCGGCGGGCATGTCTGCCGGGCACTGCGCGAGCGCGGCCACGAACTGCGCCTGCTCGTTCACCGCCGGGGAGGCGGGGCGGAGAGCGGCATCGAATACGTTGAAGGGGATGTCACCCATACGGAGAGTTTTGCCGCACAGATAAAAGGCTGCGATGCCGTCATTAATCTGGTCGGCATCATCCGGGAGTTTCCTTCCAACGGGATCACCTTTGAAAGGCTGCATGTCCAGGCCACGGCAGCCATGCTGGAGGCTGCCCGCAAGGCCGGTATCAACCGTTACCTGCAGATGTCGGCCCTCGGGGTGCGAGCGGATGCGGTTTCGGCCTACCATCAGACCAAGTGGCGTGCGGAGGAATCGGTGCGGGGGAGCGGCCTGGAGTGGACGATCTTCCGGCCGTCACTGATCTTCGGGCCGCGCGACGCGTTCATAAACATGCTGGCGGCACAGCTGCGGCTTGCTCCGGTCATGCCGGTCATCGGCTCCGGCAGCTACCGGCTGCAGCCGATTCATGCCGATGATGTCGCCCGCTGTTTTGCGCTGGCGCTGGAGATGCCTGGCACGGTCGGCCGTACCTATGAATTGTGCGGGGCTGACCGCCTGAGCTACGAAGAGCTGCTGGACGTGATTTCCGCCGCGATGGGCAAAACACCCCCGATAAAACCGCATGCGCCGCTGGGCCTGATGAAGCTGATTATTCCGTTCATGGAGAAGATCCCGCAGTTTCCGATCACCATGGATCAGCTCCAGATGCTGCTGGAGGAGAACATCTGCGGCGGCGAATGGCGGCAGACCTTCGGGTTTGAACCGCGCGGCTTGCGGGACGGGATAGCCGAATATTTGCACAAAACTTGACCGGGATGCGCAAATGCGGTATAAGAAGCGCATGAACCGACTGTATTTCAATATGATAGCCCTGCTCATCGTGCTGCTGTCGGCGCCGGCAGCCCACGCCGGTTCGCTTCCGGACCACGCCCCGTCCCTGTTGAATAAACTCTCGTCGTCAGCCACCAATCTTGAAGAGCTCGTCCTTAAAAGCAGCCTGTTCGAATCGGTCGAAGGCATTGCCTCGTACTATGCCGGCAAATTCGAGGGTCGCCGGACGACCTCCGGACACCGCTACAATCCCGACAAGCTGACCGCCGCCCACCAGAGTCTGCCGTTAGGTACGGTAGTGAGGGTGCTTAATCCCGCCACCAAACAGGAAGTGCAGGTGACCATCAACGACCGCTGCGCCCCGAAATCGTTCCATTTCATTGATCTTTCCCGCGCCGCCGCCAAGAAAATCGGTCTGTGGGGCAAGGGTAAGATCAAAGTCGTGATCATACCCCTCCTTGTAGAAAAGCTGGAAGAACCGGCGTAACCAACAACCGGTCAATTTCTGCGCCTGCTCTATAAACAGCTTTCAACCCATCTGAGGTAAATCCTTTTCGCAGTGATCGCAGGAGCAACAACTCCAACCCTTGTGCCGTATTTTAAGCCCTGGGTGACATGTGAGCAGAAACGAAAGAGTTCATTTTACCGGCTGCCTCCTGAAAAAGGTGGCAGGCAGAATATCAATAAAGCCACCCGGTGATCCGGAGTGGCTTTTCTTGCTATTGATTGAGAGAACACTCCGCCACACCAACAACCATCAGATACAGGCGGACATCAATCGTGTGTACATCGCCGGGCTTTATGGGTAATGAAACAATTGATTCAAGTATCTTCCCGGCCAAGTCATGATCCGGGTAATCGGGAGTTAATCATCGAGGTCTGAGCAAAAGAAAAATCAGGTGTATAATGTTATGTGCTAACCAGCCACATAACGAAAAGGAGGAAACATCATGAAAGCGATACGTGTCCATTCCTTCGGTCCACCCGAAGTGATGCAAATTGAAGAAATTCCGAACCTTGAACCGGGTCCGGGCCAGGTCGTGGTGGCGGTCAAGGCGGCCGGGGTCAATCCGGTTGATACCTACATCCGCTCCGGGTTCTACCGGCCGGATCTGGATCTCCCCTATACACCCGGCATCGACGCGGCCGGAGTTGTCATCGCCATCGGTGACGGAGTTAATCACCGCTCGATCAATCAGAGGGTCTATGTCGCCTTTTCGCTCTCCGGCACCTATGCCGAACAGGTCCTCTGCTCCGAGTTTCAGACCCATCCATTGCCGGATGCGATCACCTTTGGCCAGGGAGCCGCCATCGGCGTGCCGTACGGCGCCGCCTACCGGGCGCTGTTCCAGCGCGCCGGGGCGCAGCCGGGGGAATCGGTGCTGGTGCATGGCGCCAGCGGCGGCGTGGGGATCGCGGCGCTCCAGCTCGCCCGCAAGGCGGGTATGAGGGTCATCGGCACGGCGGGAACGGAAGCGGGCCGGGAACTTGTACTGGCCCAGGGGGCCCACCACGTGCTGAACCACAAGGAAGCGGGTTATCTGGACAAGGTTCGGGAGCTGACCTGCGGCAGGGGGGTCGACGTGATTCTGGAGATGCTCGCCAATGTAAACCTCGACCATGATCTGCCGATCCTGGCAAACAGGGGGAGGGTCGTGATCATCGGCAGCCGGGGCCCGGTGGAGATCGATCCGCGCAACGCGATGATGCGGGAAGTATCCATACTCGGCATGACCCTCTACAATGCCACGGCCGGTGAGTTGGCCGCCATGCATGCAGCGTTCGTGGCCGGACTCGAAGACGGGACGCTACGGCCGGTCGTGAGCAGGGAAATCTCGCTGGCCGGGGCGGCCACCGCGCACCATGCCGTGATGGAGTTCAGTTCTCTGGGCAAGATCGTCCTGATTCCATGAAAGACCGACATGAAGTGGCACGCCTCATGCTATCTCCTCGGGTACAGGGGGAACAACCATGAGTAAATCCATACTGATTTGTGATGATGAACCGCTCATCAGGGTTAACCTGAAGAGCATGCTGGTCGATCTCGGTTTTGACGAGATACTGGAGTGCGGAGACGGCGCAAAAGCAGTGGAGTTGGCCCTGGGAAGCTTTCCTGACATGGCGATTCTGGATGTTTCGATGCCTGGTATGGACGGAATAACCGCCGCGATCGAGATCAGAAAAAAGCTCAAAATTCCGATCATGCTGCTGACAAGCGCCTGTGACAGCGCGACTGTAAAAAGGGCATCGGCCAGCGGAATTGCCGCTTTTTTAACCAAACCTCTCCGGCAGCAGGATCTGCTTCCGGCCATAGAAATTGCCCTGCAGCACGTTGAAGAGGTTGAAAATCTGAAAGAGAAAATCGATGATCTGCGTGAACTTATCGAGAACCGCAAAATCATCGAAAAGGCCAAGGGGATCGTGATGGAAAAGAACCGCACGTCCGAGGCCGAGGCCTACCGCATCATGCAGAAAACGGCGATGGACAAGCGCAAGACGCTGCGGCAGGTTGCGGACGGGATCTTGAAGGAAAACTGAAAAACGCTCTCACGCGGAGGCGCGGAGAACACGGAGAAAATCAGGGTTTAAAGCTTGGAATTTGGGTTAAATCATAGTCTTTTGTTTTAGATTTTCTCCGCGCCTCCGCGTGAATAGAGCTTATGCAGTTCACATATTTTATTTGTTATCCCTGAAACGTTCGCCCCGCCGGGCTTGCCGCCACCAGCCGATCAGCCACCATCTCGATCTCGGCAATTACTTTGGCATCCATCTTCTTTATCCAGCGCTTCGGTATGGCATCCATGCCGAAATAGGCTCCGGCCAGCATGCCGCAGATGGCGCCGGTTGTATCGGCATCCCCGCCCTGATTGACCGTCCCGATCAAACACTCCTCAAAATTCTTCCCACGAAAAAACCAGTGAAACACGGTCTGCAGGGTATCGACGACATAGCCGGTAGCCAGGCCGCGGTAAGGCACAAAAGCGAAGGTGGGGAACCTGATCACCAGCCCGTCGACATGGCGGCGCAGGCGGCTTTTCTCGCCCCCGCAGATTGCCATGTGCAGGAGCTGCCCAAGGCAGAGGCAGGCGGCATCCGACACCGGATTGTTGTGGGTGATGTGAGCCTGCTCGGTCACGTACTTTTTGAGCAGCTCTTCATCGGGGAGAGAAAAAATGGCCGCCGGCAGGAGGCGCATCGCCGCGCCGTTACCGGCATCCCACTCATTCGGCGGTGATTCCAGCTGTCCGTGCAGAAGATAGGCGCGAATCCCCTTGCGGCAGGTATCGCCGCAATCGACCGGCCTGGATTTGAGCCATGCGGCAAAATTCTCGGCAACCGCCTCCAGCGACCAGCCCTGGTTTTTTACGATAGCACGGGCGATGCAGAGCGCCATCTCGGTATCGTCCGTCACCTGTCCCGCTTTCAGCCGCAGCCAGCCGCCGCCGACAATGTCCCGAAAGGTGCCGTATTTTGCGGCAATTTCCGATGCGGTCATGAACTCCACCGTGGCGCCCAGCGCATCGCCGATCGCCATCCCGATGAAGGCGGCACGGGCGCGGTCGCGGATTTCTTCGAGGTTGTAATGGTTGAACATGATTACATCCGATCTTTGGATAACGAGGAGAAGCCGGGATACGGAGAACGTCAATGCAAATAATAATCCGTTCGTGCGATATGCTGAAATTATATGCATATCTGCTGCTGCTATTAAGTTTGTACTCTTGATAAGCGTCCGTGATGTTCTGAAAAAATGCGTTTCAGGCTCTCTCCATTTCCTCTTTTTTCCGTGTTTCAAAGGGTTTACGGTACTGAATATTCAAGCTGGCACATTCTATGCTTTAGTGATGCTCAGTACCGGCAACGACGCCCGTGGGATAACCTCCCGCGGGCGTTTTTCATTCTGGGAGGTAAATGACATGGCGACTGCATGCGAGATGAAGAACAAAATTCAGGGGCATCCCTGCTTTGGCGGCAACCATCATAAAAACGGGCGGATGCACCTGGCGGTGGCGCCCAAATGCAATATCAAATGCGGTTACTGCTCCCGCAAGCACGACTGCGCCAACGAGTCGCGCCCGGGCGTTACCAGCCGCATCATGACTCCGCAGGAAGCGATTGAAAAGGTGCGTGAAGTCATGGCCAGCCCGATAGTCGGCCCGATTATCAAGGTGATCGGCATCGCCGGGCCGGGAGACCCGCTTGCCAATGAAGAGACTTTCGAGACGTTCAGGATGGTGAAGGAGGAATTTCCCAACCTCATGCTCTGCTTGAGCACCAACGGCCTGCTGCTGCCCGAGTCCATCGACCGGTTATACGAGCTGGGTCTCCACAGCCTGACGGTGACTGTCAACGCCGTTGATCCTGAGGTCGGGGCGCTAATTTACCGTCACGTCACCTATCACGGCAAACATTACACCGGCGTGGAAGGGGCGAAGATCCTGATTGCCAACCAGTTTGAAGGTCTCAGGCGGGCGGGCGAACTGGGGCTGACGATCAAGGTCAACTCTGTCCTGGTGCCGGGAGTGAACGACGGCCAGATACCGCTGATTGCGGCACGGGTGAAGGAGTTGGGCGCCTTCGTCATGAACATCATGCCGATCATTCCCCAGGCCGAGCTGTCGCACATTACGCCACCCAGCGAGGAGTACATGGCGGAGATCAGGAAGGCCAATGAAGGAATCATAGGCCAGTTTGCCCATTGCAAACAGTGCCGTGCCGACGCGATCGGCCTGATCGGCAAAGACCTCAACATGACGATCGCCGAAGCCGCCTGCCCGACGCCATGAGGATCGAGCCGTTCCGCGGCGATGACATAGAGCCCTTCCTGAAGCTTGCGGCAGAGGAGGGGTGGCTGGCGGAGCCTTGGGAGTTCGAGTTCCTGTTGACGGAGTTTCCTCAGGGATGTTTTACGGCCCTTGATGAGAGCGGCGCCGCAGCAGGTTATGTGACCTCGCTGCGCCACGAGCGGAGTGGCTGGATCGGCAATCTGCTTGTCGCGGAGCCGTTTCGGGGAAGAGGGATCGGCAAGGCGTTGTTCAGGAGATCTCTGGATATGCTGCGGAGTGAAGGTGCGCAGACGATCTGGCTGACCGCCTCGAAATCAGGCACACCGCTCTATAAAAAGCATGGATTCAGCAGCGTCGACAGCATCGTACGCTGGGTTGGAACGGGGAGACGCCGGGATGCTGAGCATGATTGCCATAGCGTCGGGAATACCTTGAGCTCCTCGGTGAGCGGCCTCGATTGTCAGGCCTGGGGTGACCGGCGGGACGCCTTGCTGGCGGTTACCGCCGACCGTGGAAAGCTGCTGCTCGAAGATGCCGGTTTCGCCGTGATTCAATCCTGCGGTGATGTACAGCAGATCGGGCCGTTCACGGCACTCGACAGCGGCACGGCGGAGAGGATTTTCGATACGGCGCTGCGTTCGATATCGCTCGGATCTAAAATTTGCCTGGATTCACCGGCAACAAATCGCGCGGCCCTGCAGATGTTCAACCGGAGGCGGCTGAAAATTTCCGGGACCGCAGAGCTGATGTATGCGGGCATCCGCCCCGACTATCGGCCGGAACTGCTCTACGGATTGGCAACGATGGGGAGCTGCGGGTAGGACGATGATGTGACTTGCGTCACATTTCGTCTTGACAAACATCCCCAAACTAGCATCTTCTAAGGGGCATGTTTTTATCTTTAAATCATAATTCGAAACACAATTTACCGCTGCGGGCAGCCATGGTCCGGCGCCTGGCCACATTTGTACTTTTGCTGTTCCTCTGCACGCAGCTCCACGCCGTTATTCACCATCACGACGATCTGGATGATCACCCCGACTGCTCCATCTGCGCGGTTGCCCATCACCAGAGCGCCGACAGTACAGTGCCGTTACCATATACAATCCCCACGCCGATCATCGGTTTGATCATATCACTCTTTACCGCAGTACTGATTATCTCCTCTGCTCCAAAGACGTACCCCAGCCGCGCACCGCCACTCTGAATTCAAATCACATCTACTGAAAATCTGATTCCGGTTACTCACTCACCATGTGAAAGGAGAAGTGGACGCATTTTTGCGGCAGCCGCGACAAGTTATAAATAAAAGGGTAGAATGGATACCTGAATGGTTAAGAGCTTTACCTGTTCGTTGGGGGCAGGAAAAAGGATGGTGGACTAATGAAAAAATTGTACATACGGTTTCTGTTATGCGTGATTACCGGCGCAGTTGCCTGCCTGCCGGCCTTTGCCGGCCAGCTGGACGACTTCTATCTGTCGGCTTTCGGCCTCCAGCCGCTTTCCCAGGCGGCCAGTGCCCTGCAAAAGGTCATTCTGCTTCCGGCAACCGGGACGGAGGACGCCCCCCACAGCGGTACTCCGCTCAAGCACGGTCTGAGGCGCGACTGGAGCAAGCTTGAGTCGTCGACGCAAAAGGTTCTTGCCAAGCAGTTGGCTGCCCCGGTGCTGGCCAGTGAGGTTACCTTCAAGTCCGCTAATGGCCGTTACTTGATCCATTACTCTGCCAGCGGCAGCGATGCTCCGCCTCTTGCCGACCTGAACCGCAACGGCGTGCCGGATTGGGTGGAGACCGTGGCCCAGACCTTTGAAGACGTAGCTAACGCCTATGTGGCCCGCGGCTGGCGCCTGGCCCCCACCGCGGGCGCTGCCCCCTACGATGTCTACATGCACGATCTGGCCCCCCAGGGGCTCTACGGCCAGACTACCTCCGACCAGCCGATCCCGTCGGCCGGCTTTGCCAATGCTTTCACCAGTTATTTGGAGATCGACAACAATTTTACCGACGCCATCTTCGTCAATGCCACGGGCGGTCCCTACACACCGCTCCAGAGCCTGCAGATCACCGCTGCTCATGAGTATCATCACGCCATCCAGTATGGTTACAACCTTTTTTTCGACGTATGGTACGCCGAGGCCACCTCCACCTGGCACGAAGATGAGCTCTACGATGGGGTTAACCAGGACTACAACTACATTCCGGGCTGGTTCAACAACAGCACAATCAGCATCGATACCGACGTAAACCTCACCACGGGAGGAGGCTATGGCCGCTGGATATTCAACCGCTACCTGGCCGAACAGCATGGTGTGGATACAATCCGTACAGTCTGGGAAAAACTGGCTACACTCAACTCGGGTACCGGGGGAGATATCCCGATGACGCCGGTGCTGGAAGGGGTGCTGCTCGCCTCACCGTTCAGCACTACCCTTGGAGCGGACTTTTTCGGATTCGCCAAGCGGGTCTACACCCGCGACTGGGCCAGCCACACCGCAGACATACGCCTGATTCACCCATTTACGCCGATCAGCACCTTCGCCAGCTACCCGGTCAACGCCTCAAATCTCGTAGCGCCCCCGGCAATAAGCTTGCCGCGCTACTCTTTTGCCTATTACAGATTCACCCCCTCCACATTTACAAACTCCACCATGACGATCACGGTTAACGGAACCTCTGGAATCAGGGCGGCAGTCTTCCGAAAAGACTCTGCCACGCAGCAGATCTCCGAATTCAGTTTTGCGGGTACCTTTCCCGGCTCGGTATCTGTCCCCAATGTTGCCGGCGCTGCGGAGATCGTGCTGCTGCTGGTCAACGCAACCGGTGACGCCACCCATAACGCCAATTTCAGCACCGACGGTTCGTTCCTGCCCGCTGATACGGTCATAACTGCTCCGCCAAGCAACACGGCCACCTCAGCCGGCGGCGGTGGGGGCGGCGGCTGCTTTATCGCCACGGCGGCCTACGGCAGCTATCTTCATCCGCAGGTGCAACTGCTGCGTGATTTCCGTGACCATTTTCTATTGACCAGCGCGCCCGGCAGAGTCTTCGTGTCGCTGTACTACCGGATCAGCCCGCCGATTGCGGATTTCATCGCCCGGCACGAAATGCTCAGGCTGCCGGTGCGCCTGGCACTGACACCGCTCGTGTTCGCAGTCAAGTATCCCTCGGCAGCGGGGAGTGCGTGCCTGATCGTTTTCGTCGTGGTGCTGCTCATCGTGCGACGCAGGAGCGCAGCCGTTCCTCTAAATATATTATCTGACATCAACAAAGGAAGGTTCAATGCTCGAAATCAATAATCTTAAAGTCGGTTATGACGGTACTACCGTCATGGAATTACCACAATTATCACTTTCATCCGGGGAACATTGTCTGATCCTCGGAGCGTCCGGTTCAGGCAAGACAACGATCCTCTCTACCATATCCGGGCTGCTCGCTCCGATTGACGGAGAGATCGTGCTTGACGGTCATTCTTACAAAGATCTGCATGGTTCAGCGATGGATGAATTTCGCGGACGGCATATCGGCATTATTTATCAGACTTTGCACATGGTAAGCGCCCTGACCGTCCTGGAGAATCTGCTGCTGGCCCAGTATGCAGCGGGACTGCCGCAGGATCGGGACAAGGCTGTAAACCTTCTGGAACATCTCGGCATCGCCGGCAAAAAAAACGACAAGCCGGAGACGTTGAGTCAGGGACAGCAGCAGCGGGTGGCAATCGCCCGGGCAACCATCAATGATCCGAAAATCATTGTCGGCGACGAGCCGACCTCCGCGCTGGACGACAACGCGTGTGAAACCGTGATGGAGCTGTTGTTGCACCTTGCATCCTCCTCCAATGCCAGCCTCGTGATCGCCACCCATGACCAGCGCATCAAACGCCATTTTCACAAGCAGATCACTTTGGGAGGCTCACAATGAACAGCTTGAGCCTTAGTTTCGCCTATCTGCGCCACAAGGTGTTGAGCACGGCACTCACCATAACCACCTTTGCCGCGGGCGTGGCAATGATCGTCGTCATGCTGCTGGTCAACGCGCAACTCCAGAATGAATTTTCCAGCAATCTGAAAGGTATCGATCTCGTTGTCGGCGGCAAAGGGAGCCCGATGCAGCTTATTCTTTCCAGCGTTTTTCATCTCGATGTTCCCACCGGCAACATCCCGCTCGACGAGGCGGAAAAGCTGGGCAAACACCCGATGGTCAAGCAGGCGATACCGCTTGCGCTCGGTGACAACTATCGAGGATACCGCATCGTCGGCACAACCAGGGATTATCCCGAGCATTATCACGCCAGACTGAAGCCGGGAGGACGCTACTGGGGAAAAGAAATGGAAGCCGTGCTTGGTTCCGAAGTCGCGGCAAGCGGTGCTCTCAAACCGGGTGACACATTTTCCGGTTCACACGGCCTCACGTCGGGAGGAGAGCTGCACTCCGGATTCCCCTATACGGTTGTCGGCGTACTCGAACCGACCGGCACCGTTATCGATCGTCTGGCCCTGACCGGGAGGGAAAGCGTCTGGTTCATTCATGAACACCACGACCACGACGAAGACGAGGACGAACATCAACACGGGGCGCACGATCATCATCATGACGACCATGCCGACGCGCACGAGCACGGGGATGAGCGCGAGATTACCTCACTGCTGATTTCCTACAATTCGCCGCTTGCCGCGGTGGGCCTTCCACGTCAAATCAACAGCTCAACGTCAATGCAGGCGGCCAGTCCCGCCTTCGAGATCGCACGCCTGACCGCCTTCATGGGAACCGGTACCGACACCCTCAAATACTTTGCCTGGTTTCTGATCGCCCTGGCGGGTTTCGGGATTTTCGCCGGGTTATATAATGCCATGAATGAGCGCCGCTATGACCTGGCGCTGATGCGCAGCTTCGGCGCCCGCCCCGGCAAACTTTTCGCCCTGATGATGTCTGAAAGCCTGGTCGTCTCTCTGGTCAGCGTAGCAGCGGGTTTGGCGATGGGCCATCTGCTGGTGGAGGGCATTGCTACCTGGCTGGCCGGCAGTAAACATATCCATATGACGGGCAGGCTTTTCCTGATGGAGGAATTCTGGCTCATTCCGGCCGGACTTGTCGTCGGAGCGCTGGCGGCGCTACTGCCGGCGGTGCGCGTCTATCGAATCGACATTTTCAAGACACTGGTACAACGTTGAACAGCATAGGGGATTTATATGTCACGTATTTTATTTTTTGCCGGCATCGCATTTTTTACGGTGTTTATCTGCGGCTTTGTCAATCAGCCGGGCAGTTCCAAATTTTCCGGTCCGAGCGAGTTTAACGCTCAGCCATGGGGACCCAAATTAATGCAGTCGGACGACCAGGTCTGGAAACTCTTTGCCAAATGTAAAATTAAAACGGATAAGGATCTCTCCGCCCGGATCACCTATACTCCCGGCGTCAAAGCCATGGACGGCAAGAATGTGACCATCAGCGGCTTTATGCTGCCTCTGGAGTCACAAGATAAGTTCAGTCATTTTCTGCTCGTCAAGAATGCCCCCACGTGCGCTTTTTGCCCTCCCGGCGGCCCAAACGAGATTGTGGAGGTTTTCTCCACCAAGCCGATGACTTGGAAGGAAAACCTGATCACATTATCGGGCACGCTAATACTGGTGAATGACGGCAAGAAAGGGGTCTTTTTTCAGATGAAAGATGCTGTGGAAAGGTAATAGACCGAGGAGCTGTAATGGAAGCAAAAGAATTCAGAGGGAGGAGTGTGGCAACGGGAACACGAACCGAATGGTTTTCAGTCATTGCCGGCATTGCTTGCAGTGTATTGTTTTTTGTTCTTTTAATCTACGCCGCCTCTTTCTATTTTTCCCGGTTTTACGGGTGTGATTGCGGGGGAGACTCCCTGTTTTCGGGATCAAGGATCGTTCAATCGGATGACCGGCTTTGGAAGGATTTTGCCAAATGTAAAATAAAAACGGATCGCAATCTTTCCGGCAGCATAACCTATACTTCCGGCGTCAAGGCCATCGACGGCAAGAAAGTTACCATCAGCGGTTTTATGCAGCCGCTGGAGGCTAAAGATAAGTTCAGCCATTTTCTGCTGAGCAAAAATGCTCCCACCTGTGCCTATTGTCCTCCCAGCAAGCCCAATGAGGTTGTCGAGGTATTCACCTCCGGACAGGTGATGTGGAAGCAAGACCTGATCACAATCTCAGGCACACTCATACTCGTGAATGACGGCAGCAGAGGCGTTTTTTTCCAGATGAAGGATGCCGTGGAAAGGCAATGAAATGCCGGACATCTTAAGCTTTTAAATTTACTGGCACAACAGATGCAGACAAATTCTGTTAAGAATAGAATGATTATGGCAATGGCGCCGTACCCTTCCGAGGTTGCGGCGTTTTTGCTTTTGGAGAAAGTTATGGAAAACCAGGAAAAAAGTCAGCAGGTAATCATCGACGACACCACTCTGCGCGACGGCGAGCAGACGGCGGGAGTGGTCTTCTCCAAGCGGGAAAAAACCGCCATCGCCCGTATGCTGGACTCCATCGGCGTGGGGGAGATCGAGTGCGGCATTCCCGCCATGGGAAAGGAAGAACAGTCCAGTATACGCACCCTGGTCGATCTGGGCCTGAACGCCCGCCTGATCACCTGGAACCGGGCACTGGTGCCTGAAATTGAGGCAAGTATTGCCTGTGGTGTGCAGGCGGTGGACATTTCACTCTCGGTGTCAGATCAGATGATCGTGCATAAACTCCGCAAAAACCGCGAAGCGGTCAAGGAGCAGCTCAAGGTCGCTCTCGGTTTTGCCAAGAGCCGCAACCTCTACGTATCGGTTGGAGGCGAGGATGCCAGTCGCGCCGATATGGGGTTTCTGGTGGAACTGATGGAGATTACCCGCTCGCTGGGTGGTGATCGTTTCCGCTTTTGCGATACGCTCGGGATCATGGACCCGTTCAGCATGTTTGACAAGGTGACGTATCTGAGGAAGTCGGTTCCCGAGGTTGATATCGAGGTGCACACCCACAACGACCTGGGGATGGCGACCGCCAATGCCATCGCCGGCATCCGTGCCGGTGCGAAATTCGTCAACACCACGATTAACGGTCTGGGAGAGCGTGCCGGCAACGCGGCTCTCGAAGAGGTCGTCATGGGACTGAAGCACGCCTGCGGGGTCGAGACAGGCATAGACACCCATCGCTTCCGCGAGATGTCGCTTTTTGTCGCCAAGGCATCCCACCGCCCGCTTTCGGTCTCCAAACCGGTGGTGGGCTCACGGGTCTTCGCCCACGAATCGGGGCTGCACGCTGACGGCGTCATCAAGGATCCGCATAATTATGAAGGCTTCGACCCGGCGGAAGTCGGTCTGACCCGCAGCATCGTGGTGGGCAAACATTCCGGCTCGGGCGGATTGATAGAGCGCTATCGCAGCATGGGTATCGTTGTCAGCCGAAAACAGGCGGAGCCGCTGCTGGAGCAGACACGGGCCATGTCATGCAAACGAAAGCGTGATCTTACCAACTGTGAGCTGATAGCCATTTATCTTGGCGAAGAAGGGCTGCCGAAGGCGGCCTGACCCTTCGACTCCGCTCAGGGACCGCCCCTTCAATCCCGCTCGGGGACCGCTCGGTGGAAGTCTGAAATGTGAATGGAAAACAGACTCCGGTTGGTGAGCGGAGTCGAACCAAAGGAGAGTAAATCATGTGTGAAACAGGAACTTCTTATGTACCCATTTCCGAAGCGGCACAGCTGCTGGAAACTACCGAAATGCGGGTGTTGATGATGCTCAAGAAAAACGAACTGCAGGGTAAAATGGAGGACGAGGCGTGGTTTGTGGACCGGTCATCACTGCAGCTGTGCGGCAAACCGAAGGCTGCGGACATTGTCAAACCGGGTTGCGGCGGTGGTTGTGGCGGCGGCTGCGGGGGACATTAGCAGGCTAGATCAGGGAGGTGGTGCCAATGGCAGTCATCATCAAAGCATCAGACGTTAAATTCAGATATCCGCGGGACGTTGCCAATCGGAACAAGCCCAAGTTTGCCGGTCTGCCGGACCCGGCGCCGTTCAATCGTCATGACCTGTACGAGATCCTGCCGATGCTGACAGCCGTCATGAACGAGCTGGGGAGTAATGACGGCGAGATGCTGCATATGATAGAGGATGCCCTCAACACGATGCCGGGCTTCATCACGACCCGGGGCGAGGTCTTTGACTACCTGCAGGGATCGGTCAGGGAATGCTTGAGACGGTAGGGGATATCTGGGATTATAGCGGCAGGGGGGTCATCGCCATCACCACCAATGGTTCAGTGGCCCGGGACGGACGGGCGATATTCGGGCGCGGCGTGGCGAAACAGGCTGCGCTTCGTTTTGCCGGACTTGCCGAAATTTTAGGCAGACGGCTCTCGGAACAGGGCAACCATGTATATGATCTCGGTAACGGTATCGTCACCTTCCCGGTGGAAGAAACACCATGGTCACAGCCCGACCTGCGCATCATCGCCCGTTCGGCGGAAGAGCTGCGGCGTCTGGCGGATCGCTCGGGATGGGAACGGATCGTAGTTCCCCGGCCGGGGTGTGGTGGCGGGGGGCTTTCGTGGCAGGATGTTCGGCCGCTTCTTGAAACTTGCCTGGATCACCGTTTTCTTGTAATCAGTCATTAGCTGAAAAACCGGCCTCACGCGACGCCGCAACGACGCCGCGCAAAGCTTTTAAACAAGTCTTTTTTTGGTTTTACGTTGCGTCGTTGCGTCGTTGCGTGAAACTTGTTGCTTTCGGATTTCGCTTTGAGCATTGCCATGTCCCCGAAGGATATGTAATGAAGAAAATACTGCATATCATTCAGAATGACCCCGAAGTTCCCCCCGGCAACATCATCGACAACCTCACGATCCCGTTTGTTATTCATCATCCTTACAGCGACGGTCATCTTCCAGAGTTGGAACAGATCTCCGCGTTGATCGTTATGGGGGGCGCGATGGGAGCGAATGACGACGGTCGGCATCCATTCCTCGGTGACCTGAAAAACCTCATTCGCACTCTGGTAAAGGTTCGAACCCCCTATCTTGGCATCTGTCTCGGCGGACAGCTGCTGGCGGCTGCCCTGGGGGGAGCGGTTGTCTCTCATCGCTGGGAAGAGCTCGGAACGTTGAACGTCTCTCTGACAGATGAGGGGAAAACGGACCGGCTATTCGCCGGTATTCCGGAGGTGTTCGGCACCTTTCAGTGGCACCACGACAGTTTTGATATTCCGGATGGCGGTGTGCTGCTGGCAACTTCGGCGGCATGTCCGCACCAGGCTTTCCGGGTTGGGGAAAATGCCTGGGGGCTTCAGTTCCATCCCGAGGTGACGGAGCCGATAATCCATGAATGGTGCGCCTGGGATAGCTCCACAAGGAAAAAAACGGAAGAGCTGATCGCCGGCTTTGCCAAAGAGCAGGCTGCGTATGTTGCGACCGCCCGGCAACTTCTCCGGAATTTCCTACGGATTGCCGGACTTTGCTGATCTAATATTCCGCACGAATAGGATGTTGTCCTGTATAGAAGATGATCATTTTCACAGGATTTCATTTTTTAATGTGAACGCTGTTCCATCCCGAGTGTCCTGGATTAGAGGCCTGGCGGGCATTGTTGCCCGTTGGCATGGATAGTGTACTATCAGGAAGCAGGGTGACTGCAAGAAGCGTCACCACAACCACCACCAAACTCTGTCAACCAGGCATCCACGCCCCGCTCTCAGCCATGAGATGCGGGGCGTTTTTTGTGGTTGAACTTCATGAATGGAGCACGCCGCTCAAAAAGGGCGGGGATCATGGCACAATGATGTGATGCCACCATGAGGCGACTTGATTTGCCACCCCGATACGTTTAGCCGTCCACAAGACCGGACGAAGGAGATTTCCATGAGACAGATCGCGATTTACGGTAAAGGCGGCATCGGCAAGTCTACAACCACCCAGAATACGGTGGCGGGGCTGGCTTCGCTGGGTAAAAAGATAACCTGATTAGAACTGATCTCCCGCTAACCGCAACCAAGCCTCGGGACGCTTGCCTGTCCGGACAGTTGCTGTAACCAGTCGAGAGAGCATCTTGGCCAGA
>Ga0137379_10002672_pt1 | contig 16618 bp, 10 predicted proteins | sample SagtaG_18_FD_104812 | JGI IMG/M metagenome (GOLD analysis project Ga0137379, IMG submission 104812) | Vadose zone soil microbial communities from Sagehorn Ranch, Mendocino, California, USA - Sage2_L_80_16 metaG | ecosystem: Environmental > Terrestrial > Soil > Vadose zone | place: USA...
ATTTTCCCTCACCCGCCGCTTCGCGTCACCCTCTCCCAGAGGGAGAGTGACACCTCCTGGATGTGTCCTTCTCCCTTGGGGAGAAGGTGGCCCGAAGGGCCGGATGAGGGTCGGAAATACGTAACGTTAATAAGGAGTGGCCTATGAGACGCAAGGTGTGGGCGCTCGGAGGAGCCGCCGCCGTTGTCATGATCGTTGTAGCGCTCGTGGAGCGGCATGCCGCCGCGCAGGCGAGTCGGCCGCAGGTGCCGCTGTTCGAGCCGGATCCGCTCTGGTCGCAAGCGTTGCCGAATAAATGGGTGACCGGGCAGGTTGGCGGGCTCGCCGTCGATTCCCACGACAACCTGTGGGTCTTCCACCGCCCGGCGACAATCCCTGATGGGGAGAAAGCCGCCTCGCTCATCCCCCCACAGGCCGAGTGCTGCATTCCGGCGCCAGCCGTGTTGGAATTCGACACGAACGGAAAATTCCTCCAGGCGTGGGGCGGCGCCGGGCAGGGCTACGAGTGGCCGGCCTCGGAGCACGGAATCTTCGTCGATGACAAAGATAACGTGTGGCTGAGCGGAAACGCGAAGGAGGACAACCAGATCCTGAAGTTCACCAACAAGGGAAAGTTCCTCATGCAGATCGGGCATGCGGGAAAGAACCGGGGCAGCAATGACACCGAGAACCTCGGGGGTCCCGCCGGCCTATTCCTGTACCGGAAGACCAATGAGCTGTTCGTGGCCGACGGATACTTCAACCACCGCGTCATCGTTTTTGATGCCAACACCGGCGCGTACAAGCGCCATTGGGGAGCGTACGGCAAGAAACCCGACGATAGTCTGAAGTTCCCGCCGCGGACGCAGCTCGTTCAGGGACCGCCCCCCGAAGGCTTCAACAACCCGGTTCACGCCGTGCTGGTGACAAACGACGATCTCGTCTATGTCGCCGATCGCTCGAACAATCGGCTTCAAGTGTTCAGGCTGGACGGGACCTTCATCAAGGAAGTGTTCCTCTCGAGGAACACGCTCCAGAACGAAGGAACCGTGCATGCCTTCGCCGCGTCCCCCGACAAGGAGCAGAAGTTTCTCTACATCGTGGATGGTTCCAACAAGGCGATTCGCGTGCTGAATCGGCAAATGCTGGAGATGGTCTCGTCGGTTGGCGGGCACGCGGGGCACAACGCGCGGGAGTTCTTCCACATCCACAGCTTCGCGACCGACTCGAAAGGGAACCTCTTCCTCGGGGAAGTCAACAACGGGCAGCGCTACTACAAGTACGCTTTCAAAGGCATGGGGCTGGCCCCCGCGATCACGTCGACTCGGTGAGGGCGCGAGAGTGCTTCGTCCGCAGGAAAGAACGCGGGCTAAAGCCCGCGACTACATAAGGACCAACCGTGGGTTACACATGTAGTCGCGGGCTTTAGCCCGCGTTCAACAGGCTCTGTCACTGTATTGTGCGACCTTCATTAATTGGCCGTCCGCTCTCCTAACTCAGGAGGGGATCTCTCGGCATTCTAGTACGTCAACTTCAACCCGAACTGAATCTGCCGCGGCCGGGTGACCGTTGAAGAGATGACTCCAGCGGTCGGCGACGGCACGCCATTGGCACTGGTAAACGCCGTACGCAGGGACGGCGTGGCGAAGTTCGGATGATTAAGCGCATTGAAAGCCTCCGCACGGAACTGCAGCGATTTCCCTTCAGTGACGTCAAACGACTTCACCAGTGAGAAATCGACGTTCACGAGTCCCGGACCAATGAGAGTGTTCCGTCCCAGATTGCCTCGCTGATTTTCTGGTCCCAACTCGAATGCATTCACGTCCCAATAACGATCTGGCCCACCCAGGATTGGATTATTCGACGCACCCGGTTTCAAATTGGGCCTCTCGTTCAGCGAGAAGTTCGTCGTATTGAGGTTGCCCGACCGGTTATATCCGGAGATTTGAACCGTGAAGGGTGGCCCGCTGCTCACCGCTGTGATGTTGTTCAACTGCCATCCTTTGAACAGAACACTCTCTACGCCATGACTGTTCTTGGCGAACGGAAGGTCGTATGTCCAGTTGAACGTCAGGTTGTGCTTCATGTGAAAAGCCGACAGGCCGCGATCGTACGTGCGGTCATAAAAATCTGCCACGTACTGAATGTTATTACCGAAGTCTTGCGAGTTGATTCCGCTCGCGTCATCAACGGATCGTGAAAACGTGTACGATGTCTGCGCGCGGAAGCCACCCGAGAATCGTTTGATCGCACTCACCTGAAGCGAATTGTAGAACGACTGGGCGTCGGTCACGCGCTGCCACACACCGACAAAGTTGGGGTTCCTCCTCCCCAATTGCGGTTGGAAGACCTTTTTACCGTCCACGATGATCCATGGTGCCAGATTAATATCGCCCACACGGACCAAGTGATTGCCGCGTGAGCCGGCATAGCCGATCGTGACGTCCCAGTTCCACGGCAGTTGCCGCTGAATGCCAAGGTTGTACTGCATGATGTACGGTGTCTTGAGATCAAAACTCACAACCTGCAATTGCGGCTTAACTGTATTCACATCAAAGTTCGCTACTACGTTCGGGAACGGCGGATTCGTGAGAGACGTTCTGGTTGTGAATGGCGGATTCAAGCTGCCCGAGAAGAAGTAATACTTCGGCAGGATCTCATCAAAAAACAACCCGAAACCGGCGCGCACTGAGGTCTTTCCTGTCTTGAACGGATCCCAAACCAGTCCCACTCTCGGCGCAAAATTTTTCAACGATGGGTTGTTGTGCCATGGATCACCCACCGTCGTTTTACTATCGGTCACATTGCGCAAGTTTGATATTTTGCCGTTCACTTCGGTGGGAACGGTAATGAACTCATAACGCAAGCCAAGGTTCAACGTCAGGTTCGACTTGACGCGGACATCATCTTGCGCAAAAAACGCGAACAACCACTGCCGATATCCACGCACCGGATCAAGCAACCCCGGCACCACAAATTCCACCGTGCTGGGTGTCCCACCAAGAAATCTCTCAAGGCTGGGGAACGTGACGATACCACCGCGCTGGCTGGTGGTGTTTTGGTTGAAGTGAATCCGCTGGCCCTCGAAACCAAAACGCAGGGCATGACGGCCGCGCGTAAGGAATGCCGTGTTGCCGAGCGAAATATTGTTCAGTCGATCAAAACGTGGAAGCCGGTAGTCACCACCGTTTTCCGTGACGACGCCGCTAATTGTGAAATAGCCGAACTTCTCACCCGGAATCCACGACATCGATGGCGGTATATTGATGGTTCGCACGTTGTCGGCTAGAGATGTCGAACGATTAACGCCGAATCGGATCTCGTGCAGGAAGGTCGGCGAAAATGTATGCCGCCATTCCGCAGTCGCATACTGATTGCGCGTACTCTCCTGCGTATAAGCAATTGGGGTTTTGCTCAGTGGAATTCGATTGACCTTGCCATCATCGAAGGTGTAACGCGTGAAGAACGTGTCTTTGTTTGAGAAATGGTGGTCGATTCGCCCCTGCACGAACTGTTCATCGGTCGGCTGAGATCGCGAGAACAGGTATTCACCGATGCCGCCGGAGAAAGTTCGGCCGTTCGGCAGCGGAAACAAGTCCAGGTAAGGTCCGATCTGCGGGTGCAGTGGAACCGTGCGCCCATCAATAATGCCGCGCCGGGCATTCGCGTCAGGGACGAATGTCGCTCCGCTGACGCCCAGCCGTTCAATGAGCCCCTCATAAGCAAGGAAGTAAAATGTCTTGTCGCGTTGAACCGGTCCGCCCAACGTCGCCCCAAACTGGTTTCGCTTAAAAGGAGGGATAGGCCTGTTGTGCGGATCGAAGAAATCTTTCGCATCAAGGACCGAATTACGCAGGAATTCGAAGGCGGATCCGTGAAGACTATTCTCACCGGATCGCGTCACGGCATTGATCACACCACCGGCCGATCTCCCGAATTCCGCCGAATACGAGTTCGTCAGAACCTGGAATTCGAGCACGGCTTCTACACCAAGCAGTACGCCGGCCGAAGAGCCTGGCGTCTTGTTATACACATTGTTGATGTCGGTGCCGTCGAGCAGAAAGTTGTTCTGCTCGGGCCGCGCGCCGTTAATCGAAATTTTTGGAGTGCGGCCGCCAACAACGTCGTTGCCAGCGGCTAATGCGGCCGTGACTCCCGTTTGCAAAAGCGCGAGTTGCTGAAACGACCGCCCGTTCAATGGCAGATCGCGAATCTGCTTGTCGTTCACGAGGCCGCTGACCGCAGCCGAGGTGAGGTTGATTGGATTCGCGTCGGCAACGACCTCGACCTGGTTAGTGACTTGCCCCACATCCAGTTTGACGTCCACCACCGCATTCTGACCAACTGCCAGCCCGATACCCCGCCGGGATACCGACCGGAATCCAGGCAAGGAGACTTGAATCTCATATTCACCCGGCTGAAGCAGCGGCGCCAGATACCGTCCCCGCTCATCACTCACGAACTCGACGATCGCGCCGGTTCCCGAATTCCTCACACTGACGCTTGCTCCCGGCAATACGGCACCCGTGGCATCGCTGATGGTTCCCTGGACGCTTGCTCCCACGGTCTGACCATAAGACGTGCCGGCAAGCCCCACAAACAATACGAGCAGACATACCCACCGTTGCATGATGCATTCCTCCCCTTGTCCCGCTTATTTTTGCGCAAGTGTACAGAGTGTTCCGGGTGTCCGCAAGGAATTCGGGGAAAAAAGGGGACAGGAGGTGTGAATGAATCGCAGGGACAGCGAAGCAGATTCCGAGGCTGATCATTAGCCACAAGTCGTCCGCTGGACACGGGCGTCTGGGACAACCGCAGGGAAAGGCGAAGTCCCCTCCTTGGCAAAGGAGGGGTGGCCGTGCCATCAAGTAAAATGGTCCCGTTCCTTTTGGAGGCGCGGCCGGGGTGGTTCGTTCAACTTCCGATAATCGGTGGCTTGAACCAACCACCCCGTCTGCGCCCGCTAAGGAGGCTTCGCGGCATTTGCTTAAGGGGCGCAGCCACCCCTCCTTGTCCAAGGAGGGGACTTCGGCTTCCCCTTCAGTTGTTTTCAATGCCCCCGTGTCCAGCAAAAGATGTGGGACATGGCAAGCTCACCGAGGAGGGGTGCTGCGCCATCAAAAAATGCCCTCAAGGCCACCGAAGCGGCGCAGACGGGGTGGTCAGACAAAAGCGAAGTAGTTTGTCCTCTCTTTTCATCAGGAAAAGGATCTGTCGAATAGATCGTTGATCGCCCTAATCCCATTTGGTTTAAGAAAACGAGTGCCAGTACCTGCGATCTTGGTGTGCCGGATCGTGGGAGCTGACTCCGAATCCCAGGCCACACCTGTCCAGCGGTACCATCGATCCCCCTCCTGATCGAACACGAACAGTGGCTTGTTACAAAGCTTTGCGAACTCCGCTCCCCAACCCGTTCCGCCCTTGACGGTGCCGTCCTTCAGGATCTGACCCACGACGTACACTTCCTGACCATTGTTTACCTGGTGCCAGATGCTCTGAAGAATCTTGCGGAATAACGGAGTATCAGAAAATGTGCGGTTCATCAGCCGGCCTACATATGTGAGGCTCACATCGCCCTGCTTCAACTCCGCCGATGTCAGCACGCGAATACCTCTCGTTCTCGAGTCGTTGTGCCCTTCAAATGTGAAGTTCACCTCCTCGATGCCGTGACGCTCGGCAGCCTCTCCAAAAGCGGACTCCGCTCCGTTAGCGGCTCCACTGAATAGGATGCAATCTTCAGGTTTCATCTTTCCTCCGGTAGGGAATAACAAATCCAGAATACGGCGGAGGAAAATGAGGACGTGAAGCTTTTCTTTAACCGGCGGACTCGAGAGCCGAACGCGGGCTACAGCCCACAACTACAAGCTTGAGAAAACGAGCAGGCAAGCATGTAGTCGCGGGCTTTAGCCCGCGTTCGGCTCATTCTGTTTTCTTTGACGAGCGGGAATTCCCAGGCGACATCAGGAGATCTGACCTTGTCGCGTCTGCTCATGGACCGATCGCTAAACGCATTCTCGATCCGAAATTCAAAACCGGTGCAGGTAAGAAGCCTTGAAGAAGAGGCCGCGGCTGACCGTCATATAGCCACCGCCCAAGGTATTCGGCACGAGGGAGCCGGGCTGCGGTGTCTGCTTCTCGTACAATGATCCATAGCCCGCGTGGAAAACGGTGCCAGGTACGACTTCGTACATTGCGAGGAAGTCAGTCAAGAGGCGGTGCTGTGAGCTGTCGAATTGTTCGAGAAGACGCAAGCGGAAGTGCTTGTCGAACTGATACGTGGTCTGCGTGTTCACGATCTGTACTGTGTATATCCGCTCCCCACTGGATTCCCGATCGAAGCCAACTCTGCTGTAATTCAGGTTCTGCTGAAAGTGCAGGTTAGGTTGAAGCGTGAAGCCGAAGCCTGGGGATGTGGATTTTCCCAGGAACGGATTCACAGCGTCGTAGTAGATGTCGCGGGAGCTGATGAAGCTTCCATTGATACTCAACCAGCGGAAGATCTGGGTCGAGCCAGACAGGTTGATGACGGCTCCGATCCTGAATCGGCGGCCGATCCAGGCTTCGTGCCCGCGGCTGGAATTCATGTTCAAGAAACCCTGCCGTGTGAAATGGAATCGAATGCCGAGATTTAGAAGGTCTTCGCTTCCGTTCTGCATCTGGTCGTGACCCCGTTTGGTCCAATAAAACGGATGAACGCGCTTCAACCAGAAGTCGCGGCCTTCCTTCGGATAGAAATTAATCTCGCCAAAGGACCATCCCGACGTGAAGCCCGTGCGATTGTAGAACGCCGTATCCATCTGGAAGTCGCGGCCGTAGTGCTCTACCTGGTTGGCCCATCCAAATCTGCGGGTGTTGTAGCTGTAGGACAATTGCGAGCCGATGGCATGAGTGTTGCCGGCCGAAGCGAGGCCGGTCTGTGAAGCGAGGAACGTTGCAGAAAGCTGTTGAGGCGGTGAGAACTTGATCGACACGTCACCGCCTTCGACGCGGTTGTGGCGTCCGGCGTGTTCCGTATCTGCCACGATGACGCCGGCGTAGTCCGACTTGCCAAGCGAATATGTTGCCCTGCTGATCGTGAAGAGTTTGTCTCTTCCGCCGATCATGTCTCCCCGATTTCCGATATCTTCCGGCGTCTGGTCCGATGCATTGAGCAATCCGAACGTCATCTTGCCTGCAGTTCCGGTGAGCTTGGTGCCCCAGAAGGGATTGATGATCCTGCGAGTGTGAACGGCGGTCCGCATGTTGCCGTCTCCGCCGGTCCCGGCAATGTTGAACAGTCCCATTCCTTCCATAAAAAAAGGACGCTTCTCGGAATAGAAAATGGGAAAGCGCTGGTTTACCTGAACCTGGAATGCGTCGCTTTCCACCTGGCTGAAGTCGGGATTGATCGTCGCATCGAGAGTGATGTTTGATGTGATTCCGTACTTCGCGCTCACTCCAACGTCGGCCTTGCTGACCACAGGATTCCACCGGTCGGGGGACGCGCGCGTCTGGCTGATCCCGTACGTGATGCTGGGCAGCACTTCGATCAGCTGCGGCTGCTTCAGGTTGTCGAATATGAGGTGCGCGTGATTTTCGAATACCCATTCACCCGGCGGGATTTCGGGCCAGGAATATGAAACGCCAGTCCGGCTGATTTTTCGAAAAAAGAGGATTCCCATCCGTACCTGATCGCCTCCGGAAAAGCGGATGGTCTGCAGAGGCAGACGGATCTCGACGACGTAGCCATCATCGGTCACTCTTCCTACGCTGTCCCACAACAGGTCCGCCTCGAACTGTTCGCCGGATGCCGATGTATTCAGCGCATCCATCTGAACGCCGCTTGGGTTGACGAACAGGTGGTACGCCGTCTGTCCGGTACCGGCCGAGTCCAGGCTCATGGCAATCCAGTCATCGTTAAACGCAGTATCGCGACGGCTGATCGTCGTGCGAATCTTGGCAGGTTCGGCATCAAAACAGTGGAACGCGAAATAGATGTTGCGGTCATCATAGGCGATACGCACTTCAGTGCGCTGATCCGCGTGGCCGCCGCGAAGCGGGTTGTACGAAACCCACTCACCGAGTGGCAGCGGCTCCCGCTTCCAGGCCTCATCGTTCAAAATGCCATCAACCTTCGGCGGGTCTGTCGCTCGCGCGATGTGGAACGTTGGACGCTCCTCGGCATGGAGAACAATCGCTGCACAAAGGATGATCAGGACAGCGGTAAGCGTTGGTCGCATGGCCCCGACTTCATCAGGATCGAGTCGCGATCAGTCTACGAAATTTCCGCAAGATTTGTTCAATGATAACCGCTACAATTTTGTGAGCAGGACCCTGATACGTGTTGGGTCGTCGGGACCCGCAACTTTTCACTTCTGACTGCACAATTCTCAGTGATAAAGGAGGCCGATATGTCAACCGTGGTATTGATGGAATGGGCAAGCGTTAAGCAGGACCAGTACAACCAGGTGATGCGTACCCTGGATCTTGACAAAAACCCGCCAGCCGGTGGCATCTTTCACGTCGCCGGTTTCACGGCAGGCACGCTCCACGTGCTGGACGTCTGGGAGTCGCAGCAGGCCTTTGAGAAGTTTCAAAAAGACCGACTCGCCGCGGCGGTGCAGAAGGCGGGCATTTCCAGTCAACCGAAGGTGCAGTTCTACCCGGTCCACAATATTTACGTCCCGAATTTGGAATTCATCCGTAAGGCTGGCAGCACGGCCTTGCCGTCGGCGGCCTGAGGAGAGGCTCTTAGTTCGAAAAAGAACACCCTGACTGAGCGCTGAGTGACGGTGCGGAAACGGTCGATGAAGTTGTAGAGTGCTTTAGCGTCCGGCCAAGGAAGCGTATATGGGGGCAGTGCACCTCCGTTTGATGGTCGCAGGTCCAATCGCTTCCCTGGGATGGCGACTCCGCGCCGTCGCCTACGACGGCGCGAAATGTAGTTTTTTCTGCGCGTTGCGTTCGGTAGAACGAAACGTGTGCCCTAACGGCGGCCATTGCTCAAATCGTCGGGCCGGCCCGGTGCATTTCTCGTCGTGGCACATCCATGGGGGTTTAAAGCGGACGAAACGATTGTCACCGGCTCGCTAAAGGGGAGACGGCGCCGATTGCAGCCGCGCCTCCCTTTTGGCTTTCACTGGCCACTAGCAACCGCCAACTTGCTGGTGCCTTTGGCTTCCAGGGTCTTCTCCACGTCGACGTTCACCTTGATCTGCTTGGGTTTGGCTTCCGCCTTCTTCGCGAGGCGGACCTTCAGCACGCCCTTGTTATAGTGGGCGCTTACTTGCTCCGGATCCACCGAGTTGGGCAGTGTGAACGAACGGGTGAAGCTTCCGTATTGTCGCTCGATTCGCTGGAAATTCTCCTCTTTTTCTTCCTTCTCGAACCTACGCTCGCCGCAGACGGTGAGCGTGTTGTTTACGATGCTGACATCAATGTCCTTTTCGTCGATACCGGGCACTTCAAGCTTCAGGGTAATGTTGTGTTCGTCTTCGTAGACATCCACGGCCGGTGCAAAATTGGCGGTTGTCAACGCCTCGTCCGGGCCTTCGGGGCTGTACGACTCACGAAAAATACGGTTCACGCGGTCTTGCAGGGTGGAATATTCACGACGTGTCAAAATTGTCATAACGCAACTCCTCACTTTAGAAAATCTTGGAAATTAGGGTTTAAGCGTCAATTCATTGGAATAGCTATTGAGTCCAGATTTATCATAAAATCTTAGTCATATATTGTCAACAATTAAAGATGCGGCATCGTTTTTCTGCGTTGATGGGCTTTGCAAAAAAGCCAGCCAAACATCGCCAAATCAGCATTCGCCCATACGGAACCGCCAACGAAGATGTGCAATTCCCGGGAGCAATCCTTTTATTTAGGAGCTTAACGGTAGCCTCATTTGTGATCATCGGTGATGGTTGATTGCACATCTTTGTTGGCGGTTGCGTATCGGCGATTGCTGATTTTCATATTGAGAACAGACGCGCAGCGTCCGACTTTTTGTGCAAAGCCGCGTTGATGCGTGCGTGACGGGAATGTCGCGCACTCCTGTCGATCTCAACAAGCAATTTGTATCCTTCAAATACAAATTAACCTCGTCGGAAAAAGAAGGGCTGATCGGTAAGCGATACTCGGGTGCAATGAACTTTTGTATTTTGGCGGAGAGGTCATCGCGCTTAGGGATCGAAGGATCAAAGAATCCTTGACATGATTGACCCGTCCCGGATAGCGTCCGGAAATCAGGAGTCACGTTCGGCTCATGAACGTGTCGCCAGGGTGAGGGTTTGCGTCCGGCGGGCCTTGCCGTTTTGCCTGAGTGATTGAGCCACCACCCGCGAGCGACGGAGGTGATTCGTGAACACGAGAGTTCTCGCAATCGTTTGGGTAATGGTCATGTCGGTACCCTGGGTCTCCGGCCAGTCGGGCCAGACCACGCAGGCGCCGAAGCCGGCCTCGAAGAACCCGGTCGTGACCCGTCCACAAACGACGCCGCCCGCCCCAGACGTCGCTACGCAACGTGCAGTCGTCGACCAGTATTGCGTGATCTGCCACAATGCGAAGCTCAAGACGGCCAACCTGCTGCTGGACCAACTGGACCTCGCACACCTCGGAGACCATGCGGAAATCGGGGAAAGAGTCGTCCGGAAACTTCGGGCGGGCATGATGCCGCCGACGGGAATGCCGCGGCCGGATCCGGCGATCCGCGAGTCGCTGATCCGCTGGATGGAGAATGAACTCGATCGCAGTGCGGTTACCAATCTGCCTCCGCCAGGTCTCCACCGCCTGAACCGCACCGAATACGCGAATGCGATTCGCGACCTGCTCGGGCTCGAAGTGGATGCCACAAAGTTCCTGCCGGCCGACGATTCGACCCACGGTTTCGACAACATCGCGGGGACGCTGACGATGTCGCCTGCACTGATGGAGGCGTACCTGGCGGCTGCGGGAAAGATCAGCCGTCTGGCGATTGGCGATGTGACGGCTCCGACGCAGGCCGTGTTCGACGTGCCAGCGGACACCGCGCAGAACTACCACATCGAGGGGCTGCCCTTCGGAACCCGGGGCGGCATCCTGATAAAATATCAATTCCCGGCCGACGGCGAGTATGTCTTCAAGGTCAGGGGCGTCGCGGGTTACTTCAATGCGGTGTTGGGCGGGATCAAGGGTGAGCAACTCGAGGTCACGGTCGACGGCGAGCGCGTGAAGCTATTCGATTGGGACCGGGAAATCGCGACCCGAAATAAGCTCGGCGGCGAGACTCCTCACATCGCAATCAAGGCGGGCCTGCACACGGTCGGTGTGACGTTCCTCGCGACCAATGACGTCCCAGGCAGCGAGCTGAACAAACCGTTTCTGCGAACCATGAACACGCCTGGCGAGATCCCTGGATTTTTGTTCTTTCCACACGTCGGCCAGGTCGTGATTGAAGGTCCCCACGGTGCCCAGGGCGCAAGCGACACGGCCAGCCGCCGCAAGATTTTCGTGTGCCGCCCGGCCAGCCCTCGCGACGAAGGAGCGTGCGCCCGCACGATCATTTCGACGCTCGTGAAGCATGCGTTCCGCCGCCCGGCGATGGCCGCGGACCTCGAGTTGTTGATGGAATTTTATCTGGAGGGCCGAAACGAAGGTGGCAACTTCGATCAGGGGATAGAAGCGGCGCTGCAACGGATACTCGCGGATCCGGAATTTGTGTACCGTGGTGAACGCGAGCCTAAGGACCTGCCCGCCGGCAAGAGCTATCGCGTTAGCGACCTGGCGCTGGCCTCCCGGTTGTCCTTCTTCCTGTGGAGCAGCATTCCCGACGACGAGCTGATCGATCTCGCCACACAAGGCAAGCTCAAGGATCCAGCCGCGCTCGAAAAGCAGGTGCGGCGAATGCTGGCGGATCCGCGTGCCGAAGCGCTGGTCGCCAACTTCACGGGGCAGTGGTTGAACGTGCGGGCGCTGCAGACCAACGAGCCGGTCGTGAATCTGTTTCCGGACTTCGACGACAACCTGCGGCGGGCGTTCCAGCGGGAGACGGAACTGTTTTTCGGCAGCATTGTGCATGAGGACCGCAGCATCCTGGATCTGTTGACGGCGGATTACACATTCGTCAACGAGCGGCTTGCGAAGCACTATGGGATCCCGAACCTGTATGGCCCACAGTTCCGCCGCGTGACGCTGGGTCCGGAACTCGAGATGCGCCGCGGCCTGCTGGGGAAGGGCGCGCTGCTGACGGTGACGTCGCAGGCGGCCCGCACCTCGCCGGTGACGCGGGGCAAGTGGTTCCTGCAAACGTTCCTTGGCGTCAGTCCACCCGATCCGCCGCCGAACGTGCCGGCAATCAAGTCGAAAGCCGAGGACGCGGCTGGAAATGCGAAGGCGCCGACGATGCGCCAGACGATGGAAGCGCATCACACCAATCCGGCCTGCGCGACGTGCCACCGAATCTTCGAGCCGATCGGCCTCGCGCTCGAAAACTTTGACGCGGTCGGCGCATGGCGCACCCAGGATGAGGGCAGTCCCATCGATGCAACCGGCGTGCTGGTTGACGGGACGAAAGTGGACGGCGTGGCGAGTCTGCGCGACGTGCTGGTGCGTTATTCCGATCAATTCGTGCGGGTCGTGACTGAGAAGCTGCTCACCTACGCCCTGGGCCGCGGTGTGGAGTACCAGGATATGCCGCTGGTTCGATCCATCGTGCGGGACTCGGCAGCCAGCAAATACCGGTTCTCTTCGCTCGTGTTGGGTATCGTGAAGAGCGCCCCGTTCCAGATGAATATGAAGACAGCTGAGGGCCGTCAACAGGGGACGAATGTTGAACAAGAACGTATTCCCCTCCTTGCAAAGGAGGGGTGGACGCGCCATTAAGAAAATGATGCCGAAGGCCACCAAAGTTGGCGCGGACGGGGTGGTCAGTCGTTGAAACTGTTTGGGATCTGAAATGACCACCCCGTCTGCGCCAATAAGGAACGGGACCATTTTCTTGATGGCGCAGCCACCCCTCCTGTTCCAGGGTAATGGTCCCGACCATTACCCTGTGAGGTCCAGGAGGGAAATCCATCCGGGTCGACCAATGGTGCGAAGCGACCTTATAATAGATATCGCGAAGGAATTCGGAGTACAGGAGAGAGGCATCGACCATGTTTATCACCAAGCAGCACATTCCCCGACGGACCGTTCTGCGTGGCGCCGGCGCGGCGCTGGCGCTGCCGTTTCTCGAAGCCATGGTGCCGGCCGCGACGGCGTTGGCGCAAACGGCGGCCAATCCGAAGCCTCGATTTGTCGGCTGCTTTGTGCCCCATGGGATGGCGCCCGGCTATTGGGTCCCCGACAAGGAAGGGACCGGTTTCGAATTTCCGTTCAACTTCAAGCCGCTTGAACCCTACCGGGATCAGGTGACGATCCTGAGCGGGCTCCATTCCCGGTCGGCAGAACCTCCTCCAGGCGTGACGGGCGCCGACCATTGGGTGGCAGCGGCGTTCCTGTGCGCGAACAAACCAAAGAAGACCGCTGGGGCGGACGTGTACGCGGGGACCACGATCGATCAGATGATCGCAGAAAAGATCGGCCAGGATAACCTGATGCCGTCCATGCAGCTCGCGGTCGAGGACCCGGGCGCAAATTCGAGCAACTGCGGCGAGGGTTACAGCTGCACCTACACGAACACGATCTCGTGGTCCTCGCCGACGCAGCCGCTGCCGATGGAGCTGAATCCGCAGGTGGTGTTCGAGCGCATGTTCGGAGACGGCAGTACGGTCGAGGAGCGGGCCGCGCGCCGAAAGCGGGACCGCAGCATTCTGGACTCGCTTACGGGCAGCCTCTCTCGTCTTCGCAACGAGTTCAGCCCCTCCGATCGCGCACGCCTCGACCAGTACACGCAGGACGTCCGCGAGATCGAGCGCCGGCTGCAAATTGCGATGAAGGCCTCCAGCGTCGCACCGGCCGAGATGACTGTGCCGGTGGGTGTGCCGCAATCCTTCGACGAACACATCAAGCTGCAGTTCGATCTGCTGGCGCTGGCCTTCCAGGGCGACATCACCCGCGTCGGTACGCTGCTCTTTGCCCGCGACCTCACCGGCCGGATTTACCCCGAGAGCGACGCGCCCACCCTGGGCTTCCACGGCGGGTCGCATCATGGCGAAGATCCGAGGCGAATCGCCGAGTACGCGAAGCTCAACCAGTATCACATCAAGATGCTGGCGTACCTCGTCGCCAGACTGGCGAAAACCGAGGACGGCGACGGTACCTTGCTGGATCATTCGCTCGTTCTTTATGGCACCAACATGGGGAACTCCAATCAGCACCTTCACTACGATGTGCCTCATGTACTGGTCGGCGGAGCCAACGGGAAGCTCAAAGGCGGGCGTCATCTGGCTTATCCGACCAAGACCGTGCCGACCGGCAATCTGCTATTGAGCGTGCTGGACAAGTTCGGCATTCACCGGGAAAGCATTGGCGATAGCACGGGCCGGCTGGAGAGTCTGTAACTGTAGCGGCGCTCTATATGAAGCTGTGATTGAATTGGCGAAAGCAGAACGACCATTTGGTCAGTTCGTCAATGCGTGATTTGGTTGTTGGACAAGTGCATTTGAGATCGTACATGGGACATCCCAACATTTGACATTTTGGGGAAGCTCGAGGGGCAGCGAACAATGTCAAATGTTGGGATGTCCCATGTACGATGTCCCATGTACTTGTCAAATAACCCAACGACCAACTGACACTATGACGCAACCGACGGCCCCTGCAGTCGTGGAGGTAATGTTCATGTCTATTACGCGCATAATCGGAGGCTGTGCCGTACTGATGTTGCTTTCAGCCGGCGGCGTCGCTGCCGGGCGCAGCGACCTTGTAGACGCAGCCATGAAAGGCGACAAGGCGGCCGTGCGCACGCTGCTCGAGCAACACGCCGATGTGAATGCGCCTCAAGCCGATGGCGCGACGGCGCTGCATTGGGCCGTGTTCCGAGGCGATAAGGAGATGGTGGACATCCTGATTCGCGCCGGCGCGAATGTCAAAGCCGGGAACCGCGAGGGTGCCACGCCGCTCTCGTTGGCGAGCACTAACGGAGATGCGGCTATCATTGCGGCGCTGGTGAACGCCGGCGCCGATCCCAACGAGCATCTTCCGCTGGAAAAGACTCCTCTCATGATGGCGTCACGCACAGGCAATGTGGAGGCGATGAGCGTGCTGCTCGACCACGGCGCCGACGTGAATGCAAAGGAAACCTTACGCGGAACGACCGCGTTGATGTGGGCCGCGGACGAAGGCCATGCGGCTGCGATTCAGTTACTGATCCAGCGCGGAGCGGACATCCAGGCCCGCTCGAGTCCGGCCGAGCGTGGAAGAGGGCCGGCTCTCGGCAAAGCGAACGATCCGAGGAAGGCAGTCGCGGCGCAAGGGGCAGCGCTCGCCGCCAGAGAAGCTTCACCGGATCTGGCCGTTCTGAATGCTCTGAATGGGCGCGGCGCTCGAGGCCAGGCTGGCGCTGCAGCGGCTGCAGCGGACGGTGATCAAGGGGACGACGCCGCCCCGCCGCGCGGACAACAACCGAAGGATGGCGGAGGTCTGACGCCGCTGGTATATGCCGTCCGCTCAAACGATCTCGAGTCGGTCAGGACTCTGCTGGCAGCGGGAGCGGATGTGAACCAGGTCACGGGATACGGCTGGAGCCCCTTGCTTGTCGCCACGCAAAATCGGTACTACAAGCTCGGAGCGTTTCTGCTGGACCGCGGCGCCGACCCGAACCTTGCCAACCGCGGCGGGTGGACGCCGCTATATCTTGCGACCGATAACCGCAATATCGAATCCGGGGATTATCCGGTCCGCAAGGGCGACATGGACCATCTGGATTTCATCAAGCTTCTTCTGGACAGAGGCGCCAATGTGAACGCCCGAATGAAAGACAGCACGGAGACCCGAACGGTCTTCACGAACCAGTGGCTGGATGAGAACGGCGCGACGGCCTTCCTGCGGGCATCCCAGTCCGGCGACCTCACTCTGATGAAACTTCTGCTGGCCCACGGCGCCGATCCGCAGATTGCGACGACGTTGAAAGTAACGGCGTTGCAGGTGGCTGCTGGAATCGGCTGGGTGGAGGGCATCACCTATGAGTGGTCGGATCACGACACGCTCGAAGCTGTGAGGTTGCTGCTGGAACTGGGTCTCGACCCGAACGCGCAGGCCGACACCGGGCGTACCGCACTGCACGGCGCCGCCCACAAGGGACGGCCGGCTGTCGTGCAGCTCCTGGTGGACCACGGCGCCAGGCTCGATGTCAGGGATTACGGGAACACCGACAACCGGGGTGGCAAGCTGGCCGTTCACACCTGGCAACCGGTGGATTACGCCGATGGTCTTGTCCGGGTTGGCGTGCAATCGGCGATCGCGCACCCCGAGACCGGGCTCCTCCTTCGTAAATTGATGACGGCGGCCGGGCTCACTGCTCCGCCGGTGGGTCGCACGCTGGAATCCATTTGCGTGACCGATGCGTGTGATTGATTGTGCTGGATACTCGGGTGTGGAACGAATGTTAAACATGCTCAGCTTGGCGAAGGGGGATAGCTGGTTCCAAAAAAATTGTTTAGGAGTTTGAACGAACCACCCCGTTCGTTCAACTTCCGATAATCGGTGGCCTGAACCAACCACCCCGTCTGCGCCCGCTAAGGAGGCTTCG
>Ga0137379_10002674_pt1 | contig 16612 bp, 12 predicted proteins | sample SagtaG_18_FD_104812 | JGI IMG/M metagenome (GOLD analysis project Ga0137379, IMG submission 104812) | Vadose zone soil microbial communities from Sagehorn Ranch, Mendocino, California, USA - Sage2_L_80_16 metaG | ecosystem: Environmental > Terrestrial > Soil > Vadose zone | place: USA...
CGCTGGATTTCGCGCCGAAAGCAAAGCGAGTCATTTATCTGTTCATGTCCGGCGCGCCATCGCACATTGATCTGTTCGACTACAAGCCGAGGCTCAAGGAACTGACCAACACCGAACTGCCTGCGTCGATCCGGATGGGCCAGCGCATCACCGGCATGACCAGCGGGCAGAAACAATTGCTCTGCGTGGGTTCGCCCTTCGAATTCAAGAAAGCCGGCCAATGCGGCATGGAACTCTCCGAACTGCTCCCATACACGAGTCAGATCGTGGACGACATCGCTCTGATCCGCTCGATGTACACCGAACCCATCAACCATGATCCCGCCGTGACGTTCTTTGCGACGGGCAACCAGCAGCCGGGCCGGCCCACGATGGGGGCGTGGACCTCCTACGGCCTGGGCAGCGAGAACCAAAACCTTCCAGCGTACATCGTCTTGCTCTCCGGCAGCGGAGGCCAGCCCCTGCAAACGCGCTACTGGGGCAGCGGCTTTTTGCCTGGGAATCATCAGGGCGTGCAGTTCCGCGGTTCGGGAGATCCGGTTTTGTACGTGTCAAATCCCGGCGGGATTAGTCCGCAAACCAGGAGGCAGTTGCTTGACGGCGTGCAGCAACTCAATCGCCTGGAGCTTGGACAGTTCGGCGACCCGGAAATCGCTACCCGCATCGAGGCCTACGAGATGGCTTATCGCATGCAGACCAGCGTGCCTGAGCTGATGGACATCTCAAAGGAGCCGAAAGAGACGCTCGAAAGCTACGGCGCCGAACCCGGCAAGCCGTCCTTCGCTAATAACTGTCTGCTCGCCCGCCGTTTGGCCGAACGCAACGTGCGGTTCATCCAGCTCGTCCATCGCGACTGGGACCATCACAGCAACTTGCCCGAAGAAATCAAAAAACAGGCCAAGCTGACTGACCAAGCCTCCGCCGCGCTAATCCTGGACTTGAAGCAACGCGGGTTGCTGCAAGACACGCTGGTCATTTGGGGCGGGGAGTTTGGGCGCACTACTTACAGCCAGGGCGAGATCACCAAGACCAGTTTCGGCCGCGACCATCATCCGCGCTGTTTCAGCATTTGGATGGCAGGCGGGGGTATCAAAGGCGGCATCACCCTCGGCAAAACAGATGATTTCGCCTATAACATTTTGGAGGAGCCGGTCCACGTTCACGATTTTCATGCGACGCTGCTACACTGCCTTGGCATCAACCACACGAAATTGATTTACCGTTTTGAAGGCCGCGACTACCGGCTGACGGATGTGGCCGGCAAAGTAGTCGAAAAAATTCTGGCGTAGAGCAGTCAGTTATGGCCCGCCTTCGCAGAGCCTCCGGCGCGGCAAGCAAGTTGTGGCTGCACGGGCTTGCCGGGCCGGTGGCGCTCCAGCTCGAAGGCAATGCGTGCGCGGATCTGGCGGGCTGCCTGTTGAAGTTCGAGAATCAAGCTGACCATTTCGCCGCCGGTCTGGCGCCTCACGTCAGAGGAGGAGCAACAGCGTCAGCTCGAGGCCTCCGAGGGATTCGTTGGTTTCCTCCAAAGGCTTGCCGAGGCTATGGCCGGCGAAGAACGCAAACCACCGGACCAGGAGAAAGAAGAGTCGGATTAAACGACCCTCAGGCGCGGAGCATGAGCCTCGCGCTCGTCTAATCTGCGCCATGGCTGCCGGGACGTTCTACAAGCGGACGCGGTAGAATCTCTGGACGGCGCTGGCCGGGACAACGTATGGTGAGGCTGCGCTCCCCAAGTCCGTGTACGGGCCAGCCACGAACGTTGCCTGCTGGAGCACCCCAAATAACCAGGTGACCGTCACGTTTGTGCCGGCGGGACTGATCGTGAGGAACGGAGAAGGTGGGTTGGTGACGCCGTATTTGCCAGCGAAGTAGTGTGCCTGAACCCGGGTGGCTGACAACGAAGTGTTGTAGATGGCGGCTTCGTCAATGGCGCCGGCGTAGGCGCGGTCTTGCCCGGCGGCCGGGTAGCCCTCTGCATATTTCCACCTGCCGCGCGCGCCGATAGCCCAGTTGGCATTGTCCACAAGCACCGCACCGATGGGGCTGGCCACCGAGGCGATGTTGACCCCGTTGCGATAGAGGTTCCAACCGGCGCCATCGTAGGTGCCGGCCAAATGCACCCAATTCGTGCCGCCGAGATCCTCCGAGGGAATATTGGAGCTGGCCCCATAAGTATTGGTGCCGTCCCACGACCCGACTTCATACCTGGCGGAAGCCGTGCCGACATCGGTCAATCGGAGCATGACTTCGGCATTGTCGGTGTCGTTGACCCCGTGGGCGATTACGTCCGCCAAAGCGTTTTGTGCGGCGGCAGGTTTGAGCCAGGCTTCGAGGGTGATGTGGCCGGTGAAGTTCAGCCCTGTTGGATTGCCCAGTTCAATAAAGCTGTTGGTGCCGTTGAAGCTAACGGCGTTGTTGTTGGGTTCAAGGCCCTCATAGACTGGCGAGCGCGGCCCAACCGCGCCATTGGCGGTGTTAACAACGCCGTTGGCCGCCGCGCCCAGAGTACCGCTGTTGGTGGCGACATCGTGTGCAGGCTCATTCAAACGCAAGTACTCAACGGCGCCATCGGCGATAACGAGGGTATCATAAGCGAGGAGCGGTGCTCCGTTGGTGCCGGTATCGTAGTGGGCCATGAGCTGATCTGCGGTGAGGGCGTTGGTATAAATGGCCACCTCGTCAATCGCGCCAGTGAAGGGGTTCTGGATGCCATCGCTGTAGCCGCCGATGGACAACGGCGCGACTGTGTTTGGCACATGATGGCCGTTGGGCGCAGCCGAAGAGTCCACTTCCACTCCATTCACATAAAGCGTCGCTGACAGGCCGTCGTACACCGCCGCCAGATGGTTCCATGCGCCCACCACGTACGGACCGCCATTTAAGTCGAAGACCGTGTCACTGCCGCTGCCATTGAACATCCTGAATTCCCAGCCCTCGGCCGCGCTGCCCTGGAAAAAGTCCCAACCTTGAAGATCGGCTAAATCGTCAGGAACCCGGTTGATGAGCGGGCACTGAGCATTGGCCGCGCCGTTGATGGTTGGCTTGACCCAGGCTTCGACTGTGAAAGGACCGGTCGGGTTCAAGGCGGCGTTGTAAGGGACACGAGTGGGTACGCCGCCATCAGTGGAAGCAACATCGATCGCGGAATAACCGGCGGCGGTGTCACTGCTGGCGGCCAAGGCGCCGGGCACCTGATGGTTTAAACCTGGAAAGTGGGCGCCGTTTCCTGTTGGCCCCAGGCTGCCGCTATTGGTTGCGACATCGGGCGTTGGGATCGTGGCTTCAGTGAGCCGGTAATAGGCCAGCGGGGCATCGCTCAGGACGGCATCCCGATAGGCGCTGGTATCGGCCTTGGCACCGCGCCCTAAGAGTATGCCAGCCACCAAAGCCAACCGGCTTAGGCCCGTGAGACTCATAATTTTTCCATCCGATGACCTGGGCCATTCGCCGCTTTTACATTCATCACGTCATTAGTGGAAAAATGGATGTAAGGAAAACATTCCGGAATGTGCGAATCCCATATACCGTGCCGGCTCCAGACCCAGCCGCCGGAATCGTTGTCGGGTGACGGAGCTTTATATTGATTGAATCGGGAGAAATCGGCGCGCCAGACATCGCCGTCTTTCGGCGGCAAGGCGCGGGCATCCGCCTTGGCCAGCCATTTCATCCCTGCCCAGGGAAACCCCAGTTCGACGGTCCAGCCGCGATCTTTATCTGCATCATTATTTAGCGTGCCGTCAACGTGAACGGCCGTTCTTAGGCCCGGAAATTGCCAGGCCCATGAACCGAGCCGCGGTCCACGTGGATGCGTGGTGAAGCCGACGCCGTTGAAAGGTTTCACCTTGGGATTGGAGCGTTGGAACTCCGGCGCTTGCGCGAAGCCACCTCTATCATAGGCATCTTCCCAGATGAAAAATGCTTCGTAAACGGTGTTCAAGGCATTGATCTCGAACTCATAATAGGCATCTCTGCCCGCGATAAACACCTCTACGTCATTATTCTGGTAGATGGGCGAGCCATACCTGGTGAAGGTGGCCTTCACATTGGGTTCCTCCACCCAGAAAGCCACGTAGAGGTTGTTATCGTCCCAGAGGACAGAGGCGCGGGTATCATAAAGCGCCGGTCTGCCAGTGATGATGTCGGTGAAGCGAGGCGAACGAGGCGCCGCGTTCCAGCACTTCTCATTTAATTGGCCATCGATTTGGATTGGGTCGCGCACTCGATAAGCGGTGTAATGGGCGATCTGGTCCGCGTTGCAAGGGAGGCCTGCCGATCTGGGTGCGCTTGTCTGCCCTTCCCCACCTCGTGCGCCGGCGGCGAGGCATAAATCAACCGCTACGAAGACCGCCAGGGCGAGCGGAGACGCGCTCTGGCCTTTTTCAGGCCTGCTCGCCCTCTCCGGTTTGCCGGTGGACAGATTTACTCCCATATATCGGCCAACGCGTTGAGCCTGACGCGGAGTGTGGCAACCCTGGCCGCAGAACAATTCGTCTGCCCGCCTTCGCAGAGCCTCCGGCGCGGCAAGCTGGCGGGGGCAGGCTGGCAAAGGCCAACTCGCTCCCGTCGGCTATTGTACGATCACTCTAAAGTACTGACTGGTCGATCCCGGCACGAAAGTGTAACCGCTGACACTATTTGGAATAGTCACATACGGGCCGGCGACGTCAGGGGCGCTTTGCAAGCAACCCAGGCCAGTCCAATCTACCCGCACCATACCACCCGGGACATTCCTGATCGAGAGTTTCGGGGCGCCGGCTGACGGGGGCGCGTCAATGGTGTAGCGGCCAATGCCGTAGGTGGTGGACCACCAGAGGACTTCGGAGCCACCGTTTCCGAAAGGGTACATTTCGATGCCGCCCTGCGGGATCTCGTCCTGGAAGTTGCCCATCGTTGTATCGGCATGGGGCGCCGGGAAAGGATAGCCCGGGATGAGCGTCAGGGCCTCAGTCACATCGAGCAGGTGCAAGCCTCGGACATTACCTGTGGCCTGGTCGTGAATAGCCAGCCAACCCGGTTGGTATTCGGGGATGGTGGAGGAGGCGCCGCGCAACGCGTTGGAGACGCTGTCATTGCCGCCGTTGTAAATGCCGCTCGTATCAGGCGGGTAAGTGGTGGCGTAGGTATTGTAACTTGGGGTGCTGTAGGCCACCACATAATCCAGCCCGGGCAGGGTTTGCACATCGGTAAGGAAGAACGTGCGATAAAGCACCTCCGCGCCGTTGGTGATGCCGTTGCCGGGCAGTTGTTCCGGAGTAAATGGATCGGAAATGAAAGACCCAGAGCCGCCACTCTGCCGCCTTCGAGCCATGGTCGAGTCAATCCCGTTGCTGGTCGAGGGGTACCCCGTGTCATAAACCAAATTGTCTGACGGATTGGCTGGGTCCGGCACTATCGAGCTATTGCCCCCGCCTCTCGGAAATCCCCCGTACGCGATGTACCCAGGACCGCCCAAGACGAAATGCGCACCGTCCGAAGTTGTTAAATACCATTCACCGTCACCGTACCAGTCCTTGTTGCCAGCGAAAATTACTGTGCCGCCGCCCGAACCAGAAATTCGGAAGTTCGCAAACAGCATGTCGGCATTGTAGCTGATGCCGGAAGTCGAAGCATCGAAGGCGACGGTGGGCGCGAGGAAGTTCGTGTGGTTTGCCGCCGGCGCGTAACGGATGATTTTGTCGGCTACGCCTACATACACAACTCCGGCTTCATCCACTCCAAAGGCCATGTTCTGCAGTTTGTTGAGCGTGAGGACCGAATAACCGAGCGCGGCATAATCAACCACCAGGGCGGTGCCCAGCGGATTACCCGTGGCTGCGTCCACCCACTGCAGCGAACGGTCGGGGAACTGATTGGCGAGGTTGGTATTGTGGGCCACAGTCTCGTTGATGCCATTGTCGCGGATACCAAGCAGGAGTCGGTTGGCGTCGTAACGCTTCAAACCGGTCAACATGGTCATCGTGGCGGTATTGTCATTAGACACAGGAGCGTTGGTATCCACGTGACTGTTAATGATTGGCCAGGAAGAGTTGGCTGAAGCATCCAGAATCTCCCAGATGGGGTTAATATTCTTGTCCAGCGTGAATCGTTTGGCGTTGTCGGAAATCAGGTAGCGGCCATAGCCGTAAACCGGGCTGGACCAGAGTATTTCCATCGGGCCGTTGCTGGGTGTTGAAACGGTCACGTATCCGTAAGTGGCCGCAAAAAGCGCAGCTTGATCGGCTGGCAGTAATTCATCCGCCTCAGTGACGGAGATTTTGCAGGAGGCGATCAGGTCTCCGTTGGTCAGATTGTGGAGGCCCAGCCAGCCCTGCTCTTGCGGAGTGCCGATAGCAATAGAGTTCCAGGAGGGCGTGCTGTAGGTGGCGATGTAGTTTAAGTTCGGATTGGCGTCTGCACTGGCGAGGAAGTGCACGGTGTATATTACGCAGTTGGAACCCGCGTCGCCCTGGGCAATGAAGCTGTTGTCTTTGGCAAAGGGTTGATTGGTCGTGTAAGGGAAAGCGGCAGTAAATCTATAGAGCGTAGTATCAATGCCCGCGCTGTTCCCGGGGTAGCTGCCCCCGTAGAGCCAGGCATCGGTCGGCGTACTGGCGTCCTGGCTGGGGATGAGGGTGCTGAACGTGCCGCCAGCCGCGTTGCCGAAACCCGCAGGCAGATAAGCACCGATGACGAAGTTGTTGCCGTCAGGCGTGCTGAGCCTGAAAGCGCCGCGGCCGCCGGCATTACAGCCCGCCATCAGCACGGTGTTGGTGCCGGTGCCGCTGACACGGATATTCGACCAACGCCAGTTCGACCAACGGGTGTAGCTGACAGTGCTGGGGCTGGTAGCGGACCAGAGGTCATTAGTCGAGAGGGTATAGATCACCTGCGGAGTTGGAGAAATACCGCCCGAGCCGTTCGGCGCGTAGCGAAGAAGTGTGTTCCTGAAGCCAGTGTAAATGTACCCATCGGCGGACACATCAAAGGTCCACAGATCCTCAGCGTAAGGATTGAAACCATTGGCGGTTGAGGCGGCGACAAAGTCCGCGCCCAACGTGACCGGCCTCAGGCCCACATCCAGGGCCAGGCCCAGGGGCGCACCGTTCGTAGGATTTATCCAGATTAACGAGCGATCCGGATAATTGGTCGCCAGCATCAGGAGCGGCAGCGGGGTGTTCGGATTGCTCTCATCAATGCCGTTCTCGAAAATGGCCAGAATCAATCGGTTGGCATCATATCGTTTGAGAGCACCCAGGATATCCATGGTGGAAGTCCCGTCCGAAACGTCATTATCAGTCGTGTAGGGGACTTGATTGGTGAAAACTGGCAGCGGTGCGGGCAGCTTGTTAATGAGGTATTCCCATGCCGGGGTTATGGCCTGTCCATAGCCTTGGTTGGGCCAGGTGGCAACGGCGAGCCCTATTAACAAAAGACGGCCGCAGTTGCGAGTGAGGTTGCTTATGGCAAACGGCAGACATACGGAAGAGGTTTTCATAGTTGAACGAGGAGGTTAAGGTTTCATTGGTATGGGTGACGTTCGGGTGCTTGCGTTTTGCAGATTCAGAGGTGGCTACGCGGACCGGTCGTCGGTGGCAGTTGTAATCGTTTCCGCTTTCAGAGCGAGGATCGTGGCGCAGGGGCGAACGGGGCTAACATTTTTTCTTCGTGACGGATCATCAGCCAACAGCAGACCACTTTTCCGCGGGAACGCAAGCTTGTGTCGCCGCCGAACAAACCGAACGACCGCCAGCATCGGGTTTCCGATGCTGACCGGTTTACTGGCCCAACCAGGTTGCGCCGGGCAACCAGCGCACGCACCACAGCAATTGGCGCAATAGCATTACGCAAATGCCGGAAGCATGATTGGGGCGTAGCAGCGTCAGAGCGTTGCGGCGGGCTACCGGGAAGGACCCGCCTTGCTAATCACTTGCTTCATCTGCTCGATGACGTCGTTAACGGCCTTCTTCTGCGGCTCCGAAAGGGCAGGGTTGTTGGCCAGCTTATCGAGCGACATGAGCGCCTCGGCGTATTGCCCATAGCGGATATGGGATACGGCTTCAGCGGCCACGGGCTTGACATCATCGCCAGCCGTCTCGAAGGCCTGCTGAAACTTGGGCACGTCTAGCTTAACCCCGCTGACGTCATAAGCCGAGGGCCCTTGGGGCCCTTTTTTGCCGCAGCCTGGCAGGGCCAGGGCCACGGCGACAAGAAGCATCGTTGCCAGGATTCCGGCTCTCATGGCTGCCACAAGTAAGAGGTTAGCTCAGGCCGTCGGCGGGAAAACCTCATTTATGCACGGTGCTCATCTCAGCCAGCCAATGCGCGTCAACCCAGAAAAGATCTGGTGGCGAACCAACCGAACCGGCTGAGATATTGAGGGGTGGATCGTATCCATCGCCAGTGCCCAGGCGCTTGAGGTAGCCGCTTCTCCACTTGTGGATTTCGCCGTGGCCGTCAGAAAAGGCCAGGCCGCAGGCGCCGTTATGCCAATTGCCGGGCATGTCAATCATATACGATGAGCCCGGAGAATCTTCCGGTTGGTTGCCGCCGCAGGTCGTGGCAAAAGCGGCGTCGTTAATACTGCCCGGATGCTCATCAATAAACACGAAGGTCTTCGACGGAAGGGCGATGTCGCTTACCTTCTGGAAGATTCGCCAATTCGCTGAGCGAGCAGTGGTGCTCCCGCCGTGGTCCAACCATTCGCCAACGCTGAAGGCCTGGCTCATCGAAATGCTGCGCACGCGCGGCACCTTAGCGCCGGCAGAAATACCATTCCAGGCAGAAGTGAGTTTCACCGCCGATTTATCCGCCACGCATTTGTAAAGGTTAGGACTTTTTCCGGTGTAGGGCCACAGGGGGCTTTTATTGTTGGCCGTGTTCGCGATGTCCTGGTGAAAGTCGTAGTTAGAGGCATTTGCACCGTTCCAATTCAAGCCACCACTGATCCAGTTTGGCCGGATATTATCCGGGAATTTATTGTCCTGGCAGGTGACCAGCCACTCGTTGTTATCGTCGCTCCACATGCGCCAAGCCAGAGCGATTTGATGTTCGTTGTTCAGGCAGTGGACGCCTTGGGCTTTGGTTTTAGCCTTGGCCAGGACCGGCAGGAGCATGGAGGCCAGAATCGCGATGATGGCGATAACGACCAGGAGCTCAATTAAAGTAAAACCGCCGAAGCGATTGTTGGACTTTCTTCGCGGAGCATGTCTTTTGGGAAGCAGCTTCATGTTTGCATTCATACACTCTTTTGGTGTCGCGCCAGGTTAAATTTCTCAGTTGTCAGCCCCGGAACAAGGCAATGCGGTGCTGAAATTGTTTATAAAATTACCCTACCGGATGCCCCAATGTCAAGAGCCTTGACCATAGAAAACATGGAAATGTGTCAAAATCCGAGGTGTGCATCCAAACGCTCACCCCGGCAGCGATGCCGGTGGCGAATACCGGCTCGCTCTGGCCGCAAACAGGGCGAATTCAAGAATCGCGCAAAAGACTGCGAAACGTCCCGCCTTGCGGCGGCCACTTCTGGAATCGCCCCGGGATCCCCGAAGCACTTGAACACTTTCAGGCGGCAGTCAAAGCCGACCCAAATTACGACCGGGCCTGGTATGAAATCGGGTTCACTTGGTTGCGTCAGAACAAATTGGCTGAGGCGCAGCGAGCGTTTGAGCAGGTCATCCGGCTCAACCCGAATGACTACGAGGCCCAAGGCAGCTTGGGCAGCGTTTATATGCAGAAGGGGGACTTGGACCAGGCAGAAGGCCATCTGCGAGCGGCGCTGCGGCTCAACCCGGATGACCAGGTTGCCCGCGCCAACCTTGAGCGGGTCTTAAGCGTGAAATCGAACTCGCGGCGGAGCCATTTATAGCCTTCGGCCAGAGCAAGGCCAGAAGCATGCGCGAAGCGGCCGAAACAAAGGGTCTGAACGCCGCCATCATGCAGCAGGAAGCACGCCAATTGGTTGGCCCCGGCTCGTAAGTGGGCCAGACCACGCGACCAGAGGCCGCTTACGGGAGGGCGCTGACCATAGCCTTGCCACAGAAAGGGGTGGAAAAGACCTTGGCGATGAGCAAGATTATATCCATGACGGCTAACCAGACCGTGGCAAGCCCAGCCGCATCCCTGGACGAAATCCAACAGGGATGGTATGAACTGAGTTTGAGGGTGGAGCAACTCGAGGCTGAAAAAAGCGCCTTGGAGCAAGAGAACAAAGCCCTTCGGTCCCAATTAGAAAAGCTCATTGATCACCGGCAAAGATCGCACGGCGAACTGGTAATGCTGCTTACGGCGCTGGTGAGCAAGCTGCCGATCAATGACGTGGGGGTGATAGTTTCCAAACTGGTGGAACATAACGCCAAGGTAAGCCAGTTTCTGGCCGCGCTGGTGAAGGGCACAGCCGAATCAATTTTGCCGCAGCCGGCGGTGCTGAAAACGTTGGACCAAACCAAGCGGGACATGGTTGCCGCCTTGAAGCCGGTCGTTGAGGAATTGGTTCAGTTGGATACACCGTTAGAAAGCCAGATGCTGCAGTCTCTGATCGCGCAGCCGGAGTTGTTTTTCTCACCGGCGATGGCGCGGGCCAATCGTTGTTTTGTCAAGGGCCAGGTGCCCCGGGAGCGGATTGTCAGGGAATTTGGCGAGGAAACGGTGATCTTTTTCAACGATATGACCACGGACTCAAAGCTCAATCCACATCCGAAGCCGGAGGAGATCGTGCTGGGGTTTAAGAATGATTTCGAAGCATTATTCCAACAACACGCCGGCCTGATACCGCAGAAACGACAAGAGCTGCAGGCGTTGTACCAGAAAATTCAGCGCAGCAAGGCCTCCACCGAAGAGGCCCGGGCGCAAAAGAACGCCTTTGCCAAGCTGTCGTTCCTCATCGAGCTGCTGCAGTTTTATCAGAACCAAGCCACCGAAGCGCCTGAGGTTGTATTTGCGCAGCGCTTGCCGGCTCTGATCGAACAGTTGGTGGTTACCGGACCCCAGGAGAACCTGGATGAAAAGCTAATCATGCAGGCGGAATCGTTGCTGGCTTTTGTCGTTAACCCGGATCAACGCCTGATGATTCTGAATAACGTGGGAAAAGGCGGCGGCGCAGGCAAGACCCTCAGGTATGTGCTTACATTACGAGCTGAGAAAGTGTCCGACCTGGACCAGGTGATAACGGAGTTCGTCAGACATCTGATACCAGCACGACTTCAACAGGCGCCGCCCGCGAAAATCCTGGCGGCTCCGTTACGCCTGATCAAGCCCGAAATGCAACGGCTGGTGGTGATGTCCATTACGAGTTCCGACCGGTTACGCAAGGAGGAAGCCCAAGCATTGGGCCGAGCTCTCGGCGCCGACCTGGGGTTAAAGGGCCTTGATGAGGAAATAAAAGCTCGAGAAAGCGTCCCCTTGGAGGTTGAAAGGCAAATGGCCTGGGCGAGGATCAAGGACCTCATCGCGCGGCGAAGCGAACCCACTGAAATCGCTGCTGCCATCCGCGACCGGTTGCACGCAAACTATGATGCCGAAGAGCTCAAGCAGAGCTGGATAACGCTCATCGATGCGGAAGTGATATCGCTGATCCGAGTTTTTTGTCAGCTACCGTATCTGCCGGATGGGAAAACTGATGCTATTGCCCGGACGGTGATGGAGACCTACGCCACCAGGCTGATACATGAGAAGTATGCGGCTACTTATCACAAGGTAGTGAACAGCCTGCGGAACATGTTCAAAGCAAAACCGGACAGCCCAACGCTCACCAACTTCGTGGCACTCGTACGATGGGCAAATCCAGAAGCGGCAAATAGACTGTGCACGGACATCGGGATGCCGGTCCCAGCCCAGTAGGCTACAAGAGGGGTATTTGGGGCCTACCTTCGTCCGAAAGCAAAGAGGTGCCGGTCGGTTCGGACGTACAAGAGGTTTTCAACCAGGGCAGGTGTGGCGGTAATTTTCTCGCCAATGACATTCCGAGCCAACACCTTCAACTCTTTGGCGCGCGCATCTACCACGACAATGGTGCCCGAATGTGACGGCAGATAAACGCGGCCATCGGCAGCGATCGGAGAAGCCGTGTAACCCCCTCCCACACCGAGCCGCTCCTGGTACAAAACCGCTCCCGAAGCCGCTTCGAGGCACTGGAGCAGCCCGCCGTCGCGGACGATAAAGAGCTTGCGGTCATAGTAAAGGGGAGAAGGGACCTCCGGAATCCCACGGGAGTGTTTCCAGGCAATGCGCTCTTCTTCATTGGTCCGGGCTCCTTCCGGGTGAAGGGCCATCACGATTGGAGTGTCCAGGCTGCTGAAGCTCGCCATTGCCGAATTCCACTCCTCCTCGGTGATCTCACCCTTTTTGTCTTTGTCGATCCCATCAAACATATCTACCAACGGAAATGGCAGCAGTCGCCCAGGGTGGCCTTCGGGCAGCTCCGGGCGGAGCACCAACTTGTAATCCTTGGGCACCTCGGATTTTTGCAGTCTCCCATCCTTGTTCTGGTCCAATTGCATCAGGTCCAACCAATGGACCCCCTCGAAGCCGGGATTTGATCTGCCGCCCACGCCCGCGGCGCAGGCGAAGACCAGGCCCTCGCCGATCGCAATGCTCGGGACGGTTTCCGAGGGGAAGCCGCCTACCGACCAAAGCTCCGCACCTTTGGACGCATCGTAAGCCGCGAGTTGTTTGGAACCCAGGACAACGATGGCTGAATGGCCTGCGGTGGTCCAAATGGCCGGAGTTGACCAACCGGCGGAACAGTACGGGCGGGGCGTTTCCCATACCGTAGCGCCACTCGACAGCTTGAGGGCGAGCAAACGCGAGCCGCCCTGATCGGTATCAAGGGTCTGGACGATGAGATCGCGCAGGAGAATCGGCGAAGTAGCACTCCCATAAGCGCCTCGAGAGATCGGCGCAGGTAATTCCTTGCGCCAAAGTTCGTTGCCCTCGTGGGAGAAACAAACCAAGCCAAAGGAGCCGAAATAGAAGACCACCCGCTGCTTGTCCGCGGCGGGCGTGGGTGCGGCCGGGTTGCTGAAGTCGTGGGTGCGTTCGATTTTCCCGGCGGGAACATCGCGGCTCCAAAGGGGCTTGCCTGTTGCCCGGTCATAGGCCCGACATTGCAGGCCGCCATCTTGGAACGTACTAAGGAAAATGCGTTTGCCCCAGATGCAGGGAGAGGAATGTCCCGGCGGGATTTCGGCTGACCAAACCGCGTTTTCTGACGGACTGAAAGTGGTCGGCGGATGCGCCGATTCGGCGACCCCCTGGCCGTTGGGTCCGCGGAACTGCGGCCAGAAAGGCTGGGCATGGAGAACCGAGAAATCGCCGGACAACGCGAGCAATACAAGAGACGCGCTCAGGCGCCCGAGCGATTGGAGTTTCACGAGCACAGACTCCCCAGCTCGCCAACTCTTGTCAATAAGAGAAGAAATTGGTCTTCCAACCCTCTCTGGAGAAGTCCGGGAAGCGGTGCTATTAAGCCGTAAACGGCAGAGGCTGCTTGTAAGCAATCGCCACGCTGCGCCCCGCCGATCAGGGCTTCGAAAGCTCGGTCCACTTCTGCGCGACTTCGTTTTGCAGGATCAGAGAAGGCCAATCTGCTGAAATCGACTTCCGCTTCTCGGTCTTCAAATCGAGGAGCCAAATCCTTCCCCAGGACCTGTTGTTGTCGTTCATGATCGCTATCCCCGTCTCAGGGTCCATGTCCCAAACAACTCGCACCCACGGTAAACTCTTTTCGCAGTATGGTTTCGCAGCGCGAGCGAAGTCGTAAACGAGGTACTTCATCGGCCCCTCGGCGTTGCGCCAGCCCGGGCGGGCGAACACATGGACCGTTTGTCCGCTTGGGAAGATGTCAATCTCGTTGCAGGCTTGCGGCAGTTCGGCGACCACATTTTCCGGAGTGTCGAGGCGGGCCAACCAGCGACGTCCATCCTGGGCGCTAACGGCAATCCATTCGGCACTAACGCTGCGGGGGTAGTCGAGCACATCGGCTGACGTCTGTTGGATTCCTGCACGAGCTTTTTCACCTCAGGCATTGTCTAGCGCGTATCCTGCTTTTTGATCCACTCGACCATCGTCTCGATATAGCCGCGCGCAAACTGCCAATCCACCCAGCCAGTGGCCAGCCGCTGCTTGCCTGGCACGCTGATGCCGTGGTCCGCTTTCGGAAATATTTTGATCGTGTACCCGGTATTGCCACCGCGGTTAAGCCCATGCTGGATCAACTCCGCGCTTCTGCGCGCGGGCACCATCATGTCGGCTTCGCCCCAGATCGCAAGCACGGGACAACGCACTTTTTCCCAGTACGGCAGCGGATCGAAGCCGTAGCCGAATTTCTGGTAAAAGGAATCAGGCGCAATATCCGTCGATTTCTGCGGACGGCGGTCATCGAGGAATTTCACTTTCTCAAGTTCCGCCACGTCGGCATCCAGCGCATCGGCGCCCTGGCCAGTGCTGATGTAGTCGTAAAATCTTTTCCAGGCTGAACGAAGCTGCGCGATGTGCGCGGGAGATATCCCGTCGTCGCGCCATTTATTCTCCTGGTAATACAAGACCTGTTCACCCGGGCTGACACCGGCGCCAGAAACCGAAATGATGAAGTCCACGTTGGTCGAGCGTGTCGCGACCATCGGCACGATCCAGCCGCCCTGGCTGCCGCCCCAGAGGCCGATCCGCCGGACGCTAGAGCGCGATTTTATGCAATCGACAGCGGCGAGCGCGTCCATGGCGAGATCGTCGAGCGACGCTTTGGTCCAGTCACCGCTGGACTCGCCAGCGCCGCGCTTGTCGTACGCCAGGACCGAAATGCCTGCCTTCACCAACTCGGGCGCGAAGACAAACCCGTCGCGCTCTGCCGGCCCCGACCCATGCACCAGTATCAAAGTGGCCTGCGACGTCATCGGCTTTGGCGACATCAGCGTGCCACGCAACACCACCGTTCCGTTGGTGAAGCTCACCGGTTCCTCGCGGATTGAATAGGCATCAGTCGCGTTCAAGGCCAGAACGCCCTCAAAAATCATTAAAGGTCCGATGATCCAACGCACGCGGTCGAACGATGACATGGAAAACACGATGGCTCAATCAGGATTCGAGGCAAGCACCAGGTTCTAATCTCTGAGTTTGGAATTCCGGACTCTGTTCCGACAGACTGCGCGCCATCTTGGCCGGAGCCTTGAACAGCCTGGTATGGCTCTCTCCGCGTTACGATGCTCGGGAGTGTTCAGTTCATTTGACCATGGTTCCCAATTCTAGCAGTCCCCTCGGCTTGAGGTTGGCAGATTTGCTGCATTGTCCGGAAGGTTTCACGCCTCCGGCAACAGCCCCGAATGCTCTCGGAACGTCCCGCGAGACGCACGCTGCCATACAATACCTGCGGCGACGCGCAGGACTTGGTCAGGATTCCAATCCAGCCGGGCAGTATCGAACACAACTTCATGTCGCAGTTGACGCTGCGCGGGTGAGGGAGAATTGCTTTTCGGCTTCACGCATCGCAGGAAGGACAGTGGCAGCAGCGCCAGTCGCGCTCAAGTGGCGATTGTCGGCACTTTCCGGCGTTCCAAGGAAGCCGTAGGGGCCCGCCTCAGCCATGCGCACGGGCAGGTCTGAGGGAGGTTACCGCTGCACCCGCGCGCTGCCGCCTTTGACCAGCGCTTCGACTTCCTTCAATGACGCCATCGAAGTGTCACCCGGTGTGGTCATCGCCAACGCGCCGTGCGCCGCGCCGTATTCGACGGCTTTCTGCGGGTCGTTGAATTGGAGCAGACCGTAGATGAGGCCGCTGGCGAAGCTGTCGCCGCCGCCGACGCGGTCAAAGATTTCCAGGTCTTTGCGATTAGGGGCCTCGTAGAATTTCCCATCCGCCCAGCAGATCGCCCCCCAATGGTTGCGCGTGGCAGAGGTGACTGCGCGCAGCGTGGTCGCTGTCACTTTGAAATTCGGGTAGTCCTTCACTGCCTTCCGGATCATTTTCTTGAAGGCTGTCACTTCGAGGCGCGAGAGTTGTTCATCCACACCTTCGACTTCGAAGCCGAGGCAGGCGGTGAAATCCTCCTCGTTGCCGATCATGACATCCACGTGGCGGGCAATCGCCCGGTTGACCTCCTGGGCTTTCCGCTGCTCGCCGATGCTCTTCCACAGCGAAGGGCGGTAGTTCAGATCGTAGGAAACAATCGTGCCGTGCTTTCTGGCGGCTTGCACGGCTTCGATCGCGAGTTGAGGCGTCGTATCGCTGAGCGCGGTGAAGATGCCGCCCGTGTGCAGCCAGCGCGCGCCGAGCTTGCCAAAGATATGGTCCCAATCGAAGTCGCCCGGCTTGAGTTGGCTGGCTGCCGTGTGCCCGCGATCGGAGGTGCCGACCGCTCCCCGCACGCCAAAGCCGCGCTCAGTAAAATTCAACCCGTTGCGCACCGCGCGCCCCACGCCGTCATAGGGGACCCATTTGATGAACTGGGTATCCACGCCGCCTTGCAGGATGAAATCTTCCAGCAACCGTCCAACGTCATTGTCAGCGAACGCAGTGCAGACGGCGGTCTTCAAACCGAAGCAGCGCCGCAATCCTCGCGCGACATTGTATTCGCCGCCGCCTTCCCAGGCTTTAAATTCGCGCGCAGTGCGCACGCGCCCCTCTCCCGGGTCCAGTCGCAGC
>Ga0137379_10002675_pt1 | contig 16611 bp, 15 predicted proteins | sample SagtaG_18_FD_104812 | JGI IMG/M metagenome (GOLD analysis project Ga0137379, IMG submission 104812) | Vadose zone soil microbial communities from Sagehorn Ranch, Mendocino, California, USA - Sage2_L_80_16 metaG | ecosystem: Environmental > Terrestrial > Soil > Vadose zone | place: USA...
CTTGGCGCGCTCGTTGAGTACCCGGATGGACGAGTTGAGGCTGACCGCGTCCGCCGCCGCCATGTGCCACTCGGTGAGGTACTGCTCGGCGGTGAGCTGGGCATTGTCCTGGCGCTCGACCGCGGCGCCCCAGTCGCCGACCACCTTCAGCGTCGCGTCGGCCGCCACTTCGGCCGCCTCCAACACGGCAGCGCCCACCACCGAGGCGGCCTGCACGACCAGCGCCGCCGCGACGATCGGCACCACCACCGCGGCAGCCACCGGCAGCACGACGGCGACTCCAATGCAAACCATGCGGTACCCCTCTTCGATGCCGTGACGGTCAGGTTGACGTTGCCGAAACGCTGCCGTCGTCGGCGCGTTCCCCATCCGCGCTCTCCCCATCCGCGCTCTCCCCGTCCGCGCCTTCACCGTCCGCGCTTTCGTCGGCAGGGCGTTCGGCGTCCGCGCTTTCACCGTCGGCGTTTGCCCCGTCAGCGCCTGCCCCGTCGGCGAGTTCCTCTTCCGCGCGCGCGATGTCAGCCCGTTCCTGGCGCACCTCGCCCTGCCAGGCCTGGAAACGGGCCACCGCCCAGGCGCTGATCGCCACAGCGGCCGCGACCGGGGTGATGACCGGCGCGAACACGGCCAACGCCAGGACCGCCGCCAGGACGCCGAGCAGGACCGGCAGCGCGAGCTGCCGGCGGCGGACCGTCCGGGCCCACCGGCCGAGCGCGATCACCCCAGCGCCGAGCAGCGAGTACCGGAGGTACCGACCGCCGATCTCCCACGCCAGCACCGATTCGGCGGCCAGGACCACCGCGCAGGACGCCACGACCGCGAACCACGCGTCGAGGATCGACGCGTCCGAGGCCACGCCAGCGATGTCGCTGACCCCGACCATCAGGACCAGCCCCGCCGCGAACGCAGCGACCCCGCTCACCGCGCGAGCCAGCGCCTGCGGCCGGTTCTGCCGGCGGGACCACTCGCGCAACGCCTCGGTACGGCGCAGCCACTCCCGGCGTACCTCCGCTTCGCGCTCCGCGTCCTCGCGCGCCTGGGCCGCCCGCAGCGCCACAGGTACCAGGAAGTAGGCGACCCAGATGGCCTGGGGCCGGGTGACCAGTGCGGTGAACCACGGCACCTTCAGCGCGCGGTCCCGTTCGGCCAGCACGCGGCGGATCTCGTCGCGGTCGGACTCCTTGGCCGTCGCCGCGTAGAGCCAGATCGCCTGCTGCCGCTCGCCCATCTCCCGCAGGGACTGTCGGGCCGCCTCGTCGGTGACCAGGCGCGCCACCCTGAACCAGCGGTCCTCCTCGGCCTCCCATCGCTCACGCGCATCCAACAGCCCGTCGCCGCCGAACAAGCCCGGAGCTGCCACGCCGAGGGCAAGCTGGGGCAGCAAGTCGAAGGTGCGCAGCTCGTTCACCACGGAGGCGGCGGCGCCCTCGTTGTCCAGGGCACGCCGGGCCAACTCGGGCAGCCGGGCGACCGCGATGTTCTCGTTGCGATACACCGGCGGCTGCCCCGGGTCGATCATCCGTAGAAAGTCGAACAGGCGCACGTTGGGCGGTGCCGTCCGGCGGCGGGGCGGCCGGGGCACGTCGAACTGCCGCAGCCACTCGATGAGCAGCCGCAAGGGTTCCCGGTCCGGGCCGAACAGCACCCCGAGCGCCGTCTCCCAGGTGATGGTCATGGCGAGGGCGAGCTCGTCGCGGTTGACGTAGTCGACATTCCGGTACCGGTACGGGATCGCCGCGTCGGCGGTCCGCCCCTGGCGCTCCGGTGCGGTGCCTTCCCAGCTGACCGACGGCGACTCGCCCTTCAGCCAGCGCTGCACCTGGTCCAGCCCCCACCGTTCGTCCGGGTCCCGCACCAGCAAGCCCCGGCAGAGCAGCCGGATGCGGGGATCGGTGACGGCGGAGACGTTCAGCGGCTTCGTGACGATGGTCACGTTCATGATCGTCTTGTCGTCCTCGAGCCCCTCCAGCACCCGGGCGCCGGTGGACAGCTCCAGCATGGTCACGCCGAGGGACCACCAGTCCATCGCCTCAGAGACCATGCCGCCGGTCAGTTCGGGCGGCGTGTACGGCGGGGTACCCAACCGGTCGGCGGAGTTGAGGACCGGGCCGTCGGGTAGCCACTGACTGATCCCGAAGTCGACGATCGCGACCTCGAACGGGTCGAGCGAGCGGACCAGTACGTTGCCGGGCTTCAGATCCCGGTGGACGAGCTGCGCCTCGTGCATGCTGCGCAGCCCGGCGGTGAGCTGCCTGACCACCTTGGTCAGGGTCGCCGCGTCCAGCCCGGTGGGGTTGTCCCGGCGCAGCTTCTCCAGGGTGCCCCCGGCGAGGTACTCCATGACCTCGTAGTAGCGGCCCGCCTTGGACCCGGTCTCGATGACGTCGACCAGCGACGAGGTCTGCCTCTGGCGCAGGAACTCCCACACCTTCGGCTCCGGGGACCAGCTGCCCTCCCGGTACAGCTTGACTACCCGCTCGACGCCGGTGGCGCGCTCCTCGACGACGTAGGCCGCGGCCTGGGCACCACGCATCACGCCGGCCACCTTGAACCGGGCGTCCAGTAGCGGCGGCAGGCCGTCGCCGAACGGGGAACCGCTGGCCGGCCGGGTGCGACCGGGGTCGAGCTGGGTGAGCGGTCCCTCGTCCCCGCCCGGCGGGGCGGGGCTCTCCGGCGGAGGCGGACTCCCGGGCGGCGGGCCGCCCCGAGGCGGCGCGGTACGGCCCGCGTCGAGCGTGGTCTCCCGCCCGTCCCGGGGCAGTACCCGGCCGGCGTCCAGGGTGGTACCGCGATCGTCCTCGGACGGCTCACCGCTCGTCATCGTCATGGCAACGGCTCCCTCGGTGTCTGCCACGCCGCTCAGCAGGACAGCTGCACGATCACCGAACGGTTGTGCGCCGCGGCTGCCGGGATGAGGCTCCCGTCGGGCGCCACGTCGTTGATGTGGTGCGGGCCGTTCTCGCCCTCACCGCTGGCGGTGATCCGGCTCTGGTCGACGCCCAGTTGGATCAGCAGCGCACGTATCGCCTGGGCCCGCTGTTCGGACAGCGTCTGGTTGGCCTCGGTCGACCCCTCGCTCGACGTGGTACCGATCAGGGTCGCCCGCGCGTTCGGCGTCGACCTGAGCTTGTCGGCCAACCGTTGCAACAGAGGCTTCGCGGCCGCCTCGTCGCGCAACGTCGCGGTACCTACGACGAACCCGACGTTACCGCCGTCGGAGAGCACGGTCGTACCGCAGTCGAACGGCGGCTGGGGAACGGGTGGGCTGACGACCGCCACCGGGACAGTGGTCTTCACCGAGGTACGGGACAGACCAGTCTTGAGGTCGTCCACGCACCCGGCCCCGCCGCCCTTCGCGACCGCGGTCCAGAGGTCGACGAGCTTCGAGCGGTGGTTCTGGTCGAGTACCGGCTGCGGGTCGGCCGTGTCGCCGACCCCCACCAGGTCGACGGTGTCGCCGGGCAGCTGCGGCGTCAGGTGCTGCGCCTGCAGGTACGCCACGATGTCGCCCGGCTGGGCGTCGAACATGTCGGCGTCGGTGAAGCTCAACGGGCCCGTCGTGGGCAGGCCGGAGTCGAACAGCACGATCACCCCGTTGTTCGTGAGATTGCCCGCCTGGGTGAGGCCGGCGAGCACGTCGGCCTGGGGGTGCTGCGGCGTGAGCTTCTGCACGAACCCGCTGATCCCGCTGACGAAGTTGTTCAGGTCCTGGTTGCGGATGCTGGAGTTCTTGCCGTTCGTGTTGAAGGTGGCGTTGAGCTGGACGCTCGGTACCCCGTCGAGGAGGATCACGTGGATCTCCTGGTGGGCCAGCGCCGCCTCCTGGATCAGCGCCACGACGGCCGGGGGCATGTCCGGCCGCGGGCTGTTGGCCCTTGCCCCGACCACCAGGGTCAGCGGCTTGCCCGCCTGGCCCTGGCAGCTGAGACTCGCCAGTGGCGCGGGGTCGACCGTTGTCGGGTTGCAGCTGTAGGCGCTGGTGAGCAGCGCGGCGACCACAAGGAGCGCGCCGAGGCGCACGGTCGGGCGGATCATCACGGCATGCCTTCCATCGTGGAGGAGTTGGGGTCGTCTGCGTCCCGCAGGGGTGACCCGCGCCGCTGCGTCGGCGGCGCGGGCGGTTCCGGCGGCCCGGGAATTTCCAGTGGCACGGTGGTGTCGAACACCCCGTCAGGGTCGTACGCCGCGTTGGGGTCGAATACCGCGTCCGGGTCCAGCGGGCCCGTGGGGTCCGTCGGAGGTTGCCGGTTCCCGGCGACGAATACCCGCCCACGCGCCCTGGGCGGTGCCGAGGGCCACGAGCGACGCCGCTTCAGCAACTTCAACCGGGCCTCCTGGCGCAGCTGCTCCGTGCCGTCCCGGCCCTGCTGATCGATCTCGTCCCACGCCCGCTGGCTGCGTTCGCGCTCCTGCTGGACCGCTTCGAGGGTCCGCTTCGCCGACATCAGCAACGCACCGGTCGAGGCCTGCCGTCGGGCCACCGTGGTGCGCTTGGACAGCGCGCGGGTGTACTCCTTGATGGCCGGCTCATGGCGGAAGAAGCCGCCCAGCGCCGACACCACCCCGGTGCCGAAGTAGAGGCCCAGGAACAGCAGGGCAGCCAGGCGTTGCGCGCCGAGGTCGACCGACTGGCCAAAGTCCGGCAGCGCGGAGCCGTCGCCGCCGTAGGCGACCGAGGCCGACTGCGGGCTGATCTCCCACCGCACCACGAACGCGAACGCGCCCAATGCAAGCCAAACGCCCAGGCAGATCCAGGCCGACGTGGCGGCGCCCCGGATGCGCGGACGGATCGACTGCTTGGCGCCGAGGCCGACGTAGTGGGCCAGGGTCAGCGCGACCACCGTGAAGCCGGCAACCGCCACCCACACCAGCTGATCGCTCACATTCAGTACCAGCACCAGCACCTGGTAGAACGTGACAATGTCCACGCCTGCGGCGACCAGGATCACCAGCCAGAACAGCCGGTGCCTCCAGGACCGGCCGGCGATCAGCGACAGGTTCCCGGCGAGTACCGGGGGCCGTGGCTTGCGGGCTCGGGGTTCCAACACGGTCAGTCCCTTCCCTGTTCAGGAAGCAGGGTGTTGAAGGAGGGCGTGTCAGGCTGACCCAGCCGGTCCAGCGCGTGCGCGACCGCGGCGTCCAGGTGGCGCAGCGCGCGGGTCTCGTTCTCGTGCAGGCCGGTCAGCCGGACCACGTACGCGTGTGCGCGCGCCTCCAGGAGGTCCAGCGCCCGCAGCGTGGCCTCGTGCCGGTGCCGCGCATCGGCGACCAGGTCGGACACGAACCCCTGTACGTACTTGTCCACCGCGTCCGTCACTTCCGCGTCCGGGTCGTCGTCGACGAAGTGGTCGATGAGGTGGTTCATCCGGGCCCGCGCCGCGCGCAGGTCGATGGCGGAGACCCGCCGCCGGTGGATCCGCCGCAGCGCCAGCTCCACCCGTCGCAGGCCACTCGGTGTCCGCGGATGCCGTCCGAGCCTCACGGGTCAACCTCCGGGTCAGTCGGTTGCTCTTCTACCGGTTCATCGACGGACGGCATCTTGATAACGCCGTCGACACAGGTCGCGTCGATCCAGTCGGGCAACACGGGTACCACCGAGTCGACCAGGGGAGCCAGGAACGGACCCTCGGGGTGGGTCTGCACGATACCGTCCCAGTATCCGGACACCCGTACCACGTAGTAGTCGCCCATCTGGCGCGCACGGGACTGCGCCGCGACGAATTCGCGGTCGATCGCCGCGGACAGCCCGGCGATCTCCTCCCGCAGCAGACCCGCCCTGCGGACGCGGGTCGCCTGCCGCTCCTTCGCCTCGACGACGCGCTGCTCCCGCTCCGCCGCGCGCCGGGCCAGCAGTTTGGACCGGTTGCCGGGCGCCGCCTCCTGGGGGCTGCGCGGCGCGAGTTCTGCCTCGGTGAGCGGGGCACGCGCCTCGGTGATCTCGTCCCGCCCGCACTCGATCTGCTCCTCGATGTCGGCGAGCTTGGCGCGCTTCTGGCCGATCTGCTCGTACCGCTGCGCAGTCCGCCGGCTGAACAGCTCGAGCTGCTTGTCCATGTCGTGCCGGCCGAGCTCGATGAGCTGCCTCGTGTAGGGCGTGGTGAGCCGCTTGCCCTGGTCGATGAGCGTCAGCAACTCGGTGTAGCTGGGCAGCCGGTCGTGTCCGTCCTCGCGGCCACGGCGGTAGTCCGCGGCGCGGTGCTCGCGCTGGTAGGGAATCGGGTCGCTGGCCGTCGTCGCGCGCCGCTTCATGCCGCCGGCTCCACAGTCGACGCCGATACCGCGGCGCGGCGGCACAGGGCGGCCGCGCACCACTCGGCGAGGTCGGCCTGTTGCCGGAGGGCGACGCGCCACAGCCCGTACGCCTGGGCCCACAGCTCCCGGCGAACCGCCTCGCCCGGTACTCCGTCGTCCGAGATCGGCACGTCCGGCCTGGTCAGTACCAGTAGCGCGACGAGCAGATCGGTCGCCCCGGTCGCGCGGCTGGTCTGCTCGGCGAGGCTCGCTTGGGTCAGCGCGGCGACCAGTCCGTCGCGGCAGCTCTCGCCGGGCTCGCCAAGCGCGGCCGCGTGGTGCAGTATCGCCCGCGCCTGCCGGACCTGGGTAGCGACCGTCCGGCACATGGACTCGTGCAGTTCCCGCAGGACGGCGGCGTCCAGCAGCCGCGGTACCGGCGGCACCGGTCCGTCCCCCACCGGCGAGGACCCGGCGTCGTCCTCAGGGTCGTCGTCGCGCTCGTCGACGTAGCCGAGCCCGTCGGTGTCGGGGGCCGGAGATCCGTCGGAGGCACCGCGCAGCAGCTGGTCGAGGTCGGCGACCGGGTGCGACCGGTCGGCCGCCGCGATGCCCTCCGCCACGACCCCGGCTGTGCCGGTACCTGGCGCGGTGAGCAGCGGCAGCACGATGCGCTCGATCTTTTGGGCGCGCGTGTCCAGGCCGACCAGCACGTCGACAAGGTCGCGGTGCAGCCGGCGCAGCGACGTCGGGCCCTCGGCCAGCTGGGTACACATGCCCGCGACCGCGCTCGTGACCAGGTCCGCGTGGCGGTGCCGCCGGCCGCGCAGAACGAACAAATACAGGCAGATGCCGACCGCCGGCACGACAGCGATGGCGCTCAAGCCGACCAGCCTCGCCCAGTCCACCGATGCACTCCCCTGCCCTCCGGTACCGTCCGTCGCTACCTGACGGACAGAATCGGGCCGGTCGTGGCGGTGGCCTCGGGGCTAGATCGCGCCCGGGCGAACGGAACCTGGACGACGGCAACCCTGTGGCCGACGTACGACGCGCTGGTCAAGCTCACCGCGGCCGACGAGAACAAGAGCGTCGCGCTCATCAAGAAGGCACTGAGCTGACGGGTACCGGTCAGTCCCAGACCGGTACCCGGGCGCCGTCCGCCGCGCGGCCGCGTTCGGCGGCGAACGCGACGAGGTGTGTGCGATCACTGTCCATGGGAGAAGAGGCGTCGCCGCCAACGCACAGGCCGCGGTACGGACAATTAAATTTCTCCCGCTTTGAGGCACCGTGCGATGGTCGTCGGCCCAAAGGCGTGGGGAACCTGCACGAACGGCTCCGGATCGTGGAGTCTGACTGGGCAGTTCCGTTTCTGGGGCGCCAACACGGCCTTCGGCAACGGGCCTGCCACGCAGCAGTGACCCGGCCTCGCCCGAACGCTCCATTCCTTTGAGGGTTCGGTCGACGTCGCGCAGAGGCTTTGTGATCGGCTCCGATAAGCCGTCCGAAGGCTGGACGCGCCCCCCGGCCGATCAGTGCATTGATCATGTAAACCCCCGGATCGTACTCGAACTGGGTACGCGGGAGGCACTCCTTGACACGCAATCAAGGTATCGACGGTCGAGCTTTCCGTCGCCGGGCGGCTGCGGAGCGTTCGGCCAGTTGCAGCATGTACGCGGTTCTCGCGTGCTTGGCCATCGCCGCGCGAGTCTCCTCGGGCAGTACCCCGTCGGGATCGACCTGACGCTCGAAGCGGTCCAGGAAAGCCTTCGTACCGGAAGAGGTACGCGCAGTCCGGTCGGCGGTGTTGGCCCAGGACGCGTGTGCGGCGATGCGGGCGCGGCGGCGGCGCTGCTCTGGGGTCATACGCGCCGCCCCTCCCCCACCGTCGACGTCGCACGGCTTCTTCTGGTCAGACACGTTCGCCGATCCCCATCCGGGCCTGGACCTGCTGAGCACGCTCGGCGGCGGCGCTGGCGCCGTAGTGGCGGAGCATGTCCTCGGAGGTCCAGCCCAGCAGCAGCATCAGATCGCCGGTGTCTCCCCCGGCTAGCTTCCACGCGTGCGCGTAGCTGTGGCGCCACCGGTGGGCGTGCACCCCGTCCACGCCAGCTCGCTGTCCGCGCCGTTTGAGCATCAGCTTGATGCCGTTGGCGTTCAGCTGCTGCGCGCCGCGCACCGCCAGCCACAGGTTCGGCAGGCCGAACCCCTTGTGACCGCCGCGTGCCCGTAGGTACCGGCTGAGCGCCCGGGCGGTCTTCGGTCCGATGCGTACCCGGCGATCCTTCGCGCCCTTGCCGTGAAAGCTGACCGTGTCAAGCGACAGGTCGACGTCCCCGACAGCGAGGTAGGCCACCTCCGATAGCCGGGCTCCGGTGTTGTACAGCAGCCGGATGATCGCCTCGTCGCGCAGCTGGACGAAGTCCTTGCCCTTGCAGGTGTCCAGGATTCTCTTCGTATCCTCGTCCCGGATGATCGGGATCAGCCGCTTCGGCGTCTTGGGTTGCCGCACCCGCAGCATCGGCGACTGATCGACCTCCTCCTCGTCAACCACCAGCCACTTGAAGAACTGCTGCAACGCCTTGTGCTTGTTCAACGCGGTCGACGCCGACCGCGTGTCCACCATCCACGCCTGGAATGCTTCGACGTGCCGGCGCGTCACCGCCGTGGGGCTACGCGCCGCATCCGAGGCGTCCGAGTCCTCGGCGAGGTACCGGGCAAGCTGCGCAGCGGCGAGCAGATAGTTGTACCGAGTCGTGGGCGGATAGTTTCCCGAGCGCAGCGTCCGGTCCCAGTCGACCAGGAACCCAGCCCACGCCGGAGCCAACCCCGCCGTCAGCGTGACAACATCCGGTCTCACGGCCCTGCACCCCACCTCGAGGGTGGCCTCGACAGCGAAGTTGCCCAGACGATCTCCGATGCCAGGACCGTTGCTTCGCCGGGTCGGTGCAGTCGTAGGCGATCCCGCGACCGCGGCAGGCCGCCACAGGGCATTCGTGGTTGGGCGCGTCCGCGCCCTTCGATTGGTCTTCATGCCTACGCATGGCCCAACCAGACCCCGGTTTTCAGCGGGTGACCGACGCGCACAACCCAACTGGTACCCAACTCGTTGGGTACCAGTTGGATTCAAATCAGACAGTTGGGTGCTTACCGAGGCCCTACCGAACCGACAGGCTCAGAGCTCTTGATCCGACGCTGGGTCTATTCAAGCGTTGGCGGCACGATCATGCGTACGTAGTCGCGCGGCAGCACGTAGCGCGGAACGGGCAGTAGGCCACAGTCCGTGCGCCATAGCCGGCCCACGCCTGCGCGGACGACGCGGGCGGCGTCCTCCGGGCTGAGCCGATCAGGCGCGGCCAGAAGCCGCGGACCAAGCCGAGCCCAGTCGAGAGAAGCTGGAGGCAGCATCCCGGCACTTCGATACACCCGCTCCTCCCGGAGTGCATCTTGAGCACCGCGGACGAGCCCTGCGACGACGTGTGGCCACGTCGGTGTCAGCCACCACCGCCAGCACCACTGCGCCGCGAAGCAGGCCAACAGCATCAGCGTTCTGCGAGGGCCGAGATCGACAAGCCGCTGGTCCCACTGATACGTCAGCTCCCGTACATGGTGCTCGAGCACCTGCAACTCGTTACGGTCGGGAGCGAGCTGGGCCATGGTCCGCCCATCGGGCAGTCGCCGGCTTGGCTCCGCAATCTCCAGGACCGGGGCAAACAGTGACAACGCAGCGCCCGGCCCGTCACGCAGCCTAGTGGCCAGGGGTTCGTCGAACAGTCTGCGTATCCAGTCCCGCACCAACCGGGTGGTGGCCACCGTCGCCCGCATCATCTCCCCGTCGGAGATCCGCCTATGGGGCCACCCGTGCCAGTCCTCGACCGGACCATCCCGCCACGCCAACCGCGTGATCGCCACCGCAGCCAGATCCATGAGCTGCGAATGATCCTCAGGGTCGAACCCAAGCCGACGGGCGACCTGCCCCAGGACCTCCAAGTCGACGCCGCTCCCGCTCGGTACCCCAGTTGCCGATCCATTGACGACGACGTCTACTGGCAACGCGCAGGTTCGAATACTGCCGGGGGCACTCAAAACATCGCACACAGCCTTGCCGGCCGCGGGAGCTTCCGCTCCCGCGGCCGGCTTCGCTGTTTCTGGGGAGGGTCGTGGTGTGGGGATGTTCAGGGCGGTGTTGACGGCTTGGGCGAGCGCGGGGGCGGTTTCGGCCTCGATGGTGATGCGGAGGATCGCTTCGCGGCGGGGGGCGTTGTAGCGGACTTCGAGGTGGAAGGTGTCGTAGAGGCGGCGCTGGGTGTCCTCGGGTAGCAGGGTGACGTCGATGTCGCTGAGTGGTACGGCGTCGATGAGGTCGGGGTCGGGTGGGGTGGTGTCCTGCTGCTCGCGGCTGATCTGGGTGAGGAGTTTGGTCTTGGTGCGCTGTTCGGCGATGTTGGCGGCGAAGCGGGTCTGGATGCCGGCGCGCCATGCGGCGTCGACCTCGGGGTCGCCGGTCGGGGCGAGGGTTTCCAGTTCCCCCATGAGGTTGGTCTGCCGACGCTGAAGCTCGGTGATCTCCGCTTGGATCGCGATGCGCCGGGCTTGCAGTTCGGGGTTGGCGCTGGCCGGGGTGGGCAGGGTGTCGGCGAAGAGGATCTTGCGGTTGGGGCCGAACACCCGTTGGGTGAAGAACCGGGCGACGGGGTCGAGGAGCAGGTCCTCGCGGATGAGCAGGTTCGGTGGGTGGCTGGGGTACCAGGGCAGGTGGCCGTGGTTCTGTTCGTTGATGGCGCAGCGGTAGTAGGTGTAGTGGCGTTTGGTGCTGCCGTACATGCGGCGGCTGCACAGGTCGCAGAACAGGTAGGACCGGAACACGTAGGTTCGTGCGGTGGCCGGGTGGCTGTTGGGGCCGGCCTCGGGGCGTGAGCCTTGCCGGAACCGGCCGACGGTGCTGGCGGCCTCGAACAGTTCCCGGGTGATCAGGGGTTCGTGGGTGGGTTGGGAGGACCAGACCCACTGGCTGGGCGGGTTCACGCGGCCCTGCACGCCGCGGTCTTTGCGGGGGTTCTTGCGCCGGTTCCAGACCATGTAGCCGGTGTGCTTGGGGTTGTCGAGCACCTCCCGCACGGAGCCGTAGGTCCAGGCGCCGATGCGACGGCGGCCGGCGCCGGGGATCGGCTCGGGTGGCGGGTACCGGTCGAGGTCGAGGTTGAGCCGGTCGGCGATCTTCTGGTAGCTGAGCCGTTCGAGGGCCCGCCAGGTGAAGATCAGGGTGACGACGGGGCCGCGGACCGGGTCGATGATCAGCCGGTGCTTGACCTTGCCCTCGTACGCCTTGGCCTTGACCGGGTGGCGGATGCGCTGGGCCTGGTAGCCGTACGGGGGCTTGCCGATGTTGTACCCCTGATCGGTGTGGATCTTGAAGCCGCCCCAGGACAGCTCCAGCACGTACCACTCGGAGATGGCCTGCTTGATCCGGCGGGTCAGGGTCGGGGTGGCGCCCTTGACGGGCACCGTGCCTTCGGCGAGCGCGGCCATGGCTTTGGCGTCGACGCCTTCGTCGGCGGCCAGCAGCGCGACGCCGGCGTGTTCGAGTTCGTGTTCGAACTTGGTGCCGACGTAGGTGCTGCGGGAGATTCGTTCGATCGACTCGCACACCACGGCGACGAACCGCCGGTCGGGGCGTTTGGCCTCGGCGAGTAGGTCGGCGATACCGCCGTCTCTGGGGATCGGGATGTCGAACTGCTCGTGACCGCGGCCGTGGCCGCGGGTCTCGGCGGACTTGCGGCCGGACTCCACGTCGTAGAACTTCGCGACGATCACGAACCCGTCGGGCAGGGCACGGCGGGAAGAGTCCAGCTGCCGGGGCAGCGACAGGGTCGGGTCCTGGGCGTCCTCGGTGGAGGTCCGCCCGACCCAGGCCACCGGGACCAGGGCGCCGCCGAGGGTGTCGGGGACGTTCTGGTCCGCGACGGTGCGCAGCCACGACAGCAGGCTGACCTCGTCGTCGCCGCCAGCGACGGTGGTGACCGTGTTGTGGTCGGTCATCGCTTGCCCTCCGATTGGTCGATATCGGCGGCGTTGCCGGGCGCGTCGCGGACGTGCGGGTCGGTGTGCGCGTGGTCGGTGCCCAGGCGTTGCGGCGGTGTGGATATCAGGTACCACTCAGCGATGGCCTGCCGCACGGGCCGCGCGTCGATCAGGCCGGACGCGTCGACCGAGATGCCGTCGTCGACGGCCAGCAGGGTCACCCCGGCCCGGTCCAGCTCACATTCCACGGAAGCGGCCATCTGGGCGCTACGGGAAATCCGATCGATCGACCCGCACACGACGGCGTCGAAGGGCCGGTCCGGACGGTTGGCCTGCTCCAGAAGTTCGGCGAGCCCTCCGTCGCGCGGGATCGGGATCCCGGCGCAGTCCTCCACTCCGGCCTGGCTGCGGACCTCGGCGGGCGCCAGGCCGGATCCCACGTCATAGAACGTGGCGACGATGTGGAATGGGTCGGGCAGCGTGCGGCGGCAGGCGTCAAGCTGCCATGACAACGACAGCGCCACGTCTATCGGGTCACCGGACGCGACGCGCCCGTACCATGCCACCGCCACCGTGCTGGTGGGTGCGTCGTGGGTCATGACGGCTCCCGGGTCTGGTGCGGGTTGGGGTGTTCGGCGAACCATCGCAGTGCCTCCCGTATCGCGGCTGCCTGCCGCATGCGTAGCTGCTTGCCTTCCGGGCCGCTCACGAGGACCAGTTCGATGCGGGTCTTGAGCGGCTGCGGCCCCGGCGGGCCCGGGGGCGCGGCATGATAGCGGGACTTTTCCTGCTGCGGCGACTGGTCTTCGCCCGCCGCGACCGCCTCATTCCCCATCCCGGCAAGGGTTTCGTCGCGTGGGTCCGGCACATCCCCCGGGTCGGGCCGCGCAGCGCGGGTCATCGTGGACCCTCCCCCGGTACGGGCTTGCCGAACACGACGACGTCGTGAGCGCCGGACCCGGGCAGCATGAGCACCCTGCCGTCGATGGCCATCGGTGGCGTGGTCAGGTTGTCGCCCGGGTAGCGGGTGAGCAGCCGACCGCGCTCGTCGGCGAACAGGTAGTCCACGAGGTCCAGCCCGGCGCAAAGGCCCGCGGGTACGACGTGGTCTGGCTCCCCGGAGATCCATGACCGCTCGGCCGGGTCCCTGCTGAACGCGACGGCGGCCAGGCCACCGGGACGCAGCAGCGCGGCGCAGCCGGCCAGGACTCGGCCCAGCCCCGCACCTGCGGTGATCCGGCCGATCCGCGGACCGCCGGTGTGGCGGCGTGCGCGGCGGTACGCGGGCATCGTCTTGCCGGCCGGGGCGCTGGTCAGTGTGAGGTCAACGGTGCCGCGCAGCGCGGTCGGTACCCGGGTGGGCAGCCGGGTGGCGTCAGCCTGGATGACCCGGGCATGGCCGGTCGCGCCCTGTCGGGTGGCGAGGGCGAGGTTGGTACGGGCCAGGCTGACCCAGCCCGCCTCGATGTCCAGCCCGAATCCGTCACGTCCGGCGTGGACGGCCTCGACGAGCATGGTTCCGGTCCCGATGAACGGGTCGACGATGAGGTCGCCGGGGTTGCTGTACCGGTGGACGAGGGTCGCGGCGAGGTCGGGTGGGGTGCGGTCGCGGTGCCCGGCGCTGCCGGCCACGTACCGGCCGTAGCGCTGCGCGAGCAGCCCACGGCCTTCCCCGACTGGCAGGTTGGGGGGCCAGGAGTTGACCTGGCCGACCACCACGCCCAGGGTGAGGGTCAGGATCGAGTCAGTCATGATCGCGTCCGGTCAACACGAAGATCAACAAGTCCAGGTGGTACCGGCCGTACCCGAGCCCGGCCCGGGCCGCGCGCAGCACCGGGCGGCTGGCCGGGGTGGCCAGGTTGGTGAACCGCTCCCCGGGGATGGGGGCGGTGACCGCGATGACGTGCTCGACGTAGCCGAGCCCGGCCGCCTCCGCGGCGGGAATCACGTCGGCGGCGTGGGTGGCGTAGTCGGGACCCTCGGCGGGCGGGACGAGCGTGACGACGGTCGACCCGCGCGTGGTTTGCAGGCGGGCGCACGCCGCGAACAGCTCCCCGAGCCCACCCGGCCGGGTCACCGGGCGGGGGTAGCGCACGCTGATCAGGCTGGCGCTACCCGCCGGCAGGCGCCGCAACTGGGCGGGCCGGGTGATCGGGTGGTGACGCACGCCATGGGCTCCGGCCACCCCGGCCAGGGTCGGGTCGTTGTCGAGGTCGATGATCGTCTGACCCGGGCGGGTGGTCAGGCCGACCAGCAGCCCGGCCACCCGGGGCGAGAGCCCGTCCCAGGTCTTGCCGTCGGCGTGGTCGATCGCGGCGACCCGCCACAGGGTCACCGGGATCCGCCGGTCGCCGTGGTCGAGGGTGACGCCGGTGGCGGTGATCAGGTCAGCGACGTCCGGGTCGGTCGGGTCCAGGGCCTCAACCTCACCGCCAACGCCGTCGATGGGGAGGTCGGCGCCCGGGGGCCACGCCGTGACGGACGCGGGGTCGAGGCGGTTGCGGTTGCGCCGACGCTTGCGGCGCTGCGGATGTGTCGTCATGGATGGGTGCGGCTTCCGTGCCGCCGATTCCGTGTTCACACCCACGCATGGCCCAACCAGCCACCCAACTGGAGCACCCAACCCAGGGCCGCTACCCAACAACCACCCAACAGCGCCACCGGCCCGGTCCGGGCCGACAAGCTCGCGGTTCGGTTTCCTACCCAACAGCTCGGGTTGCCACCCAACAGCGCCCGACCCAACAGAGCGGGGCGCAACGCTGTTGGGTACCCAACAGGACCTCCAGTTGGGTACCCAACAGGGGTCGTGAGCTGCACTGTTTGGGTAACCGGCTCCCCCGGCGCACGATCGCGGCTGCTGACCGCGGAACCTTCTGCTGGTCGTCCGGGAACTGCGCCGCGATCCCGCCATCAGCAGGTGTGGCCGGCGGGCTTCAGCGGCATGGTGGCCCCGGACATCGCCGGCATGACATCAACGGATCCGGATGTCACACCGGCGAGGGACGACCGCCGTGACATCGACAGACCTGCATGTCAGGATCGGGTGTGACATCGGGCACGTCCGATGTCACGGCTACGGCGGACATTGGGTATGACATCGATACATGTGGATGTCACAAGACCGGCGGACATCGGATGTGATATCGAAATAGGCTGATGTCACATGCGACCGGCCGAGGCGATGTCACGCCCGCCGAGCTGCGTATTGACATCTCGACGGACCTTGGGCACCCAATGTCCACGCTCCGGATCGCTGACGCCGGGCGACGATGTCACGTGGCCGGCGCTCGTCGCCGGCGCCGCCGTGTCCATCGGTGATTTTGGATGTCAGGCGTGCGGTGACATGTCGATGTCCGGCGGCGGGATCCAGCGATGTCCATCGACCATCGGTGATGTCACAACCGTGGGACCTCGGCATGTCCGGGTACGGCCATGCTGCCCATGTCCATCGGCCCGCCTCGATGTCACAACCGTGCGTCTGGTCGGCGGACACCGCCGCGCCGGGGCCGGTGCACACCGGTGTCACCCGCCCTGGACGTCGCGGCGTCCCCCGGTGTCCGGGAGGCGCACGGGGTATGACACCGGCGTCCGGTACGGGGCCTGGGACGCGACACCGGTGTTCGCCCGTCGGCCGCCGGGGCCGAGGCCGGGCTCGGACCTGCGCCGGGGTCGGCGGGTCGCCGCGCCCCCCGTGGTACCGGCTGCGGCGGCGCCCGACCAGGGCTGCCCGGGTGGTGACGCCCCCGGGTGGGCAGGGTGGTGGTGGACCGGGTTACCCAACAGCGCCCAACAGGGCTCTGACGTGGACCCAACAGTGCGGGCGGCCCGATGGCACGGGCTGGTCGGCCAGGTCGTGGTTGGGTGCCCGGTTGGGTTACCCAACAGGGTCGTGACCTGCGACAACACGCCGGGTTTAGTGCCGCCACGCCCACCTCCGCGGGCGGGTTGGTCTGTTGGGCAACTGGTTTGGTGCGCGTGCGCTGATGGGAGACCTGGCCGCCCGCGTCCGGGCGGCGTCAAGGTTCCGAGCCCGTCCTGGAGTCGCCCGATGTCCACGCCGCTGTCCACCACGTCGTCGTCCACCACGTCGTCGTCCGCCGTGCCGTCGAGGCGGTGGCCGGCCTCGCCCCTCGCAGCGGCGGCGCGGGCGTTCGACCTGCTGACCTGCCCACCGGCCCCGCTCGCGTTCGACGCGCGGGGCCTGCCGGTGCTGCCGCAGCGGATCCTGCCGCTGAACGAGCTGCGGGACCTGTTGACCGCGGACAGCACCCCGAAACCGGTGCGGGACCTGGTCTGGCGTGACCTGGTGCCCCGGGCGCGCCGGGACGGGCCGACCTGGGTGGTCGCCGCCGTGGGGATCGC
>Ga0137379_10002689_pt1 | contig 16535 bp, 17 predicted proteins | sample SagtaG_18_FD_104812 | JGI IMG/M metagenome (GOLD analysis project Ga0137379, IMG submission 104812) | Vadose zone soil microbial communities from Sagehorn Ranch, Mendocino, California, USA - Sage2_L_80_16 metaG | ecosystem: Environmental > Terrestrial > Soil > Vadose zone | place: USA...
TGGCAGATACTAGTTTCCGTTTCTTGGCGACCGCCGGTCAGCAATTGATAACGACTAGAGGGTATCATTTTGATGGTGCTTTTTTTGCGCAGGCATCCTTTCTTTCTCCAGACCCGACTAGTTGGACGGTTTTCGATGGGACAAATACCTTCGCGTATAGCTATATTGTGGTTGTCAAGCTTTACCTCGTCGAGGAATGAACCTGCACATTGTTTCCCTACCCCATACGGAAGTTAGCGCCGCTTTTTGCGGTTGCGCCTTCACTGCAAAGGTCCTGAAATTTTGCAAAATGATGGGGACCCACTATCGAATTAGAGTTTATGCCCCTGAAGGCCCTCCAATTCCCGGTGCTGAACTAATTCCGTGTCTCACCAAACAAGTCCGTGAAGCAACCTTTGGATGGGACGACCCTCACCGTCTTCCGGTCTGGCCTACGGACGCTCAAACTTGCTTATTCAACGACAATGTAATCCAAGAATTGAAAAAGCATCTGGGCGCAAAAGAAGACACTTTAATTTTGCTCACCGGCGGCTGGACCTTCCGGCAAATCGCTGAAGCGTTTCCTGACTACACAACCTGTGAACCCGGCGTCGGCTACCTGGGAATTTGCACCGACAAATGCGCCTTTGAATCTTACGCATGGATGAACACCGTCTATGCAAAGAAAAACATTGAAGACGGGCGCTGGTATGATACCGTAATCCCAAATTATTTTGATACCGACGATTTTCCTAACCTAAATGATGGCAACGGAAAGTATCTTCTCTTCCTAGGAAGATTGGTTCAGAGAAAAGGCCCCCATATCGCCAGCGAAATAGCTCAACGTTGCGGCAGGGAATTACGCGTCGCGGGGCCGGGAGGAAAACAATGCGGCAAGGATATTGTTGCCCCGGAGGTAACAATCAAAAACGCAACCTATATGGGGGCCGTGAACATCGAAGAACGCTCAAAGCTTTTAGCAGGGGCGCGCGCTTTGATTGTCCCGACGACATACATTGAACCTTTCGGGGGAGTTGCGATTGAGGCGATGCTGTCGGGAACGCCAGTGATTTCTACGGATTGGGGTGCCTTCCCCGAGACTGTAACTTACAAAACCGGATTTCGGTTTCGGACTTTGTCAGGGGGGGTCAAAGCGGTGGAACATTGCCATCTTTTGAATCCGCACGTCATCCGCTACACAGCGCAGTTAAAATATTCTCTGCCGTATGTCAAGCCACAATTCGACGCTTGGTTTACGCGACTTCAAGGACTTTGGAAAAAAGGTTGGTATAATTAAAATATATGTATGGCTTAGCATCAATTAAGGCAATCAATGGTTGGTCCAACTCTAAAGAGTGTAAAGCGATTCTTGAGAATGCGAGGTTAACAGCTTTGACTCCGGTCATTCACTCCGAGGCACACGCGCCAAAAAAAGTTGTGACAAAACGGAACGTCTCTGCTACAGTCGTGAGGAATGATTGAAACGGCAGAACAATGGATGGAAAGGGCTCGCATCCAGCAACTCAACCGAAACCTCTTGCCGAAAGAGGTTGCCATCGAAATGCTGACGAGGCCCGGAGTGAAACTCTCCGGCGCGGAGCGAAGAATGTTTCGCGACGCGCTCGAAAAACATTTTACTTCGATACTCCAGGAAAAGCCGCGAGAGATAAAGCTGGCTTTCAAACTTCAACACTCCACATGGGCGCAGTTGAACAAGTGGCTTAAGAGAACGAACCTCCGGCATACCACAATGCAAAAGCGATATTCTCTCTTCGCGGAGAAGGTCGCTGCTTTTCCTGATGAGACCCCGCAGAAGAAAGTTGGCGAGAAACAACTCGCGGCCTTTGGGGTTATTATGGGACTCTGTAGCGAGGCTCTTGGCTGTATCGAGAACGAAGTTGACCGACGGCTGTCGCTTGCGACAGCGGCCGATAAAATTTCAAGTGAAGAAGTCGCCGTATGAGTTGCTCTCGCGAAGCGTATGACCTTCACAATCCGGTTTGTCGGCGTAATGCTTTATGCAGATTGCGAGGAAGCGATTGGAAAAAAATATGGTTTTGGAAATTAGTTTGGTCCGACACCATTAACCGTGTGTGTTCTCGGTGAATGAATCTTTCGCATCCGAATGGTATGAATATCTTGGCCTCGACATTGATGAACTGCCCCCGGTCGTCGCCGAAAGTTGTAAAGTGGGGCCAAACACAGAACTAAGATATGCCCCAAGAAACTCTACCTCTCCCAAAGCCGACGTTAGGAAACGCCCTAGCGGGAAACGAGAACATCAAAATCCGGCCAAGCGGAAATGATGTCATGGCCGCGAACGAAATATGTCGAACGATAACAAATCCCCGGCTGACTCAGGAAATGTCTCCCGCCGACGTAAACGAAACCGTCGAGAACCTCGTGGCGGCGCAGTCAGCAATACCGCTTGCGAAGAACGAACGACTCGCTGCACCGGCTTCGAGGGCGTCCATATCCATTGCGCCCGATGTCGCGCCTGTATCGAGTCCGATTCAACCGTCTGCACCGCCTGCACAATCTCTGGAGGTTAAGCCTACCCTTTCCAGAGTCTATCTGACGGGCGGGGCTGGCGGCGCTGACGAAGTTGCAAGGCAAACCGGCGCGGTCGTCATCAACTTGAAGTCGATTGTGGAATATCAAATGCGACAGACCTTTGGCTCAATTCCAACCCCCGCTATCGCGGCAGAATTTTCTGCGTGGTCTCAGGGTATCGTTGACCTTAAGACCCCGCAAACCCTGACGCGCACTTTATTGGAGTCTTTATTAAAGCAAAAGTTCCCGACGTTCGGCCAGCCCGACTATTGGATTGTGATTGTTGAGAGTCTAGCCAACGCCGCAGTCGAGAAAGGCCAGCGCGTGATTGTGACCGGCATCGATACCGTGGCGAATTTCAAGGCGCTAGGTAAGAAGGGGTTTGTCCACTATCACGTTATGCTTTCTAACGTCACGGCGCAGAACAAGCAGATGGCTCCAGACGGCCTATCAACTGCTTTGGACAATGATGTCATCAAGAAAATCTCCTTTCAGAGAGACGGCCAAAGACTGCACGTCGTATGGAATGATAATCAGCCCGCGCCCTCTGGTCGGTTCTACTCTCTGACTGAATTCCTCACCGAGTTTTCAGCCCCGATGGTTGGTGATGGAGAAGTCGAAATACAATGAGAATAGGACTCGACATAGACGGAGTGCTTGCCAACTTTTTTACCTCTTACGAACTCGCCTTTATAAAAGTTACGGGCCGAGACCTATTCGGCTATAATCGATGGCCGAATTATGTTCCCGTCGGTTGGAATTGGCCGACTATGTTCGGATATACTGACCAGGAAACATCCCAGGTTTGGTCCTACATTATCGAAACCAAGGACTTTTGGGTTAATCAGGGAATTCTTCCGGGTTTGGTTCAGGCCCGTCGGTTAGTAGCAGGACGCCACGACTTATATTTCATAACCGACAGACCGGGTAAAGGTGCTAAATTCGCAACAGAGTGGTGGCTTCGTGGAGTAGGAAGATTCGATAATCCGACTGTCTTAATCAGTCGCAATGGAAAAGGTCCCATCGTGGCCGGTCTAGGTCTCGAAATTTACATTGACGACAAAGTTGAAAACATCCTAAGCGTGCAAGAATGCCTGCCAGAGTGTCACGCGTATCTTGCGCCTATCTATCCCTACTCAGAGAATCACCCGAAATTTCGTCAGTGCCTCAAACGATTCTTAACCGTAAAAGAAGTATTTCAACACGAAAAGTTATGAACAAACACGTAGGTATCGGCGGCGCGCCGTCTCGTGCCACAACGTTCCCCGAAGATTCTAAAGGTAGAAAAAGTCGTCCGGTTGCTTCGGGAGTCCTGGATTATTTCCCAGATGCGTTGGTAGCCGTATCAGAGGTCTCTTGGCATGGAAATGAACAGCACAATCCCGGAAAGCCGCTTCACTGGGACCGAAGCAAGTCAGGCGATGAGGCCGATTGTCTAATTCGCCATTTTCTTCAGCGCGGAACGCGCGACTCCGACGGTCTCCGACATTCCGCTAAAATGGCATGGCGCGCATTAGCCTTTCTCCAAAAAGAAATCGAGGCGGAGCCGGGAAGTCCTATCGAATCTATTTGCGAGAAATGCAACAAATATCCATGTGGATGTTCGATACCGGGGAAAGGAGACTGTAGTTGCATTCGTGGGACCGAAATTTGCAGTTGTGGAGATTGTCCGTCGCCATCAGCCAAAGAGATTACGGTCCCCGTGACGCATTACGTTGGCCCTAAAGAAAATAAAGGCCTTCCCTGCGGGTGCGGAGACATGGACTGCATTCCCTGTCACACGTCGGCCCCGGTGACCCATGACATCAACGCTGATTAACCCGGAAATACTTTCATGTCTAAGACCATACCAGCGGAGTTCCGCGCTACATCTATCTGGATTGCTAGAATCCTCTCGGAGTGCGCTAGACTTGTCCGTGATGGGAAGCGGAAAAACATATGTCGCGACAGCGGTAGCGAGTGCGACGAAGAAGCCTTTCTTAATAGTATGTCCCAAAATCGCAACGGGGATTTGGGAACGGGCTGCTGAACATTTTGGTGAAGAGTTTGACATCCTGAATTATGAGAAACTCCGGACAGGAAAAACACCTTTTGGTATATGGTCGGGCGGTTCTCCGCCTGCTCGGGAAGAAAGGGAAATCTTTGTCTGTAAAAATTGTCAACAGACGCTCGACCTTGATAATCTCGCGTCTTGCTATTGTCACCACTTAGGAATTCACTGCGTCGAAACGAAGTTAAAGCCGCATCGCTATGGACAATTCAAGTGGGCCAAGGAAGTCCACGGAGTAATTTTCGATGAAGTCCATCGCTGTGGAAGAGATTCTCTTAATTCAGACATGCTTATTGCTGCGCGCCGCCAAGGAAAACAAATCCTTGGACTTTCGGCAACTGTTGCGTCATCACCTTTACAACTTCGCGCAATCGGCTACGCAGCCTCTCTCCATCGTCTCTTTGATTTCGAGTCTTGGGTTCGTGCCCACGGCTGCGGCAGAATTCCCGGTCTCCGGGGACTCTATTGGCTAGCTGCCAAAGAGAAGCAACTGGAGATAATGGCGGCAATCCGGGCGCAGATAATCCCGGACCACGGAGTCAGGTTGACAGAAGTTGACATACCCAATTTTCCTAAATGCGACATCCAAGCAGAATTATATGACCTTCCTGAAAAAGACACTGAGGAACTTAATCAACTCCAACTTGAGGTTGCGTCTGCTCTGGCTAATCTGGAAGCCCGGCAAAAAAATGATATGGCTCCAGCTATGGTGGCCACAAGAATACTCCGGAGCCGTCAAAGAATTGAACTACTCAAGGTCCCGCTTGCGGCTGAGTTGGGCAGCGATTACCTGGAGAAAGGATTATCTGTTGTATGGTTCGTTAATTTTCGACAAACTATCGAAGAGATGCAGAAGCGATTTCCTGGTGCTCTGGTAGTTGACGGGTCTCCCGATTCAGTGAAAAACCGGCAACGATATGCCGATGAATTTCAGTGCAATAAGATTCGAGAACTTATTGTTCAATCGGAATGCGGCGGCGTCTGTCTTTCGCTTCAAGACTTGGACGGCTTCCATCCTCGCATCGGTTTAGTAATGCCTTGCCATTCGGCAGTGACCTTTAGACAACTCGCCGGACGACTGCCCCGCGACGGCGGACTTTCGCCGGCCAGATACAGAGTTTTGTTTGCGAACAAGTCTGTCGAAGTTCTAATGCACAAGGCTTTGTCCATGAAACTCAACAACTTAGATGCTCTGTGTGATGCAGATTTGAGGGCAAAAAATCTTCATTTTTCTTCTTGACGGCTTAAACGCAACATGCTAAATTATGGGCATGTTAAATACAACTGATACTGACAAGGCGTTCGCGGAAGCGAACAAAATAATTACAAGACATATTGAAGTTTAAGCGCCAGCGTGGTATAGTGAGGTATGAATAGAATTAAATACTGGTTGTGGAAACAGAACTGGATTGACTTTTTGGTGGACGTGGGTTGGATGCTCCTATTTGTTTGTGGCCTAGTAGGCATACTTTTATCCTTTTCCCGCGTATGAATAAAAATATAACGGCGGTCGGCGGGAACACTTTCCCGGTCAAGGAGCAACTCTTCACCCGTAAATAAACAAGTAAACAAGAATAAAAAATATGTTTGACCTAGATACAATCAAACGCATCAACAACGATGCCGTGCGAAAGCACGCAGACAAGAACACGCGCGCCAAAACCCTGCGAAGGAAACTCAAAGGCAAAATTGCGGCAAAGCTATTAGTCGCCTTCACCGATGAGGAACTGGAAAACACAGCTTACTATCTTCTATAGCATGACCCGAAAAAATAAGCGACTCGTGCGCTTTGGAAATCCGGAAACCAAGCGCATCATTGAATTCGGTAAAGACAAGCGCGTGGTTCGCGCTACCATCCGGTGGGCGGCGCGTCAGCCGGGATTCAGCCTCTTAACCCTGGACCAATGGTTGCGCTCGCAACCTGCCAGCACCCGTAAGGGCGTTGCCCGACGAAATTTCGTCATTCCCTTTTACGTCAACGCATAATGAAACAACACCAGCAATCTCTCGCGCCGCTAATCGAAGAAGCGGAGCGCACCTTGTGCGAGGCAATTAAATTCTTCACCCTCAAAACGACGCCGGAGTCCATCTGCGTCACCATCCAGACTAAAGGCCGTAGGAAAGCGGTTGGATGGTTCTGGGCTGGCCGCTGGATTATTCCCGGTAAGACTAAGAAAGGCAATGTTCCGGCGTATAATGAAATCAATATGAGTGCCGAATTGCTTTCATCGCATAACATGGGTGAGTTGCTTTTACATGAACTGGCCCATGCGGAAAACAATACTTGCGGCACTAAGGATTGTTCTGGCCGGGTCCACAACAAGCATTTCAAGTCAATGGCTGAACACCTGGGGCTTGAAGTCAAGCCTCGCGACAAGTCTGTTGGTTACGGTTACACCGAACTCGCCCAAGCCGGAGAAGACTTCCTGAAAAAGATTGTGTTTAAACGCGAACTTTTTACCAGTTGCCGGGTTGTTGATGGGCCGAAGGCGGCTTCTGGCGGACGGCTGCTCAAGCTGGAATGCGGCGGTTGTGGTTATGTCATTCGCTCAACGCAGAAGTGGATTGACACTGGGACACCTACTTGCATCTGCGGAGATGAATTTCATGTAACATAGTATGAGTTTTATATTTGGATTACTGGTCGGTATGGTGGTTGGATTCATCATGGCTTGCTCGGAAGACCCATACCTTTGTGAAGACAACAAGCTAGATAATAGTTCGGATGGGGTTCCGCTCACGGACCTCCCGAAGTGGACTGCTTTACACAAAGCCAAAAAGAAGTAACTTTTATGCACAATGCCAGTCAAACTAAAATCAGTCGGAAAAGGCAAAGTAAGAGTCTCTACCCCGCACGGAGTCAAAGCAAAAGCAACAACTCCCGCAAAGGCGGCGGCTCAGAAACGCCTCTTAAACGCAGTGGAACACGGCTGGAAACCAACAGGTCGGAAATAGAGTTAGAGTGTCCCTGTTGCGCCCACAAGCTTCGATTGATAAACGGAAGCCTTCAAGACTTTTATCCCTGAAAAAAATTGTTACACCGACATACGAGGTGTGATATAACATGACTATAACGAAATGCAAAAACGAGGGAAAGCGAATTGCGGAACTTCTGGGTCCGCCCCGTATGTCAACGCGCGAAGTTGCAAAGCAGATGGGAATAAGTCATCCGCAGACGGTGCTGAGAATCGAGGAACACGCACTCGAAAAAATTGCAAGGGCAATGAGGATGGCAGCGGCGCTAGACAAACTTTAGACGTTGAACGCTCGCACCATCCTTACTCGCCGTCGTGGCTACAGTCCGGCGAGGCTTGCCCCTGTTACCGCTCTGTCGACTCCAAACACGAACGAACCATTGCCGGGACCATCGCGCACAAGGCCAGCGAGAAGCAAGAAGACGATGACCGGCTTTCCGATGACGATGCTATATCGGTTGCAGGATGCCTTGATTTTTACGATGCACGAAAACGGGAGTTGAAAGAAATAGCGAGGGAAGCATATTCCAATTGTCATTTAGAAGAGTTTGAAAATGACTTGCCGCCGACTCCTGAAAGCGAATTTACGGTTATCGAGGGCTCGGAAACATATCTCCCAATTGATGACCTTGTCTTCCCGGATTGCAAAGCTACCACGGCGGGATACGCTGACCGCTGGCTCTATGTTCCGGCGCTTCGCTACGCCGAAATTATCGATTGGAAATTTGGCAAGTGGCCCGTTGAAGAGGCCAGTAATAATCTCCAAGGGATGGCCTATGCAATGGGAATTTTCCGAAAGTTTCCGAACGTGGAGTCCGTGCGTGTATTTTTTAAGCAGCCGTTGATTAGTTATTTGACCTCCCATACTTTTACCCGCGCAGACCTTGTTGTAATTTACCTAAGAATCCAAACGATAGTAGCTACAGCGAGACTCGCGCGGGTGAAATGCGAAGCAGGGGATTGGTCCGATGCAAAACCTGCATATCCGCTTTGCAATTTCTGCGCCAATCTAGGCAAATGTTCAAAAGTCCTCGAATTCGCGTGCCAGGTCGGCCACAAGTTTCATCCTCTGGGAATTCCGGCTGCGATAAACCCTTCACTTATCCAAGACCCTCAGAACACCAAGCTGGCGATGGAACTAGCCAGCACTCTGAAAATTTGGTGCGACGCATTCAAGAGACAAGTCAACGACCGCGTGATTCGTGGCGACGCAGTTATCCCGGACGGCTACGTTTTGCAGACCATCCAGAAGCGCGAGATGGTTGACCTCTCAAAATATCGCGAAGCGGCTTTGAGATTTCTTTCACAATCCGAATGGGAGGCATGTCTCGATACTACCTTTTCGGATGTCGAAGAGAAGATTGCTTTCAAGGCACCTCGCGGGACCAAAGAAACTACCGTCAAAGAATTTCAAGCCCAAGCTGCCGTTATCGGCGCGACCAAATTGGGCGAACCCTTTTCGTTTTTGAAAGTGAAAAGCGAAAAACCAAATAGTTAAAACTAAAAAATATGAAGACCAAATTCGGAGCGGGAGAATCTCCCGTCGAAACAGTAGTGGAATCGCCCGTCGAGACCTCTGAAACCTCTCAAGCCGTGGCTACGGTTCCGTCGCCTGGACTGCCGGCCCGGAACAATTTCGTTCTGGGAGATTATCTCCCAAGTTTTGACCAAGTCGTGTTGCCCCGCGTGAACGTGGCGCAGAACATTGGCCAGCTTAAAGACACCTTTGACCCGGGCACCATTGTGCTGGCGCGCCAGACGGTTCTGTTCCTGCCGCCGGATATTGACATCCAGTCCGGCACCGTCCGAAGGGCCGCGACACCGCCCGTCGTAATGACTGTGCTTGGCTTCCGAAAGACCCGTTTCGTCGAGAAAACAAAAGGCGGCGCTAAGGGGCTCATCGTGAATAGCGAAGCTGACGTAGTTAAGGCTGGCGGCACTTTGGATTACGGCGAGTGGAAACTAAAAGGCGATGCCATTAAGCGGTTTGAACCACTAGTGGACGCCTGCGTTCTCATTCAGCGCCCAGAGGGTTGCGAGGATGACGACTCGGTCTTCGTTCATGAAATCGACAACCAGAAATACGCCCTGGCGCTCTGGTCTCTTAAAGGCACCCTCTACACATCGCTCGCCAAAGGCGTATGGTTCACTGCCCGCAAAATGGGCTGCTTGATGTCGAAAGAAATCAAGAAGGACGGCAAGGGCACCGGCATTTTCACCGGCGGCTATCCGACATGGTCTTGGAACATTTCTTCTAAGGAAAAACAGTTCAGAGAACAGAACCGGTCTTGGATTGTTGTGGGCACGCCGCATAAGAAAAACTCCGAGGAGTTCATCGAAGCCGTGCGGGACATTCTCGAACCACCTCCGCAGTCCAGTTTTTGAGGTAAGGAACAACCTCAGGAAACGGGTCCCTCGTGATGAAGGCGGCGAGGAATAAAAGGCCGGGGTAAAATCCCCCACAGGCTCTCTCAATTTGACGTGGCATGAACAACAACACGATAGAAACGGTAACGGGGCCGCTGGACTTATCATCTGGTCGGCATTTCAACGATTCAGCAATTCGCGCCTACGCGTTGGGTTGTTCTGTCGCTATCAAGGGCGGCAAATTTACCCGGGTGTCAGAAGAGTTTGTCGATGAGGTTAAAGCGGATGTCGAAGGATTGATACGGGGATTACGCACTGCGTTTCCCGTGCAGATGCATGACCCCGTGGCGACTAACCTGACATTTACTACCGGCGCTTTGTTGGACCGGGTTCAAGAAGCGTTGAATGGTGCGATAGCGAGATTGATTCAGCGAAAAGTGCAGAGACAACCTTCCTGCGGAAAAACATTGTCCCGGACACGGTAGCTAGACGTGGTTGCCGGGGGTCGCCTCTCTTGACCCAGAGGCGGCCCCGAATTTTTTGAGCATGATGGGTGATACTCCATATTGGGTTAGCGACGTGATGGCACAGCAAAACGGGGACCTAAACTATTTCAAGGCGGAGGTTTATTCCCTGGAACGCCGCCTAAGAAAAGCAGAAGAAATCTTGGAAAGATTGGGGTTCCGTCGTTGTGATGCTCCGGCTTGTAATTGCGACGGGTATCACAAACATTAGAACTATGGCAATATCTGTTGACTTTGAAAGCTTCTATTCTAAAAAATTGAAGTATTCCGTCCGGACGATGATTCCGGAACAGTATTGCTCTCACAATCTTTTTGATGCCTACATGGTGTCAGTCTGCGACGGTGAGTCGGCGTGGTCCGGTCCCGTCTCGAACCTTAATTGGGACGCGCTGCGCGGCGAAGTCTGGCTTTCTCACAATCGCCGGTTTGACAATACCGTTCACAATGAGTTAATAAAACGCAAGTTGGTCCCGGACATCCGGCCTTCTGCGTGGCATTGCACAGCAGACATGACTTCATTCCTATGCAACCGCAGGGCGCTAGACCAAGCCGTTGAATTTCTGTATGGAGTGAAACCAGACAAGTCGGTTCGCTCTGACGCCGAGGGAAAGAAATGGCCTTCTGACTTCACTCCCAAGGAACAAGAAGCCATGTTAAAATATGCGAAGCACGACGCGCAATGGTGCCACAAACTATGGACTGACCATGGGGACAAGTGGCCCGAATTTGAGAGACGGCTGGCTGATCTAACAACTCGCCAAGGGATGAGAGGAGTTAAAATCAATCGTGAATTGTTGGAAGACTATATCAACACCACGCATGAAATGTTAAAGAACACGGAGAAACTTATCCCGTGGCTCAAGGATTCGGAAGATGATGACGACGATGACTGGGAAGGTTTCAACACCAAGCCGACAGCTACCAAGTGCATCGCTGAACAGTGCCGCCGAGTTGGTATTATAGCGCCGCCACTCAAGTCAAAGGATGCCGAGGGATATGAGGAATGGGAAAAGAAATTCGGACCGCGTTTTGAGTGGGTCTATGCAGTCGGCGCTTGGCGGTCCATTAATAAGCTTCACAAAGAATTCGGCAAGGTCAAGGCGCGTCTGCGGGCAGAGGATACGCTGCCTTTTGCGCTAAAATATTTTGGGGCTCATTGTCTTACAGGAATCTCTGAAGTCTTAACTCAGGGGGGATGGATTAAACTAGAAGACTGGGGCGGCGGGGATATTGCTCAATGGTCTCCCGACGGAAGTATTCAGTTTCTTCCGGCAATCGCAAACGAGTTTACCGTGTCAGAACCTCTGATTCAGATTTCGGCACCTTATTTTTCTGGAACGTTTACCCGGGGCCATGCGATGCCTTTTCTTCAACACGGAAATTTCTCGTTTAAGACATGCGATGCCGAAGAATTTGTTCAAGGAAAAAGTCGATATGTTCCTATTGCGGGGAAGTTGGATTCAGAAGGAAAGATAACGGCAGACCAGATGCGACTCTTAGTTGCGATTCAAGCAGATGGATGTTGGGAACGCCCCACGTCTATTCAATTTACACTGAGAAAACCGAGAAAGATAACCCGGCTAAAAAATCTTTTGACCCGTCTTTCTTTGTCGTTCACTGAGTATGCATATCACGGACAGAACGGACAAGTTTCGATTAGAGTTTCCGTCTCAGAAGAGTTTCCGTGGCTTTCTCCGGCCCGCAAGATTTTCGGTCCTTGGCTCTTGGACTCGACTACTGCCGCGCGACAAGCGTTTCTGGAAGACCTTTTGTTATGGGATGGGCACGCGCCGACTAGGGAATACTATTCGTCTATAAAATCTAATGTGGAATGGGCGGCGATTATAGCTCACTTGTCGGGGGCGGCAATGTTGGTCCGTGAGAAACCTCAACAGCCGGGCAAATCCCGGCATTGGGCGGGGGTCTTGCGTTATACGCCTCGCGCAATGGTTTTTTCTACGCAGTCCCAAACAAAACCTTTTTCGGGGAAAGTTTATTGTCCTACTACTCAAACTGGTTTTTGGATTTTCCGGACTGGAGAAAAAATAGGAGTGACTGGTAACACGGGCAGATGGTCTGGCGACTCTGGTGTGAATATGCAAAACATGCGGAAGGTCCCGGCCTTAATGAACGAACGCGGATTGCTTGAACAGAATGAAAAGCGAATCAAAGAAGCTGTCTTACAGAACGAAGACTTAGGCATTTGGCCGGCGTGGGTTCAGAAGGTGATTGACTTTCGCGCTTTGATTGTTCCTCGCGCCGGGAAGAAAATGATTGTCTCTGACTTGAGTCAAATCGAACCGCGCGTGTTAGCTTGGATGGTTGGTGATAAAACTTTCTTAGATTACGTCCGGGCGGGTAACTCCCCCTACGAAGCGCACGCCCGCACGTCGATGGGATACACGGGTGGCAAGATGGACAAGAATGGGGTGCTCTACAAACTGGCCAAGGCGCGTGTGCTCGGTCTGGGCTATCAATGTGCGTGGGAAAAGTTTATCACGATGGCATATACTCTGGCGAAACTCGATATTACTGCCGATGACCCGGAGTGGATTGAAGAAGAAAATCCTTTGACCGGGGTCGTTGAAAAAAGGTCCGGATACGGCGAGGGAAGTCGAAAAGCAGTGGCAGACTTTCGTTCACAGAATCCCAAGATTGTCCAACTCTGGGCAACGATGGACACCGCTTTTAAATCTTCCGAGACTGATAAGGTGAATGACTACGAAGTCGAATTGCCTAGCGGTAGAAAGCTGACCTACCGAAACGTTCGGTCGAGTGTTACAATAGTGAAAGACCCGAAGACGGGTAAACCTCGACAGAAATGGATTGTCACTGCGGACGTTGGCGGAAGAAAGGGACGCGTCCCGTTCTACGGTGGAAAGCTTGTCGAAAATTCGACTCAAGCAATCTCGCGCGATGTGTTTGGATTTCACGTGCTTCGACTCGAAGACAACGGATGGGATAATTTGTTTTCGGCCCACGACGAAGCGGTTCTCGAAGTGGACCCCGATGTTTCGGCCAAGGATGTCGCACATGAAATGTCTGTATGTCCTGAGTGGCTAAAGGGTTGTCCGCTTGCCGCTGAGGCGAAAGAGGTCAAACACTATCTAAAATGAAAGATTGTAATTCTACGTGTAAGCTGTTGGGCCTTGTCCGGCTGCCTTGGGTAGATAAATTAAAACGTCCCTGGCCTACTCGCAGGGAGGATGAGGCGCGAGAAATTCGGATGTTCAAACCAGAACAACGGCTCAAACTGGCGGGTGCTTTGGAAGTTAAAAGGGCAGCGGGAGATTGGTATGGACTGTTTCCATGCGTTCGTTGCGGCATACCCCATTGGATTCGAGAAGAATATCGTCTAAGGTCAAGGGGGAAATGTCTAAAATGCGCGGGTATAGCCGCGCTTCCCTTCTTGAACTCCCCGGCCCGGATTCGTCCATCTGGAAAAAATCATCCAAACCACAAGCGAGGCTATACCGTTTGTAATGGGTATAAGATACTTTGGATTTCTGATAAGCACCCGCTTCGCCCGATGGCTAATCGCCATAACAAACTAGGTATGCAACGCGCTGTGATGGCTAAACATTTAGGGCGGTTACTTTTGCCGAAAGAAAGAGTTTACTTTTTGAACGGGGATTCGATGGACACCCGGCTAAAGAATCTATCTTTAGAAAAACCTTCCTTGAAATGAAACATTCTAAATCCAAATGTCCTACCTGTGGTTTTGATTCTGAAGACGTGTGCGACGAGATTGATATAGGAGTCGGACTTATGACGCATTTTTTGTATTGTGAGTGCCCGAATTGTGGACCCTGGGTCCCGCCCATTAACCCGGAGTGGGGAAAACTAGGTCCAGAGCACGACATGTAATAGATATGTTTTATTCCCTCCCCAACCTAACCGGCCACGATACTGTTGAATGCCCGGCTCCCTGGGACTACAGGTTCACAGTCGCCGTTCCTGCACAAGTCCGCGCTGACAAGGAAGCGCGCCAATACTGGTATATGGCTTCAGAGACAAATCACCAGTTCTATAGTCCGTTCGAGGGAATTAACAAGCTGTCCAGAGTCAACAAGGAAAGCAACCCGCCGCACGGAACGTGGGCGATAGTTGGCGACTACGACACAAAGATTCCGGAGTCAACCGTCCTCGAAGCAATCGCGGGGATGAAGATAAAGCCGACGCATTACGAAATCTCTTTGAGTGGCTATCTGCGACTGATTTTTCTGTTTGAGTCAATGGCGCTGTTAGGCACCTACGAATATGCGGTATTTTTCCAGCAGGAGTCTAAGAAGTGGCTTGACTTAGATGTTCTCCCGCAGCTTGATGAGGGCGCATTCACTTCCCCAAGCCGATTTTATTGCAATGGCGGAATCTGGAAAGCAACCGGCGCTAAACCTATTCCGACGGCGAAGCTTCAAGCCTTTCAAATCAAGTGCGGCGGGAAATTCAATTTTAAACCCGCCAGTCAACTCCGAGACATCCCTTTGGACAATGTCCTGACCGCGTTGAAAGAAAAGTATGGCGCGGCGTTCGACTGGCCGGATTCTTTCGAGTTGAATTCACAGGGGCCTAGTTTTTGGATTCCGGACTCCCGCTCGCCCAAGTCGGCCATTGTAAAAGAGGGAGGCATGTTCACATTCGCCGCGCACGCTGAGAAGCCGTTCTACACTTGGGGCGACTTGCTTGGCAAGGAATTCGTCACCGATTTCATGGACGGGGCCGTAAGTAAGGCGACGCATAACATTTGGTGGGATACAAAAACTTTCTGGAGACCGGACACAAGGGCCGCTTATTATCCCGATAATGACCGGGGCATGGAATTGCACCTTAAAACAAATTGCCGTTTAAGCACGAAGCCGGGGGACGATGGTAGTTCCGCCCTTGAAAAGGCGCTGACTCACACCCGAGAAAATCAGCGAGTCGAGTCCGCCGCCTTCTTTTCTTTCCAACCCCCAGGACCTTACGAATACGACGGCCTTCTTTACCTTAATCGCTACTACCGAAAAGCGATTCAGCCCTGCGCCGAGACCGGAATGGTATGGGGCACCAAAGGTAAACTACCTTTCATTTCCCGGCTACTTGGTTGGGAATTTGTTCCTAACACAGCGGACCAACTTTCTCATTTCCTGTCTTACTCCAAACTCTATTACGAGTCTGCATATATGATGAAGCCGTGTGCCGGACAGAACGCCGGATTTCAGGGCGGGCAAGGCTGCGGGAAAACTCTTATCAGCCGGTTCATCATGGGTGCCTTGGTCGGCGGATACATCGATGCGTCCCCGTTGATTGTAGAAGGTGGCTCGTTCAATGCGACGTTTTTTGAATATGGACACTGGAGTTTAGATGATGATTCCGCGCTTATTGGAGGGAAGCGTTCTATTGATTCCGTCTATGCCGAGTTGAAAAAATATGCGGCCAACACTTCATTCACTGCGAACCAGAAATTTCAAAAGCCTTACAAGACGGATTGGAATGGTAGAATCTGGCTGACGGTGAATACGGACGCTCGCTCCCGGCATTTGATTAACTCCGACACGGACTTGGATAAGATGAATTTCTATGCCTGCCGGACCAATGAAGCAGAAATCAAAGCGTTCCCATTCCCGGACCGGAAAGATACTCTCAGAATCATCATGTCGGAGTTGCCCTACTACGCTCGTTATCTCTTGGAATACAAAATTCCTGACCGATGGATTGACCGAAAGCGGTGGGGCGTCGTCTCTTACCAAGAACCGGGAATGCTCGACTTGGCGCGGCAAGCATCGCCGACTTCGCTGGTGAAAGAAATACTGATTGACTATCTTAACTACCATTTCTCCGATGTCGATTCAGATTCGACTAGTGCCACCTTCGCAGTGTCGCAACTTTATAGCCGGTTGACGAATCACTCGCCAGAAATCATGCGTGGCATTCGGGCCGATGCGTTTTCGCGCCACATGGATTCAATGGACAAACAGGTCCCATCGCTCGTTTCCACCGGCCCCGGCAATACCAAAATTTGGACATTCAACCAGACCGATTTCGTATCGCTAAAAGAAACCAAGGAAACGCTCAAAGCACTTGGCGTTGGAGATTTTAATGCACCCA
>Ga0137379_10002699_pt1 | contig 16492 bp, 14 predicted proteins | sample SagtaG_18_FD_104812 | JGI IMG/M metagenome (GOLD analysis project Ga0137379, IMG submission 104812) | Vadose zone soil microbial communities from Sagehorn Ranch, Mendocino, California, USA - Sage2_L_80_16 metaG | ecosystem: Environmental > Terrestrial > Soil > Vadose zone | place: USA...
GCATCCGGGATGAATCTGATGGATCTCGCCGCGCGGCAGTGGTCGTCCGCCGCGTTGGAGGCGACGGCGCCCGATCTCGCGAGCAGACTTCCGCCGATCGCCGAATCGTGGACGACCGTCGGCGAGCTCGCGCCGTATTGGCGCCGGCGGTATGGATTCGGTCCTGCCCGCGTGATCGCCTGGACGGGCGACAACCCGTCGTCGCTGATCGGGCTGGGCTTGTTCGAGCCTGGGCAGCTCGCGATTTCGCTCGGCACGAGCGACACCGTCTTCGGTCCGATCGCCCGGCCCGTTCACGACCCGTCTGGCGCCGGTCACGTTTTCGGCTCGCCGGCCGGCGGCTACATCGGGCTCACCTGTTTCGCCAACGGATCGCTCGCGCGCGAGCGCGTCCGCGACGCGTACGCACTCGATTGGGGTGGATTCTCGGCATTGTTGGAGCGGACGCCGGCCGGTAATGGCGGCGCCTTGATGCTGCCGTGGTTCGTTCCTGAGATCACGCCGGCAGTCGCGCATGCCGACATGCACCGCCGCGCGCTCGATGCCGCCGACGCCGCGCGAAACGTCCGCGCCATCGTCGAGGCGCAGGCGATGGCGATGCGCCTGCACTCGCGCTGGATCGTCGATCGGGTGGGCGTCATCCGCGCCACGGGCGGCGCGGCGGCGAACGCGCAGATCCTCCAGGTGATCGCCGACGTTTTCGCTGCGGAGGTCGTGCGGATCGCAAGCGGAAACTCCGCCGCGCTCGGCGCCGCGCTGCGGGCCTTTCACGGCGATCGATTCGCGGCCGGTGATCCGGTTTCGTGGGAAGAGGCCGTCGCCGGATTCACGGATCCGACGCCTCAGCCGCACATCCGGCCGGCGCCTTCGCACGTCGCGGCATACGCGACCCTGCTCAGGGAATACGAAGCGTTCGAGTCACGGATGAGATCTTCCGCCTGAAGGCGGAAGCTACCGGCTCACGCGTTCGTCGCGCCGCCGACCGTTGATCTTGACGTTGGCCAGTACCAGGTCCCGGACACCCTCGAGCACGTCGGGTGACTGCACGCCGTCGAACGTGCAGTCGCTCACGCGGACGTTGGCAATCGGTGACTCCTCGAATCCGCGGAGCAGGAACGCGTAGCGGCTCTTGCGGCTCGTGACGTTCCGCACGTCCACGTCGCGCAGCACGGGCTTGAAGGCGCCGTTCCGGCCTTCCTCGTAAAAGAAGTCCGCCGCGACGATCGCCTCGGCGACCTCCCCGACGGTCACGTCGCGCATCGCGACGCGCTCGATGACGCCGCCGCGTGCCGCGTTGTTCTTGAAGCGCAGCACGCGATCGAGGTGCGGACTGTCCATGCGACACTTCTCGGCAAAGATGTTCCGGGCGCCGCCGGAGATCTCGCTGCCAATCACCACGCCGCCGTGCCCGTCGCGCATATCGCAGTCGCGGATGACGACGTTCTCGATCGGCGTGTGCAGGCGGCAGCCGTCCTCGTTGCGCCCGGACTTCAGCGCGATGCAATCGTCGCCGGTGTCGAACGTGCACTTCTCGATGAGCACGTCGCGGCACGATTCCGGATCGCAGCCGTCGTTGTTCGGGCCGTGGCTTCGAATCGTAACGCCGCGGACCGTCACGTTCGTGCAGAGGACGGGGTGCACTTCCCACATCGGCGAGTTGACAATCGTGAGGTCCTCGATGAGGACGTTATGACAGAGGTACGGCTGGATGAAGTTCGGACGCAGCCGCGAGGGGCCGTCGCCGAAGACGCGCCGCTCCGGCGGCACCGCGTCGACGGCCATCTGGACGAGGCGATTGCGCGCGGCAGCCTGGCCCGCCCGCCAGATCCACCAGTGTTGCGCGTCCGCCTGGCCGTCGAGCGTCCCGCGGCCGGTAATCGCGACGTTGGTCTCGTCGAGCGCGTAGATGAACGGCGAGTAGTTCATCAACTCGACCCCCTCGAATCTGGTCAGCACGAGCGGCAGGTACCTCGCCGCCTCCGGATGAAACGCGATCGTCGCGCCGTCGGCGAGGTGGAGGTTGACGTTGGACCGCAGGCGAATCGCTCCAGTCAGAAAGCGTCCTTCCGGCACGACGACGCGGCCGCCTCCCGCACCCCGGCAGGCGTCGATCGCAGCAGCGAATGCGGAGGTCGCGTCCGTCGCGCCGTCACCTCTGGCGCCGTGCGCCGTAACGTCGACATCGCGCGCGGGAAACTCCGGAGGTGCGATCCGCGCCAGGATGGGACCGGCCGCGCGCCACAGATCGTCCTCCGCGCCCTCCCACCATGCGCCGAGCGGGATCCCGGCGACCCGCGTTCCCGCGAGCATCGCGCCGGCCGCGGCGCTCTGCGCGAGAAAACGGCGCCGGCTTACGTGTCGCGGGACGCTCATCGCCGCGATCCTAACGTACGGTTGCGAAACCGGTCGCAGCAGTAATAAGCTGGCCGGAAGCCATCATGTTGAATGACACGCTCTATCGCATTCGCCGCATCGACGGTCTCCAGCAATTGCAGAAGCGCGGCGACCGCGGCGCGCGCGAGTTGACGACCTCGCGGCTGCGGCTGCCGGCCGGTGTCACCTACAAGTACCAGATCTCCGACGAGGAGACGGTGCTCGTGCTCCAGGAGGGACGCGGCAAGTTCGTGACCGCGGACGGCACGTGGACGCTCGGGCGCGCGAACGTGTTCGACGAGCGCGCGAGCGCGCTCTATCTCCCGCCGGGCGCCACGCTCACGGTCACGGCCGACGCGCCGCTCGAAGCCGTGCTCTTCTCGACACCCGCCCCCGCAGGCGGACATGCGACGGTGATCGGCCCCGACAAGATTGAGGTCAACGAACGCGGGAAGGGGAACTACTCGCGCCAGGTGCATAACGTTTTCGTGAGCGATCCGCACGTCAAGCGGCTGATGGTCGGCGAAACGATCAATCCGCCGGGCAACTGGAGCAGCTATCCCCCGCACAAGCACGACGGCCGCGACGGCGAGCCCGTGCTCGAAGAGGTCTATTACTACCGCGTCTCGCCCTCGCAGGGATTTGGGCAGCAGATGCTGTACACGGCCGAGGGTGAATCCACCACGCATACGGTCCGCGACGGCGATGCGGTCCTGCTCCCCTACGGCTACCATCCGGTGTCGGCGCCGCCCGGATACAAACTCTACTACCTCTGGGGCATGGCCGGAGGCGAGCGCAAGCTCGCGTTGCACGAAGATCCCGCGCACAAGTGGATTCATGGCGTCTCGTGACCGATCGGCCATGTGCATCGGGCAGCGGATGCCGCTGACCTCCGTCGGACGATGACATCCAGAGCAGCGGTCGTCCGGACGATCGAGCAACTGGGCGTGGTCGCGGTCATCCGGATGAAGGATGCGGCGAAGCTGCGGGCGGTCGTCGACGCGCTGGCCGAGGGCGGTGTGCGCGTGATCGAGGTCACGATGACCGTTCCGGGCGCGGTCTCGTTGATCAAAACCCTCGCGTCATCGCTGCCGCCCGACATCCTCCTTGGAGCGGGGACCGTGACGGATGCCGTAACCACGCGCGCAGTGATCGACGCCGGCGCGCGCTTCGTCGTCGGCCCGGTCTTCCGTCCCGAAGTCATCGAGGCTTGCCACGAGCGCGACGTACCGGCTGCGCCGGGCTGCTTTTCTCCTACCGAGATCCTGGACGCGCACGACCGCGGCGCCGACATCATCAAGGTGTTCCCGGCAACCGCCCTCGGACCGCAGTTCATCAAGGACATCCGGGCGCCGCTCCCGCAGCTCAAGCTGATGCCGACCGGCGGCGTGTCGCTCGACAACGCCGGCGACTGGATTCGCGCGGGCGCTGTCGCCGTCGGCGCGGGGTCCGCGCTCCTAGACGCCAAGGCGATTGACCAGGGACGTCTCGACGTGATTACCGGAAACGCACGCAGAATCGTCGCGAGCGTGGCCGCGGCGCGTGAACGAGCGTCAGCGAGTGAACCACGTGAGCGGAGCGGGGCATTTGGGGTCCCCGCGAGCGAGCGTGTAGGGGGGTCCGGCGGGGCGAAGCCCCCCGGAAAATGATGACCGTCAAGGTCGTCACCTTCGGCGAGCTGATGCTGCGGCTCAGTCCGCCGGGATTCGAGCGGCTGCTGCAGTCCCCCGTGCTCGCCGCAACGTTCGGCGGCGGTGAGGCCAACGTCGCTGTCAGCCTCGCGCATTTCGGTCTCGAGAGCCACTACGTCACGCGCCTGCCGGCGCACGCGATCGGCGACGCCGCCATCCGCGCGCTTCGCGCCGAGGGCGTGCGGACGGAGCACGTCGCGCGAGGCGGAAGCCGCGTCGGCATCTATTTCGCCGAGACGGGCGCCAGCCAGCGCGCGTCGACGGTGATCTACGATCGCGCGCACTCCGCGATCAGCGAGATGCCGGCCGACGCGATCGCCTGGGACCGCGTCATGGACGGCGCCGCGTGGTTCCACGTCACGGGCATCACCCCTGCGCTCGGTGAGAAAGCCACCGCCGCGACGACTGCGGCAGTCGCCGCCGCACGCCGCGCGGGCGCGAAGGTCAGCGTCGACTTGAACTTCCGCAAGAAGCTCTGGACCGAAGCGCAGGCGCAGGCGACGGTGCGCCCGTTGATGACGGACGTGGACGTCGTCATCGCCAATGAAGAAGACCTGCAGTCGGTGCTAGGCATCGACGTCGAAGGGACCGACGTGACGGAAGGCGCCCTCGACGTCGAAGGCTTCCGGAGAGCCGCCGAGCAGGTGACGGAGGCATTCGGCCCGCCGCTGGTTGCGATCACGCTGAGGGAGAGTCTGTCGGCGAGCGATAACGGGTGGAGCGCGGTGCTCTGGGACGGCGCCTCGGGCACGCTGCACCGCAGCCAGCACTACACCGTGCGTCTCGTGGATCGGATTGGCGGGGGCGACAGCTTCGCCGCCGGACTGATTTACGCGCTGGTGACCGGTCGAAGCCATCCCGACGCGCTGCGGTTTGCCGTCGCCGCCAGCGCGCTGAAGCAGACGATCCCGGGGGACTTCAATCGGATGACCGTTGCCGAGGTCGACGCCCTCGCGAAGGGAGACGCATCCGGGCGCGTTCAGCGGTAGTGACTGGTCACTATCTGACGAACACGTTCGGCATCAGAGCGAGCGGTTCTCCCCGGCGAAACACCTGGAGCGGCGCCGCCAGCGCTTGAAGCATCTTCGGGTTTCCAAGACCCAGCAGCGCCCCGAGCGTCGACGCACGGTCGGCCGAGCCGAGCGGATTGCGGACGATGTCGTAGAAGGATTTCTTCGGCGGATAGATCACGAGCTCGACCTCGGCGTCCTGCGCGATCTTGGCGCGCTGCTTCGCGAGCGCGATCGCGCGCTCGAGGCCGCCGAGCTCATCGACCAGGCCGATCTCCTTCGCCTGGCGTCCCGTCCACACGCGGCCCTGGCCAATCGCGTCGATCTTTTCCGGCGTCGTGTTGCGGCCCTGGGCCGCCTTCTCCACGAACGTATCGTAGGTCGCCTGCATGTTGGCCGCCATGCGCGCGCGCTCCTCTGGCGAGAACGGTCGCACCGGCGAATACAGGTCCGCGTACTTGCCCTGTGACACGCCCTCCATGTTCATTCCCAGCTTCTTGAGCGTGCCGTCGATGACGAACTTGGTGAGCACGACCCCGATGGATCCCGTCAGCGTCGATGGCTCTGCGACAATCGCGTGGGCGGGCATCGCGATGTAGTAGCCGCCGGAGGCGGCGACGTCCGACATCGAGACGATCAGCGGCTTCTGGTTCTTCGTGAGCACCACTTCGCGCCAGATGATGTCGGAAGCGATCGCGGACCCGCCGGGACTGTCGACGCGCAGGACGATGGCTTTCACGCTGCTGTCGCCGCGCGCCTTGCGCAGGTATTCGGTCATCGTCTCGGAGCCGACGACCTGTCCCCCCGTCGTGTCGTAGGAGCTCTTGCCCGTCGCGATCAACCCGCTGGCGTAGATCACCGCGATACGCGACCCCCGGCCGAAGCCGATGGATCCGGAGCTCACCTGCCGGTACTCATTCATGTCGATGTAGTGCGGCCGGCCCGCGGCCAGCTTCAGCTTGTCGTCGATCTCGTCCTCGTACGCCAGATCGTCGATGAGGCCGGCGCGGAGCGCGTCTTCCGGCAGGAAGGGACCGTGATCGATCAGCGACTTCACTTCGGTCTCGCTCTTGTGGCGGCCGTCGGCGATGCCGCGCACGAGCTGCTGGTACATGTCGGTGTTCAGCGACTCGGCCATCTCGCGATGCGCGGGAGTGTAGGTGTGTTCGGTGAAAGTGTTCGAGGCCGTCTTGTAATCGCCGATATGCAGCGCGTCGGGGAACGCGCCGATCTTGTCGAGCGTGCCGCGCAGGAACAGCTCGTAGCTGGCCATGCCGGTCAGGTCGAGCGTGGTGGTCGGCATGAGAAAGACCTTGTCGCAGGCCGTGCCGAGGTAGAACTCCTGCTCTCCGCCGTATTCGAGATACGCGACGATCGGTTTGCCCGATTGGCGGAAGTCGGTGATCGCCTCGCGGACTTCCTGCACTTTGCCCCACAGCGCGCCGGATCCCGTGGGCTTCACGACCACGCTGGAGATGCGCCTGTCGGTCTTCGCCTTCCGCAGCATCCCGACCATCGACCGTACGGTCGGCGCGGCCTCGATGAACGGCCCGAACACACCGCCCGGCTCCATTTCGGGCATGTCTCCCGAGATGCGCAACACGAGCGTCGAATTGCTGGCGACCTGCGGCTCGCGGCCGACCGCGCTGACAAGCAGCAGCAGCCCTCCGGCCGAGATGCACACGGCGAGAATGATGAGGACGATGACGAGCCAGACACCGCGGCGAACAGCCATCCGACTAGTGTAAGGCAGAAGGCAGAAGGCAGAAGGCAGAAGGCAGAAGGCAGAAGACGGAAGGCGGATTCCGCGTATTCCGCGTAGTCCGCGGCCGTGGTCCGGCGTACTTCGCGGCCGTACTTTGCGGCACTACTCGAGCTGGATCGGCTCCTCGCGCGTGTCCGGCTGAGTGTCCGGAAGCTGGTGCAGCAGGCGCGCACACGCATTCCATCGCAACACCGCGTCGTCATTGTGCGCGGGACGGATGGCCTCGGCACGCTCGTACGATGCCATCGCCTCGCGCAGCCATTCGACGGCGGTTGCCGTCGACGCGTAGGAGTCGCGGTGGAGGACGGCCTTGGCGCGCCGCTCGCGGATGATGCCCGCGTAGTACTCGCGATCGTAGTCGTCGGAGAGCTGCGCCAGGAGGTCGGTCGCGCGGGAGGGCGCCGTGCGCGAGGCCGGCGCCGTCTGCGGAAACTGGTCCGTGAGGGCGAGGATCAGCATGATCAGCGCCTCCTGGTTGTCCGGCTCGATCTGCAGCACGTCGAGGCAGATGCTCTCCGCTTCGGTCGGCTCGTTGAGCAGCCGGTAGCGCTCCGCCTTGGCGAGCGCCGCGGGAACCGCATCCCTGGAGAGGGGCTTCAGGTCGTACATCAGCGCCTCCTTACGACTTGAACATGCGCAGCAGTCTCGTAACGGGGTCGTAGAAGCGGTCGACGACGCGCTCCTTGAGCGGAATGATCGCGTTCTCGGTGATGGTGATGTGCTCCGGGCACACTTTCGTGCAGCACCGGGTGATGTTGCAGAAGCCGACGCCGTGCCGGTCGCGCAGCTCCGGCACGCGATCGGCCGCGTCGAGCGGATTCATCTCGAGCGCCGCCACGTAGGTCAGGAACCTCGGCCCGATGAATTGATCGTGCAGCTCGTGATCGCGCAGGATGTGGCACACGTCCTGGCAGAGGAAGCACTCGATGCACTTGCGGAATTCCTGGACGCGATCGACGTCCGCCTGGCGCATTCGCCACGTGCCGTCCGGCGCATCGGCCGGCCGTGGCGTGAACGGCGTAATCGTCTTCTTGACGCGGAAGTTCCACGACACGTCGGTGACGAGATCCTTGATTGGCGGGAACGTCCGCATCGGCTCGACGGTGACCGGCTGGAACAAGTCGAGCGAGTTCAGGCGCGTCATGCACATCAGCCGCGGGTTGCCGTTGATCTCCGCGGAGCAGGAGCCGCATTTGCCGGCCTTGCAGTTCCACCGGACGGCGAGGTCCTGGGCCTGCGTGGCCTGGATCTGATGGATCGCGTCGAGTACGACCATCCCGGGCACGACGTCGACCGAAAAATCGTCGAAATGTCCACCCGCCGGATCCGTCCGCCAGACCTTGAACACTGCGCGCGTCATGAGCTCCCCTGCAGACCTGACCAGCCTCCGCCAAGGCTGCGGCGGTCCGCCGAAGCGCTTCGCGCGAAGGCGGAAGCCCTGCGCTGCGATTTCTGTTCTTCGCTACGATTTCTGTTCTTCAATGATCTGATTCAGCTCCGGCGGCATCGGCGGAATCGGCACACGCCGAATCTCCATCGAACCGTCCGCCGTCTTGCGCGTGACGATGTTGAACCCCGCGTATTCCGCGCTCTTCTCAGGATAGTCCTCACGGAAATGCCCGCCGCGGCTTTCTTTCCGCTCCAGTGCCGACCGTGTGATCGCCTCCGACACGGTGAGGAGGTGGCGCAGATCGATCGCCGTGTGCCAGCCCGGATTGTATTCACGGTGACCGGTGATGCCGGCGCGCGCGGCTCGCCCGTTGAGCGCGGCCAGTTCCTGCAGCGCCTGACGCATCTCGCTCTCGGTCCGGACGATGCCGACGAGGCTCTGCATCATTTCCTGCAGGGCGCTCTGAATGGCGTACGGATTCTCTCCGCCCGACTGTCCGTACTCGAACGGCTTCAACGCCGCGTCGGCCGCCTGCTTCGCCTGCGACTCGTCGATCGCGGTACGCGCATTCTCCCGCGCGAACTTCGCGGCGTACTCTCCCGCGCGCTTGCCGAACACGAGCAGGTCCGAGAGGGAGTTGCCGCCCAGACGGTTTGCGCCGTTGATGCCCGCGGCGCACTCACCCGCGGCGAAGAGGCCGGGAATCGACGACATCTGCGTATCGGCGTCCACACGGATCCCGCCCATGATGTAGTGCGTCGTCGGACCGATTTCCATCGGATCCTTCGTGATGTCGATGTCGCCGAGCTCCTTGAACTGATGGTACATGCTCGGCAGCTTGCGCTTGATGTGCGCCTCGGCGTTCGAGAGCCGCTTCTTGATCCAGGCGATGTCGAGGAACACGCCGCCGTGCGGGCTGCCGCGGCCGGCCTTGACCTCGCGCATGATGCAGCGCGCGACGTGATCGCGTGTGAGCAGCTCGGGCGGACGCCGCGCATTCTTGTCGCCCATGACGTACCGCCAGCCCTCTTCCTCGTTGTCGGCCGTCTGGTTGCGATAGGGCTCCGGGATGTCGTCGAACATGAACCGGCGGCCTTCCTTATTGAGAAGGATGCCGCCCTCGCCGCGGACGCCTTCCGTGACGAGCAGACCTCGCACGCTCGGCGGCCAGATCATGCCGGTCGGATGGAACTGGATGAATTCCATGTCGACCAGCTCGGCGCCGGCCTGGTACGCGAGGGCGTGCCCGTCGCCAGTGCCTTCCCAGCTGTTGCTCGTGATCTTGTAGGCGCGCCCGGTACCGCCCGTCGCCAGCACGACGGCGGCGGCATTGAACACCTTGAAGCGCCCCCGCTCACGCTCGTAGCCGATGACGCCGGCGGCGCGTCCGCCGGACATCAGCAGGCTGACGACGGTGAACTCCATGTGGACGTCGAGCCCGCGATGGACGCCCTGATCCTGCAGCGTCCGAATCAACTCGAGGCCCGTGCGGTCGCCGACGTGGGCCAGCCGCGGATACCGATGGCCGCCGAAATTACGTTGAAGGATCCGGCCGTCCTTCGTGCGATCGAACACGGCGCCCCACGCCTCGAGCTCACGGACGCGATCAGGCGCCTCCTTCGCGTGCAGCTCCGCCATCCGCCAGTTGTTGACGTACTGGCCGCCGCGCATGGTGTCGGCAAAATGCACTCTCCAGCTGTCCCGGTCGTCGACGTTGGCCAACGCCGCGGCCACGCCCCCTTCGGCCATGACGGTGTGCGCCTTGCCGAGCAGCGACTTGCAGATCAGTCCGACCTTGACGCCCGCTGCGGACGCTTCAATCGCCGCGCGCAGGCCGGCGCCACCGGCGCCGATGACGAGGACGTCGTACTCGATGGTCTCGAACGTGTTCACAGGATCCGGAAGTCGGTCCACACGCCCATTGAGCAGAGGCGGACGTAAAGGTCGGCGAAGCCGACCGAGAAGAGACTCAGCCAGGCGAAGACCTGATGCTTGCGATTCATCGCCGAGCACGCCGAGTAGCAGCCCCACCTGACCGCATTGGTCGAGACTTCGTCCTTGCGCCCGCCGATGATGTGCCGGAGCGAATGGCAGCCGAAGGTATAGCTGGCCAGGAGCGCGGTGTTCACCGTCAGCACGAGGCTTCCGACGCCGATGCCGAAGCCTCCGTCGAACGAGTACGACCTGATGACGTCTCCGACGAGAATGACGACGAAGATCAGACCGAGATACAGGAAATAGCGGTGGACGTTCTGCAGGACGAGTGGAAAATAGCGCTCGCCGAGATACGACTTGCGCGGCTCGCCGATCGTGCATCCCGGTGGATCCGCCCAGAACGCCTTGTAGTAGGCGCCGCGATAGTAATAACAGGTGAAGCGGAAGCCGCCCGGCGCCCAGAGGATCAGCAGCGCCGCGGAAAAGGGCAGCGCGCCGGGCCACCATCCTGGCTTCGGCCCGAACCAGGCGTGATGGCTGTCACCGAACAGCAGCGGCGAGTAGAAGGGCGAGAGGTACGGACCAAATTCGTAGTGGTCGCCCTGGAACGCCGCCCACGTGGCGTACACGATGAACGCGGAGAGCGCGAGAAAGACCGCGAGCGGCTGGATCCACCAGAAGTCGCGGCGAGTGGTCTCCCCGAACTTGCGCTGAACCGTCAGTGGGTACACGAGGACAAAACATACTCGGCGGCGCGCCGCGAATGCAAGGCCTGTGACGACATCTCAGCCGGTGCCCGTGGGACGCAGCACGCGGAGACGAGAATTGAGCGAACGTCCGCGGCGCACAAAGGTCCGCGGCCGGCGGGAAGCGGCTCCTCGATGTCGACCGCGAGATGCCGCCGCTGCAGCCAGCCCATGATGATCGCCGGCATATACCTCCGTTACCCAGCTCGAGCTGTGCCGGATGGAACAGCCTCCGCGCGCCAGGCGAGTGCGTGCCGGACAAGCACCGATACGAGGCCGAGTGTGGGCACTGCCAGAAACATCCCGGCGACGCGTGGAGCGGCAAACAGGCCTGTTCCGAACGGCACAGGCATGAGGGGACTCGGCACGACGACGTCGAGATCTACACACCGGGCATGCGCAAGAAAATTGCGCAACGTGCCGCGCAGTGATCGCGCCCACTCCGCCATGCGGCGCGATCGACGAGGTGATGCCTTCGCCACAGGCGGCCTGGCGCCCGTGCGATAATTAGTAGTCCTCCGCATGGCACGCAAGAAGCTCGCGGTTGAGCTGGCGACGGAGTCCCATTTCGACGTCGAGGCCTATCTCACGTCCAACGGCGACTCGCCGCAGACCGTGCAGTATCGACGCGGGGCCGTCATTTTTTCCCAGGGCGACCCCGGCGACGACGTCCGGTACCTGCAAAAAGGCGCGATCAAGCTGTCGGTGCTCTCGCACAGCGGCAAGGAGGCGGTGGTCGCGATGCTGGGCCCCGGTGAATTTTTCGGTGAGGGCGTCCTCGCCGGTCAATCGGTCCGGATTGCGACGGCCACAGCCGTCGCGGCAACCAGCGTCCTGACGATCGAGAAGGACGCCATGGTGCGGCTCATCCACGAAGAGGCCTCGTTCGCGGATCGCTTCATCTCCTACATGCTCGCTCGGAACATCCGGATCGAGGCAGACCTGGTCGATCAACTGTTCAATTCGAGTGAAAAACGACTCGCACGGACGCTGCTCCTGCTGGCGCGGTACGGCAAAGGCGGCCCTCACCCGACGCTGCCGAAGATTTCACAGGAGACGCTCGCGGAAATGATCGGCGCCACGCGTTCGCGCGTGAACTTCTTCATGAACAAGTTCCGGAAGCTGGGACTGATCGAGTACAACAACGCCGGTATCAAGGTGAACAGTTCCCTTCTGAGCGTCGTCTTGCACGAGGGATCCCGGTCTGAACACCCAACTCCCAACTCCTCAAGAAGATCACCTTGCGCAGTTGTGTAGTTGGAAGTTGGGAGTTTACCTACCCGCGATCACCCTTCACATCTGACGCAGACGCGCTACTCGTCAGGGACACGCTCGAAGAGGACCGTCCGCGCGAACAGATTGGCCTTCGCCGTTCGGCTGGCCTGGGTCCACGCGCGGGACTGCGGCGATGGGCCGCTGTTTTTCGCTCCATCGTTCGCCCACCACTCCTGTTGCGCACGCGCGGGATCCGGCAGCGCAAACCCGAGGAGATCCTCGATCTCGCCAAACGTCAGCACCACGCAGTCTGCAAATCTGCCATGAAGATAGGCATGAAGCGGACGATACGGAACGGGCACAGACAGCGATGGGGCAATCATGTCCCAATCGTAACCCCATGGAGGATCGCCGTGTGTGCCGGATCGCACACATGCGTTCGACTGTGAATAAACGTACTCGTGGCCCTGGGGCGTCTCAGCCGGGTTCAGACTCGCGCCGCGAACGCCACCTGCCGAATCTGACGAAGGATCCCGCTGGTCGGCATCGATTCGAACGTGCGATTGTGGATGAATCCATCGGCCGACACGCCCGGACCCGCCCATCCCTTTACCGGCTTGGTCTCCTGTCTATGCGTCACGTTGACGTGCAGGGAGAGGTCGCCCGGCATCTCGAATAACGAGACGTGATACTCGTTCACGGCACCCGGCGGGACCGCGAATTCGTCGATGCCTCTCTCCAGCGTCTGAACGTCCGCCGTCCAGGCATCGGTGAGAAGCGAGTGATGGGATTTGACGTGACGCACGTTCGCTTTTCGGACCATGACCGCACCTTTTTTCACACACGCCCGCTTTTCACGAGCGCGCGCCAGCTCAGTCGTGGAGCACGACACTGAGCAGCGAGCTGTTGATCTTGAGAGGGAGTTCACCGTCGTACTCGATGAAGCCCAGCTTCTTGAACTTGTTCAGGAAGAAATTCACCCGCGACCGCGTGGTGCCGATCATCTCGGCGAGCGTTTCCTGCGAGATCCTCGGGACGACGCGGACCGGCCTGTCCTGCTTGCCGTAGCGCGCCAACAGCAGGAGCGCGCGCGCCAGGCGCTTCTCGCTCGAGTTGAAGAGCTGATCGATGAGATCCTCTTCGATTCGCAGGTTGCGCGAGAGCATGTGCGAGATGAACCGATCGGACATCGAATGCTGCGTGTGCAGCAGACGAACCATCTGTTCCTTGGGGACCATCAGGATCACGCTCGGCGTGATCGCGGTCGCGCTTCCCATCCGCAACGGCTGGCCCGCCAGGCATCCTTCACCGAAGAACTCCGTCGGTCCGAGCATCGCCACCACGGCTTCGCGGCCGCTCTTCGATAGCACCGACAGCTTGACGCCGCCGGATTGAATGTACATGACGTGCTCCGCGGCATCCCCCTGCGTGAAGATGGTGTCGCCGCGCGAGAACTCCACGACGGATTTCGACACGGCCGCGGAGGCGAGAAAGGCCTGCACGTCGAAGAATAGAGGTGATTTGGCGGCCTTGTCGGCCTTCACAGCCCTGGCGGCCGCAAACAAGAGTTTTCGAGCCATGGTGGAAGGATGACACAGTGGGGGCGTCGGGAGGTGTGCAGAAGCGCACAGACCTCCGCGCACGCCCCAGCAGGGACTAGCCTCTTCCGTACCGCTCGAGCCAGGCCAGGAGATGACCAATGCTGCCCGTGGCGAGGGCAACACTCGTGTCGGCGGCGCCGTAGTATAGGTGGATCGTGTCTCCGTCGGACGCGACGACGTAGCCGCATGGGAAGGCGACATTGCCGACGTCGCCCGTGCGCTCGTACTCCGCTTCCGGCCCGAAGATCCACGAATCGCCCCGCAGCAGGACGTGCTCGGGATTCTCGAGGCTCAGCAGCGCCAGGCCCAGCCGATAGAGCGAGCCTGCCGCCGTGCGCCGCACTCCGTGGTAGATCATCAGCCAGCCGCGCGGCGTTTCGATCAGCGGCGGCGACAATCCAATCTTGTTGGCATCCCACCAGCCTCCCCGCCGCGCCTGCAGCACGACGCGGTGGTTGCCCCAGTTCCGCAAATCGGGCGAATAGGAAATCCAGACGTGCGCGGCGCCTTCGGTCATCGGGCGGTGCAGCAGCGCGTAGCTGCCGTTGATCCGGCGCGGCAGCAGCGCGGCGTCCTTATCGTCGGGTTGCATGACGAGTCCGAGCCGCTCGAACGTCACGAAATCGCGCGTCAGCGCGAGCGCGACGCCGGGTCCTCCCCTGCTGAACGCCGTGTAGGCGATCGCATACTGCCCGAGATCCTCCACGTACGTGATGCGCGGATCCTCGATGCCCCAGAGCTCTTCCGGGTAGTGCTCGGGATCCGGCCACAGCGTCGGGTGCGCATCGATCCGCCAGCCGTCGACGCCGTTGGCGGAACGCGCGGCGGACAGATGAGAGAGCCCACGGCGATCCTCGACGCGGCACAACAATAGCGTCGTGCCGTCCTGGAGCCGGACGGCGCCCGGGTTGAAGACGCTATGAACCGGGTACGGCCAGTCCGCCGCGGACAGGATCGGATTCGCCGCGTAACGCTCGAAGAGGGTCTCGTGCCCGGGCATGATCGGCGCGAGCGTCACAAGTGTCATAGGCCTGCACCAACCAGCAGGGGCGTCGCGACGCCGACGCGCCCGCTCGCGTGCATGTCGCTCAGCGCGAGCAGGAACGCCAGCGTGGATTCCGCTCCCTGGTTCTCGTTCACGCGATCGGCATGGAGACCGTCGCGACAGCCGCCCGTCAACGGGTCGTAGAGTGACGCATGGAGATGGTTTTCGCCGAGGAACCAGTTGAAGGCGCGCCGCGCGTAAGATTCCCACCGGGGATCGCCGTCAATCCGCGTCGCGTCGAGGCACGCCGACACCATCGAGCCCGCTTCGACCGGCTGCTGATCGAACACCGCGGGCGTCGTGCCGCGGCTATAGAAGCCGTTCGATCCGACGGGCGCGAAATAACCATCGGCCGAGCGCTGCACCGACGCGAGCCACTCGAGCGATCGCGTCCCGGCCGCAATCATCTCCGGCCGTTCGAGCCACGCGCCCGAGACGATCAACGCCGCGGGCAGCTGCCCGTTGCAGTACGTCAGGCGGTCTTCGCACCAATGCCAGTCCGGCCGGCTGACGCGGCGGAACAGATCCATCAGGCGCTCGGCGAGCGCCTGCCCGACCGCCTGCACGCCCCTGTCTCCCTGGAACGCGCGCAGGTACTCGTCGATCCCCAGCAGCGTGAATGCCCAGGCTCGCGGACTGCTGAACCCGGACACGGCCGGCAGCGCCGCATGAAAGAGGTTGCCCGCGAGACTCCGCCGGCTGGGATCGCTGGCGCGGCCGACGACCGTCCCGAGCGCCTGCAATCCGCGCCCGTGACAGTCCTCCGAGCCGTGCTCCTCGGTCCACGCGCGCGAGTAGTCCAGGAAGTTCCTGAACCGTCCGGTGCGCTCGTTGAACGCGTGACTGACGAAGGCCAGATATCGTGACGCGAGCGCCCGCACCGCGGGACCGTCGTCGGTGCCGGCGTCCTCGACGCGCGCCATCAGCATCAGCGCGCGCGCGTTGTCGTCGAGGCAATAGCCCTCGGCGTAGCGCGGCACCGAGAACATGGCGTGCTGCAGCATGCCGGTGTCGTCGGTCATCAGCCGCACGTGCCCGAGCGCGACGTCTGGCAGTCTGACGGGTCGCGCCGCGAGCGTCTGCGCCTGGAAGGACGTCCTCCGCCGGGTGGCGTGCTCCGCTCCCGCCCGCGTGAAACTCTCCAGGTACCGTTCTGCGACCGCCGGCCACAGCATGCTGCGCCCGTAGGCCGCCGCGCGCGCCGACATCTCCCGACGCCTGGCCTCGTCCCCGATCAGGTCGACGACCTCCCGCGCGATCGCCGCAGGATCGCGCCACGGCACGAGAACGCCGCGTCCGTCCGCGAGCATCTCGCGCGCGTAAAGGTACGGTGTCGACACGACCGCCTTGCCCGCTCCCACCGCGTACGCCAGCGTGCCGGAGGTGATCTGCGCGGGCTGGAGATACGGCGTGATGTAAATGTCGGCTGCCGACAGGAAGTCGACGAGCTCTTCCTGGCTGACGAAGCGATCGTGAAAGATCACGTGATCGGCGACCCCGAGCCGCTGCGCGCGGTGCTCGAGCATCAACCTGTACGTCTCCCCCTCCCGCTCGGCGACATGCGGATGCGTCGCGCCGAGGACGATGTAGACGGTGTTCGGATGCACCGCGCAAATGGCCGGCAGCGCGTCGATGACGTGCTCGATACCCTTGTCGGACGACAACAGTCCGAAGGTGAAGAGCACGGTCTGCCCGTCGACGCCGAGGCGGTCCTTGCTGCC
>Ga0137379_10002707_pt1 | contig 16457 bp, 17 predicted proteins | sample SagtaG_18_FD_104812 | JGI IMG/M metagenome (GOLD analysis project Ga0137379, IMG submission 104812) | Vadose zone soil microbial communities from Sagehorn Ranch, Mendocino, California, USA - Sage2_L_80_16 metaG | ecosystem: Environmental > Terrestrial > Soil > Vadose zone | place: USA...
GATGTCGTAGAGGAGCCGCACCCGCGGCGAGTCCACCTGCCGGACCACCTCGACCCCGAACCAGGTGCGGTCGCCCTGGTAGTCCTTGTGGTCGACCTTGCTGTTGAGCAGCTCCACGCAGACGGTGACCCCGTGCTCCTCGGCCGCCTTCTTCACGCGGTTGAGGCCGGCCACGCAGTTCTTGATCGCGTCCTCGTCGGAGCGGCCCTTGCGGTTCCCGAAGAACGCGATCAGGTTCGGGACCTTGGCCTGCGCCGCCTTGGGCAGGGTGGTGAGGAGGCCGTTGACGATCAGGTCGTGGTTCGCCGGGTCGTTCAGGCCGTTGGGGATGTCCCCGCCCATCTTCCAGCCCATCGAGCAAATGAGGCCGTGCTCCGCGAGCAGCGGCCAGTCCTTCTCTTCGATCAGGTCGATCGCGGTCAGGCCGATCTCCTTGACCGCCTTGCAGAAGTCGGGGAGGGGGATCTTCCCGTAGCACCAGCGGCAGACCGACTGTTTGAGGCGTCCCTTCTGCACCACGCGGCCTCCTTCTGCCGCTCCCACGGATGCCGCGGCGAGAACGGCGCCGGCGCTGGCCAGGGCCTCGCGACGGGTGATCTCGGGCATGGTCTCGACGCTCCTTTCTCCCCGGGAGGGGCGGATCGAAAACGAAGGCGGGACTCGGCGCGGACGGTAGTCCGGACGAGCGCGGCTGTCAACCCCGGGGAAGACGTCTCATCTTCCGCGCCAGCGCTCCAATACCTGCTCCACCTTGGCCGCCACGGCGGCTCGCGCGTCCCCTCGGTCCTCACCTCGTCCGAGCAGCCGATCGTACTCGGTATGCGAATGCCGGACGTGCGCCCTGACGGCCAGGTCGACCGCTTCCGCGTCCAGTCGCTGCGCGGCGGCCGAGCGCCCGACCCGTCCGCTGAACTTCTCGCACGCATGCTCGGCGACGGCGGCGGCTTCTCCGGGCGGACAGCCTGGATACCTCGACCGGATCTGCTCGGCGAACTGCACGAGGTATTGCGCGTCGGCGCGCTCGCGAACCCGGGCGGCCCGATCTCGTGCGATTCGTCGCTGCTCGTCGTCGCTCAGGCATTCCTTCTGGGCGCGTTCGAGCGCGGCCGCCTCGACCAGCAGCCCCTGGCGCTCGTATCTCCCGCGGGAGCGGCTGAACCGCACGACGACCGCGCAGAGGGTGGAGTACTTCCGACTTCGCCGCGTCAGGGCCACGTCCCCCCTCGGAAGGAAAAGTAGGTGGCCGAGGTCGGCGCAGTCAAGGCAAAGGGGCTTGTCCTTTTCCAACCTCAGGAAGCTGCCCTTGGCGAGCTCCGCTCTGCACTCGGAGCAGACGGCCGGGGTCAGGATGTCGAAGACGACGACATCCTGCCCCGCTTCCGATCGGCCGCGGTGACGGACCTGCACGAATCATTCCCGTCTTGTCGGGCGAGCCCCCACACTTACGAGGCCTCCCGACCCCGTGGACGGCCGGAAGCGACGTCGTCATGCAGGTTCTGCTCGTTGATCCCCTTGAGCAGATCGTTGAGCGAGTACTTCCTGGGACGGGCCAGTCGAACCATCAGGCCGCCCCGCACCAGGGAAATGTCGACCACCGAGCCGGGGTCCACCCTGGCATCCTCCGCGAAGGATCTCGGGATGCGAAGGCCGAGGCTGTTGCCCCACTTCTGGACCTTGGTGAGCATTCGTGCCTCCCCTGAATAAACATTGGATATCCAGGGAGGATGCGGATCAAGTGCGAACGTCTGCCAACGCCCTCGACAGAGCATCGCCTGCGACCTCGGGGCCCTCTGTTACTTTTCGTACTCTTTCCGGAACGAGTTGAGGGCTCGCCGGGGCACTCGGATGGCGGTACACTTCGGGGCCGAGCCAACCGCGAGGGAGGGCATCGTCAATGCAGATCGCGACCAAGACCAAGACCTACGACGTGTGCATCGTCGGCTCGGGAGCCGGGGGCGGGATGGCGGCCAAGGTCCTCGCGGAAGCCGGGGCGGAGGTGGTGCTGCTCGAGGCCGGGGCCTGGTGGGACGTCCAGAAGGACGGGAAGATGTTCGCCTGGAACTACGACTCGCCCCGACGCGGGGCGGGTCACCGCGGGCGCCCCTTCGGGGAGTTCGACGGCTGCATCGGGGGCTGGGACATCGAAGGCGAGCCCTACACCGTGGCCGAAGGCGAGAAATTCCGCTGGTTCCGCGCCCGCATGCTGGGCGGCCGCACCAACCACTGGGGCAGGATCTCCCTGCGCTTCGGCCCCTGGGACTTCAAGGCCCGGAGCCGCGACGGCCTGGGCGACGACTGGCCGATCTCCTACGACGACGTCAAGCCCTACTACGACAAGCTCGACGAGATGGTCGGGCTCTTCGGGACCAACGAGGGCCTGCCCAACGATCCCGACGGGATCTTCATGCCCCCGCCCAAGCCGCGCTGCTACGAGCTCTTGGTGAAGAAGGCCTGCGACGAGCTGGGCGTGCGCTGCATCCCGTCGCGGATGTCGATGATAACCAAGCCCCTCAACGGCCGCGCGGCCTGCCACTACTGCGGCCAGTGCGGCCGGGGCTGCTCCACCCACTCGAACTTCTCGACCCCGTCCGTGCTCCTCCCCCCCGCCCTGAAGACGGGCAAGCTCAAGATCGTGACCGGGGCCATGGCCCGCGAGGTGCTGACCGACACCGAGGGGCTGGCCACCGGCGTCTCGTACATCGACACCGCGACCGGGGGCGAGGAGACGGTGCGGGCGAAGGTCGTGGTGCTGGCGGCCAGCGCGTGCGAGTCCGCCCGCCTGCTCCTCAACTCGCGGTCGGTGCGCCATCCGAGCGGCCTCGCGAACTCCAGCGGGACGGTGGGTCGCTACCTCACGGACACCCCGGGGACGAGCATCTCCGGCTTCGTGCCCGCGCTCGCGAACGGGATCCCCCACAATGAAGATGGCATCGGCGGCCTGCACCTCTACATGCCCTGGTGGCTGGACAACCGGAAGCTGGACTTCCCGCGGGGCTACCACTTCGAGTTCGGGGGCGGGCGCCACATGCCCGGCTACGGCTTCCTGGGTGGGATCCACAAGCTCAACGGCGGCGGCTACGGCAAGTCGCTGAAGGACGACTACCGGAAGAATTACGGCGGCTTCGTGGGCTTCGCCGCCCGGGGCGAGATGATCCCCAACAAGGACAGCTGGTGCGAGATCGACCCCGAGGTGGTGGACCGGTGGGGCATCCCCGTCCTGCGTTTCCACTGGAAGTGGTCGGACTACGAGACCAAGCAGATGCGCCACGCTCACGTGACGGCCCGGGAGATCATCGAGAAGCTGGGCGGCAAGGTCCTCACGCCCATGCCCACGGAGGAGCACGGCTTCGGCATCCAGCCGGGCGGGGAGATCATCCACGAGGCCGGCACCACCCGCATGGGCGACAGCCCCCAGACCTCGGTCCTCAACAAGTACTGCCAGGCCCACGACGCGAAGAACGTGTTCGTGGTGGACGCCGGGCCCTTCGTGGGCAACGCGCACAAGAACGCCACGTGGACCATCCTCGCCCTCTCCTTGCGCACCGGCGAGTACATCGCCGAGGAGCGGCGGAAGGGCAACCTGTGACCAGCCGGCGCGAGAGCTTCGCCTTGCTGGCCGGGCTGCCGGGAGCGGCCGCGATGGGGGTGGCGGCCGCCCGCGAGGCCCGGGCGGCCGAAGGCTCACCCCTGAAGCTCGCCCCGCGCAGCAAGCTCGTGATCGTGGGGGACTCAATCACGGACTCCGGGCGCTCTCGGCCGGTGGGGGAGGGCCTGTTCGACGCGATCGGCAAGGGCTACGTGGCCATGGTGGACGCGCTCCTGGGCGCGGTCTATCCCGACTACGCGATCCGGGTGGTGAACCAGGGAATCAGCGGCAACACCGTGCGCGACCTCAAGGCCCGCTGGCAGACCGACGTCCTGGACCTGAAGCCCGACTGGGTCGCGGTCATGGTCGGGGCCAACGACGTGTGGCGGCAGTTCGACTCCCCGCTGCGGGTCGAGACCCACGTGACGCTTCCGGACTACGAGCAGACCTACGAGGAGCTGATCACCACCACGAAGCCCCTGGTGAAGGGCCTCGTGCTCATGACCCCGTTCCACATCGAGCCCAGCAAGGCCGACGCCATGCGGGCGCAGATGGACCGGTACGGGGCGGTGGTGAAGGCGCTGGCCGCGCGCCACGGCGCGGTGCTGGTCGACACCCAGGCCGCCTTCGACGAGGTGCTGAAGGCCTACTATCCGGCGACCCTCTCCTGGGACCGCATCCACCCGAACGCGATCGGCAATATGGTGCTCGCCCGGGCGTTCGTCAACGGCATCGGCTTTTCGTGGCGACGTTGACGGCAGAGTGCGGAGCGATACGTGGTGCGGCGTTCCCCTCCCCCTACGTGGGGAGGGATAGGGTGGGGGGTCGATGAACGATTGGCTCGTTTCGAGCAAGAGGAGGAACTCGTGAGCAATGACGAGGTGGGACGCCGCGGGATCCTGAAGCTGTTCGGCTCGGTGCCCCTGGCCGCGGGGTTCGCCCTCACGGGGGCCCAGGCGCAGGCCGCGCACGAGCACGCGCGCGAGGAGGCGAAGGCCGGCAAGGCCGGGCCCTACACGCCGAAGTTCTTCAGCGCCCACGAGTGGGCCATGGTGAGGGTCCTGGTGGACATCGTGATCCCGCGCGACGAGCGCTCGGGGAGCGCGACGGACGCGCTCGTCCCCGAGTTCATGGACTACATCCTTAACGACCCCCTGGCGGAGCCCCGACAGCGCGAGCGGCACCAGACGCGGATGCGGGGCGGCCTGGCCTGGCTCGACCGGGAGTGCGGGAAGCGCTTCGGGGGCAAGACGTTCCTCGAGGCCAGCGAGGGGGACCGCAAAGCGGTCCTCGATGACATCGCCTATCCGGCCAAGGCGAAGGAGAAGCCGGAGCTGAGCCAGGGCGTGGCTTTCTTCAACGCCTTCCGGGACCTGACGGCCTCGGGCTTCTGGAGCAGCAAGATGGGCGTCGACGACCTCAAGTACATTGGGAACACCTACAACCCGAACTGGAACGGCTGCCCGCCCGAGGTTCTCGAGAAGCTGGGTTTGGGCAAGGCTTAGAGGGCTAGGTCGTCGGGACGGTAAAGTAGTGTCGCGAGCGCAACATCGGAGCCATCAAGTACGAGCCGGTGTCGGACGTGGATCTTGGACAAAGCCACGCGCGGCTAGAGTGGGCGTGGCTTTGCGACCGTTGGGCCGACGTTACGAGCTGGATTCCTCCCGAAGGGCGGGGTATCCTCAGCCTAAGCATGCGAAGCTTCAACGTCGTTGTAGAACGAGATCCCGACACGGGCCTGTACGTCGGTTACGTGCCTGGGTGGCCTGGCGCTCACAGCCAGGGCAAGAGTCTGGATGCGCTGCAGGAGAACCTGAAGGAGGTCGTCGCCATGCTGTTGGAGGACGGCGACCCAAGACTCGAGTCGGAGTTCATTGGGGTGCAGACCATCAGGGTCGCGTGAGTGGGCAAGCTCCCGACGCTCAGGCCTCGGGAGGTCGTGGCCTTACTGACGAAGCTTGGTTTCACCGAAGCTCGCCAGCGGGGCTCACACAAGCAATACCGCCACGCGGATGGCCGGGGGACAACCGTTCCATTTCACGCCGGTCAGGACATCTCGCCCACGCTCCTTCGGAAGATCGCGCAAGATATCGGCCTCACTGCTGAACAGTTCCTTGGGCGCGAGGCGGCCCGACAACCGGAAGCACCTGAGGAGCCGGAGAAGAAGCCACCCGCTCGACGGTGATCCGGGTGTTGGCGGATATGATCGTGACTGGAGACGTCGAGATTGCCACTGGTGAACTCCGAATGGGCGGGAGCGGTTCGATAACGGGACGTCTCGCGCTCCGCGTCAGTGAGCGTTGGTTTCCGGAGGAGCACTGGAACGATTTCCCTGTAGTTGTCCTCTCTTGGTGGTTGAGCGAGATCGACGGCCTGTCCACTGGAAATGGCGCACGCTTCGATTTCATGGATGGACCGTTCGCGGTTCAGGCCGTGGTGGACGAGCTCGGAAACGCGGTTCTGGATTTCCTCCGGGATGACGAGTTCCTGGGCGAAGCGAGGGTCGCAGTCAGCGCCCTTGTTGACAGCATCTTCGCTGCAGCCCACGAGACGCTGGCCGGCTGTGAACAGCATGAATGGAAGACCGCAGACATCAGCGCGCTCCGTCTGCACCTGGGATGAGCGAGCCGGATGAAGCTGACCGCGCCTCTCGGCGCCCCCTGCGTCGATGGAGGCGCCTGGAGCCGCACCATGCGACGAGCACCGGCGCGCCAGCTTATCCGGGCGTCTTGCGGACACCGGGAAGCCGGAAGTGACGGCTGACGACCTGGACGCACGCGACGGTGCCCCGTCTGATCCCAGCGACGTGCGGGAGTACAAGCCGAAGCCCCCTCTTTGGCGGCCGGACAGGGAACGCCGACGCTCGACGCTGACCATCGTGCTGACGGCGCTCAGCGTCGCGTTGGGCGCGGCCTTACTCACTATCTTCTTGTTTGAGGGCCATTTCCTTGCTTCCCCGGCCACAGCCACGCCTGTCACCATCACGGCGATCGAGAGTACTTCCCACGCCGATGAAGACCCACCCATGCACATCATCTACCGCGTTAGTCTTCCCGACGGCACTCATGCCCGTCTGAGCAGCGCACGCGTTCACAGGCCTGGTACCCGCCTCGTGGCCATGGTTTCCCGCGGCCGCTTCACGGGTCGGATCATGGTGGCCCCTCCCTATGTCGTGTTGCCAGAGAACTGACGCCGCTCGTAGGACCGAAGCGCCGCAGAGCGGCCGGATGCGGTGGGCCACCTCCGTTATCGAGGATCCTGGCCCTTCCGGCGTCGAGGATCAGTTCGTCGTGCCCGGCATGAGCGTGACGAAATGAGGAAAGAGTACGACTTCTCGAAGGCTCGCAAGAGCCCCTACGCGCGTCGGCTCAAGAAGCAGATCACTCTGCGGATCGACAAGCCGACCATCGCGTATTTTCGGTCACTGTCCGAGGGCTCGGGGATGCCCTACCAGACGCTGATCAATCTCTATCTTCGCGACTGCGCGGTCCATCGTCGCAAGCTCTCCATGGAGTGGCGCGCCTCCGCGAGGTGACGAAGGCGGCGCAAAGATGGACCTTCGCGCAGCTCAACCCGGTATTGGACCGACAGAAAGGGAAGCGACCAAGCGTCGCCGATGATCTCGCCGAGTCCCTCGAGCACCGTGGAGACCTCTTCCGGTGTCGACCGGGCAATACGGCGACCGATCCGCTCGACCGCGAGGGTTCGTATCCTGGCTGATCTTGATCCACGACGCTTGGGTAGGCCCTTTGCCCTACTCTCGAGCGTGAGCGGGAACCCAGCACGTGGCTCCCGGCTCGTGAGCGCGACCGCGATTACCGTGCCGGAGCGGTCGTTGAACACGTCATGACTCAGGATCAGGACAGGGCGCAACCCAGCCCGCTCCCTGCCGCGGACCGGGTTCAGGTCGGCCCAGCGGATCTCGCCTCTCAGTATTCGGGCCAAGTGTCTCTGCTCCCGGCGAGGCCCTCCTCGGCCAACCCTCGCTCCTCGTCCGCATCCAGCTTTGCGCACTCCTGGGCGAGGCGGGTCTTTGCGATGCGCTTCAGCTTCTCCGCGACCGCGACCTCGATCGCCTGGCTCCGGTTCGCGAAGCGGCGCTTGGAAACGAGATGATCCAGTTCACCCACCAGGCTGGCGTCAAGCGTGACCGCGAGCTTCGTCTTCGGCATCACTCCTCCGGTATGATGGTATGTCATACCGTTCTGCGAGCCGCGCGCGGCAGGATGCGCAGACCCGCGCACACTGCGCGCGATTCGGTTTCGGCCCGACGCACGGCTTCGGAAGAGGGCTCGTCGGGGCCGTAGCGCGCGTCCAGGAACAGGGCGGTGAGGGCGGCCAGCCGATCCGCGGGCCGGCGGACGCGGTCCTGGATCTCGCCGGGCGTCATGTGCCGCTCCAAGCGGAAGCCGGCGTCGCGGGCCCGGGCGAGGAAACGCAGGTAGGCGCGGACGACGCGACCACGGGCGGGCGCGTAGCGCGCGCTTTCGAAAGACTCCGGCTCCAGAACTTCCTCGGCCTCGACGTGGGTCTCCATGGCGTCGATGAGCGGAGGGGCCTCATCGCCGCGCCCGCGAAGCCAGCGGAAGACGAGGGCCGCGCCACCAGTCCCCGCCAGGACGACGAGGGCCAGCCACAGGTAGACACGCTGCGCCTCGGGCCTGCTCAGGGTGGGTCGCGGCGTCTCGGCGAAGGCTTCCGACGGCCGCGGAGGTAGGACCGCGATGGTGGCGGCCAGGAGGACGACCGGGACGGCCAGCAGGCGCGACGCGTCCCCGAGCACGAGGCGGACAGGAAGGGCCGGGATGCGCGGCCATGCGGCGAGGCGCCTCGCCGCGTGGTCGAGAGAGAAGAAGGCTCCCGACGCGGCCAGGAATCCGGCGAGGCCCACCGCCGCGGGAGGCCCTCCGGCCATGGCCGCGACGACGCCCAGGAGCAGGGCCCCCCAGAGGACCAGGATCTCGACGCCGAGGGCTTCCCCCAGCAAGAGGACCGCGGCCTGGAGGAGGGCGAGGGCGGAGACGGCTTGCGCCGCGAGGTGAGGAGCCGCGAGCGCCGCCGCGAGGGCGAAGAGGCCGGGCAGGGGGAAGACCGCGAAGGCGACTCCGCGCGCGCGGCGCCGGGCCGCGGCCGCCCCCAGGCCCGAGAGCACGTCGGCGAGGAGCGTCCCCAGGGCTTGGGTGAGGGCGAGGGCAGCGGCCTGGCCGGCCAGGCGGAGGGGCGACGGCTCCCGCCAGGCGAGGTCGGCGTTGGAGACGGCGAGGAGGGAGATGAGATAGAGCGCCAGGTGGCGGGCCAGCAGCAGGTCGGGCATCAGGCGCTCTCCAGCCAGTCGGGGCGCATCAGCTCGAGCTCCAGGTCCTGCTCGGCGGCGAGCACGGCCAGGAGGGCGCCGTGCGCGTGGGACAGGTTGCGAAGCTCTTCCGTCCGCGCCTGCACGTCGCTCCGTGGCCGTGACCGGACGTCGATGGGCAGGAAGGAGTCCTGGTCCACGGCCACCACCACCGGCCGGATTTGGCGGGCCCGCCAGGCGCCCAGGGCCTCGGAGAGACGGCCCCGGTCCAGGAAGAGGCTGGCGCTGAGGAGGGCCGCCGTCGACCCCGGGGGCACGGCGGCCTGCTCGCGCAGCGCGAGGTCGAGGAGGTCGAAGGCTCCGTCCTGCCGCACGCGGATCAACTGGTCGAGGGCGAGAGCGAGGTGCAGATCGCCGCGGCCGGGGGGAACCACGATCGGCCGCCGCCCATCGGCGAAGAGCTGGAGCGTGTCACCGCGACGGGCGGCGCAAGCCAGGAGGGAGGCCGCGGTGCGGATCACGTACTCGAGGGTGGACTTCTGGCCGGTGCCCGCCCGGTGGCCGCGCTCCAGGTCGAGGAAGAGCGTGAAGTAGGGGCTCAGGTCCAGCTCGAACTCCTTGACCATGGGCGCGGAGGACCGCGCGGTGGCGGGCCAGTGCACGCGGCGCACCTCGTCGCCCGCCCGGAAGTCGCGCACGCCGAGGTAGAGGGCGCTTTGCCCGGCCCGGGCGATCGTGGGCTCCGAGGCCACGAAGCTGCTGCGCGAGCCCAGGCGGTCGAGGCCACCCACGGGGTGGACGCGGGGGAAGAGGTCGAAGGGGCGCACATCGGGCAGGACGCGCCGGGGCGTGAAGAGGCCCAACGGGTCCGAGACGGACACCGTCAGGGGGCCCACGGTGTAGGCGCCCCAGAGGCGGGAGCAAATGGTGCGGTAGGCCAGCCGGTGGCGCCGGCCGGGGCGCAGGGGTCCGGGGTCGAGGAGGGCCTTGCGGTCCGCCAGGGCGGCCCCGAAGGAGTCGACCACTTCCACGAGGGAAACCGCCGCCCGTCCGCGGTTCTCGAGGGCGATCTCCACGCGCACCTCCTCGTCCTCGAACGCGCTCCCCGGGGCGCGGCGGCTGACGTGAAGGCCGGACAGCCGGCGGCGGGCCGTGCTCCACGAGAGGCCCACCACGAGGAGTACGGCCAGGGCGAAAGCCGCGAGGGCGGGAATCCGCGCCGAAAGCCCCACCGACATGCAGAGGCCGCAGGCGGCGAGCAGGAAGGCCCGGTGGAGGAATCCGGAGTCCACGGCCTCAGGAGGGGCGCGGCAGGTCGATCGGGACCTCGACCTGCCGGAGCGCGTCCTCGACCACGCGCGTCCCGTCGACGCCCTGCACGCGCGACCGGGGCTTCACGACGATGCGATGGGCCAGCACGCTCGGGGCGAGGTGCTTGACGTGGTCCGGGGTGACGTAGCGCTCGCCGCGCAGGAGGGCGAGAGCCTGGGCGGCCCGCACCAGGGCGATGGCGCCGCGCGTGCTCGCCCCCAGGAGGACGTGGTCGTGCCGGCGGGTCTCTGCGGCCAGCCTTTGCGCGTAGCCCACCAGCGCCTCGTGGACGTGCAGCCGCGCGGACGCGTCCTGGGCCTCCCGGAGGCCCGGCAGGTCGAGCACGGGCCCCAGGGCGTCGATGGGGTGCCGCTCGCGCTGGGCGAGGATCACCTTGACCTCGGTCGCCGGGTCGGGATAGCCGAGGGAGACGCGCACGAGGAACCTGTCGAGCTGCGCCTCGGGAAGGGGGAAGGTGCCGGCCAGCTCGATCGGGTTCTGGGTGGCGATCAGGAAGAACGTGTCGGGGAGGGGATGGGTCGCCCCGTCGGCCGAGACCTGCCTTTCTTCCATGGCCTCCAGGAAGGCGGACTGCGTGCGGGGGGTGGCCCGGTTGATCTCGTCGGCGAGCACCACCGGAGCGAAGATCGGCCCCCGGCGAAACTCGAAGGCCAGGACCTTCGGGTTGTAGATCGAGGCTCCGGTCACGTCGCTCGGCAGGAGGTCGGGAGTGCACTGGATGCGCCTCATGGGGGCATCGAGGGAGCGGGCCAGGGAGCGGGCGAGGATCGTCTTGCCCACGCCCGGCACGTCCTCCACGAGCACGTGGCCGCGCGCGACTAGCGCGGCCACCACCGTCTCCACCACCGCCCGCTTACCGAGAACGACGCTTTCCACGTTGCGGACGAAGCGGGCGAGGGGTGCGTCCGCGTTCGTGCTCACGGCGGCCAGCATACAGGATGATGCGGGCGGACTGAGGCCATGAACGCCTCGACGAAGGGGCGTCACGAGAGCCAGTCGGTCGGGACCTCGAGAAACGCGTCGCGTGCCGCCCCGCGGCTGGAAGTCGCTCAGAAGCCCAGCAGCTTCCCCAGTGCGACGAGGAACGCGACGCTGCCCACCAGCGCCAGCGGCACGCGGACGTAGCCGGGGAGCTTCTGCCATCCCTGGTCCAGATTGCGGATGGGAACGCCGGTGATGAGCTCCAGCGTACCCACCATGGTGCCGAGGAGCGGAAGGGCGAGCGGGTAGGCCGCCACCCGGACAGGCGCTCGCGCGTTCCCCAGGACGTGGAAGATGAGCCAGTAGACGCCGGCACCCGCGACGAGACTGCCGGCGACGATCAGCAAACCACGGATGCGAATGGTCATCGTGCCTCCTCAGGGGAACAAGCGCCCTTGCACCTAAAGGCGGAAATTGGGCCGAAAACGTGTCACCGTAGTCATGAGGGGGGCGATGGGACGAAGGACTCTACCCGCGCTTCTTGCCGCCCCTGAACGCGCGCGAGACGAGGTAGACGAACAGCACGATACCGAGCACGTAGCCGGCGTAGTAGCCGGCCGGACGCGCTTCCTGAGCAGCCTGGGCCCAAGCGTTCGACGACGCGCCGAACGCCACGAGAGAGTACATGAACCCCTTCATCATCATCTCCTGACCAGGGGAATCTGCCCCTGCTCAAGGACGCGCAAAGCAGGGAGAAAACGCCTCAGCCAGCTCCGGAGGGCTGGCCGCCGTCATATCCCGCCCGGCTCGCCGCGCGATGTACGATGATGCGCGGCCGAGGTGAGGCCATGGAGACATGGACGAGACGGCGCTGTGGGTGCGGGAGGCCGTGGAGGCCCTGACCCGCCGGCGTTTCCTGGGCGTGGTGGCCCTTGGGACTGGGGCCGGCCTCGCGCCCCGCCCCCGCGGCCCGGAGAGCCCAGGCCCGGGCTTTCGCGGCACCCTCTGCCTGTTCTCGAAGCACCTGCCGGGCCTGGACGCGGGCCCCCTGGGGCGCGCGGTCAAGGCCCTCGGCTTCGCCGGCGTCGACCTCACGGTCCGCCCGGGCGGCCACGTTGCTCCGGAGCGTGCCGCCTCGGACCTCCCGCCGTTCCTCGGCACGCTTCGCGACGAGGGCCTGGACGTCCCCATGATCACGACCGGCCTCCTTTCCGCGTCGGACCCCACGGCCCTCCCCATCCTCGAGGCCGCGGGGAAGAACCAGGTCCGCTTCTTCAAACCCGGCTACTACCGATACGCCTTCGTGGACGTGCGGCAGGAGCTGGAGAAGGTCGGGAACGACCTGCGGGGGCTGGCCGAGCTGAGCGCACGATGCGGCGTCCAGCTCGGATACCACAACCACGCGGGGTACGTCGGGGGCCCGGTCTGGGACATCGCCCGCGTCATGGACGGCCTCGATCCACGATGGGCCGGCTATTACTTCGACGTGCGGCACGCGGTCGTGGAAGGGGGAGACGGAGGCTGGCGCGCCGCCCTCAACCTCGTGGGCCCGCGCCTGAAGATGGTCGCCATCAAAGACTTTTTCTGGGAGAAGGCGGCGAAGGGCTGGCGGCAGCACGACTGCCCGCTGGGCGAGGGCATGGTGCCCTGGAAGGACTTCTTCGCCGCCCTCGCCAAGGCACGTTTCCACGGCCCCGTCTCCCTCCATCTCGAGTACGAGATCCCCGGCGCGACCTCGGAGGCGAAGCAGGCGAACACGCTCGACGCGGCCGCGCGCGACCTGGCCTTCCTGAAGGCGGGCCTCGCGGAAGCCTACGGCGGCGCGGGACCCGGGGCGTGAGGATTACCCGCCGCGGCTTTCTGAGCGGCCTCGTGGCCGCGCCCGTCGCCGGAACGGCGGTCCGGGCGGTCGGCACGACCGCGCCTCGGATGACCGACATCCGCGTGCTCGACGTCCGCCACGGCTACGAAGACTGGCGGTACCGGGCGCCGTACAAGTTCGGTGGGCGCGTGGTGGATCGCGTCACGATCCTGAACGTGCGCTGCCGCGTCGAGACCCGCGCGGGGAAGAGCGCCTGGGGATTCGGCTCCATGACCATGGGGAACATGTGGGCGTTCCCCTCGCCGACCATGTCCTACGACGTCACCCTCGGGGCCATGAAGGATCTCGCGGAGCGGATGGCCCGCCTCACGAGCCAGTGCCGGGAGGTCGGCCATCCTCTCGATCTCGCCCTCGTCCTGGAGGCCGAGTACCTGGCCGCCGCGGCGGAGGTCTCACGCGAGCGGAAGCTCGACCAGCCCATCCCCAAGCTCTGCACGCTCGTGGTGGCCAGCCCCTTCGACGCGGCCCTCCACGACGCCTTCGGGAAGGTCCACGCCCGGAACGTCTACGCCACCTACGGCCCCGACCTGATGACCCACGACCTCTCCCGGTATCTCGGCGCCGACTTCGAGGGGGAGCGCCTGGAAGACTACCTGCTCCACGCGCCGCCGGAGCGCATACCGCTCTTCCACAGCGTCGGCGGGCTCGATCCCCTGGAGGCGAAGGACGTGGAGAAGCCCATCGGGGACGGGCTGCCCGAGACCCTGGCAGAGTGGATCGCCCGGGACGGCCTGGTGCGCGTCAAGATCAAGCTGAGCGGCGAGGGCCTCCGGGACGACGTCGAGCGCACGCTCCGCATCGACCGGGTCACCGCGGAGGCCCAGGCGCGCCGAGGCGTCAAGGACTGGAAGTACTGCCTGGATTTCAACGAGCGCTGCCCGAACGTCGGCTACGTCCTCGATTTCCTCCGGCAGATCCGCGCGGGCACGCCCGAGGGCTTCGCGCGCATCCTGTACGTCGAGCAGCCCACGGCGCGCGACCTCGAGGCAGACCGCGCCAACGTCATGCACGAAGCGGCCCGGCTCCGCCCCGTGGTCATCGACGAGTCGCTGACCGGCCTAGAGAGCCTGCGGCTCGCGCGTGAGATGGGCTACAACGGCGTGGCCCTGAAGGCGTGCAAGGGCCAGAGCCAGGCCATGCTGATGGCCGCGGCGGCCCGCAAGTACGGAATGTTCCTGTGCGTGCAGGACCTCACCTGTCCGGGCGCGTCCCTCGTCCACTCGGTCGGCATCGCGGTCCACGTTCCCGCCGTGGCCGGCATCGAAGCCAATGCTCGCCAGTACGTCCCGGCCGCGAACAAGCCCTGGGAAGAGCGCTTCCCGGGTGTCTTCAAGATCACGGACGGTCACGTGCGCCCCGCCGGCATCATGGGCCCGGGGCTGGGGATCCCGGACGAGCTCGTGCCGCGGTTCTGAGCCCTACCGGAGGTCCGCCGCGGCCGGCCAACCTTCCACGGACTTTGCCGCGCGCACGCCGCGCACGATCGCTTCCGCCACGACTTCCGCGGCCAGGGCGCCCGTCACCGAGAGGGGCACGTCTGGCTTCAGACGTCCCGTGGATGCCGCGAAGAGCTGGTCGCCATCCCCGGTCGTGTGATACGGCCGGATCGTCCAGGCGCCGCCCGCGTTCGCCATCATGGCGATCTTGGTCAGCTCGGTCTTGGAATACGCGACGTTGGTCGCGACCACGAGGAGGGTCGTGCTGCGCAGCACCGGATCCTCGATCTCGACCCGGCCATACGGCCTTCCCGCCGCCAGGGTCTTCTTCAGGGTGGCCACGGTGTCCGCGAACCCGGACCCATCGGCGGTGCGCGCCCCGGCCACGATCTTCCCGGTCCGCGCGTCGACGATGTCGCCGGCGGCGTTCACCACCGCCAGCGCACCGATGACCACGTCGCCGAGCCGGAGGCTGGCCGTGCCCAGGCCTCCCTTCATGCCGCGCATTCCCTGTCGCTGCAGCATGCGCCCGACGGTGCCGCCCGCGCCCGCTCCGACGTTCCCCTCCGCGACGGGGCCGGTCGAAGCGGCCTGGCACGCCTTGTACGCCGACTCGGGGTCCGGCCGGATGCGGGCGTCTCCCACCGCCAGGTCGTCGATGATGGCGCCGACCACGAGCGGGATGCGGGTGCCGGGCGATCCCCAGTCGTAGCCGATCTTCCTGTCCTCCAGGAACCGCACCGCTCCCGCCACCGCGCCCAGCCCGAACACCCCGCCCCCCGAGAGCAGCATGGCGTGGATCCGCTCGACGGGGCTGATGGGCTGCAGCATGACCACGAGGGACTCTCCCGGCGCCGACCCGTCGTAGTCCACCCCCACCGCCGCCGGCTCGTCGAAGAGGAGGGCGGTGCAGCCGGTGGGACGCCGCGGATCCGTGAAGTGGCCGACCTTGAGGCCGGGGACGTCGGTGATCGACCCGGGCGAGGGGCTGGAGTCTGCGGCCTGGCCGGCGCCCAGGGCGCGAGCGGTCGCAGCCGCGCCCGCCAACGTGGCGGCAAAGTCGCGGCGCCTCATGAGTGATCGGGGAGCGTGTAGGGAGGACGGTATCGGTAGCTCAAGCGCTTGTTCGCATCCTCGTTGTTCGTGAACCGTTCCGCCGTCCGATCCCATTCCAGATGGGCCTTGGTGGCGAGCGCCACGTTGCCGAGCAGGGTCGCCGACGTGCTGCGGTGGCCGGTCTCGATGTCGCAGTTGCAGGTCGCGCGGCTCTTGACACAGTCGAGGAAGTTGCGTGCGTGGGCCACGGTCTCCGTGTCGCCGCTCCCGCTCCTCGCCTCGATGAGCGGCTTGGCGCCCGCCCGCCAGCCGCGCTCGATCCGGCGATCGACGGGCGACCGCGCGGGGAACGCGTTGGGCGTGACCTCGTCGGGCACGATGTCGTAGCCGTTCCCCCGAAGGTAGAGCGTGCCCTTGGTGCCGCGGAACTCGATCTCGGCTCCCTTCAACGCCGCGGGGGCCGCGTTCGCGTTGTATTGCGAGAACGTCACGAGGGTCGCGCCCGGGTACATCCAGAGCACCTCGAGGGTGTCCGGGATCTCGCGGTTGTCCTCGATCGCGAGCTTGCCGCCCATCGCGGTCACGGAGAGCGGCGCGTCCTGCCCGAGCGCCCGGTGGATCACGTCCATGTAATGCACGCCGAAATTCGTGAGCTGCCCCCCGGAGTAGTCGTAGAACCAGCGGAACCGGTAGAAGGAGCGGTTCTTGTTGTACGGACGCTTCGGGGCCGGGCCGAGCCACGCCTCCCAGTCGAAGTCGGCGGGAGGTGGTTCGTCCGGCGGCGCGTCGATGCCCTTGGGCCACTCGTTCTGGATATGGAACGAGCGGACGACCGTCACCTTGCCGATGGCGCCGCCGCGGACGAGCTCGGCCGCTTCGCGGGTAAACGCGGACGAGCGGCGCTGCAGCCCGACCTGCACCACCCGGTTGGCGCGCCGCGCGGCGTTGACC
>Ga0137379_10002710_pt1 | contig 16449 bp, 12 predicted proteins | sample SagtaG_18_FD_104812 | JGI IMG/M metagenome (GOLD analysis project Ga0137379, IMG submission 104812) | Vadose zone soil microbial communities from Sagehorn Ranch, Mendocino, California, USA - Sage2_L_80_16 metaG | ecosystem: Environmental > Terrestrial > Soil > Vadose zone | place: USA...
GGGCGCTCGTCCAATCTCTCTGGAAGACGCAGCAGCGCCCCAAGCCCGTGCAGGTCCTTTTCAATGGGGCCTGCCTGACGGTTTGTACCGCCGCGGCATTTTGGACCTCACACGGTGTCCTGGTAATGCTGAGTTTGAATTCTCTCGTAGCCATGATGGTCCTGGGAGCCTGCGTGTATGTCGTGCTGAACACCGGGCTCGTCTCGCTGGTCATTTCCTTGGCCGAGCGACGCCCCCTCAAGCAAACCTGGCCCTCCTGCTATGAATGGACCTTCCCTTACTTCCTGGTGGGTGCGGCCGTGGCCGGTCTGGCCAGCGCCGCGGGGCATGGGACCAATTGGGGCGTGACCTTGCTGGTCGTGCCGGTGATGTATTTCGTCTACCTCTATTACCGGATGCACATCGTCCGCGCTGTGCTCGAAAACATCTCCAGCGTGAGCCGCGAAAACGAAGCCGCACTTGCTGGTGCATCTCGCGATTGAACTCACCCCCCCAGCTAAACACTCAAGAAACAGATACCTGGAGTCAAACTCTGAGAGAGGGTCGCGAGGGTTTGCGCGCATGGAAAGAGAATTGTGCCGTGACCGGGATTCGGCACGGACAGGCTGGTTAACATACAAATGCGTGGTCCCCGGAGCGGGAAATCCTCTAGAATGAATCAGGCGCCCGTAGCTCAGTCGGATAGAGCGTCTGCCTTCTAAGCGGGAAACCAAATTTATCAAATCTTGCCGGAGCCGACGCATCCCGCTCAACGATGACAACTTGTGACAAATCGAGGCGAACTGTTTTTCTCTCTTTTATTCGCCTTCTATTCGCAATTTGGCCGGATTTGCCGCGACTTGTACTACGTTCCTACTACGGCAGGAGGGAACCTGCTTCTGTGACAGGCTCCCGGCATTTGTAATGCTCATCTCAACCTTTTATCTTCACCTTCCTTTTCATCGCACTGCCTCGAGGAGCCTTGCCACCATTCCGCTTCTTCGACAGCTCCGCGGTGACTATGGCTGTGATCTTCGAAGCGTCTACTTTGTAGCGGACGGCAGTTCGCATCAGGCTCGCTTCCTTGGACAGCGTTTCTGCTGAACTGTACCCCGGGCAGTAAAGGTCGGGGACGAGCGCGCAGGTCACGACAAACCGGTTGAGGTCGGCTGCCGTCATTGCATGTATCCGAGCCTCGGCCAGCTTTTCGTGGTCCACTGAATTCCCGCCCCACGATGTCTTCGTCTTCTTCTCTTCCCAGTCATAGACTTGGAATAGCCGATGGTGGTTATCGTGGCCGAGGCGTCTGAAGTAATCCAGCGCAACCATCTCGAAGTCAGCACGCGCCAATGCACGAGGAAGCTTCTGCCGAACCGCCCGTAAAATGCGCGAACGTACTTCCTTCTGAACACGGACCGCAAGCGCAAGTTTTCGGCGTTGCTCTCTTTCCTTCGGCGAGATCTCGTAGTGCGAGAATTGCCGATGTGTCTTGCACTTCTCGTCCGTGCAAACGTGCATGACGGTTCCGGCTTTGCGGCCGTCGACGACGAGAGCGACCTGCGTATGCGGACACTCTCCCTCGCGGTCCGCCCGACGATACTGGCCTTCGTAGAGCGTGTTGGGCGCTTTGGTGTGGACCTGCCAGGACGGGCTCTCCGAAATCTGAACTGGCTTCTTGCCCTCTCTCACCAACGGGCCAACCCGTAGCTGGACGAACGCTTGGATTTTCGCTTGGTGGCACACCGGGTCCGTGCACAGGGAACGGTTCTTGATCTCGGGGAAGAGCAGCGGATTGTTCCCGGTCCGTTTCGGACATGCCGAGCATCCGCCTGCCGCAGGCAGCAAGTTCGCGTCCTCCGTATCGAAGGGCGCATTTTTCAAGTCGAGGTGGATTTCGCGTTCGATCCACTCGCGGAGTTGTCGGACTGTCAACGCCTCTGCCTTGCGGTCCTTTAGGATCGAGCCCATGCTGCGATGGCCCGGAAAACACTCCATGAGGGCTTTCTCTTGATCCCGTGGTTGAAGTCTCGCGATCTCCAGCGCGTGGGCGACGGTGAGCCTGCCGTCGTAGAACGCAGTTTGCGCCGTCGGCATGAGCTCGGTGAGAGAAATGCGACCCTTCACATACGACGGGCTTTTGGCAACCTGCGCCGCAATCGTCTCGACGGTGTAGAAATCTGGCCGCAAGTCAATCAGCGACCGATAACCGATTCCCTCGTCCAGCTCGTGGATATTTGACCGTTGCAAATTTTCAATCAAACGAAGTTCTTGTGCCTCGGCATCCGTCAGGTTCCGCACCGTTGCAGGGATAGTGTTCTTTCCGGCCAATTTCGAAGCACGAAAACGACGGGCCCCGGCAACTAACTCGTACATCCCATCTGCACCATCAGGGGACGGACGCACGAGAATTGCCTGCAAGACGCCGTGCAATTGGATGTTGGCTGCCAACTCCCGGAGCTGACAGTCGTCGAAAACCCGGCGCGGGTTGCTACTGGACTCGCGGATCCTTTCTAGCGGAATATCCTGGACAGACGAAACCACAGGCGGTACTGCTTTCGATTCACTTGTTACCATCGTTGCGCTCATCGCTTTTCTTCTCCTTTTCTCAAAATCGCTCGGATTAATATTCTTGCGGCAATAAAAGGGTCGTCACCGACCGATCCGATTCCGTGATAATCAACAGCTTGTCGCCAGCGTTGGTGCGGTAGCTGCTCAGGAGCCGGAACCCGTGCTCTAGGCTGTAGTCGTTTTCCTTGCGGTCCTCGTCGGACAAATCGCCCCACTCGCGGTTCACATGGCGCGTGAGGAACTCGCCCGGTTGCTGTCCCGCCTTCCGAAGCGCGGCCAAAGCGCCCGGTGTTGCAACGATCTGGCCGAGTTCGAAAGCAGGTTGATCGCTGAGTCGTTGCATTTGGAAAAACTCCTTTCGTTGGTTTGGCTTTTTGCTTCTTAGAGGCACCCCCAGAAAGCGGCGCATAAAAAGCAAATGCCCTTCCTGGCGGGGCAAGGCGCTTGGCCGTCCGCGCTGTCAAGGGCGCGTAGTTTGCGTTTATCGGAGCGAAGCGAAGACCCTTTACAGGAGAAGCGGACGGTCCAGGCGCAGGGTTTTCAGCAGGAAGGGCAGTAGTGGATTCAATTCTAACAAAGGCTCATCGTGAGGGTTGCCGGTGAACAAAGTGTTTTGTGCCACCGTTTGTGAAAAAAATGTCGCTACGACACCCTTTCGACGGGGGAGTGGGATGTGCTATAGAGGCCCCTAGCATGGCCCCCTTAAAGCGGGAACCGTCCGCGGAACGGTGTCAATGACCGCGCCAGAGAAAAACTCGGGCTGTCCTCCTATGCTGAGCTATGGGGAGTTCGTGTCGCTGTCGGATGAGCTGCTCATGGTTCATTTGGGTCAGGGTCATCCCGATGCGTTGGCCGTTCTGTTTGATCGCTATCATCGCCTGGTGCTGAACGTGGCCTTGCGGATTCTTCGGGACACTGGTGAAGCAGAAGATTTGATGCAATCTGTGTTCTTGGAAATCTTCCACACTGCGGCACAATTTGACCCCGCCAAAGGCACAACTAAAGTGTGGATCCTTCAGTACGCCTATCATCGGAGTTTCAATCGGAGGGAATACTTGAATCTTCGAGGTCTGTATGAACGACCGGAAGAATCTGTCGCCATGCAAAAGGCTCCCAGTGCCGTGCGGAGCGGAGCGTTAGGTGTTCTGGAGTCAGCTCGGTTGGTCCAGGAGGCGCTTGAGCAGTTGACTAAGGTTGAGAGAACAATCCTGGAGTTTGCATTTTATGAAGGTTTGACGATGCGCGAGATCGCAGCGAGAACCGGGGATTCGTTCGACAGTGTGCGTCACCACTATTACCGCGGACTAGAAAAGGTGCGCTCGGTGTTGTGCGATTCTCCCAAGGCTCGGCGCGAAGCCGCCTCGGCTGGAGGGATTCCTCATGTCCAGCCATGAACATTTTCGCGAATTGAGCGCTCTCGCGGCGATCGGGCAACTCTCTTCCGAAGAGAACCGGGAATTGAGCAGACATCTTGGGGAGTGTTCGGAATGTCGCGATGCGCACGGGGACTACGCGCATGTCGTACAGCACCAATTGCCCCTCGCGGATGGGGCCCGTTCGCGCATGCGTTCGGATCTGCGCTGTCCCCTACCAGACGCCGAGATTCGCGACCGTTTCTTGGCCCGTGCAGGTGCAGATGGGATTCACTTTTCTCCGGAGGCCCAACGAGGCGACGCTGTGGGTTCGGCAGGCTTTCGCTGGGGACTTGTTTGGCGTCCGGCGCTAGCGGTCGCGACAGTGGCGGTGTTGGCCGTCTTGGGCGCCTCAGTGTCGCGTAGGTATCAATTCGTACCGCGCTCGGATGTAGTGTCCAGGCAAACGAAAGAACTGCCGGCCGAGAATGAGCGTCTGCGCGCGCAATTGTCCGCAGTCCGCCGGGATATCGAACGCGACGCTTCCGACCTCGACAAAATGAGTCATGCGAAGCTGACCTCGGAAGAATCACTGAGGCAACTAGACAAGCGCCTCGAAGAATCCAGGGGACAAGCGGATCAGCTGACGGCCCGGCTCGAGGAACTGGAGGCGAAGGATAAGCAGCTCGCGAGCGACAATCAGCAGAAGGACGAGGTGATCGCGGACCTGAGCGCGAAGAATGACCAGCTGCATCGCGATCATGCAGACAACCTCAGCGCGCGGATAATCCTCGAATCGCAGCTTCGCGATTTGACCGCCTCTTTGCAACAGCAAACCGCGGATGTCGAGCGTGAACGGCAGTTGATGGCGGTGGGCAAGGATGTCCGGCAGTTGATTAGCGCCCGCAACCTTCACATCTTGGACGTACACGATGTGGACGGTGGCGGGAAGTCGGCAAAGGCGTTTGGACGCGTGTTCTACGCAGAGGGCCAGGCCCTCATTTTCTACGCCTTTGACCTGCCGAGTGGCAAGCTGATGCCTGCGAAATACAACTTCCAGGCGTGGGGCCAGCGGGAGTATGCCGCGCACACCATTCGGAGTCTCGGCACGTTCGAGATAGACGACCACGAACAGCGGCGGTGGGTCCTCAAGGTGACCGATCCTGCGTTGTTGCGCGGTATCGATTCCGTGTTTGTAACTGCGGAAGCACTGGGAGATACGAAGGAACCTCACGGCAGGAAACTTCTCTACGCCTACATGGCGGGCCAGCCGAATCACCCGTGAGCGCACTGAAATGGCTCATGGGGATTTTCCAGGATTGAACCTTGCAACCGCCCGACGCCTGGCCTGCGTGGGTAAACCTGAGTTAGTTTGAGGCGGGTTGAGGTGTGGCTGACTTCTTTTCGCTCTCTACTTGTAATCTCCGTAGTTCGCGCCAGCGAGCATACTGCTCGGCCTTGGTCGGATCAGAGTCTTCATGACCATTCAGCCAAAAATCGAACCAATCCACGGCTGTTTCCTGAGACGCATACCTCTGATTCGGCTGGACAAGGATGTGAGGTGTGTTTCCCTTCCACCACCACAAGTATTCGACTGGCTTATTCAATCTACGGAGCCCCGCGTACGTCTCCCAATCATTCCAAAGTCCGCCTCGTTGGAAACCTGAGATAAGAAGCGGTGTTTGAATCTTATCCAAGTTGAAACCGTTGGCATTCAGAACCCATTTCATCAGTCCATCGCCATACGGGGCTCCTCCATTTATAGCCTCCACGTTTGCGTCAACATGGGTGGGTGTATAAAACAAAAAATACTGGCCGTAGCTGTTGTCCATGCCGTCCGTGATCGAAGCTGCGCGGAACAGGTCAGGGTGGTGCACCAGAGAATATCGAACGTGAAAGGTAGTACGGCTGAATCCAACCACACCGACGCGACTGCGATCCACCACTCCATCGGTCACTAGGTGATCGATCGCCGATTCAAACGCAGCGAGGTTTTCGGGCCCTTCGTCCGGAGGGTTGCTGAAGGCCGCCTCATTCGTCTGAAGTACGACGATATCCCTTGCTGCGAGCGCTCTGCCTCCGTTACCAGTGTCAAAACCTCCGCCGGTCGCAAAGTACTGATCCTTCTGATATCCATGGGTTTGGATCACTAGTGGATAGCGATGCTTTCGGTCGTAATCAGGCGGCAAGGCCAGAATGCCGGATTGAGCCCTTCCCTTGGCGTCGCGCCAATAATAGATGGCCGCTCCCCCCATCCGTAGATTGGAGAACTGTGGGTTTGGATCCCAAATTGGGGACTCAGCCTTGCGACCGCGAAACTGTGCCCATAACATAGGCGGGTTATTCAGATCTTGAAGGACCGAGACCTCAACCTCATTCTTAGATTCGCCGCTCGCTTCCTGGGTTTTGACCCACTTGCCCGCTCGCAAAACAAACCCTTCTGGGGGAGCGGGACCGTAGTCATCTTCCCCTCCCCTGAGATACTGCAACCTAAGCTCGTGCCTCGTCGAGTCCCAAGCAATATCATTAAGGTTGACAAAGGGACTGGTCTTAACTTGATCTTTGAGATCGATACTTGCTTGGATTTCTCCGGTAGAAAGGTCCAGGAGTGTTATTGCTGCTTGCTGGCTCCTCCGCACTCGCGTTTCTTCATCAAGTGGAGGAGAGAGAGGCAAGTATGTATTAGTGACAATTAAATGCCGATTGTCCTCGAGCCAGAAGGCTTCGGTAGGCGCCAAAGCGTAGCCCAGGTCTCTCCCTGCGGGCGCGTCAATGAGCGGTGACACTACGCCTGTTTCGAGATTTATTGCGACATGCTGCTCCGGCCTCCTGTTGTTAAGAACTGAGCCAAGCATATTCTTGACGGGACCAGCTTTCAATCGCCATTCTTCGTATAGCGGTTGATATTGCTCCCACTGTTTAGCAATCTCACGAACAGGCGCGACCGTGATCAAGAATTTTGCATCCGGAGAGAGAGTCAAGGTCGGGATGAATAACTGCAAAGGCTCGCCTTGCATCGTGAAGTGACTTGGTATCTCCTTGCCCGCCTTCTGTAAGTGAAGCGAATTGGAATACCTTTGGAGAAGGGATTCGCTGATGTCTTCGATTGCGGGTGGATCTCGATAAATCAGATCAGGCAGGAATCTGTCGCCTACAACCACCAACTCCCTGTCGAAGTGAAGGCCGAGCCCTTGGGACAAGACCGTGTACACGATCGTGTCGCCACTCATGTCGTAGGCAGTGACGTACAGATCTTTCTTGGTCACGGCCTTCGTCGAGCCGGTCTGGATATCTGCGACGAATAGCCGCTGATACGGGTTCCCGTTTTTCCCTAAAAACGCTACTTTCCTGGAACCGTCAACCCAGCGAACATCGTATATGACTGGCGTGTTGCTGGTGGCAGCCATTGTCACAAGTTTTCGCGGAACCGGCTTCGCGGTGTTTCTCCCCGAAGCATAGTCCCGGATTGCCTGCTGGTTGAAGAGCCAGATCGTACCCTCTAGCGTATTGTTGGAGAGCACTCCCCTCTGGGTCACAAGCAGAAAGTACTTACCATCTGCCGAGGCGACCGGAACTCCTATTGGATGCTCCGTTTGAAGGCTGATGTCGGTCCGTCGCGCCACATTAACGATATAGGATATTTCGATGGAGTCTTTTATGGTGAAACTGCGCTTCTTATCAGCTTCAGCCCGGCTAGGTGCATTGAACAACAACGCCACACCGACAACGATGATGCTAGCAAGTCGCCGACACGACACTCTTACTGTTCGACTGAGAAAGAGCAAGTGCCTCCCATATAATGACACCTGACTAGCCTATGTGAGTTGTTCGTGATTTCGTCCCGCATCTCACAAAATGCCTCAACAGGGTTAAACGCCTCAGCATGGTGAACCATGCTGAGATAGTGGAGCACTGACGGCAGGCAGCGCCGCAAGCTTAAGACCGAGCTCCGTAACGGGCTTGGTGCGAGTCCATCGCTGGTGCGCGGTTCCGGAGGAAGACGACTCTCGCAGAATCAGACCTGTCCCTAACAATCGTTCGCACACTAGAACTGCAACTTCAATGCAACCTGGATCGAACGCGGCCCACCTATTTGATATTGTGGATTAAAGCTTCCGCTGCCCACGGTTCCGCCGCTGAGATATTGCCCCAGCATTTGGTTCGACAATCCGAAACCGACAGCGCCAAATCCATTATTTGGCGGTCCAAAATTGGGGTGGTTGAGTACGTTGAACATCTCCGCCCGGAACTGCAGCTTCAGCTGCTCGCGAATCGGAAAATCGCGATGTACAGCAAAATCCCACTGTGTAAGAGCGAAACCTCTCAGCGCGTTTCTTCCCAAGTTTCCATTGCGGAGAGGATTACCAGTGCTGGGATCAGCCGGCGGGTCCTGGAACGCAGCGGGATTGAACGCTTTCCCTCCGGGATATTGAGTGCCAAACAAATATAGAGGCTGTCCCGGAACCACATCGGGACGGACGTCTGCAGATGCGTTGTTCAGTTCAAAAAAATTCAGGTCAGTAACGTCAACAGGCCCAGCCGAACGAACCTGAATCACATTCTCCGTCGACCAGCCTCGTAGAACCGCATTTCCCAAAGCGTTGATCTTGGGAAACGGGACATCGTAAGTCAGTCCCACCGAGAAGGCATTACGTATGTCGAAATCTGAAGGTCCGCGGTTCGCCGTTTCAAAGCCCGGTACCAACTTATTCGAGAATTGGTCAGGTGCCCCAGCCGACGCCGTATCTATGGAGTGAGACCATGTATAAGAACCGAGCGCTTGGAGGCCTCGAGACAGTCGTCGTTGAAATTGGACTTGAAGCGCATTGTAATCGGAGATGCCCGCGTTGGTCACCAGATATGCCTCGCCAATGCTCGGGTTTGGTGAGAGCACATCGGCTGTCTGTATGAGCCGTCTTCCGACGGATCCGATGTAAGAAGCAGTTACGCTCTGTTGCTTGCCTAGAGCTTGCTCAATCGCAACATTCCACTGAAGCGTGTAAGGAAGTTGCAGATTGGGATTAAAAGCAGTCAATTCCCCGGATGCCAGGCTCGCAGCTGTAATCGGAGGGGGTGCGGCTGCCGAAGCGCTTAGGGGGAAGGTGCCGCCGGACAAGATCTTCCGCGCCCTAAAAGGGTAGGTGGCAAAGGAGAGCAGCGACCCAACCTCTGGAGTCGCGAGGTCATAGAAAACCCCGAATCCCCCCCGCACGACGGATTGCCAGCTTTGGCTCTGACGGAGTTGGTAGGCCATGCCGATCCGTGGGGCTACATTGCCGTACGTAGTTTTGAACGCCGGCGTTCCGGCAGGCGCGAGAGCCAACTGGGACAAGTCGTTTAAGTTATAGCCCGTCACAGCCGGAATATCTGGGCCATTGAGAGACGAGGGCGCAAAATCCATATCCCATCGGAGGCCATAAGTCAGAGTGAGGCGAGGAATTACACGCCAGGTATCTTGGCCGTAAACGCCAAGGTTGTGGAACAGCAATGTTGCGGGCGCTGACGAGGTGATGATGCTGCGAAAAAGATTGCCAGTACTGGCGGACGACACACTACTAAACTGATCTGATTGGGCATACGAAATGACAGCCTCTTGGGGAGATAGTCGGCGAAGGTCGATCCCAAATTTCAGACTGTGCGAGCCTCTCTGGATTGCCAAGCTGTCAACTACATTAATCTGTTGTTGCAGAAGTCTAGCAACGCTGCCCACCTCTAGTAGCCCGCCGGTACCTCGGATAGAGCGTATGATAAACGCGAAAACCGAATTCTGCGTGGTAAAAGGACTTGGAAGAGACAGTGATGTGATCGGAGCGGCTCCTCCGAAGGTATCTAGGGACAAAGAGCTAGAAGCAACTGTCCGGCTGTAATTGAATCGCAGATCATTACTAATTGTTGGGACGATGCTCCAAGTGGCCCCTACTGTTGCGGTATGTATCGTGATACGGCTTTTCTGGACATCACTCAAGGCTGAACCCTGCCACCCGCGCTGAGCCGATTCGGAAGGTGAATAGTTATATCTTCCAAATATCGTCAGATTATTATTTAGCTTGTGGTCTGCTCGTAGGCTATATGCATCCAGAGTTGTCGGATTCGAATAACTGGAATTTAATTGAGCGACACCGGTTGCCGGGTTGTCTGCTCCATTGGGCAGCGGATATGCATTCAGGTAAGGTTGCAACGCCGGTAACGCACTTTGTCGCGCGGCGAGATCGGGAACGTTGGTTAAACTGGTCTGCGGAAGGCGCAGCCGAAGCCCTTCGTACGAGAAGAAGAAGAAGGTGCGGCTTCTGGAAATTGGACCGCTGAATGTGCCACCGAAATCATTCTGTCGTTCGGGGGGCTTGGACAAGCCTGCTTTGTCCGCAAACCAATCGTTAGCGTCTAAAATGTCGTTTCGCAAGTAGTCAAACACCGTGCCATGAAATTGATTGGTGCCGGAACGCGTCAGTATTGAGATCTGTGCTCCGGGTGTGCGCCCGAATTCAGGGGCATATGTGGAAGTCTGAATCCGGAACTCCTGCATTGCATCTACGGATACGAGGCTATTGGTCCCCCCCAGTACGCTAAAGGAACTGAGTGCCCCTCCAAACCCATTCCCAATGATGCCGGATGTCGTAGTGCTAATGCCGACGTTGGCACCAACCCCATCCACCATCCAATAGTTGGAGACAGCGCGTTGTCCGTTAACGCTGAACTGTCCGCCGTCTAAATCGGAGCTTGGAGTAACGACCACACCAGGCGTGAGTTGGATCAACGTCTGAAAGCTCCTGCCATTCATCGGCAGGTTCTCCGCAAATTGTCGGTCCACAACTGTGCCCACCGACGCAGATTCCGTATTGATCAGAGGCACGCCGCCTTCGACGGTGACTGTTGTGGCAATCGAGCCGACACGGAGTTGAAAATTGAGCACACCGTGATCCTGGACGTGAAGTTCCACGTTGGGTTTTACGATGAGATCGAAGCCTTCCTTCTCCACAAGAATGCGATAGATGGCCGGTTGAAGACTAGGAATGACGTAAATACCGGCCTCGTTTGTCTCAGTGGAAGTAGAGACGTTGGTAAGGACGTTCACAGCCTCTATCTTGACTTTGGGTACTGGAAGCCCGCTGGGATCGGTGATGCGGCCGCTGAGTTCGGCGTTGGTGGACTGAGCAAAGGCGGAAGATACACAGAAGCCCATCCACAAGGACGCGACAGCCAGAACTGCTAATTTGGAGCAGATTCTCATTCGAGGCCTCCCCACAATTCGGTAACACCCGTTAATACTTCCTTGTCCAGAGTATGCCGACGAGCCCCCTCGTTTGTGCCGCCGTGCTTGCTGGGGCGAGATAAGCAATTGCAGGTCCTGAGGATAACGACTTCACCCGCTATGCCCCGCAATGAGAGGCTATCTGGAAAAACTGAAGCTCGTTGAATAAGTGCCGCGGACATTGCAAGAAAGGTCGTGCATAATACCGTCGGGAGACAAAGTTCGACTTTTTGAATTTTGGCAAAAACTAAAGATCCCGCCGCCGTCAAGCTTGGACGGAAGGGTGGGAACCAGATCGTCGCTACAGGCGACTACGCTGCGGCGTCGTCCTCTGCACCATCAGCGCTCCGAGGGAATGTTGCCTCACGCACTTCCTTTCCCTTCAACAACACAAGATCTAAGAACCACGTCTGGTCCACTTTGCCGAGGTTAATCTCTTGTGGATGGTCCCTAATGAAGTCGAGGATGTCCTTTTCACGGATGCGGTGGATATCGTTGCCGTTCCCATTGTGCCGGTGCGTACCCTGAAGGCGGTCCTCAAGCCAACCGTTCTTGATCCAGCCGGCAATCTTGTGATGGTCTTCCCCCAGACACAGCTCAAGTTCTCGCATAGTGTAACCATCGCGAACGCGCCGAGAGGTGCCCATACGCTTGAGCTTATTCACGATTGAACTCTCGGGGCGGTGCAATCGTTTTGCGATCGTTGCTGATGACACGCGGCCTACCAGTTTCTCGAGGAGATCCATCTCCCGACGCGTCCAAGCCTTTCGTTCCGTTCGCATCGTTAAACCCAACCGTGCGGCTTGCCGCTTGATGTACCAGCGCGGCAAGCCAGTCAGCCGAACCATCCTGGTGAGCACTCGGAAGCGACTATTTAACCCGCCGAAATAGTGTGTTTTGAGATAAGCGTCGTATTCCGGCCGCCACGTGTACTTCACTCTTGCACGCCGCCGCTCCGCCCGGCACTTCAAGCAGTATTTCGCAAGGCGCGGTGGCTGACCCCGCTTGCGCCCTTCTTCGATGGGTTGACTGCATATGACACACTTCATGGATATCCTCCCGATTGCCCGTTCGTGAGCTGGCGTTCGCTATTGATCGAGGTTCAAGAAGAACGAACTTGGTGAGTGCGTTTTCCAGGAATGCCAATCTGGTTGGGAGAGTCGGTCGCAGCGCTTAGGACGATTCAATACCTAAAGCCGATTTTAAAATTTCACCGCGCCTGGCCCACAGGAGGTTGGGAGGCAGCCGAAAGGTCTGCCTCCCGTGCCACATCTCACGGCAATCGGACGGTTTTGATGCGATCAATTGGAGGAGGCTGTGGCCAGCTCAAGGAACGACGCGAGCTTCGCAGTTGTCTTGAACTGCGGGATCGGGTCGAGGTCCTTGAAAGCGCTCGTGAACGCGTTGGACAAGCTCCACACTGTTCGCGGGGCGAATTCTTCGACCTGGGGGTCGAAGTACTGATCGTGAACACGCCGGGCCAAGTGTTTCGGGGCGTCGAGCTTGCCCTCCACGAATGCCCGGTAGATGACCAGTTTCGCTGTCTCGTCCAGAAGGCGTGTTCCCTTCCACGCCTCGACCTGCTTCCTCATCGGCTCGAAGTTCCGCTGCATGCGGTCCACTCCAACCGAGAGGATGTCCACGAGGCTCAGGTGCTTGGTGTGCTTGGCGAGCACGGGTGTGAAATCGCCATGGAATGCCATGTTGTCGCACACCAGTACTCGATAACCTACGGTGAGGGCGAGGCGCATGGACTTGTCGTTGGAGTTTCGGACGCCGATTGAGAATCGGCATCCGTCGAAGGTGGTTTCAAGGTCGAGGACTCCGAACATCTTCATGCCGTCGCCTGTAACCGCGTATTCCTCCCGCACCACCGAGATCTGTCGGAAGCTCAGCGTTTCAGTCAGCGCCCCGACAATCTCGAAGTGCGGAATAGGTTGATGGGTTGCGCTCCCGGCGGGCGTCGGGATTACCTTCAATTCTTCTCGGGTGATCTTCGAACTCCCGCAGTGAGCCAAAAGTTGAGACTGCTCCATGTTCTTGTTTCTCCTTTCAATTTGGTGAGTCAACTCAAGAACCCGCGACGCGGAGCACTCCGCAAACGCGGACCCTCAAGTTCGTTCTGTCAGCGAGAAGGGGACTCAAGAGCGGTGATGGTGATGTGGTGATCGCTCAAGCAGGCAGTTCTTGTTGATGACAAGCGGCCGCAGAAAACAGGCAGAGAGACCATTTGTCGGTAGGCCAGACAGACGCCACACATGGGTGGCGGTCTTCAGAGACAGATTAATTCCCTAGACCGGGGCTGACGCAACAACTCATGACATGGAGGTGCCAAAGAGACTCCATGGACCCCGTTTGTGAAGGCAGACTAGCCACATCACCCTGCAAGCGGAGGTTGTCCGCAATCACGCACCAAGTTGAGACACTAAAACTGGGTCGTCTTCGTCAGCTTCTGGCCGCACATCCATGCTTCGAGCTTGATATTCTTCGCCCAATCCTGAAAGGTGGGTATGCGACCCAAGTCTTCGCGCACATGCTGTTCGCCGATGTATCTAACCGGAATATCTTTGCCCTGGCTATTCCGAATCGTCACACCGAATATGCGCTCGGCGAGGAAAATCCCCTCTGTATGATGACGTAAAGAGCGATGTCGAAAATCCGCGAACATGGCTTTCGATTCGTCAAACCATTGGTGGATTGGCAAGTAATCTTCTGCAACGCCACCGAATTCCCGCGCGCTGTTTTTCGCGTGGTCTAGAGGATGAGCCATGAATTAGATCTCGCGCGGCTCATCCGGACTACTGATGGTTTCATACCAATTATGTTCGACGAGAATCTTTTGAGTCTCCACGTTGAACGTGATCGTTCCGTGGCCGCCCTCGCCGTCTTGATAGCCCTCAGGCGCAAATCCTTCCAGGATCTCGCCGAGCTTCCTGCAATCAAGGTCAGACGGCAGATTCGATTCGCCAACGGGATTCCCGGCTGCATCTTGCAACTCGGGAGCTTCCGTAGTCCCTTCATCGCCTTCACCGTGATAGCTAACCGATACCTTCGCGATGCCGCCAGCTTGCAGCAAATCCGTGAACTTGAGTACTTCTACCTTCCGTTTCTGATCTTCGGTCATGACAGGTACTCCTTCTTCTTCCGAACACTGACACTCGCATGTGAGTCCTTGTGCACAGTTCCTCCTCTTTCCCCTACATCGCTTCCATCGAAGGCGCACAGAACTTCAGAGACACCCTCGCCATCCAGTAGCCGTTCGTAACAGATCTAACGACTCCGTCCTGTACTGAACGCAGTTACAGCGATCTCGGCTGGAGATGCGAGCGCCGTGCCACATTGCTTAGACTGCCCAGCGTAATTGAATTGGAAGCGTACTGAAGGGTGTGATATCGCAGCGTCCCCCGGCGAACTACGGACGGACTCCACTTGAGTCAGCCCACCGGAATGCACCGAACTCCGAATCCATCGTCAAGCTTACGAACATCCGCTTGTACTACCGCAGTTGACACACTTGTAGCAACTCCCGTTTGGCACCATGAGCATGCCGCAAGTTGAACACGACGGCGCGTCTCCGGCTGCAGAGGTCGGCTTGCCCACCTGTGTCGCCACTTCCTCCTCGTTCAGGACACTCGTCGGTTTGAGATATTCCGCTGAGAGGAATTTGCCGCCGAGCCAGCGCGCAATGTAATCCAGCACCGAACTCGAGTAACGAATTGCCGGATTGTCCGTGAATCCGGAAGGCTCAAAGCGCGTATTCGTCAGTTTGTCCACGAGCGCTTTCAGCGGCACGCCGTATTGAAGGCCGATGGAGATCGACAGCGCGAGGCCATCCATGAAGCCCGACAGCGTCGAGCCTTCTTTCGCCATTTTGATGAAGATCTCGCCCGGGTTTCCTTCTTTGTACATCCCAACAATGATGTAGCCCTCGTGGCCACCGATCCCGAACTTGTGCGTGATGGATTTTCTTTCGTCGGGGAGCTTGCGCCGTTGGGCGCGGATGAACAGGTCCCGCTGTTCAGATACCTCGGCGCTAGGTCTTTTCTCTTCGTTTTCACCTTCCGCCGGGGATGTGCCAGGTGGCGGCGCTAAATTGGCTGAATTTCCTGCTTGCATCTGTTCCTCCACACCGATCGGGCCTGATCAGCCGTTCGCGCCAGCGACCCCAACGACGGCGACCGGAGTGACCAGGTAATGCGAATGCGAGCATCCGACACAACTCACGCCCTTGGTTACCGCCCCAACCGCTGCGGCAAATACTGCTGGGATTCCAAGCATCTCGCCGGCGCGTGACCAGAACTCAGGCACGACCGATCGTCCGGCCAAGTCACCGCCTGTACGTAAGAGTTCCAGATCAACGAGGCCATTCACCCCACGAAAGAGAACTCTGTTCTCCAGTGGAGGCCGTCTGCCATTTTCGATCTTTCCAGGTTCATGCTTCGTGATGAGTAATTGGCAGGTTCGGCCTGCTCGAAATAACTCGATTCGCACAAGGACTGGAGCTACTACCACTGCATGAACTCCGTTCACTCCGATGGCATCGATTGGATGAAGATACGGCAGTGGCTCGCCATCCGGCCCACAGAACGTAACGTACCGCCCGAGGTCATTCACGGCACCGCCTGATTCGATCCCGCGCACCACATAGCGTTTGGCCAGATGCTGGTGTTCGAGGCTCACCAGGGATTGCGCAAAAATGCCTAACTCATTCAAACGTCGTAGCACTCGCCTCGACAGAGTGAGCCCTCGAAGCGCCAAAGAATCTTGCTTGTCCAGCATGTGCCACCTCCTCACGCGGATTGCCGAACGCGGATCGGACAACCCACCGCTCGACGAATCATTTCTTTCGTGCAACCCGCCCAGCAGATGTACTTTCGCGGGTCTTCAACGGAGATCGCCAGGTTGTCGCCACTTCGATCCTGACCGGCCTCGGCACAGGACGGACATTGCGTCACATAATTCCGACCGACAGTGCGAACTTTGCCGACGTGCTCAAGAATTCGAAACTCGCGACCGGAGGTGTGAATGAAGGGAGCAGGCTGGTCGGCCGAGGGGCGTTTTCTGTCAAACTCGGGTGGCATGGCTTTGCCCACAATGAAGCTCCGCAGTTGGTCCTCGCTTACCTTTCGAAGCCGGTTCAGGTAGGCGATCTGTTTTTCGAGGTCGTAATCCGCCCCGTAGAACCAATATCGCCGGTTTGCTCCGCGATGAATTCCAAGCGGTCCACGAATGGCGTTTCCAAATTCTCCCTCTCGCAGCTCATCGTGCTTCGGGAAGACTTCGATTCCCTCCGCCAAGCCA
>Ga0137379_10002711_pt1 | contig 16448 bp, 17 predicted proteins | sample SagtaG_18_FD_104812 | JGI IMG/M metagenome (GOLD analysis project Ga0137379, IMG submission 104812) | Vadose zone soil microbial communities from Sagehorn Ranch, Mendocino, California, USA - Sage2_L_80_16 metaG | ecosystem: Environmental > Terrestrial > Soil > Vadose zone | place: USA...
CACATTTAGTTGCGTAAGACGAGGCGGCTATAGAAACGTCGGCCATTCTATTAATAAGGAGAATTCCTACTAAGTTGCAAATGCGGGGCGGGCACTGTGGTACCCTGCCGCCGTTATCTTTGGGGGCAAGACATGAAGGCTTCTCGGTTTTATCGAATCGCAGCTGTTCTTCTGCTGCTTTTTGCTGTCGGACATACACTTGGTTTTCGCCAGTCCGATCCCAATTGGGGAGTTGATACCCTTCTTGGCTCAATGCGGTCAATTCACTTTGACGTGCAGGGGTTTAGCCGGACATATTGGGACCTTTTTGTTGCGGCTGGACTCTCTGTCGGCGTGTTTTATCTTTTCGCGGCGATATTAGCCTGGCAACTAGGTGGCCTTCCGGCAGAAACTTTAGCGCTCATGCAGGGCACTGCGTGGGCGTTCGCTGTTTGCTTTGCCGCCATCACGGTTGTGAGCTGGAGATACCTCTTTATCCTCCCTATCGTCTTCTCAATGGTGATTACAGTGTGTTTGATTGCAGCGGCGTGGCTGTCAAGGCCAAAGTGACGCTGTGGTTGGGAATCGATTAAGAATATGCGCGTGTCCGTCATCATTCCCACCCATAATGAAGCGCTGTCGATTGAGCGCGTCTTAGCGGATCTCCCGTCCGATCTCACGACGGAGGTCATCGTTGTTGACAGCAACTCGAATGACGGGACGCCTGAGATCGCCGCAAGAATGGGAGCCCGCGTCGTTCGGGAACCGCGCCGCGGCTATGGGCGAGCGTGCCTCACGGGTCTGGCCACGGCAAATTCCCCTGACGTGGTTGTGTTCCTTGATGGCGACTACGGCGATCGGCCCTCCGAACTGCCGATTCTTTTAGCGCCAATCACTGAGGGGCGTGCGGACATCACACTCGGTTCCCGCCTGCAGAAGCAGCGTTCTGCTGGGGCTTTGCCTTGGCATCAGGTGTTTGGTAATCGTCTCGCTGCCAGCCTGATCAGACTTCTCTATGGACTAGAAATCAGCGATCTCGGCCCCTTTCGCGCTGGCCGCGCCGATGTACTACGCGCGCTCGCCCTCGAAGAGACCACCTATGGCTGGGCGGTTGAGATGATCCTCAAAGGCGCCCTGGCTGGATTCCGCGTGGTTGAAGTCCCGGTGAGCTACTACCCGCGTATCGGAAAATCGAAGATCAGCGGTACGCTGAAGGGCACGGTCGGCGCCGCTTGGTTCATTCTCAGCTTGATAGTGCGCTATTATTTCCGGCACCGAAGAGCTGGGACGCCACGGCCAGCGTAGGTCCGCGTCAAAATTTCATGAACTCTTCAAGCGAGACGGTAGTGCCTTCGTCAGGCAGTGAGCGTGTGCTTGTAATCATGGCGAAAGCACCGAGGCCGGGTGCGGTGAAGACCCGCTTGACCCCGAGCCTTCCTCTTCAGGCCGTCGCCGCGTTCTATCGCTGTCTCTTGGAAGACACGCTGGCACTGGCGCGGTCATTGGGCCGCGTCGAGGTTGCCATCATGTGCCCGGATTCCGACGTCAACGAACTGGCTAGCTTGGCAGGTCAAGGAGCGCGCGTAGTTGCACAGAAGGGTGAAGGCCTTGCTGCAGGCCTTACGTCGGTATTTGCGCACTTCGCAGAGGGCCACCAACGACGCACCATTGCCTTCAACAGCGACAGCCCACATCTGCCACGTTCGGTTCTGGAGGACGCGTTCGAAACGCTCACGGTACGTGACGTGGTCGTCGGGCCGACACACGATGGAGGCTACTACCTCGTTGGGGCAAAGGCTTTTCATCCTACGCTTTTCGCACGCGACGGAATGGGCACCGGTAGCGCACTGGAGAGGCTCCTATCGCGCGCTCGAGCTCTTGAGCTATCCGTAGGTTTCGCAGATCCTTTTTACGATATTGATGTAGTTGACGACCTGACTCGGTTGGCAGAGGAGTTGCGGCTGGCTCCGGCGAAGGCCCCACGAACGGCGGTGTGGCTAAAGGAGTGGGGACATGCGGTAGCACAGTTGCGGACGGGCACAGGAGAATAGTGAAGATCACCCCCGCGTGGAGAGTGTACATACTCGGCGCCACGTTGTGCGTGGCGCTAACGATCTGCTCGCGCAACTTCGGCGATAGGGGTGGACCGTACTTCATGGCCTCTTTGACGCTTGCGGGAATCTCGTACCTCTTAGCGATTCGTGAGTTTTTCGCTACGCCCAGATTTTCCCGACGCGTTGTCGTGATTGGGCTCGTCCTGGCTGCTGGGTGGCACATTGAATTTCTTCGGGTGCCCTCGGGCGCCGATGATGATATCCATCGATATGTTTGGGACGGCCGCCTGCAGAGGCTGGGCTACAACCCCTATCTTGTCGTTCCCAGCGATCCTGCCGTGAAGGGGCTGCATACCCCGGAAACCCGCAACTTGAACAACCCAGATCTACCGAGCCCATATCCGGCAGGGGCGCAGCTTTTTTTTCGCGCAGTAACCGCGATTCAGGAATCCACCTTTGCACTGAAAGTAGCATTTGTGGTTTGCGAGCTCGCGATTATTTTGGTGTTGCTCGATCTTCTGCGTCGTAAGCAGGCAGCGCACCTGGTTCTCGCGTTCGCCTGGAATCCACTGTTGGCCGTTGAGGTGGCGGGAAGCGGTCACATTGACATTGTTGGCGCGCTATTGTTGCTGGTGTCCGCCGTTGCGCTGGTGCGCCGATGGCGGGCGACTGCGGCCGTCGGACTTGGGCTGGCTATAGCAGTAAAATTGCTGCCGGTCGTACTCGTGCCCCTCTACTGGAAGCGGGTTCGCATTCGCGATGCGGCGCTGGCGGCAGCCGTGGTCGGACTCCTGTACGTCCCATTTCTTAATCACGGCCGCGTTCCGATCGGCTCGCTTGGTACCTATGTTCAGAGTTTCCGCTTTAATGGTCCCGTGTTTGCGGCACTCCATCGAGTGGCGCCTCCGCAGTTGCTAGCCGGGCTGGCAGTGCTCGTCGGATTAGTGACGGCGACCTGGCTAAGAAGCGCAGCGCCTGAGTGGTCTCCGGACTTATTTGCCTGGCCAATGGCAGCATCTCTTTTGTGCGCGCCCGTCGTATTCCCATGGTATCTTCTCTGGCTGCTGCCATTTCTGACGTCGGCCTCGACGCTGCTGATCATCCTCTGGACTGTGAGCATTATCCCCACTTACGTTATGTGGCACTTGCGCACGCTTGGGCGTCCGTGGGGGTCGCTTCCTGGTTGGGTAATGTTGCTGGAATACGGATGCGTGGCAACGGCCGGTGCGATGATTGCATTGCGCCGGCTCATGCGGCCGGCGGCACCTCGATACTCAAACGGAATAGTTCAGTCAAGTCCATTGGGCCGACAGGCGAAGTCTGTATCCGAAAATCCGGGGGTTTCATCCAAAACGACATCCGTTCAATTCACCGAGGAGGGACGTTCATGACAAATTTGAGCCGACTCAATGTGATCCGCGTCTTAGCCTTCAGCATGCTCTTGATTCTCCCTGCGACTTTAGGGGCGCAAAAGCGCGCGCCAATTCTCGAGAAGATCGCTAAGACCTATGGTCTCGATTCATGGGATCAAATTCAGGCGATCCGCTACACCTGGAACTTGGAAATCCCCGGAGTACTCAAACTTGCTCACGCGTGGGAGTGGGAGCCCAAGACCAACAAGGTTTCCTACGAGGGGAAGGATAAGGACGGCAAGCCGGTCAAGGTTACGTACATGCGCTCCGAGCTTAGCAGCCAACCCGACGCCGTGAAAAACGAAGTTGATCCGGCTTTCATCAACGATAACTATTGGCTTCTGTTCCCCTTCCATGCTTACTGGGACACCAGCGCCACTGTGACCGATCAAGGTGTGCATAAACTGCCGATTGGCAACGGCTCGGCCGAACTGGTCTCAGTGAAGTATCCCAACGAAGGCGGCTACACACCTGGCGACACCTGGGATCTCTACGTCGGCAAAGACAGCCGCGTCGAGCAATTTGTCTACCACCGGGGCGGGCCCAAGAAGCCGAGCCTCGTCACCACAACGTGGGCAGGCTACAAAAAGGCAGGTCCTCTGCTAATCTCAACGGAGCACCGCGGCAAGGCCGATGGCAAGCCCCTGCACCTCTTCATTTCTGACGTGTCCGTTAAGCTGACAGGCTCGGATACCTGGAGGAAAGCGCAGTAAACATCGGAATGAAGGCTGACATCGATCTGGAAATTGGGCGAACGACTTTCACGTCTGGCCTCTTGCCGGAGTTGGTCGCTGTCCTGCGCCGCAGCCGGCCGGGCGATCTGGTCGCGGTGATCGGTGACGAAGATAGCATTGGACCTGAATTGGAAACATGGTGCCGGTTCACCGGGAATTCACTGCTAGAGGCTACGATCGAAAAAGGCCGTGCGCGGTGGGTTTTCCGTTGTGGGACGCTTGCAGTGCCTGCCGAAGACAATCGGCCGGTGGGTTCGCGGCTTTGGCTCTACACGAATTTCGACTGTAACCTGCATTGCGACTACTGCTGCGTGCGTTCCTCGCCTACCGCGCCGCGACGGGAACTGGGGCTCGCACGCGTACAGCGGATCGCTCGCGAAGCGGCGGAGCTTGGCGTCAAAGAAATCTTCGTGACCGGAGGCGAGCCGTTTCTGCTGGAAGACATCGGCGACATTCTGCTTTCTTGCGCTGCAGCCGCCCCGACCACGGTGCTGACCAACGGAATGCTCTTTGCCGGACGACGCACAGAAAGCTTGCGAGCGTTGCCCCGTGATCGAATTGTCCTGCAAATCAGTTTGGACAGCGCTACGCCAGAACTGCACGACCTCCATCGCGGGCCCGGCACATGGGCGCGCACACGCGAAGGTATTCAGCGCGCTCGTGCGCATGGTTTTCGAGTGCGACTGGCGGCCACGGTTTCGACCGATGCCGAGGCTGAGGCGTTCCGTCAATTCCTCGATGAGGAGAAGATTGCCGCAGAAGACCGAGTAATCCGCCGGATCGCGTTGCGTGGGGCTGCCAGCGAAGGTGTCGCCGTTACTCGAGCCGATCTAGTGCCGGAAGTCACGATTACCGTTGAGGGTGTGTACTGGCATCCGGTCGGGGCGGAAGATTCCGATCTGCTTATTACGCGCGATATTTTTCCTCTCGCCGAGTCCTTCGCCGCGGTCCGCCGCGCCTTCGACCGCGAAGGCGAACACGCGAATAAGCTGGCAAGAATCTTTAACTGTGCATGATGGTCGTCCAAGTTAGCCAGCGAAATCTAGGAGGGGTCGGACGCCACGGAAAGTTGCTGGATAAACTACGGTAAAAGCACCCCCTCCACCACATCGCAAACGGTCGGGTCGAAAGAAATTGTAGACGGCTTTGAGGTCGGCAGCGCTAACCACGGGCATCAGCTCGGCTTCCATCGCTTTATTCTAGCCGCCCCGCTTTCCTAACCAGCACACAAAATTTTACTTTGGCACTCGCCGGCTTCGGGACATCCAGCAGGTGCGATCCGGAGCACGGTGGCTCCCAACGCGGGGCTCGATCACTTCATCTCTAAGCCGACTTGGCAAATAGCCGCTCGAAGAATCCCTGTTGGGCAGCGGCCTGCCGCAATGCAGCGTAGCCATCCACGTGAGGCGGTAGCCAACGCTGAAGTCCTTCGGCGTCGAGTATAGGGCGATGAACCGGGTTGTCGTAGCTCATCGCTGAGAGCGCGTCGACGAACCGGCGCTCCCGCTCTAGGTCGAGATCGGGCCGTGCCGTGAACATGCAATGGTTGTATGCCGGAGAGGACCATACCTCACAAAGGCCGCCTTCGGGCACCAGGCGCTCGCTGCGAACCGTGTTCCAGAATGGGCTGCCGATAGAGCCGGCGTCGGCCCGCCCGTCGAGGACGGCGCGCACCACTTCAACTTCGCTGGTCCCGGTATCACCATGTTTGCCTACATCGCTGTCGAAGCGCAGCGCGCGGTAGTCCCTGCCCTCGCGCATGCCTTGCTGCTCCAAAAAGTGAACGGGCAGAATAGCTGCGTGTCCGCTGTCTCGGCTGCCAAGTGCGAGCGTTCGATTTTTCAGATCGGCGAGCGTAGAAATGGGACCTCCGCTAACTGCGACGATCTTTGTCATCCAGCCGAGATCGGTGTCGCGCATCGCGACCGCACGGCAGGCGTGGCCGCTCCACTCATCCGCTTGCAGGTAAGCAAGGTTTGTATTCCATGCAATATCGATACGTGGCACTGCATCGCCTGGTTGGGCGAGGAGTGCCATGACCTGAGCCTCGTAGCTCTGAAATAGTACGACCTCAACGGGCAGATGCGCTTCATCGTGAAAGTAGCGCCGCATCCCCTCCCAAATCGTAACCACTTTCGGATTGTATGCAACAGCTCCCACCCAGATTGTTTTGCTCATAATTGTTTTACCCATGGCCTTCACGCTTCCTGTCAGCGGCGTTTCACAAAGAACACTCAGATTTCCCACCCTCCCGCAAAGAACGCGGGAAGGGTGGGGCACCCGATCTTAGAAGAGCGGCATTCCCAACAGCGACTTCCCGATGAACTCGCGCAGAACGTCGCCCGTTGGCGCCATGACTGCGCCCGCGTGCGCATCGCGGAACAGGCGTTCGATGCTCAAATGCTTTGAGAACGCGGCACCGCCGCAAACGCGCATGGCTGCTGAGGTAACGCTGATAGCGACCTCGCCTGCAGCGGCTTTGGTCTCCAGCACGCGCAGCATGGTCGTCTCGCGCGGCTTTTCAAGATGCTCGATCAGATCGTCGATGCGCGCCGACAGTCCGTCGGTATCAATCTGCATCACCGCGAGTTGCGCGCGTAGGGTAGGCAGGCTCTCGCCGAGGCTCTGGCCAAGATGCTCGAATTTCGCGCTCTTGAGGTGCGACGCAGTTCCAGCGACTGCCGCTCGGCACAATCCCAACGCCACCGCTGCCGTCCCCAAATTAAAAAGCGGGAGCACCACGTTTAGCATGGTCGGAAAGCCTGCGCTGTCATCAGTAAGCTGAAAATCGGCTGGGACTTGGCAGTCGTCCAGCGCAATTGGCGCAGAAGCGTTGGCCCGAAGTCCCAAACCATCCCAGGGCCCTGCAACTGAAAGGCCGCGTGTCTGCGCTGCAAGAAGATAGAGGGTCGAATCGGTAGGTCCCGCCCCTTCAGGGGCAAGCGCAGAAACTACATAACTCTGGGCATGACCCGCGCTGGTCACCCACGATTTCTTGGCGTTTATACGCACGCCATTACCATTCCGATGTGCGCGGGATATAGGCGCCCAGAAATGACTGCGCGAGCCGGCTTCACTGAAAGCGAGAGTGGATAAATGGCGGCCCGCACCAATCTCTTGCAGTATGGGCGTGACTGCCTGAGCCGCGCTTGGGCGCGCTGCCGAGATAGTCGCGGTGCCGACGATGTGCATCAGGTAAACCATAGCGACAGAAGCGTCTGCCTCGGCGAGCGTCGCCGTCACGACGGCAAACGTGCGGGGACCTAAACCTGAACCGCCGAAATCCACGGGTAGCAGCAGCCCAAGCAGTCCAGACTCACCAAGTGAGTCGACAGCGTCGGTAGAGAATCGTCCCGCCTTATCGTTTTGCCCTGCGGATGGCGCCAGCACGCGACTGGCGATCTCGCGGGCCTTCAAAACGGCCGCGTCATGAGTCATGATCGCTCCTATCATCCACAAATCTACTGGATCGAGCCAGGATTGTCGCCGAGGATGCGCGGAGTAGTCGAACAGTCTCTGGCGGTTGTCGGGCCCCAAACACACAGTGACGATTTCATGCGTTTACGATGGGTCATGTGTACACGATCACCCGAGTACTCGGAAGATGGTACCGAAGGAAAACATTATCGACAACGCTCGAACGCCAGACGTCAAAGCAACGGATCTACCGCCGGTTCCGACCAACTAAGATTCTGGCGATTGGTCACGTTGCACAATGACAGCCGAGCAGGGGTAAATCAAGAGACCCAAAGAGGACGGTTCCCGCTAAGATCTTGATGTATAGGAAAAACAAAAATCATTTTCACAAATCGAAGGAAGTAGAGGTGCGTCCTCGGGAAATGGAGGGTTGAGCCGAGAGTCGAGACTGAGCTGGAACGGTCGGCATGTTCGCCTGGCGCTTATTGTCGCTCCAAGAATCCAACAGCGTCTGTAAAGCCGAGCAGGGGTTGGCACGCCGTAGCAGAAAAGGCGCGGATCGAAACCTGATGGCGGACTGTGGAAAACTCCGTGGCTTCCGTCCTTTAAACTCCAGGCAAGCTGTCGGGGCGATAGCGCCGGGAGAGAGCCACAGGAACAAATTGCGGCGGTGGATGAGAGTGGTACCCACCATTTATTCTAACTATGTCATTCCGTACGTACAAAGAAACGGCGACTATGGGCAGTTATCTTACGAACGCTGAACCGCTCGAGGCACGACCAAATCAAGTGGCGTTCAAGAGGGTGAGTCCAAGTGAACACCTGAGCCGAATTCTCGTGGCCGGAGTGGTGCTCATACTTCCGATCATCGTTATCGTGTATTCCAAGTTTCCGCTTTATAACCCAGTGGGTTATCTTGATCCGTGGTTCTATACAGGCTACTTCAACAATCTTGGGGAACTCTATAAGTGGTTCGGCCCGACGTATTATCTCAGCCGCCTTCCCTGGATTGTGCCCGGTTACATCGCATACCATCTCCTGCCAGCCAAGTGGGCCTATTTTGCGCTACATGGGTGTTTCCTGTATCTAGGCGGCATTTTTACATATCTTCTTCTGCGGTCGCGATATGACCGGTTCGTGGGATCGTCGGTTATGCGCTGCTGGTGGCTAACCCTCTCTATCTTATGTCCCAGAGTTGGGAGTACGTGGACGGCGCGGGCATAGTGTATCTGCTCGCGGGAATGTATTTTTTCGACAGTTCGCGCCGATGGAAAGCTGGATACTTGGCGCTAGGTCTTGCGGGCGCGCTTTGGATGTTTGCCATTAACTGCAACTTTGTCTTCGTCATCTTTGCCGGCTCGTATTTCTGCGCCAATATTTACCCAACATTTAGCACGACTCGAATTTTGAAGCAGCTGGTCATGATCGCCATAGGTTCGCTGTTATCTATCGTGTTCCTTGGTGCTCTGAACCATTTCTTGGTTGGTGGTACGTATCTGTTTTTTCAGATTCAACTCTCGAAGGCCAAATGGTTGATGGCTTCGGGGGATCTCGCGAGGTACAGAAGGCCCCTCTGGTCTCTTATGAAGTCCGAGTATCGGATGATCCATGTGCCCCTGGTGCTGTTGGTAGTCAGCGGCATCATAGTGTATCGGGATGCACACCGCAGGACGGCTCACCTTGAAACACCGGCCGATCAGGAATTAAGAAGGGATGCCATATTTGTGTTGCTGTCTTTTACCGGGATTCTCATGTGGGAATTCCTGGCACATGGTCTTGCCTTGGAAATGACCTTTTACTATTCCTACATGTTGCCTGGCGTCGTCCTGCTGAGCGCCAGTTTGATCTACCGCTACCATGATTCGGGGAGGGGCATCGCACCTTGGTTATCGGCCATAGCCATGGTTGGGGCGGCGGTATTACCCGCTTTTCTTGTGAACCCAACTGGTGTCGTCGACAAACTGCGTACCATTGGCGCTCCTCATATTTTGGCCGTGCTGTTGATAGTTCTTGCTTCAATTGTTACCAGGCAATCGAAAATGCTGTGCGTCCTGCTGGCTTCCTACACCACTTCATCGTTCATCCTCAGTCCGAACATCCATCAATACATTTCTCGACAATCTCCTTCGGTCAACAAAGGAGCACATTTGGGAGGCATCAGGTCATTGCTGAGCTTCACCAGCAAATCCCGTCGGGAACGAGGTTTCTCTTTTGGTATCGATCCAGCCTGAACCCGTTCACCGGGCAGGAATTTGAATCCATTTCCTCCTTATATTTATGGGCGACGAATTATGTCAACAACCAAATGCCGGCGCTGAATGCGGAAGATATCGACAAAATAGCTAAGACGCGGGCCGGTTTCGTCGTGTTACTGGCCAAGAACCCGGAAGAGTTTGCTCATGCAGTTGACTCTTTATCGCAGCATGGCCTGGAACCTCAGGTCCCCGCGTATCACACCATCACTGAGGCCGCGCTCAGATTTCGTTACTTGATCGTGCGCTTGCGGAATATCCCCGATTTGCAAAGTCCAATCGAAGGTCGAGTGCAGCTGAATGGAACCGGGTGGCCTGAGACGCTGCGAATCCCGAAAGGACCCTTGGCGGACGAAGTTTATGATTTGTCGGCTCTGGGATTCGCGAGATGTTCCGGTCAAGCATGGATGGCTCGCAGGGGTTAGGAATACACCGTTATGGTCAGAGTGGCGCTTTGGAGCCCGTTATTGGTTGTCTGAATCCAGGAGATCACTGTGGCCGCTATTCCTCCGATGACATACGTGATCTGGCGACATCCTTTCTTCCAGTACCAGTCGGAGACAAGCGGCTCGTGTTCTTTTCTATATGGGCAAAGCCAGTTTTGGGAGACGCATGGCCGTCAATCTCATTGCAAGAAGAGCACTACATCAACTTGGCTCAGGCCAGTCTTCTGTCGCGGCGGCCAGATGGGTGGATCCTTTTAGGTGGGTGGGTGCCCGCGCCTGTTGGGGGCAAAGTCCGCCTTGTGATCCAGCACGCCGCAGGCAATGCTTCTCTTCTGGAAAATATGTATGTGGTGGATGTTCCTGAGCCTGCGCGAGGCCGTCCATCCGATGCGCCGCGGTGAACCAGAGGCACAGATGAAGCCTGGCCGGGAGGTAAGTTGCTCAAGCTTTCTTCTCTGCAGATTCTTTCACTTTGTGGATTCTTGCCCGCGTATGCACTCCAAAATAATGTGGGTGTACGGAATCCTGAGCAGATCATGCCGGACGCTGGCCTTATTGGTCGAGAATACCTGGGAAGCGAGATTCCGATATTGTTCCTGGCTTCGCACGAATTGGCCGCGGTCGCGAGCCAGCAGGTAACGCGACGAGCGCGATTGATCATTGGTCCAGACACCGTCCAGGGTGACCAGCTTTCCACCCGGCTTTAGCGCACTGTGCGCAATCCGAAATAATTGCAAGGCTTCAGAGTCGTCCAGGTGATGGACGATTCCGAGGGCCAGCACAATGTCGAAGTATTCACGGTGTGGAAGCGTGTACTGGCTAACACGCTCGCACACGAATTTCCCTCGGGGGAACCTCTTCTGTGCCAACTTGATATATTTCGGGCTGAGGTCGAACCCCAGGTACTCTGATTCCGGAAGGAAGGGAATGATGGTCCCGGGCCCGCAACCGATCTCGAGAATGCGATTTCCAGGTTGCGGCCGGATGTAATCTCGAACCAATATACGGCTTCGCCCGGGCGCTCCAATTACGTTGAAGAACAACTGGTAGGCCCAGGGCAGCGCGAGGACGGAGCGAATCCGGCGGATCATTGATTTCTATGATAATTGCCTGCAAGATACATGGAGATCCCATGAACCACAACGGTTATAAACGGCGCGGGGTGCATTCTGCATGAAAGTAGTGATCTTAGCCGGAGGAGTTGGTTCTCGGCTGGCGGAGGAGACCACCGCCCGCCCCAAGCCGATGGTGGAAATCGGCGGCAAACCCATGCTGTGGCACATCATGAACATTTACTCGTGCCATGGGTACAAAGATTTTCTCGTGGCCTGCGGTTATAAAGGCGAGGTCATGAAAGAATATTTTCAGAACTTCGTGGTTCACAACAGCGACTTATTCGTGAACCTAGAAGACGGTTCGTACAGAGTAGCCAATCGCTCCACCCCCGAGTGGCAGGTCGGACTGATCGACACCGGCTTGGACACGCTGACCGGCGGGCGGCTGCGACGACTTAGAGATTTGCTGAGCGATACAACATTCATGGTGACTTATGGAGACGGTGTCGCGAATATCGACATAAGAGCGCTGGTTTCTTTTCATCGCAAGCACGGGAAGCTGGCCACGGTCACCGCGGTTTCGCCGATTGCGCGTTTTGGCAGCCTGCAACTGAACGGCGACGGCGTGGCGGGATTCATTGAGAAGCCGCAGACCGGCGAAGGATGGATCAACGGCGGCTTCTTCGTGTTTGAGCCGAAGGTGCTCGACTACATTGCCGGAGACCAAACGGCGCTCGAGCGCGAACCACTGGAGCGGCTTGCCTCCGAAAGCCAACTCATGGCTTATCGGCACACCGGTTTTTGGCAGCCCATGGATACTCTGCGCGACAAACAGTTTTTGGAATCGCTGTGGGCGAGCGGGCAAGCCCCGTGGAAGGTGTCGTGATGCCGGATTCGTTCACCGATTTTTATCGGGGGAAGAAAGTCCTGATGACCGGCCACACCGGATTCAAAGGGGGATGGCTCGCCTCTTGGCTGAAGCTTCTGGGCGCGAATGTCATCGGTTTCGGCTTGCCCCCTGAAACCAAGCCGAACCTGTTCACCGCCGCTCGGGTCGCCGAGGGAATGACATCTGTCTTCGGTGACATTCGGGACCTACCGGCGCTTTCCGCTGTTTTCGGACAGCACAACCCCGAAATCGTGATTCACAACGCGGCCCAGGCTCTGGTGCGGCGCTCCTATCGCGAGCCGGTGGAAACATATGCCACGAACGTGATGGGGACGGTGCACGTGCTTGAAGCTGCGCGTCACACGTCCTCGGTCCGAGCGCTCGTGGTCGTGACCAGCGACAAGTGCTATGACAATCGGGAATGGGTTTGGGGCTACCGCGAAGCTGATCCTATGGGCGGGCACGATCCTTACAGTTCAAGCAAAGGTGCGGCCGAGTTGGTAACAGCGGGGTACCGCAAGTCGTTCTTTAGCCAGAACGGAAGCGCGCGGGTGGGCTCGGCTCGTGCCGGCAACGTGATTGGCGGTGGCGACTGGTCGGAGGACCGCTTGGTACCGGACATCGTGCGCGGCATCTCATCCGGTGAGCCGGTGGTAATTCGCCGTCCCCAGTCGGTCCGTCCCTGGCAGCACGTGCTGGAGCCGGTGCGTGGATATTTGGTTCTTGCTAAGCGTCTTTTCGAAGGTGGCCGGGCTTGTGCCGATGGGTGGAACTTTGGTCCCCGTGACGAAGATGCCATTCCCGTATCAGAGCTCGCTAACCGAATGGTCTCGCTCTGGGGAAAAGGCGAACTCAAGATTGAGGTTGACCCAGCGGCCATGCACGAAGCACAGTACCTGCGCCTCAGCTGCGACAAGGCGCGTACGCAACTCGGATGGCGACCCCTACTAACCTTGGATGAGGCGCTCGAGTGGACGGTAGAGTGGTACCGCAGCTATTACCGAAGCTCGAGCACGGCATGTTCCACCACTCTGGCCCAAATGGAGCGCTACATGCGGGCGGCGGTCGCATGACCACATTCCGATCTGCGCTGGTCACCGGTGCTACAGGGTTTCTCGGCTCGGTGCTGGTGGAGCACTTGCTCGCCCAGGAAATTGAGACTATATGCTTAGTGCGCTCCAGGCTGGCGGCGGACCGACGCAAGCTGCCCAAGGATGTGCGGACGATCGAGGCTACATCCTTTCAGGCGTCACAGTTGAAGACCAAGCTGGCCGGCATTTCTGCGGATGTAGTATTTCATCTGGCGTCGTACGGGGTGCGGCAGAATGATCGCGACCCACATCAATTAATTGAAGGCAACATAAATCTCCTCACTGATCTGCTCCAAGCCACCGCGGACTGGCCGCTGCGGCGCTTCGTGCATACGGGAAGTTGCTCGGAATATGGTTTTCCTGAAGGCGAAAATGTGGCCATTGCCGAGAGCCATCCATTGCGTCCAGCTTCACTCTACGGGAGCGCCAAAGCGTCTTCGGTTCTTTTCGGCACCGCCTTGGCATCGCAGTTGAATGTCCCGTTCGTGACTTTGCGCCTGTTTGGCGTGTTCGGGCCACACGAAGCTCCGGATCGCTTGATCCCTTATCTGATCGCGAAGCTTCGGCGCGACGAAACTGTGGACCTCACTCCTGGCGAACAGGTTCGTGACTTGCTATACGAGGAGGATGTCGCCGAAGCATTTATTGCCGCAGCTGACGCGATCGGTATGAAGTCCAGCGAGGCTTACAATGTCTGCTCGGCGCGTCCAACGCGGATTCGCGACGTAGGTGAAGCAGTTGCAGATGAACTGGGCAAGCCGCGTCATTTGCTGCATTGGGGAGAACGCCAGTATCGCGCCGATGAGCCTTTGTGGCTGGTCGGCGACAGTCGTCGTTTTACTGCAACCACTTCGTGGAGTCCGCGGGTCAGCGTCGAAGAAGGCATTCGGCGCATGATTGCCGCCACTTCGCTCTCGGGGAAAAAGAGTGAGCACCAGCATGCATTTTGACCGCTTCGCCGGCGACTACAAACAGGTGCTCGACCAATCGCTCGCTGTGTCCGGCCAGGATTCCAGCTATTTCGCAGAGTACAAAGCGCTCTACCTGCGTCGGCTGCTCTCTCCAGACTTCTCCGGGAAGGTACTCGACTTTGGCTGCGGCATCGGTCTGCTCTCCGGTTTTCTGAAGAAGCACCTGCCCGCAATTCAACTTGATGGCTTCGATGTTTCTCAGGACAGTATTCGCAAAGTGGAGCCCGGTCTTACGGCTCAAGGAACATTTACCCGCGATTGGTCACAGCTGGCACGCGATTACCAGTTGATCGTGATCGCCAACGTAATGCATCACATCCCTCCGCAGCAGCGCAAGGATGTGATCCAGGAGCTTGCGGGCCGACTTAAGGCCGGCGGGTCACTGGCGATTTTCGAGCATAATCCCGCAAACCCGGTCACGCGCTGGGTGGTCGGACAGTGCCCTTTCGATGAAGATGCCATCCTGCTCCCTCCCGCAGAGACTCGGGGATATTTGAACGACGCCCAGCTTTCCCTGAACAGATGTGATTACATCGTGTTCCTACCGCATTTTCTGGCATGGCTGCGCTTCCTTGAACCGTGGCTTTTCTGGTTGCCTTTGGGAGCCCAATACGTGATGGTGGCAGAGAAGAATGGCTGAAAGAAAACGTCTTATCAGCATTTGCGTGCCGGTGTTCAACGAAGAGTCGAACATCGAGCCACTCTACTCCGCACTGCTGCCCATCATGGATCAGCTCTCGGAACGCTATGAGTTCGAGCTTCTCTTCACCGACAATCACTCCACGGATCGCACGTTCGAAGCGCTTGAGCAATTGGCGCAACGCGATGTGCGGGTTCGGGCTATTCGTTTCTCACGCAACTTCGGTTTCCAGCGTTCCATTGCGACCAGCTACGAGAACGCGCGCGGCGACGCTGCCATACAGATCGATTGCGACCTGCAGGATCCGCCAGCCTTGATTCTGGACTTTGTCCGCAAGTGGGAGGAGGGTTACAAAGTCGTTTACGGCGTCCGCAGCTTGCGTAAGGAAAGCTGGTGGATGAACATCGTTCGGAAGACATTCTATCGGATCATCGATTGGCTCAGCGAAGATGAACTGCCGTTGGATGCCGGTGACTTCCGCCTGCTCGATCGCTGCATTCTCGATGAGTTGCAAAAGTTCGAAGACAATCAGCCTTACCTGCGCGGTGCAATTGCTGCTCTGGGCTTTGATCAGATCGGCATTCCCTATAACCGGGCTGAGCGCCAGCGCGGCAAGAGCAAGTTCTCTTTTGGGGAGCTCATTGGCTTGGCACTCGACGGTATCTTGAACCACTCGGTTGTGCCGCTGCGTATCGCGACCTACCTTGGACTTACGATTTCCGGTATTACTTTCTTAGGCCTTATCGGATACGCTATCGGGAGACTGTTCCTAGGGAAAACCTGGCCACCCGGCTTTGCCACGATTATTATCCTCATACTTGGATCTCTCAGTCTGAACGCTTTGTTTCTCGGAATTATTGGTGAATACGTGGCTCGCATTTACCGCCAGGTGAAACGCCGTCCTCTCACGATCGTGGAACGGGAACTGAATCCAGTTGGAGCACGCTCGGACTCGCTCACTTTCGCCGCCCCAGGTGCGCGCCGCGCCGCCGGACCGTCACTTCCCAGCATGTGAGGACATTTTTATAAACGGTATTTTGGCCTTCAGGGAGAATCATTCAGGGGTGATTCGGCAGCCCTCATTTTCGTTCCGCACTCGGCCCTTGCTTGATATGGCGATCCTGGATTCCTGAGGAGTATCGTAAGAGGGCCCCTGGAACAGGGAAATTGCGGGCCAGAGCAATAACCATGAGGCCCACGCGATTGTGCGGGACAAACGCAGAAATAGAGGAGCAGAAGGACTCAGTGGCAGCCGGAAATCGGCATGCGGTCCGTGTGCACCCTCCGCCGGGACGCCTAGTGAAGGTGATCGGCATGTCCCTGATCGTTTTGTCACTGGGCGCATGCGCGCATCCTGCAAAAGAAGTCGCTGACTTTCCTCGATCCCGAGTGGTCGCACGACCTAACAGAACGCAATGTCCTCCTCCCAGACGAAAGACTACAAGAGTTCACGCGGCAAACAGGAATTAGGGTCAAGCACCTGCCAGCTCCGGAGACCGCTCTTGACC